>JACCDR010685591.1_pt1 | contig 16122 bp, 29 predicted proteins | sample 7446431 | NCBI WGS metagenome assembly JACCDR01 (sample SAMN15323443, study PRJNA562643) | freshwater metagenome | isolation source: river surface water | place: USA:Blue River Watershed | collected 2017-08-17 | reverse complement strand
GCAATCAACGGAACCGGCGCGGCAACACTCGGAGCGTTGACGCTTTCTGGTGCCGGCGGTCTCGCTGTCCAGGGGACACTATCCAGCACACTCGGAGCGCTAACGTGCTCTGGTGCCGGTACAGTTGCGATCTCCGGGTCGCTTGCTACGACGCTGGGCGAATTGACGCTATCGGGCGCAGGAACGCTGCTCTCCAGCGGCACCGGTGCGCTAAACGTCACACTCGGAGAACTGACCGCATCCGGATCCGGGACACTGGCAATTTCCGGCACCGGGTCGGCCACTCTTGGGGCGCTCACTCTTAGCGCTGCAGGGGCTCTGGCAATCTCCGGAGCGGAGTCTAGCACACTTGGTGCGCTGACACTCTCAGCCGCTGGCAAAGTGGCAATCTCGGGCGCTGGCGCAGCAACGCTGGGGGCGCTGACGCTGTCCGGAGCGGCAACGCTAGCGACTCACGGAACCGCCGCGATAACACTGGACGCGCTAACGTGCTCCGGAGTTGGACGCGTTGCAATTGTCGGCACCGGAGCCGCAACACTTGGCGCGCTAACACTGAGCGGTACCGCGACAATAGCGGACCCAGTAGTCACCGGGTCACTAGCAGTAACCCTCGGAACGCTGACTCTATCGAGCTCGGCGACGATTGCTAATCCGACAGCTCCGCAAGTTCTAACATGCACAATTTCAACGGGGCCACAAATCACGGTTGAGCTTGAGTCTGTTCCCGAGACTACTTGCACGGTGCAAAGTGGGCCGCAAATCGAAGTCCGTCTAGCGAGCTAACAAATGGCAAACATCAGAGCAGAAATTGGCAGAAGCGGCGGACCTTGGACGTTTACCCTTGTCCCCGATGTAGACTTCGGCACGCTTGATTTGAGCACAAGCACGCTCACTTTTTCGCTCTATCCAAAGAACTCAACCACGGCAGCGCTAACGCTAACTCAAGCTAGCCCCACGGTGACCGTGAATGCGAGTGCAAAGACGATTAAAGTCTTCATGACTCCGGTGCAAGTCTCAGCATTGAGCGCTGGTCAGTATCGCTACGTCCTCAATATTGTCACAGCGGACACGCAATCTCCGCAACTAAACGGCGCCGGGAGTGGTGTACTTACCGTTATCGATCCGAGAGTTTGAGGCTCACTCCCACCCCAACTCTAGAAGAGCAACCTCCGGCGAATCCTTCAGCTTGAGAACAGCTTCGGCCAAGATTTGAGGAACGCGAGCACGCGGGGAGCCCAGTAGGAGCGCAACGGTATCAGCGTCAACCGGGATCCCGTCTTCCACCATATCAAGCGCACAACAATCCTTCGTCTTCCCCTCTAATCGCGCAGTAAAGGCGGCCATCATCTCAGAGTCTGGGCGATGCGCAAGCCCTCGACCGAATAGGTGCATTGTGCACATGATATGCGGGCACATCAGCTTCCCCTCGCGGCGCTCCTTGATCATGGGCAGACAGCCGTGCCGCGTTTGAGGAGTCCCGAAACGCCGAAACTCGAAAAAGATTTTTCCAAGCGCTAGCTGTTGCTGGACGTAAGCACGCGCAGTTTCGCGCTCGTCAATGTCTGGCTTTGGTTTTCTGGCCTTCTTCTTGCGCTTCTTCGCCACCGCCTCGGGATCTCGATGCGTCCACTCGTCCCCAAGTAGCGATGGGTTACTCATCCGGCGTACTCCACGACAGCGCCGGGCAGGCCCTTGGCCCATTCACGGAGTGAGTGCTCATCGCTGGACTGTGCGATGACAACCCCGTCAATATGCGCAACCCATGGCCGATGAAGTACACCGGGCGCCGTGGCCTCTAGCGCTTCGATTGCCAGCTTCTTTTCGTATGCCGCAACCTGACGCGGTGACATGTGTTTAGTTGAGTGACTCATCTTTTAGATCCCCGTCAGATAGTGCCACGAGTTGATCTGTCGCGTCAAGCGCACACTCATAAATCGACTCTGAGAAATCCACCGCCTGGTCCCTTGTCAGCGCGACAACATTGTCACCGATCTTGAGAATCACACACCCGCCCTTTGCCATGATCTCCATGTAAGCCCCCCGCTTTCGTTGTTTTCCAAACATCACACCACGCTACCATACCGGCGCTCTTCATGTGCTAACTGTGAGGATGCGACACGGGGCGGCCCCGGCTGTCGTGCCTCCCTCCCCTCCTCCTCCGATAGCACAGAGCGGCCGCCCCGTTGCGCATTTTCCAGTCGCTGCCCAGCCTTGGTTTTGATGCCGTTCTGCGAACGGTCAGCTGGTAGGCACTTCGCGATCTTGCATCGCTTGGCATCCTGTGCGCACTTTCGGCACACGTGGCGAGCTAGTCCGATGTTCGTCTTTTTTACCCAAGAGATCGGGCGGAGGTGTTCGCGCCCACACTCACACTGAAGCCACGCTTGCTTCTCTCCGTGCCTGCAAATGAGAGTTGAGCCATCCAGCGAGAGCAGGAGAGATTCCTCAAACTCTCTTGACCTGTCCGAAAGTTTGGCAGTTGAACAGGCCAAACAGGCTTTTGACCCAGGCGATTTCGGCGCTCCGCACGCGCACGGTTTTCTGAGTCTTTGTTTTTCCCACGGTTCTCCCATTGGGCTAAACACTACCAGCCAACAGGCAGACAGTCAAACCAAGGACAGTGGATTTTGAAGAAAGCTCATGACCTGTTTCTTTGCGTCTTCGGAGCCTTTGCACACGAAAACCGTGTCAAATTTCCGCAGGGCTGCGTGAACCTCAGCCTGTTCTGGAGAAACTTTCCCGCCCTTCTGACGCTTGAACTCTAGCCAAAGTCTCAGCTCTGGAATGTGCAGGTCTGGCATTCCGGCCGTGACACCCTCGCTCTTGAGTTTAGCGGCCTGCGATTTGCTTCGTCCACCACCGTTAGGGATCGCGTAGATGAGCACGGAACCTAGGGCTGGATGCTGCCTCCACCACCGAACGAAATCGCGTTGCTCTTCATGCTCCGTCGGTATGCGATGAGTCGGGAGCGTTATGCGTTTTGACTCTTTGCCCATTCGAGCAGCGCTCCAATCTCGTAAAAAACCGGAATGCCCATCGCGTCGGCGGTTTTGATTTCGTTCTCAGTTCCGCGCGAAAAAGCGCGATGTGGAACCACTAACACAGCGTCGCACATCGTCATGAGCTTTAGCGTTGCATCATACCAGTACGCGGGCGAACCTGGCCCAAACATGAAGCATCGCCCCATCGCATGCGGATTGATGATTGCAAACTGTTCGGTTTGCTTTAGTAGCTCGCGCTGAACCGATTCAGCCGCTCGAATGTTTGCCTCGATTAGCGCTTCGGTTGGCGCCGTGAATGGCCCGGCGATGTAGAGAGTGTGCAAGATATTCCTCCTCTAAAAAGGAATATCATCATCACTCAGCTCTTCTGGCGTCACGATCTTGATTGGCGCAAAGTCTCGCTTGAGTACGCGGAAGAACTTCCCATCCCGAGCATACTCAATCGAAGAAGGCGCCTGCCCAGCGTTCATTCGGTCGGCAAGTTCCTGAATCTCGAAATCTGTTCGAATGTGAACGCCCGATTTGGACGCAACCTGGAATAGCTTCTTCCAGGCATATTCCCCGCCTTTGCCTTCGTGCTTAATCGTGAAGTACTCACTCACGTTTGGCTCAGTCAGCTCCGCCGTCTCATAATCAACTCTGAGCATCTGAATACCGCTCCCCTTGCCAGTGTGAACTACCCAGTTCCACCCGGAAACATCGGCGCGCTTGCCCTCCTTGCCCATGATGTCGTCATCCCTTAGCTTGAGTTGGGGCTTCTCAGGCTCCGGAAACTGGTAGCCGCACCCACACGAGCGCGCACTAATCGCCAACAGTTCATGGCACTCGGGGCAAGGCTTAGTCGGCTTTTCGTCGCTCTTGCCCGCCTCTTTCTTTGCGCCTTTTTCCGGCATGCGAACGCTAGTGATTGGCCCGTGGGCTTCCACCACACCAGCGAAATCAAGAACCAGGCAGTGATTGATGTGCTTCTTTAGTCGCAATCCCCTGCCACCCATTTGGCAATAAAGCCCCGGCGAAGTTGTCGGGCGCATCATCGCGATCAGGTCAGTATCTGGATGATCAAACCCGGTAGTAAGCACTGAGTTATTGGTCAGCGCTCGCAATGTCCCACACTTGAAAGCATCAATGATCTTCTTTCGTTCTCCACTTGGGGTGTCTCCGGTAATTGTTGCGGCTAGTATCCCGCTTGAAAGAAGCTCGTCGCGAACATGGTTTGCGTGCTCAACACCGGAGCAAAAGAATAGCCAGGATTTGCGCTCGATCCCGTCGTTCTTCCCGGTTCCCCATGCGATAACTTCGTCAATGACGGCGCTGTTCTGATCCTTAGTGTCTACCGCATTAGCAAGCTCGCTTTCAATGTACTCACCACCACGCTTGTGGACTTCGCTTAAGTCGTAGTGAGTCTTGGTGAGCTTGCTTTTGAGAGGAGCCAGGAACCCGAGCGCCAATAGCTCCTCGATTGAAGTAGGCTCGATTAGGTCGTCGAAGATCGCCGGGTCGTCTGTGATTAGACCATGACCCATGCGATACGGCGTGGCCGTGAGACCTATTACTCGCATGCGCGGATTGATTTCGCGTAGTGCCCTGATTAGGTTGCGATAGCTACCTTCGTCGTTGTGTCCAACTAAGTGCGCTTCGTCGATGATGCAAATGTCAATGACGCCCAAATCTTGCGCACGCTTGGCCACGCTTTGCACCGATGCGAATGTGATAGGCTCGCCAAGCTCCCGGCGGTTGAGGCCAGCGGAATAAATTCCCATTGGCGCGCCAGGCCAGAGCGAACGGAGCTTCTCAGCGTTCTGTTCAAGAAGCTCCTTCACATGAGTGAGCATGAGTAAACGAACTTCCGGGTACTCTTGCACAAGCGAGCGGCATATTTCAGCTACGACAATGGACTTGCCCGCGCCGGTCGGAAGCACCAAACACGGGTCCCCCCTGTGCTCAGTGAGCCAAGCAAAGAGCTGATCAATCGCGCGCTGCTGATATGGGCGAAGTTGATAGGTCATTCTTTGGGCTCAGATTCGCTTATCAGATCATTAGTCCAATAGACCTCGTGGGCGCGCTTTTGGGTTTTGGTCGTGCTGATACTGCTAGTGCGTGCCGACGCGTCTAGAGTGCGAAACGGCAGCCAATCAGCACCTTGCTGCTCGTGAACGGTAACGGTCCCTTGCCTCGATTTGCACCACTCGGCAAGAGCCACATAGTCAAGAGGCTCTCCTTTGTATTCTTGATGCCCGTGTGAGTTGTCGCGGTACGGCGGATCGATGTGCCAGTGCGCTTCAACATCCGGCGCTGAAGTGTACGGCTCACACTTGATTTTCCAATGTTTGATTTGGTCAACCTGAGCGGCGACTCTGGCGCGAGCTTTCTCTGACCAAACGTTTCCGGCCTTCCACTCGCGGTCGTGTCGCAGGCATGGGGCCAGATAATGCGAATGAGTGCCGGAAATTGAAAGCCAGCGCTGGATAAATAGGTACTCTGGACGCGGAAGGTTCAGATCGCGAATGTCTCCGCCGCGCGAGAAGTGCTCCACCGGTAGCGCCATAATGTCTGAGCTGGACGCATGGATTAGATATTCCCAAACAATGCACACACGTTCGTCGGTATCAAATAAAAGAACGTCGTGATCTGGAGTCGCATAACGCACGGAATAAGCAGCGGAACCAGCAAAAGGCTCAATGATTGTTTTGTATTTCGGCGGCGTAAGCTTTGCGGAGATCCTGCCCTTACTGCCAAAGTGTTTAAAAAATGCCTTCACGATCTCCTCACAATCTCCTCACTACTAATCGCTCCCGCAATCTCATCAGGATTCCCGTTCACGGTCTCCCCGTAAGCCACGTGCCACTGTTCGCCGATGCTCTCCATTTTCCACGGCACAAGGTCCGGGTGTAGCACATGCGACGGGCAACCGGTGAGCTGGCCATCATAAGGAATCTCACTCTCCCAGCGCTCACAGTACCACGTAGAGTCAGCCCTTGCGGTGGAGTGTGCACACGTTCGGCAGTTCACGCTTCTGGTGAGCTTTGAGCCGTGGCAAATGTCGTGACCTGCACACATTTTGCACTCGTACCAAGTGGGATTCTCGCTGATTCTGACCGGAGCGCGATCTTCAAGTGCGATGCGTTGCGCTCGTTCAACTGATCCCTCCTTGAACTCGCTAGCATTCGACTCAGAGAACCCCTTGTCATAGCGCACTCGCTCAACATGGATCCTATCGTCATCCTTGCAAACAGCCACATAAAGAGTGCGCTCAATTCCGAGACCGCGCATATACGCCTGCATTTGCGCGTAGTGAACCGGCTTTGCCTCTTTGACGCCTTTCTTCTCAAGCTCATTGAAGCTCTTGAGATTGTGCGTCTTGATTTCCAAGATGTGAGGTTTTGATGATTCTTTTAGCCCTGAAACTACCCCGTCAATATGGCCCCGAACGTGACAACCGAAATCAATTCCCTCCTGTTGTCGCGTGACTGTGAGTCCTATTGCCTCAAGGTCCTCAATGACGGTTTTTTCCTCATTGTGACCGCGTCGGAAAAGTCGGAGCATTCGCCCTTCAAGCTGCTCAAAAACAGCCCAGCGGAATGAAAGCCAGATCCAGCGCTCGCACTTGTGACCCATGACGGATGCGCCGATATAAGAACGGGGCTTTTCGCCCCGTGCTTTTTCCTCGTGCGTCCTGTCAATGAGTTGCGCAACCGATACGAGTTGGAGTTCGGTCACGGCATACCCTCAGATTGTGCAAGCTCCCACAGTCTCAATTCCTCCGCTTCTTTTTTTGACGAAGCGTCATGATTGCGGATCAGATCTCTGATTGACCAAAGCTCATCAAGGACCTGATCCGCTCTCATCGTGTGGCTCATCTGTGCCGCATAAATTAACGTGTTTAGGTGATGCAGAGCCTGTTCCATATCACCTTCACACCCTCATCGGCATAATCACAGCAACGTAGTCCAGATCGCCGCTCGGCTTCACGACGGCCGGATCTAGTTCACCGGTTGCTGATAGCGTCACCTCGTCGTCAGTAATCGCGTTCAGCACGTCGAGGAAGTACTTCGCATTAAGACCGATCGTGAGCTGTGCTCCCTGGTAGTCCACCGGGACCTCGTCGAAACCAGCGCCAGCCTCAGGGCTTTCGCTCTCCACGCGGAGGGTGCCGTTGGTGAGGGTGAGCTTCACGCCGCCGGTCCGATCGCTTGCCGCGAGGGAGACCGCCTTAAGAGCCTCGGAAAGCTGAACGCGCGGCGCACGAATCGCGTTTGCGCTTTGAGCGGGAATCACCTGCTGATAAGGCGGGAACTGAGCGCCCACGAGCTTCACACTGAAGCGGAAACCAGACACTTCAAAGTGGGCGTTAGCTCCGCTCTTGATGATTTTGACACGGTTACTCTCGCCACTCGTGAGAGCATCGTCGCACAACCGGCGAAGCTCAAGAATGCCCTTGAGCGGAATTAGCATCTTTTCGGAAGCGGCGTTTCCACTTGCGCTCATCTCAATTTTTGAGAGTCGGTGTCCGTCGGTTGTCACCATGCGAACCGTTTCCCCCTCGACTTCGAAAAGAGCACTCGAAAGGTGAATGCGAGTTTCATCGGTGGAGATTGAAAAGTGGGTCGCCGAAATTAGGCGTAGCATTGTCGCAACATCAAGCTCAATCCGAGCGCCGCTTTCGGGTTCGGGAAGCGGAGGGAACTCCGCCCCTGGAACTCCGTTGATTGTGTAGCGGCGGGCGCCACCCACGGCCTTGATCGTCGTCTGACTACCTTCGCCAACCTCAAGAGCGATATCGCCTTCGGGCATCATGCGAACGCGATCGAAAAGATCTTTCGCGCCCAGCGCAACGGAGCCACGTCGCTTGATCTCCGCTTCAACTTCACCACTCACGGCGAGAACGAGATCGGTTGCAGCAAGTCGTACGGTCTTGTCAGTGGTTTCGAGAAGCACGTTGCCGAGAACAGGCATGGTGCTTTTCTTGTCCGCGACGGCGTGGCAACGACCAAGAACGCGCAAAAACTCCCTTTTATTAACTACAATTTGCATCACCTCTCCTCTTTTCAAAAATGCCGTCTCTCCGGCTGTCACGACTGCATTGTCTGTCGGCCTGGTCCTCTGTCTCGTCGTTCTACATTCAGACTGTGGAGCGCCCCGGAGTCGAACCGAGACCGGTCGGCCTGGAGTCCCAAACCCTAATACCGGCGGACCAAGCGCGCCCCTAAATCGCCCCGTATCGCCGGGGCCACGCGTTCGCCGCTGTTTCATGACTCAAGTGCAAAAGCGTCCGCGAATCTCTCGCGGCACCATGGCGGCAAAGTCTTTTCAGCGAAGAAACGCTGGTTTTCCTGGCGATGCGGACGGCGCGGAAGCTCCGCCGAACGGTGACGAACTTGTACCAACTCCGGCAATCGGACGATAGCCGCAAAGCTCATTTTGAGGATCGTGCCCATCCTGGCCCGGCTTCGTCTTGAGCTTCCCGCTGAATCGCTTACTCACGATCTGGTCAGTGTTGCGCAGACTCGCCACTCCGCACGCGGTAGAGAGCTTGTAGAGTCCCTCCTTGCCAATGCGCACGGCTTGCTCGCTTGAATGCTCAATCATGTATCCGCCAAAAATCACGCGGTTGGCGAACTTGTCGCTGATTACCTTCGCCTTGATTTTGACGCGCTTTCCTCCTCCGTTGGTCGGTACAATCTCAGCGCTCTCAACTACGAAATCATACCACCCGTCTGGCAACGGCTCAAAATTCCCGTCGTTTTCAGGCTTAAAAGTCTCGTCAACCGTGAATCCCAAATCAGCCATTATTCCTCCTCTTTACTGTCGATTGTCACGGACGGGCGTGCCGGTTTGGTCACGATTGCCCCCTCCAATTTGCTTGTGATACTTTCGTGAGTTGATGCAAATCCGCGCCTGGAAACTTCCGCGTTCCAGCGAAAACACGAAGTGTAAACCTCGCGCGGCAAATCGTTCTCCGTCACGATTCTGTTTAGCTCATCAATGTCAACTTTCTTGGTGAGCTTGTAAGTCACCTTCAAATCACCGGCCCGGCGGGTGCCTTCGGTAGTCTCCGGAAAACCCATGACCGCTATGATCTCGTCTTCAATCGAGCGGCGCTTCTCCGTGAACTCATTCTCGCTAGCCTTAGCCGCTTTCCACGCCTCGGCCAGCGCCTCAAGTTTGAGCATTCGTGACGTGTCTGTCATTGTGATTCCCCCTCAAAAGCACTTTCCAAAAGTCGGTCCTTGTACCATTCGGGTAGCCCGGCGACGATTCCGCGAGTCACATCTGCTAGTGCCCATTTGAGTAGCTGCTCCTTCAAATCTTCCAGACATTCTTCGCGAAAGTCTGACTGAATTTCCTTGATCAGATTCCCAATGTCGCGCGGGCTGTTTTCAATCGCCCCTCGCTCGCGAAGGTGGATAATCGCCTTTTCCCACCGTGGCTGAGTCTTGTACCGCTCAATCATGAGCTGAATGATTGATTTGCTTGACGTCTTTTGATCCTTCCAGTTCGCTCCGTTCATTTCCTTGAACCTCTCAGAAACGAACTTTGCCATTAGTGGGCGCGAGTCAGGGCCAAACCTAGTCCGACTCTTAAAGACGACCCCCTCGATTGTTTGACCACCTAGAAATGACGTCTTTTCGAGCAACGCAGACACGTCGTCCTTTGATTGGATTCGACACACATCAAACAGAGGAATCGAGTCAAACCCAATGCGCTCCGCCTCCTCCGCTCGATCGACGCCGTTTGCGTAGTCAAATCCACCGCGATCAATATCAAAGATCACGATATTGTTCTTCGGTATCCTGTCATACGCAAGAGTATTGTGCTTTGGTTTCTGGAGATACTCTCCGCGGTATGTCCACCCATCCCGCAGCAAGTGCGCCACGCTTTGCACGCGTTCGACAGCTACAGAAAACATCTTGTCCGGTGCATCAATGACCAACTCAGCGCCTTTGCTGCGCATCTTCAGCTCGCCGCCAAACACACCAAAACTCAACTGTGAACCGTCAACCTTCTCCTCAATCAACACAGGATCGTCGAAGATTCCCCGGCATCCGGCGTGACCGATTGCCCATATCTTACCGTAGCTTTCAATCATACTTCCCCCCTCATCTTTGCGAATATCTTGCCCATGTTCGGGCGATCTGGACACGGGCCCGAACCGTCCGGAAGCTCCCATTGGTCCAGCCTACCGCTGCGATCTTTGGCCTGCCACTGTCCGTCAGTCGCGGTCATGAGACACGGAACGTCCTTGCCCTCTTGGTCCTTCTCAAGTCGAAGCGCGAACACCTCGTCGAAAAGATACGGGAGCCCCTGACCGGTCTGCTTCCCTGGCATTGCCGGAGAGTAGAGCATTCGCCCCATCTCATCCTGAGCCTGACTCAGCTTCGCGCTCACATACACATCACGGCCAGGGAGGTCTCGAAACGCTCGCACTAGCGATGTTATGCGCTCGTGAGTTTCGCCGTAAGCCTGTCGAGGGTCTTTCGTTTTGAGCTTTTCAGATGCTAGCAACACCTCCGCAATTTCGCTGATTGAGTCAACCGCAACGCACCGGAATTGACGCGCCTCGGCGGATTCCAGAGCCCACATATAAGCGTCGGACACCTCCGTCATGTTTGAGACCTGGATCATCGGCACGTCATGATCTCGAATCGAAAGAGTTCCACCTTCCGCGCTAATCATCACCACGTCAGAAATCGACGGGATTAGCCGTGTTTTTCCCGCTCCCGCTTGGCCGTAGACCAGGCACTTAATCCCATCCGCGGCGCTCGCGCGACTGCTAGTTAGTTTTATTGACATCTATTGTCTCCTCCTTCGTGTGTTTTTTGAAACAGTGCCGTTGCCGCAGCGGCCGTGGCCGTTGCCGTAGCCGTTGCCGTTGCCGTTGCCGTAGCCGTCGCCGTCGCCGTAGCCGTCGCCGTTGCCGTAGCCGTAGCCGTAGCCGTAGCCGTAGCCGTAGCCGTAGCCGTCGCCGTAGCCGTTGCCGCAGCCGTAGCTGTCGCCGTTGCCGCAGCCGTAGCCGTAGCCGCAGCCGTCGCCGTTGCCGATTGGCCTCATAGCCCCCACGAATCCTCCACCGGGACCCTGAAAATCTCCGCGTCAGCTGGACAATCGAGACCATTCGGGATCGGCTTTATTCGCACCTTTGGATCTTTCGGATTCGCGATCATGCCGTCAAATCCAATTGAGTCCCAGCCGCGAACGTGCACGGCCCGTGTCACCTTCAGACGACCGTCCACCGTCTCCACATCCCCTGCGATAATCCAGCCACGATCTAAGACCAACACGGCGCGATTCCCGGACTTTACCGGCTCAGCAATTGCTGATTTCTTGACGTAAATTTCCCCGTTGATCGCCACTTCAGTCAAATTAATTTCAGACATTTTTCTTCTCCTCTCGTGCCATCGGCACAAACGCCACAAACCCATTTCGCGCGTTGTTGTCAGCGACGTGCTGATCTAGCCCCGCAGCTCTCCGCTCAAGCTGATAGTCGCTGAGTCGAGTCGCGATGAACTCGCGAAACTCTGAGTTTTTGCCTTTGAATGTTGCTAGTTTGATCATGCTGTTAGCCCTTTAACCCAATTCCTCTTCAATCCCGCACCATTCAGCCAAAACACGCAAACAAGCGCGATCCATTGGCGAGGTGTAGATTCCGCTTTTGATCATTGCCAAAATATGAGGCTTCCTAAGAATGCCGCCGGTTTCGGCTAACCATTGCAGTGCAACACGCCTAGCTCCCTCTTTTCCGAGTTCGTTGTTCATGTGCAGACCTTAACCCGGGCTCAGAATTGCGTCAAGATTTTTCTTCGGAAAATCTCAGGGCCAGGTCATCGCTTAGTGTCCCTGTTGCCTGCCACCCGTGCGGCGCTGCCTCTAACTCGCCAGCATCATAAAGAATTTGCACCATCCCGGCTCCACCTGGCCACTCAAGATGGCGATCAATAGCGCGCTTATTGTAGACCTTTTCGCCGTGTAGCCAGTTTCTCAGAGCTGAGTTGCTCACGTACTGATTTTCCCCGCGCATCTCACGACCGCTCACAATCCAAGCCCGAGTGAATAGCTGACGAGAATCAAGAAGCACCTTCCCCTCTTTTTTCGCCTTAATCGGCGCGGCCCCCTCACGAAACACTAGCGACGAAACTTGCTCGCCGATGTCGTCAACCCATCCGGGAATATGCACAAGATTTAGGTCACCATACACTTCGTCTGGCTCTCGACCGTCCTTGCTTTTTAGACATTTGACGTAGACAGAGCTTCCCTTTTGCGCTGGTCTCACATTGATCTCGGCGTCAAGATCGCCGCGCCATGCCGAAGATCCTCGCGCTCGCTCTTGCGCCTCTTCGCTGACTCCGGTGTGATGCACTAGCAAAACAGTGCACCCGAACTCAGCGATCATCTGAGCGCATGCCGCAACCATTCTTCCGGCGTCCTGTGAGCTATTTTCGTCGCCAGCAAGGAACCGGTGAAGAGTGTCCACCACCACCAGAGAAGGCGGTTCAGGCAGCTCGCGGATAGCGTCCCTAACAAAACAATAACCCTCTGGGGTGTCGAGCTTCGCGCCTGTTTTTGAAACGAAAAGGCGCGCGCCTACGCCCGGGTGATTAAACTCATTCCAAGCCGCCACGCGCTGCGCAATACCAGCGTGACCCTCTCCAGCGAGATAAGCGACGGTCCCGCCGTAAACGATTTGATCGCACCAGAGCGCGTCCGGAATCACACCTTCGATCTTGGGTTCTGCACATGCAACCCGGCACGCAATATCGAGGCAAACGAACGTTTTACCAGAACCAGAAGGGCCGTGTAGCATTGCGAGACCACCTGCTGGAATCCACTTTCGAACGAGCCAACTAACCGGCGCCGGTTTTGAAATCAGATCTGAGAAGCTGACGAACCACCCTGCCTTCGGTGGCATGAGTAGCGCCCGGAGATCTCCGCCCGCATTAACGAAATCATTCGCGTCAACACTCGAATCAGGATCGTCCTTCGGTGGCATCACATAACGGGCACCAGTTGCGCTGGCGGCCTGAGTTGCACACGATAGCCCGACCCCGCCTTTATCATTGTCAGCGACGATAGTCAGCGGAAGCTCGGGCAATAACCGGCGCGCAACCTCAGCGACGGCGACAAGGTTGGACGCGGAATAGGCGACCAAGCACGGCTGGCCTGTTATCTCGCTAATGGTCGCGGCCGTTGCGAAACCCTCCGCTAGAAATAGCTGAGTCGCTCCCTCGAAATTCCCAGTCCACCAGAAGCGACCTCCGACAATCCCGCCTTTTGCGTAGCGCTTAGTCCCGTCTTTTCCGATGTATTGTAGCGACGAAAGTGTACCATTCTCATCGTAAAGCGGGACGATTAAGCGCCCGTCTTCTGTGATTTTCGCCCCGTGCGCGTCAATCTGCTTTCGCGATAAATACGGGTGCTCTTCACTCGCTTCTTGAGCCGACTCCCACTCTGCAAGCGATGCGCTGGCGGTCTGTTCGGCCGCCTCCTTGCGCTCTGCCTCACGAGCTGCGCGCGCCTCTTCATAGCGGCGCAGTCGGTGTTGTTCCTCCGCGTCGCTTAGCGGTCGTGAAGAATGCGCACGCCAGTTGTGCGTCTCGCCAGTGCGCCAGCTCCCGAATGCCCCGGCGGGAAACTCATCGCCGAAAGCAACGTACCAACCGCCATCATCACCGCGCTTTTTGCCACCGGTGCCATCGGCGAAACGGTGCAGCTTTCCGTCCAAAACAATCGTTTTTGGTGGCTCAAGTCCAGCCGATGCGATTGCTTTTCGTAGCTGTTCCTCTGCCGGTTCGTCAATCGTGAGAGGCTCATGAGAGCGCCGCTCAAGATATTGTGAAAGATCTGTCAATGCCTAACCCCTCTTCCTGCATTCCCTCAATCAACTCCGCAATCTTCTCAAACTGCTCCGCGCGAAAAAGCTCCGGCTGGTCCGAGCGACACATTCCGCTGAACACGCGCCGACGCAGCGCAGCCTCGTTGCGCAGGTATTCGATGGCTTCTTGCGGGGTCATGGCTCGCTTGCTTTCTTGAACCACTGGGTGGCGACGATTCGCTTTGCTGCGTCACGGTCAAATCCAGGTGCTCCCCATGCGACAATCGAGCATGCAACGGTGTTCACGTCTTGGTCGCTCGCCCGGCGTGCGGCTAGTTCCTCCTCCAGCTCCCGAATACGTTCGTCTCTCTCCGCAAGTTGAGCCCGTAGCGCGTCGAGTTCGGCGTTGGCCCTTGAGAGGGTCGGTTTAACCTCTGAAAGATGCACGAACGGTTCTCCGGCGTACTGCTGAGTCCACAAGTACGAGATGGGCATATCCGCCCGCCAAGGCTTCGTTTCTTCGCTCATAATCTTCTCATTCCCCTTCCCGCGGCAACCTCGAACACATGCCGCAAGGTTACCGCCACATCTTGCGCATTGGCCTGTTTTCAGCACCCTAGAAGTCATACTCTTCCTCGCGAAACTTGACGCCGAGGACCTCAATCACCGGGATAACCTTCTCATCGAAACAATCGGCGCACACATCTACGATCTTGGCGACGAAGCTTCCGCCTTCAGGGTAGCTCGTCCCGCGCTTGCAACTGATGCTTGCTTCTTTGATTTCGTAGTCTTCGCGCTCCTTGATGACCTTGCTGCAAAAGTCACACGTCCGGAACGTGGACCTATAGGGTTTCGGTGTTACTAGCTCGCCATCGTGCTTCATTGACTATTCCCTCCCAAATACTTCGCGGCGATGCGGTCGGCTAGTTCTAGTCTTGATTCCCAATCGCTCCGACTCGTGGCCCATATCGACCTAAGCCGTAGCCGCCCCACCAAATTCCTCGCCCTCGCCCGTTGCGCTAGTTCGTAGCGGCGGAGGAGTTCTTGTTCTTGCCTATCGACCTCAGCGAACCAGTCTAGAGAACCGTCGGCCTCAGAAGCGACGTTAACCAAGTCCCGAAGCTCCGTCTTAAACTCCTTCACAGCTTTCCTGCTTTCTCAGCACGCGCTTCGAGCCATTCGGCGACGTTGAATAGGTGTCCGGCAATGCGCCGAAGGTCTTTTGCTTCCCAGTAAGTTTTTGAGACTCCACCAATGTCATTGTCGAATGTGTATCCCTTCAATTCTTTCGCCGTCTCGTCAACGGTCGGCGAGAAGTGTCCAAGCTCTTTCATTGTTTCCAGCACTTCTTTTGGCAGGTCTTCCCAGTTCACAACTTCCCCTCTTTCCCCGTCGCGATCATCGCGAGCCATCGCTTGTCTGGGTTTGTTTCCTCAAGCCACTTTTTAGCGCCTCTCAGTGTCCAAAAGTAGCGAGTCCCAGTCCAAAACTCGGTTGCTCGGTAACGAAAAACCCCCTCCCTGACGATGATTCCAGGGAGGTCTTTTCGCTTCCAATGGTCCGGAAACCATGAAGACGTAACAAATTCCCAGGGCGCCTTTTGCTTCACAGTTTCCCCTCTTTCTTCAGCTCACGCACGGCGGCGCGCTCGATTGCTACGGTGTAGCGCATGATCCGGTTCTTGATGTGGCGCGGATATTCTGGGCCGTCCTGGTCACCAAAAACAGCTAACCATTCGTCATCTGCAAAACTCGCAAACCGAAAAACACACCCGCTCTCCACATACCTCTCCCTCAGCTCTAACAGACGTTCGCCGAGGGATTTCATGTTGCGCCCCAGTTCAGAAGCCCGGGGCCAGTTAGCAAAATAACACAGCTTCCGTCGCTAGGGTCATAAGACGCCTGAATTGAGACTGCCTTTGCGTCTTCATCTTCACCTTGACCAAACGGGACAAGATTGAGCCCTCGGAGTCGTATCATCCGTGCAACTCGGTCGGTTTCTGTGAGCAATTCGCCGTCGTTAGTGACTAGTGTGATATTCGCAAACGGGACGGCGCATCCCATTGTATCGACTTTTCCGCCATCGCCTGAATCGGTAGTGCAAAATCCCACGCTATTGAGCGCTCGCACAGCTTCGCGAATTGCCGGATCGAGTGTTGCGTAGTCCAGTTCTCTCACTTCGCACCTCCCATTCGGCGGAGGATTTCGGAGCGGATGACGGAGCGCCTATCCTGAGCGCGGTAAACATCGGCCGTGTTACTGTTCGAGTCCGGCTGAAAGTGCAGGACGAGGAGCCTCTCCAGCTTCGAACCGG
>JACCDR012608151.1_pt1 | contig 16131 bp, 13 predicted proteins | sample 7446431 | NCBI WGS metagenome assembly JACCDR01 (sample SAMN15323443, study PRJNA562643) | freshwater metagenome | isolation source: river surface water | place: USA:Blue River Watershed | collected 2017-08-17 | reverse complement strand
CGGGGTTTGATGAAATTTTCATGGCGGTACGCACCGCCGCAGGCAACATTCTTAAAGGGAAGCAGAAACCTTCTGAATGTTTGGCTGAGTTACAAAAATTGGGGAGCGACTTCGCTGGTCTGATTGTAGCGGTAGCGACCGTGTACGATGAAGTTATCGCTAACGAAGACATGTCTAGTTCCAAACTTGTGACGGATTACCGCAAGTTTGCTGGCATAGAAGATTTAACCAAAAGCGCTGAAACCGCGACCGCCAACGATGCACTACAAAGCATCCTGATGGAACTCAGTGCGTTAAAAAATTCTGTTGCGGGTGCCGCACAGGATGCAAAAGCTGCCCTTGAGCTTGTCACAGAGATCAAGGCAGCAAAGTCTAGTGTAATCACGCGCAAAGCGTTGCTCGTTGATGAACCCGTAACTCTTACTAAAGATAGTAAACTCGCAGCAAAGGATGACGAGGAGTTCCGTAAGGATCAAGAATTCCTTAAATCGTGCCGCTAATTTTAATAAACAAATCAATAACCTAAATGGAGAAAACCCCATGACGTCTTTACGTGAAGTTATCCGCAAAACCGATCTGGCTTTGGCGGACATTACTAGCTCAGGTGGCGAAGTGCCAGTTGAGACCGAAACCCGCTTTTACCGCAAGCTGTTTGAAGAAGCCGTCTTGTATAAAGATGCCCGCAAAATTCAAATGACCGGTAACACGAAGCGTGTTCCTAAAATTCACTTTGGTACCCGCTTTCTTAAAGCAGCAAACCAAGGCAACATCGTTAACCCTGCCGTAGACGGTACGGGTACGCGTGCGCTTGCGGCCGCAGATCGCTACAAGCCTACCTTTGACTATGTTCAAATGGAAACCAAAGAAGTTATCGGTGAAGTTCGCGTTCCTTACGAGTTCTTTGAGGATAACATTGAAGGCGAAAACTTCATGACCACGCTCATGGAAGAGTTGGCGAAACGTTCACAGACTGATTTGGAAGAAAAACTTATCAGTGGCGATACCGGATCTGCTGACGCATTCCTCGCGTTGCATAATGGGGTTCTTGCTGGCGCTAGTTCAAACATTGTTAACCACAATGGTGCTGGCATGTCTGTGGATTTGTTCAAAAATCTGCATAAGACTTTGCCTGTACAGTACCACAAGTTTATCAACCAGTACCGTGCGTACATCTCTACTTCTGCAGAGATTGACTTGCGTTACCGCGTTGCCGAGCGTCAAACATCTCTTGGGGATGCCGCTATTCAATCTAACCGTCCGATTACCATCGGTGGTTTGAATATCGTGGGCGTTCCTTTGATGCCAGACGCTAACGCCTTGCTTACGCCTCCGCAGAACATTATGGTAGGCTTCCAGCGCGGCATTACCTTGGAAGTTGACAAGGATATTACGCAGCGTTGCTACATTTTCGTGGTGACCATGCGCCTTGCTCATGCTTATGAGGAAGAGTCTATGGTGGTTAAGGCTATCAATATCGGTGCCTAAGCTAATTTAGTAAATTATTTATAGTAACAAGAGGATATTCTTTATGACCGAATCTAGTACCGCAACACCCGGCTACGTAGTAACACTTTTACGTGGTCGGGTGTATCACACCCACGGCCTTCGCTTTGAAGCAGGGGTTCCACAAGTTGTTGTTGAAGAAAACATTGTTGAAGAGCTACTTGATGACGAAGACGTTGTCAGCAGCCCTCAAACAGGTGAAGTCTTCTCCGTAGCACGTTTTGACGTTAAGTATTATGCAGATATTGCAGAAGTAGCCAACGTCACTTCGGGAGATTCTGATAAAACAAAGGCGGCTAAAAAAGCACGTAGTGAAAAACTAGCCGCACTAAAATCAGGTGCTCTACGTAAGAAAACGGTAACACCTAAAAGTGATGGTACTGGAGGGGAGCAAGCCCCGCCTCTTGTTAGTTCACGCAAGACTTCCTTTAAGTCTCGCGTCAATACAACTGCTGCATGATAACGGAACGGGGCGGGTAACACCGCCCCTTCCTAAAGAGAGGGTGTCGTGGCTAAGTTCTGTTCCGTTGCTGATGTAAAAGCGTATCTAAACATAGATCCGGCGCGGGCATACACGGGCTACGACGCACGCATAGCATCACTCATAGAGTTGTCTACCAACGAAATACAAACTTTCTGCAATCGTTCTTTCTTGCGCGGCGAGTACGTAGAGTATATCTCACTACCTGAATCGCGCAGAAATCATAAAATCTGGTTAAAAGAACGAGCCGTTCAAGCATCCCCAGCACTTTCCATAAAACTAGATTACAGTTCAGCCCCGTCGTGGAATATCGTATCGCCGGTACTCCCCGATCTGTACCGCGTTGACGCTGAAAAGGGTGTAGTTACACTGATGTTCGCTACTGCGCACGCCACTGATGCTGCGCAAATCACGTACACCGCGGGATACCCCGAGGTCGGCGGTGTCGTTGAAGTGCCCGCTCCTGTTAAATTAGCCTGCGCTTTGCAAACGTCTGCAAACTTAGAGCGCCTTCTCGCTAGTGATTTTGGACAGAAAGAAAAAACCGAGCGAAAAGGTACGTTAAACACAAAGCTAGAAGACGGTTATATCAAAGGACTTTTACCCCAGTGCCGTAATATCCTGCGCGATTATGTTAAACTACGTACAGGGTCACGAATCGCATGAGACGCGTGTCCCGCATTGCTGACTTTGAACTACCCGCGGAGTTACGCGCCGCGCTGAAACCGCTTGTGGCGGGAAGCCTTCTCCGGATGGAAGCAGCGTTGACGCCGCTCATCAAAGATGCGTTCACAAACTACATGCAGGATGTCGTAGAAATCACGCTGGCTACCACCGAATTAAAACGGAAGTCAGGCAAGCTAGACGCTTCTTTACGGCAGAACATTAAAGTGACCGGATCCAGTTTGCGTAACATTAAAGGTACATATCGCGGAATATATTATGCGCCTCTGTTAGAGTACGGCGGAATCATAGAGCCTACACACGAAAGCAGCGGAGACTACCCCGCGCAGTTAGCGATCCCGCTTGATCATGTGAAACGGCCGGACGGTAGCTTAAAACTAGGCGGACCAAAAGCATGGTCTAGTCGTTACAATACGTTTACATACGTTTCAAAGAAAACGGGGCAAGCGTATCTGGCGTACAAGGATAAAAATAGTGGTCGGTTAATTTTGCTGTTTATGTTTATACCAGAAGCGCGGGTTACGGCAAAACTAGGTCTCCGCCGAGCGCACGCTGCCAACTTACGCATACTCGCAAACACTATCGGTAGAATCATGGTTGCGGCGATGGCTTCGTGTGACATAGAAGGATTTGCGTTAGGAAAAACTACGACACTTGCGCCTAAAACTGCACTACGTTCTATGGCTAAGAATGTTCTGCGCCCAACTGTACTTCGGACTAGGAGATAAAACATGGCCCCGCCTAATGCGACCCTAACCATTCGTCAACAGATTGTAAATGCGCTCTTTGAAAAACTGGAGGCACTTTCCCGCTACGATGATCCGTCTTCGCTAGTTTTTAATAGCGTCGGACGCTTTGAGCTTGGTGACATCTCGTACCACCAATTACCCGCGGTTTCTTTGTACGAAGGTGAGGAAGCTACCGACGATAACACAAACCAGTGGATCACAAAAATTTTACGAGTATTCATAGAGTTTCGCTTTGCACACCAAACTGGACTTGACGTATACGACGAATACAATTATTATTTAGGAGAATTACTTTACGGATTGATGCAGCAGAGAAAATTAGGCGTCGCTCCTCATTACCTAAACTACGATATACAAGAACGCGGAAATTCGCCACGTATAGCTGATCGTAACGATGACCAGCCCGGCGGGGTTCTTATTTTAGACGTGTACTATCGGATAGGTAACTATAATCCATACAGCAAGAGCCCCAACACGTAGGAGTTACTCATGGCGCGTAAAACACGAATAAATGCGGACAGTCCCGTTACGTTAGATGGCGGCAATACAGGCGAAGTCTTCGCTGAGGACCTCGGTACTCCCGAGCCCGAACAAGAATTAATAGTCAAGAATACAGCCGTAGGAGCAGTAAGCGAGCTTGTCGCAGCAGTTCCTGTGCAGCGTGTAACTAGGGGCGGCGACTACGTACTAGGCCCTGACGGTATTTTAGTAAAAACTCGCTAACAAAAGGAATTAACCAATGGCATTCTCTTCTAAAACCCCTAAGTCCATCAACCGAGCCCTAATCTTGGGTAAGATTGAATCCGCATACAACGTATACGCAGATCCAGTACCCGCCAGTGACGCGCTTTATGTGTCAAACCCCGACGTGCGTATTGAATCACAGCTTCTTGATCGTAACGTCGTACGTCCGTCATTGTCTAAAGCGGCATCTGTTACTGGCCGGAAAACCGTAACCATGTCCTTTACGCATGAGTTGAAAGGATCTGGCGTGCTTGGAACCGCGCCCGCAATCGGCAAACTGCTCAAAGCGTGCGGCATGGCGCAGACTACGGTGGCGGACACCGCCGCGGCTACAGTTGCATCTATTGCGTACAAAACGGGTGCAAGCGCTCCTGCGCAAGCCGCTACGTTCACCAAACAAGCCGCATCTGATGTAACCGGCCGCTACGTACTCTCCGTAGTAAAAGGCGGGGCGTCGGGTACCGCCAAACTTCGTGTAACCGGTATCCCCGCAACCCCTGATGCGTCTGTAATGGCAAACGAGGTGTTTGGTGGCGAAAATCTGTCTAATGGCGGTATTACGATTGCGGCAGCCCCAAGTGTCTCCGGAGATTACTCCTCCCTCGCATACACCATCGGCGGTACGTTTGCCGCGGGTGAACAAGTACGTGTTGTCGTCGGTGGCGAGCGTTTTGAGTACACCACGGTTTCCGGAGACACTAACACGGATGGCGTAGCCACGGCGATCGCTGCCCTCATTGACGCCGACGCCCGCTTTGCGGCCACTGCGTCAGGCTCAGTGATCACGGTTACCTTCGCAACGAATAGTTCTACTACCAAAGTACAGGCAATCGTTGTCACGTCAGGCTCTACGGACATTCCTGTAGGCAACTCCGGCGCTGTGATCCGTGTAACGTGGTCAGGCTCGCTTGTACAAGGTGATTCGTGGGATATTCTCGTACTGGAGCCGGGCGTACACTATACTCCTGTCTCTGGTGACTACGATTCTATCTCCCTCTATATGAACCGTGATGGACTACTACACCGCGCCACTGGGTGCATGGGTAGTTTCTCTATTGCTGGCGAAGCGGGGAACTATGCTTCGGTATCTTTCACCTTTACAGGACAATTCGTTGAAGTAATTGACGAAGAATTCCCAACGGGTGCCGTATACGAAGCTTCTCTGCCCGATCAAGTAGAGAATGCGATGCTTGCACTTAATGGCTTTGACGATTTCTGTGCTCAGTCATTCTCTGTGGACATTCAGAACCAAGTTTCAGTACGCGAGTGCATGAACAATTCGGATGGCTTCAACGGCGTAACCATCACTGACCGTAACCCTACGGGAAGCATGAACCCAGAAGCAACCTCGCAGGCGGATTTCAATCTATGGGAGCGTTACGCGGACTCTCTAGAAATGCCGTTCCACGTTAAAGTGGGCAGTGAGGTTGGAAACACTGTGCGAATAATTGGAGATAACGTACAAATCTCTTCCGTATCCTATAGTGATCGTAACCGTACCCTTGTCACAGACTTAGGTCTAGGGTTTAAGGCATGGTCCGGCGATGGCGATGACGAGTTACGCCTCGTCTTTATTTAATTGGCTAATTCCCGCTAACCAAGTAAGGCACCTACGGGTGCCTTACTCTTATTCAAACACAGATACCTATATGATCGCCATACCCATTTATTTAGTCGTACAAGAAACTGGACAATCCAATAAAAATAGTCCACAATACGTAACGTTAGAAGTAAAACTTACCCGCGTAGCCGCTGATGTTGCCGCACTTCGTTACGAAAATGCGACAGTGATCAAAATGCTTGCGGATAAAGTGATACCGACTGACTAATCTTTGCAAACGTTTGCAAGCATTATAGCAGTAGCCTACGGGCAACAGTTATGTGCGTACATGCTGGACTACTATTTGCTTGCCATGATCAGGAGAAACATATCATGGCTATTACTGGAATTTCTATCGCAGAAACCTCAGAGTTTATTCTTCCATTTGATTCCGCTAAAACCAAAGACGAAGGCGCGACTGTCTTTATCTTGGGATCGCTTGACGCGTATCAACGCGCCGAGCTCAACGACTCCGTTGTCCGTATGGTACAGACCGAGGCGGGAATGGAGCTTATTCCTAACCGGAATTCAGCAGCGTTACGCGCTGCCCGCTACGGCATTCGCGGATGGGAAAACTTCAAAGACGAAAAAGGTAACGACATCAAGTTTGAATCCGTTACCGAAATAAAAAATAACAAATCCTACACTATAGCAAAAGCGTCGTGTCTGGAAAAATTGCCCGCGACCGCACTCATTGCTATTGGTGAAGAAGTCATGCGCTTGAATACCGTAGGTATGCAGCAAGCGGGAAACTGACAAATGCGGTGCTCGTAGCGCAGTTAAATCCGGAGATTGATTGCGCTACTTGTACCGATAGGGACAAGATAAAACGAGGTTGTACCCAACCCGCAAAAGCAAAATGGTGGACAAACATAAACGGTGAAAAAGAAAATCGGTGCCCGCGTATATTTGTACGAGATGAACCTAGCTCTTTTGAGGCAATTATGTTAGCCTATCATTCATACAAGGCGGGCTACCTGCCGAACTCCGGTGCAATGTTTGATCAGCATTGTAAATTTGAAAGTCTAATGTTTGTTGTGGATCAAGCAGTTAATCATGCTAATAATGTACGGCAAGAGCGACAAAAAGATCAACACACTGTAGTATACAATGACGGAGGTAGCTCCGGGCCTAAAGGAAGAGGGCGCGGCAAATGACAGTTGGCGGCTACAGCAGTACAGGCGGTTATGGAGAAGGCGGGTTCTCCCGCCTTTCCCGTGATTTAGAAACTGCCGCAGTTAGCTTTGCGTCTATGGCGAGCGCGGCCGCGGTGTTCAAAACAAGTATCACTACGTTTGCGGCACTGCAAGATCAAATCATTAAAACGGGCGCCGTGGCGGGCGCTACCACGGCCGAAATGCAAAAGATGGATTCGGCGGTACGAAAACTATCCACAGCCGTACGAACAACCTCAGTTGAGGGCGCGAACGCGCTCTACTTCCTTACCTCCGCGGGGTACGACGCGGGGCAGGCTATGAGTGCGTTGTCCGGCGTTGCTCTCCTTGCGGCAGCGACAATGGAACCCATCGCACAAACGGCGGACGTTGTCGCATCTTCGTTACAGGCATTCCAGCTAGAGTCATATAACTCTACCCGCGTCGCTAACTTGTTCGTAGCGTCTATTCTACGCTCACAATCTAGCATGGACAAACTTGCTTACTCTATGCGACAGGTCGCGCCAGTAGCGGCCGCCGTCGGATTAAGCATAGAAGACACGACAACTTCTCTGAGTATTTTGTACAACTCTGGTCTACGCGGGGAGCAAGCCGGTACTGCCCTCAGAAACACACTCGTAGAACTTTCTTCACCGACAGCGCGGGCGCGAGCTCTACTAAAAGAAATGGGGCTCACCACGCTAGAAGCTGCGGGTGGTTTTGAATCAATGATGCGCACCATTGCTAAGTATAACTTGAGCATCAGTCAAGTAGAGGCTCTTGTTGGTAAGGAAGCAGCGAGCGGGTTTATTACGTTAATGGAGAGCATGGTACAGTACCGTGATGAAAGCGGAAATCTTACCAGCGGGTTTGACGAACTCCGTAATAAACTTGTCGGTACAAATGCGGCGTTTGAGCAAGCCATCAAACAGAACCAATCCCTCGCTGCGCAGGGAGCTATTCTAAGAAATAACCTGACAGAACTAACCGTGGTTATGGGGGATGGGCTTGCACCAGTTCTAGGTGATTTAATCACATACGTTACGGAGTTAACCCGCGAATTTCATGCACTGGACGACAGTACCAAACAGTATTATGCGACCTATGCAGCACTCGTTGGCGTACTTGTCATCGCAATCCCCGTAATTACCGTACTTGCTAAGACAGGCGGGTTACTTATTGCATTCTTTGTAAAAGCAGCAGAACTCGTTGCCGCGTTCCGAGTCGGGTTGGCCGCGTTAGCTGTAGGCGGGGCGGCGGCGTTTGCTCCTATGCTAATAACAGTTGGGCTAGTCGCTGCAGCCTTTTATGCGGCGGCAACCGCCTTTGACTACTTCGCAGAAAAAACGGCGCGAGAGGCTAGCGGTGATTTTGGTTCCACACAAATCGGAAAAATGGTAAATTATGTGCAGGCGTACCAAAGCGCCGCGGCTACGCTAGAAGCTGTCTACACAAACACTGCGAGCTCGCTCGCAGATAAAGTGCAATCGCAAGGATCTATCATAGAGCTCGGCCAGCTTACTACTAAAAACATAGAGCAGGCCATTCAAGACGCTAAAAAGCTGGACAGCGATCTTGCCGCTCTTGCAAAAGCTAACAATGTGGCGCAGGCCAAAATACTCGCTAGCCGCAAAGGGTTCTCTTTCGCGGGTCAGGAAGAGCTTGATGTATTGCGAGAGGATAAACAACAACTCAACCAAGCGCGAGAGGTACTCAAAGACCGCATAAAAGAGTACGAAGAAAATGCGGCAGAAATCCGAGTACTCAATGAGGTCGCAAAGAAGAAGCAGCAGGATTATCTAGCTCAGTACGTAGACGCATTTTTTACAGAAAAGGACGTATACCGCCGCCTCGTAGCGGAGTCGTATGGCGTAGGCAGCCAAGGTGCAGTAAACTCGCTGAAAGCTATTGAAAAGGCTCTTGCTGACCCCGAAGCAAAAAAAGTAAAGGAAGACATCCTTGCGAGGATCAAGTCCGGAGAAATTGACGCACAGAATCCCCTTGCGCTCGTAGAAGCACTACGCGAGTGGTTGAAAAAGTATGGACCAGAAACAGCCGCCGCGGTAGAGGGCGTAAAAAACGACATGAATAGGCTTGTTGCCAAATCGTTGGAGTTTTTAGACCCATTAGCGCAAGAAGCACGAAACAGGCAGCTTGATGCGTTGGCGACACTTGAGCAAATCTTCGGAAGCAGTGCTGATACGTATGCGGCGCGTCTTAAATCTATCGGAACCGACGTTAACTTAAAACTGCGTGAAGCCGGAAAAGCGTTTGTACGGCAGCTTGAAGAGCAGCAACTGTTTTTGACGTCATTTTCCGGTGACGTCAAAATTGGCGGTGGTAAAGTTCAGATAGACCAATTTATTAAAGACGTGCTCGGCGACGGTGAAGCTTTAGCTGAGAGCGTACGTAAGAGTGATGCGTTTGCTCGCGGTGACGTTGAAGGAATGGTTAAAGCGGGACAGGAGTATTATTTCCAAGCGTTTTCCGCCCTCTACGATCAAGGACTACTTAATGATACACAAAAAGAGTTGTTACAAAAAGCGTCGGAAAATTCTGTAAAAGAGCTTGTGTCTATCCTCTTTGAAGGCTCCGTAGATACCATCAAATTTAATATAGAGACGCAAAAAACGCTTATAGATAACGCGTTACGGCAAAGTCTTGCTCAAGCAAACGTAGGTAGTAAAAATACGGAATTAGATGCCGCGGCTGCCGTACGGAATTATGATTTCGCGGGACAACGCGCCGCGATTATCGCTGCGGCCGAACAGAACATAGAAAAACTTAGTAAAGAAATACAAAAAAACATTAACGATAACCCGCGTCTCAACGAAGGGTTTGCGTATAATGCACAGCTATTGACCGAAAAATTAACGCAGGGTCGTATAACGCGTGATCAGTTTGATACACTATACAGAGAAGCGTTGCGGGCGGCGGCCACGGCAAGCGATGAGTACGTCACGGGTGTTCGTGAGATCGAGCAAAAGCAGGCGGCAGACCTAGACGCAGCCTATTCAGCTAGCACTGAGTTCTTGACACAACGCTCTACAAAACAAATGCAGTTGATCGCGGATGCAGCGCAAGCCAATGCAGATTTTGCACAAAAAATGTTTCCTTATAACGAGGAGCAAATATATACGTACTCTCTGCAAAGTATTCAGGCTACATACGAAGCAGGCGTACAGGCCGCAGAAGATACGTATGCCCGCGCTATGGCGGCGATCACCAACCCCGACTCGGCTAATGGTCAGCAGTTGGTACAAGAAGCTATGCGAGAACGCGAAGTTGCGTTGGGGAAAGCCCTACAAGCGCGGGACGTTGCCCAAATGGAGGCCGACATCACGCGGGCTACCACTTTTGCCGAAGCGCAGCGCATGGCGGATAGCTTGATTGAGTCCGCTACAAAATCGTTTTATGATGTCAACACCGCCATGTCTCAACTCTCCGCGTCGTACACGGAAACGGCAGGTACATTTGCCGTGGCGCAATATCGGGCGGTTGCCGCCGGTCTACGCGTGGAAGCCGTCGACATTGAGCGTCAGCTTCGGGAAAACGCAATACGATTCAAGCAAGCAATAGACGGAGAAACTGATCCCGCGGCACAGAATGCGCTTGCCCGCCAGCTTGAGATTACCAATGATGCGTTGACGGCACGTAAAACTCTGGTACTCGAGCAGATAAAGGTTAACGAAGTTTTGTACGATTCAGGGATACTCCAGCAAGAAGCCTTCAATAAATTACTCAAAGAGCAGTTAGAATTAAGTCAGCGAATTAACCAAGCGACGAATTCTTTGTTTGGCGGATTCACCGATGCGGCGCGAAAAGCGGTGCTGGATTCCCAAACTCTATTCTATGATCTCGGTGAAGAAGCGTACAGCATCTTGTCTACGCGTGTCGGTGACGGTATCGCAGATGCTTTCCAAGGTACCCGCGTGCAGTGGGGACAGTTATTAAAAAACATGGCCGCCGACTGGTTGCGGTCAGGGCTTACGTCGTTGGTACGCGCAGGGCTGGCTACCGCATTCTCCGGTGGATTTGGTTCGGCACAGGCTAACGGGGTAGGTGCTTTGCAAACGATTGCAGGAGCAGGTTCTGGTGGTGCGGGCGGTATAGCTAACCTCCTTAGCATGGGTAGTTCAGGGCTTAACCTCCTTAAAAACGGACTAAACACATCCATCTTTAGCGGCGGCACCGCGGCGGCCATAGATAGTTTTGGGTACAATGTCTTCGGGATTGGGAACAAATTAATTCTCCCGGGAGGTGCTGAGGGTGCGTCGGTCATGGGCGGAGCAAGCGGTAGTTTTACGCCGGGAGCGGCTGTCGCGGGCTTCGCGGGTAACTTTGGAGCAAACGCACTTTTTGGTGATCGCGGAATCGGCGCGGACATCGGCGGAGCTTTGGGTGGCATTGGAGGGACTTTGGCTACCCAAGCAATCACTACCGCGCTTGCTATGACACCGTTTGCGCCGTTAGCCCCGTTCCTTGGACCATTGCTAGGGTCTTTCGGGGGTAACGTACTCGGCGGACTCTTTGGCGGTAAAAAATCGGATGCGACGGCCGCGGGCGCGTACAACCTTGTCACAGGCTCCGCTGACCTTAGTGATCTCGGGAGCAAAACGTCACAGGCAAACAAAGATTTTAGAGAAGCGGTTTCTACGTTCTCGTCTGGGTTAGTACAACAACTGATCACCGATACCCAGAAATACGTAGACGCCAACCTAACACTGCAAATTGGATCGCGGGACGGTCTGCGTTACGGATTAAACGGCGCCGGTGAGCGAAACTTTGGTGGTAATTCCGCCGAGTTTTTCAAAAACCTCACCAAAGATCTTGTCGGATTGTTTGAAGGCGCGGACAAAGGGCAGCAGCGTATCGCCGACCTCAATACGGCTATCGCTAACATTGACTTTAAGGATGGTGAGCAAGCGATCAAAGACATTCAATTCGCACTCAATTTTACTGATTTAGGCGCTGCCGACGAGATTACCGATGCAAAACGGGCGCTAAAGGATCTATCCGATACATTCAACGAAGCCGCGAAAAACGCGGAACGACTCGGTCTTTCCGTAGAGTATGTGCGGGAGAAACAGGCGCAGGCCGAGCAGAAACTCCGCGATGATTTCTTGAAACAGTACGGAGATGCGTACATTAATAGTTTGTCTTCCTCAATCGGGAGTCTAACGTCCGTCATTGACGAATACGAATCCGCCATTAAAAATGCCAATGATCTAGGCGTAGATACGACCGTTGTACGCTTGTTCTACGAGGAGCAACTGCGTCAGGCCATTAATTCTGTAAACGAATCCGAAAACCAGCGAATTGCTGTGTTAAAGAAAAGTTCGGACGAAGCAAACAAATTAATGGAGCGCTGGAAAACTATCAGTGAAAACTTGCAAGACACCATAGATAAATTAAAGGTGTCTAATCAATCCACGTTGTCACCGTTTGAGCGCTACACAGAAGCGCGGCGTCAGTTTGAATCAGCGTTTAGCCTTGCTACGTCAGGTACAGGAGAAGAAGCCGCAAATGCCGCAAGTTCGCTCGGCGCATTGTCGTCTACCTTCCTTAACCTTAGTAAGGAATACTTCGCTTCGTCCACCCAGTACGCGGCCGACTACGAACAAGTGCAGGCGTACCTCGGCCAAGCGCAAGGTTATGCAGCAAAGCAGGTGGATAAACAGCAAGTTCTTATCAATGAAATCCAGCGGCAGACTGCGGTCATCCAAGACAGCGCTAGTCAGTTGATAGCAACAATCAGTGCAAGTCTATTGGGCGGAGGCGCGGATTTCTCGCAAGGAGGATCTGGAAAAATCTTCCGCACCAATGGTTCTTTCGCGGGGTACATTAGCGCAGGTAACTTTAATTATAAGCTAACCGAAGCAATGCGTACAGGCGCTTTGTCCCCCGAGCAGTTGAATCAATTAAAAGGGATCAACGCATCATTGTTCCCGTCACTGCAAGCGGGTAACGGCGCTTTTGACATGGCGTATGAGAACAGTCCTGCTAAAAACTTACAGGCACTTCTGCTAGCACGCCAACTTGGTATTCCGGGCTTTATGCGCGGCGGGGTTACCCCGATTGGTAGACCGTTTATTGTGGGCGAGGCTGGGCCAGAATTGATGATGTCGGGCGCACACCACACCGTTACCCCGCTTACTAATACAGCAAATCTTGCGGATTCTCTTGAAGGCTACAAAAAACAATCCGCGGCGGAAACTATGCTGCTTGCAGAAAAACTGGAAACTATGAATAATAGACTAGACACTCTCGTGCGGGCGCTTGAACGGAGTTCACGAAAATGAGTGACATTGTAACACGTACGCGCTATTTCATGACGTGTGTCGGGTACAACACCACGACGGAGTCTGCCGATACGTTATATTTCGGCAGCCATGACAAACAGCCACTGGATTACAGTATAGTAAATGACGCCACGGGGCTATTTTACACAGGAGGTTACTACGAACCCCGTATCAAAGATCCCGGTAATTATGAAGTTTCTTTGTATGAATCCGGCAGGACGGTGGGAAGCAGCCGCGCCGCGGTCGGCGTGATTACGCTGACGGACGTAGACGGAGAACTTGACTATCTTGCGGACTATGCCTTTGACGGCCGGACGGTTTCTGTTTGGATCGGGTTTGAAAACCTACAAAACGATGCAGAGATTACACTGTCTCCGTGGTTAACGGGAATTATTGAGGCAGTAGAATTTTCGTACAGCAAAGGGGTTGCCTCTACCATTTCGTTTACTATCCGAGATAAAAAACAATTATTTACCAGTAAGATACAAACAAATGTGTATCTAGGGACAAACACGGGAGGCAGTTCGGCTCAGGTAGAGGGAACAGAGAACGACATCAAAGGTAAAGTAAAGCCTCTTTGTTACGGTGACGTATTCAACATTCCGTTAGTTTTAGTCAACACGCAGCGACTTATTTATCAGGCGCACGACGGACCAATCAACGCAGTCACCGCGGTGTATGACAGAGGCGTGCAGCTAACACTAGAGGCAAGCGTTGGTGACCAGCCGACCATTGCCGCGCTAAACAGTTTTTCCATTGCGTCGGGAAAATACGCTACGTGTTTAGCGCAAGGTTTTATCAGGCTCGGCTCCAGCCCCGCAGGTTCTGCAGGTTCTGTAACCGCAAATGTGCAAGGGGACGCTACGGGGGGTTACGCGAATACCGTTGCAAACGTTTGCAAAAAATTATTGGATCGGGCCGGAATGCTAGATTATGATTTGGCAGAGTTTGCTGCGCTCAACAGTGCGTGCCCGCAAGTAGTCGGTATGTATCTCGATCAAGAAACATCGTACACCGACGCGTTAGACGCGCTATTAAGTTCCGTAAATGCGTACGGCTATTTTAGCCGCGATGGGCAGTACCACGTAGGAAAATTCACCGCAGCATCTAGCGCAGACTATACGTACGAAGTGGATGACATTCTTAGTATAGAGCGGCAGACCACGGCGGATACCGAACGCGGTGTGCCCGTATATAAATGTAACGTAAATTACCTAAAAAACTACACGGTACAATCTGCGGACGCGTTAGCGGGCGGCGCGGATGTCGCGCACATCAACGTAGTCAATAAAGAATACCGAACCATCTCTGATACAGATACCGATATTCTAACGGCGCATTTATTAGCAAAAGACATGACACGCAATACTTTGTTAAAATCAGCGTCGGACGCGGAAGCGTTGGCTGCGGAATTATTGTTACTTTACGGCGAGCCCCGTGCACTGTATAATGTTACGATCAATTCCGGAGACAGTATTCAATTAAACCAATCTGTCCGGCTTGTGCTTAACCGATTTGGTATGGCCAGCGGGAAATTGTTTAGAGTAATCGGTGTCGCAGAGGACGCCATAGGCGGTAAACAAACATTGGTGCTGTGGGGTTAAAATGCCGTACTCAGATACAAACGGTACGTTTTCTTGGGATAATTTAGTGGACACAGCCACGGTAACGGCGGGGTCGTGGGAACCAAGTTACCCGTTGGCAAATGTAAAAACAAGAAAGCTATCGCTCCGCGCTCGGTCTACCAACGACGCAGAAGAGTCTACCATAATGGTGTTTGACCTCGGGCGCGTCTACCCTCTAGAGCAGGTTAACTTAATCAACACGAACGCTTCCGAATCGTGCGAATACGATATAACAGCCAGTGTAAACGTGGATTTTTCATCTCCTGTACTAGACACGGCGCGTACGTTTTTTTACCCACAAGTTTATGTTCCCGATGACGTAGAATTTGAGGACGATAACTGGTACACTTTGACGTATACGGCCGAGGAGCTCTCACGGGAGCAGCGAAATCTCTATGTAAACTTTCCGAAAGTGTACGCTCGCTACGTGCGGGTTCGCGTTTATGATAGCGGTAACGTAGATGGGTTTTTCTCTATCGGCAGAGTTTTCATTCCAAAAAAGGTTTGGCAGTTTGAGTACAATTACAATTACGGTGCGCAACTTTCTTTGGAAAGCAACGTACTTTCTGACAAATCGCTCGGTGGCGTTGCGTACTTTGAAGAGCACCCGCAAACCAAAGTTTTCTCGTTTGAATTAAGCTGGCTCACTCCGCAAGAAGCGTACAGTAAAGCGTATGAAATCATGCGATCACAAGATACGTCGGGAGAGGTGTTGATTTTACCCGACAAAACGGATAGTATTAATTTATTTAGAAATGCCGTTTACGGGAGAATGCGTCAGCTAAACCCGGTTAACGCCGCTGTGTTCGGTTATTATGGCACATCATTCCAGATAGAAGGACTACGCTAATGACTAATGCAGTAACTTTCCAAAATGACAACGCAACGTTCAGTGACGGTGCGTCAGGCCCCGGACATTTAGGTAACGGCGGGCATCGCGCCAACCTTATCTTAATGATGCAATCACTTGTGCGTGAAGTGCAGTTAGCGGTTGATGCTGCTGATACCGCGCAGAGTTTGGCTGATACCATCGCCGCGACAGTAGCTAATGCAATGGAAACGACAAGTAGTACCGCATTCAATTTAGGTACAGCGCTCCCCGCAGCCAAGCTATTCGTTACCGCAGACAACCTTGATACTCAGATCATGTTCGTAGACAACATGGACGTTAAGGGCGTTTCTGTTTCTAATCCAAACAATTATTTTCTTGCAAAAGTAACCTCAGCGACAGGCACAGACCTAACTTTGAATATCACGTATGCAGAAGGCGTAGGATCTCCTACTGATTG
>JACCDR012312776.1_pt1 | contig 16134 bp, 14 predicted proteins | sample 7446431 | NCBI WGS metagenome assembly JACCDR01 (sample SAMN15323443, study PRJNA562643) | freshwater metagenome | isolation source: river surface water | place: USA:Blue River Watershed | collected 2017-08-17 | reverse complement strand
GATGGACGACCACATCGCCCGCGTAGAAGAACTCTTCAGTGCCGCCAAGGCCGAGTTCAAACACTTGGAGTTTTATTACTTCCACAACTGCGTGTACGACTTCATGTGGCGCAACAACAAACGCCGCTATGCCGAGAAGTTTGAGACCTGGGACATCATTCGCAAATACAACAAAGACTACAAGCTCATCTTCATTGGCGACGCCACCATGAGCCCGTATGAAATCATTCAACCGGGCGGCAGCGTGGAATACAACAACGAAGAAGCTGGGGCTGAATGGCTACAGCGTTTGATTCACGCATTTCCAAAATTTGCATGGATCAACCCCGAGCCCCAAGGCGTCTGGCAATACCGCCAAAGCATTGCCATCATTCAACAAATCGTCAGCAACCGCATGTACCCGCTCACCCTCAAAGGCTTGGAAGAAGCCATGCGAATGCTGAGCAAGTAGCGCCTTAAAATACCTGCGGTTGCCGCCGTAGTTCAATGGATAGAACGACTCCCTCCTAAGGTGTAGATACAGGTTCGATTCCTGTCGGAGGCACCATGCTTCAGGTCAAGTTCGTTGCGACCACTTTTGCTGACAGGTGGGGCACGACACCTCGATATGAGCAAACAACGGCCCACGGCATTTCTGCTGACACTTCGGGCAAGAAACAATCACCTTGTTTTGCTGAATGACAGGCACTTCCACCTCTGCCGGCTCTAAAAACATGGGTATGCGCAAGTCATACATGCCTGATTTTTTGAAATGCACCTGATAGCCAGGCTTGGGCAAATCCGTGCGCGTGTAGTCCCCGTCTTGCACATACGCTGTGCTGAGCTTGTCGCCCAAGCCACCCACGCTTTTGTACCAAGCGCCAGATCGCACCGAGCTGAAAAACAACGCCGACTCCGAATTGTCTTGAAGGCCTTGGCGTGCATCTACCAAGAGTTCGTTGTTCTGAAGAATGCTCTTCACCAAATACAGGGCGTTTGAATGTTGTGTGTAAAAGTAATAGCCAAAAAACAAGCATGCATTCAGGTTGGCGCCATTGGCATACCAAAGCAAGGTCAGCACACGTAGCTTTTCCAAAACCGATTTGGCAGATTCGTTTGCGGCAATCAAACGGTCGTTGCTGCAGGCAATGAGCAACAGCTTCAACGAGGTCTCGACACCCAGGTCTTGGCGTATGCCACGCGGCATGCCGTATAGGTTTTTCTGATCAATGCTCGTGTAAGCAACCACCATCACACGAAAAAATTCAGGCATCACGCTGGCCACGTGTGGGATTTTCTTTTGAATGAAATCCGTTTGCTTTTGAGTTGCCCTGAAGTTTTCAAATGGATAGGTCATGGCTACGAATTTCTATTGCTTTAACTTTTCAATGATTTTGAGCTTCAACTCGGTAAAGCTCACTGTCTCTTTGTGTTTGCCGTTCTTAAAGCTGTAGGTGTTGATCCAACCCGTGTTAATTTGAATGCTTTGCGCAAAAACTTTTTCAAACAAAGCAACCACCACCATCTCGTCGATGGCCGCATGCTCTAATTTTTCAATCAACTCTTGGTTTGAAGAATGTACATCGGGCGCCGGTTTCTTCTGTGGCTTTACGGCTGCTGCGCGCAGCGATTCGTCATAAGCTTTTCGCTTGGCTTTGGTTCCAATGGCAGCGAACGCTTCGTTGAGTTTCGCCATTTTTTGGGTATGCAGCTCTTTGTTCGTCTTGTTTTTATCGGGGTGGTATTTCTGGGCCAATGCACGGTATGCCGCTTTGATCACGACGTCATCCACGTCATTGAGTAAACCCAAAGTTTGATAAAAATTCTTATTTGCACTCATTGCTCAATGATGTCTCTGAAGCACACACCCGTGTATCCTCTCATAAACGTACTTAAGCTTTTGTAGACTCAAGTCATTGCAATTCCAGTCAGCCTCATGAACCTCATTACCAAACTCTTTCACAAACTGTCGTCTTTCACGCGCAGTCTGTTTCCAAAGAGGGATGAGATTGCCCTGAGCGTGAATTCAATCGTCAAACGTTTCAACCTGCTTGAAGAGGCTAAAAAATTAGGCCTCTTGGGTTTACCTCCTTTTCACAGCAAAGAGCTTTCGAGTGTTGAACTTGAGGTGGTGAGATACATCGAGAGCGAACGCGAAAGAATCAAACAAGACATCATCGGCGATATCGAGCTGATTGACCGCTGCATTGCAGAAACACAAACCCATCAGCACGATCTCAAAACGGGGCTCTTAACGGCAGACTTTGAACGCGAAGCCCTAGTCATTCTGAATAAGCAAAGCGCTTGGCTTGACAAACTGGCGACCTCTGCCAAGAGCAAGCTTGAAGAGTTAAACGCATTCAAATCCACGCATCAACTCAGACGAGAAGCGACCTACCCCGATGGCGCGGCACTATTTTTTCGCTACGCGCTTTTGTTGCTCCTAGTTGCATTCGAGGGCGTTTTCAATGCCACGTTCTTTGCAGAAGGCCTGAGCACCGGTCTCTTGGGCGGCTTCTTTTATGCGGTCACGCTGGCCAGTATCAACGTGTTCACGGCTTTCATCTTAGGCAAGACCGCCGTGCGGTGGTGCTTCCACATTCAGGCTTCTATCAAAGCCGTAGGTATTGCTGCATTGATCATCACCTTGGGCTTGACTGTGTTCAACGCATTGGCCATCGGTCATTTGCGCAATGCCATCTTGCTAGAAAGCGCTTCACCAACCAAAGACGCTTTGCAGTCACTGCTAATGAACCCCCTTGGGTTTAACGACTTGATGGCGTGGGTGCTATTTTTAGTGACGATTGGATTTGGCATTGCCGCAATGATTGACGGCCTCTTTGTCGACGATCTTTACCCAGGCTACGGCAACATCAGCCGCCGAGCCAAAGCCGCAGTGGATGAGTTTGAAGAAGAGTTCGAAGAGGTACACGCCGAACTTGAAGAAGTCAAACAAGAAAACATGGACGCGCTTGATGCAGAAATCATCAAGGCCAATCAACTGCTGGTGAAGTTTTCACAACAGCTGGAAGACAAAAAAGCCATTTACAAATCTTGGGCACAAAAGCTCAACGATTCCGAAGTGGTGCTCTACGCCACCCTAAGAGCATTCCGGTCAGAAAACGCCAAGCACCGCAATGACGCCTTGCTGCCCGCCTACTTCGACACATTGCCAACCCTTCGCGAAGTGTCTATTCCCAAAACAGATGTGCAGGCACACGAAATTGAAATGCAAAAAATGCATGCCAATGTCAAACAAATCGAAGCCAGCTTGCCAAGTCGCAAAGCGCACATCCATGAGCTGTTTGATGCGCACATCAAGCAAATCAATTTCCTGAAGCAACTGAACGCATAAACAGCTAAAGACATGGCCCGAAAAAGCAAACTAGCCCGAAGCCGACAACGGACCCAAATATTTCTTGGCAGCATGGCTTTGTTGGTCGTCATTGGCATGATCAGCGGCGCGGTGTGGTGGTGGAGCCAGAAAAAAGCAGGCCTCGACCCCAACACACTGTGCCCGAGCGATGGCCCCATGGGGCATCACGTGTTGCTGATTGACAAAACTGACCCATTCAATTTGCCGCAAAAAGCTGCATTTGATTTGATCGTCACCGACTTGGTCACCAAGCAAACCCCGCCTGGCTATTTGCTGTCGATTTATGTCTTAGGCGACGACTTCAAGGCGCAAACTAAACCGCTGGTCGAGCTATGCAACCCAGGTGATGCCAAAGGCCACAGCGAATTGACCGAGAACACCAAGCAATTGAATCGCCAATACAAAGAACGTTTTTTAAAACCCGTCTTTGCACAAAGCACCGAATTGCTCTCTGTGACGACAGCACAAGAGTCACCCATCTTGGAAATGCTTCAGATGGTCAACCTCAATTCCATTTTGAAACATGATGTCGACGGCCCCAAGCAATTGATCGTGCTCTCTGATTTACTGCAAAACAGCAAGCAGCTCAGCATGTACAAATCAACGCCAGACTTTGACGCTTTCAGCCGCACTGCCTACGCCCAAAAAACAAAACCTAATTTTCAAGGTGTAGAGATCAAAGTCCACCTGCTTCAAAACGCACCACACTTGCAAAAGCAAAACTTGTTTGACTTCTGGAAAAAGTATTTTTCAGATGCTGGGGCTTCTAAATTCGAACTTACCCCGCTACCAGGTTAGCACCTAAATTCTGAGGCACTGTGGATAACGCTCGTGCAGTGTGCTGATCAATCAAGTCCTGCTGCGCCAAAGCGGCTAAGCTTTGATCCAAAGTTTGCATCCCAGCCCCTCGCCCAGTTTGGATAGCTGAATACAGCTGCGCCACTTTGCCTTCTCGAATGAGGTTGCGCACGGCAGGTGTACCCACCATCACCTCAAACGCAGCCACACGACCTTGACCATCTTTGCGTTTGCACAACACCTGTGAAATGACCGCATTGAGTGACTCGGACAACATGCTGCGCACCATCTCTTTCTCTTGCGCAGGAAACACATCGACAACACGGTCCATGGTTTTAGGAGCACTCGATGTGTGCAAGGTACCCAACACCAAATGGCCGGTTTCTGCAGCTGTGATGGCAAGACGGATGGTCTCCAGGTCACGCAGCTCACCCACCAAAATCACATCTGGGTCTTCACGCAAGGCAGCGCGCAATGCGTTGGCATAGCTGAGCGTGTGTGCCCCGAGCTCGCGCTGCTGAATCAGGCATTGCTGGGGCGTGTGCACAAACTCAATCGGATCTTCGATGGTGATGATGTGCTTGGCCTGCGTCTGGTTCAAGGCATCCACCATGGCAGCCAAGGTGGTGGACTTACCCGAACCAGTAGCCCCCGTGACCAGCACCAATCCTCGTGTGCGATGCAGTAATTCAGCAATGACAGCCGGTGCATTCAAACTTTCTAAGCTGGGTATTTCATGTGGAATCACACGAAACACCGCCGACACACCGCGCGCTTGCATAAACACATTCACGCGAAAACGTGACAGTGCTGGCACATCAAATGAGAAGTCACATTCATGGCTTTGACTGAACTGGGTTTGCTGCGCTGGCGACATGATGCCCAGCAACGCAAGATGCAGCGCTTCGTGCGCCAATGGCGCATCCGACGTGGCCACTAAATCGCCATCAAGCCTTAGTTTTGGCGGGCTGCCAGATGACAGATGCAAGTCAGAGGCGCGCTGCGCGAGGCATTCATACAACAATTTTTGAAGGTTCATTCGCTCCTTCTATACGAGGCAGCGCCTAGTTTTGTAACTAATCAGAATTCATTTTTGTAGACTTTGTTTCAGAGTGGTGCATCATCAGGGAAGTTCCTAAGCATCCTTGATGAAATCCTGCATGCGCAGGCGTAAAAACACTCCGCAAAACTGGCACAATGCACCCGTTTTAATAAGGAAATGACATGAACAAAACTGAATTGATCGAAGCAGTGGCAGCACAAACAGAACTGACAAAGGCCGACGCTGGCCGCGCAGTCAATGCCATCTTGGACACCATCACTCACGCTGTTGCTAAAAAAGACGACGTGCAATTGATCGGCTTCGGTACCTTCAAAGCTGCTACACGTGCTGCTCGCACTGGCAAAAACCCACGTACTGGCGAAGCTTTGAAAATCGCAGCTGCTGTGGTGCCTCGCTTCACTGCTGGCGCAGCCTTCAAAGCTGCTGTGAACACCAAGAAGAAGTAATTCTTCGCGTTCACACGCAAAAGCGGCACGGGTAACCGAGCCGCTTTTTTCTTTGTCTCAACACATCAGGAGAGCTCCATGTTCACCCACGTATTTTTAGGCGCCAAAGACATTGAAGCATCGCGCAAGTTTTACGACGCAGCACTCGGCGCACTCGGACACGCCCCTGGCACAGGCGGCGGCAGCCGCTATGTGTATCGCACGCCCACTGGCACGTTTGGCATCACCCTGCCCATCAACGGTGAGCCAGCCACATTTGGCAACGGCAGCACGTTTGGGTTCGCAGCCAAATCAGAAGCTGAGGTGAATGCCTTTCACGCCGCAGGTGTGGCCAACGGCGGCGTCACTTGCGAAGACCCACCAGGCCTGCGCACCAACCCAGCGTTTAGCTACTACATCGCTTACTTGCGTGACCCAGCGGGCAACAAGATTTGCGCGATGTACCGCCCACCCGCGAAATAAACAGCATCAAGCCTGACGCATCTCTCGCAGCTCTGCGTTGGCATGGCGCAAGCGGTCGGCAATCGCCAAAGCCACCGCACGCATGACGCTGATGCTCATCACCGGATCGCCCGCAGCCACCGTGGCAAAGGCTTTGCGGTCAATGGCAATCAGTTCGGTCTCACGCGTGGCGTAGACATCGGCCGAGTGGGCGCGGCCATCTAAGAACGACATCTCACCAAAGAACTGCCCGCGGCTGAACGTGGTGAGGTGAATGGTTTTGCCGTTTGCCAAAGGCAAGCTCACCTTCACTTCGCCTCGGCTGATGAGCATCAGTTCATGGCCACCAGAGTCTGCACTGAACACCAAATCGCCCGCCTCATACACATGGCGTTGGGCGCAGCGTTCGAGCGCTGCAATCTCTTCGTCGTTCAAACCGTGAAAGATTTCAAACTTACCCAAGGGAATGCCTTCGTGCGACACATGAGCGTGGCCTGCAAGTGCCAGGGTTTCGTCTTCAATCCACTCCAGTGCTTCGTCAAACTCATCAAAAATTTTGGCTGTGCTGTCAGACAACAAACCTATGTGGTCCACATACGTGCGCAAATCACGCCCACTGGGCAAACGCTCGGGCACACGCGTGAGTACCAATCGCGCATGGCGCTCTGAGAGCATGTTGCGAATGCGCTCAATCATGTGGCCCGCGGTCATATCCATCGACTGCACGCGCATGAAATCGAGCACCACAAACTTGGCTTTGCTCAACTCAGGCTCAATCGCGGTGTAGAGCTGATCGGTGGTGCCAAAAAACAAACTGCCTTGCAATTCAAAAATCACGGTATGGCTGCCGGTCTGCGCCAGCACATCACGCTCGCGTTGGCCTCGCACGCGCTGCGAGAACACTTTGTCACCAAAGGTTTTGCGGCGAATCGTAGAAGTATGAATTTGCTCGCGCAAAAACAACATGATGGCCATGGCCACGCCTACACCTGAAGCTGCAATCAAACTCACGGTGTTGGCCACAATGACCACCAGCACAATCACGGCAAAGTCGAGCATGGTGTCTTTGGCTTTGAGCAGTTGCAGTGAATGCCAGTCAATCATCTTGACACCAATCACGATCAGCAAAGCGGCCAACGCAGACACAGGCACCCATGCAATCACCGAGGTGAGTAACAAAATCGCCAACAACGACCACACACCCTGAAACACACCCGACAGATACGTTGTACCGCCACTGGCTTTATTCACCAAGGTTGCACCCATCGTGCCTGCACCAGGCGCACCACCAATGAGTGAAGATGCCAAGTTGCCCAAGCCTTGACCGATCAACTCCTTGTTGGAATCGTGACGCGATCCGGTCATGGCATCAAGCACCACACAGGTTTTGAGTGTGTCAATAGACAACAGCACCGCCAATGTGACAGCGGGAAATGCAACCTGCGTCCAGTGCGGCATGCCCGATTCGCTCAAGCTGCGAAAAGGATCAAGCAAGGACTCAAAGAAGCCTTCACCTCCCACAGACAACGGGCCAATGATGAACGGGTTGTCATGCAAGTTGCGCAACTCAGGCCAAGCAGTGAAAGCCAACAGCCAATAAGAAGCCATACCTCCGAGCAAACCCACAATCACGGCAGGCACCTTGTTTGAGATTCGAGGGGCCAACAACATAAAAGCCGCCGTGGCAGCCCCTACCATCAAACTCGGTGCTTGCCACAACTCCATGGCGTGCAAGCCTTGCCACCAGTTCATGCCTTTGGGGAGCGCCATCCACTTGGGCAATTGGCTCATGATGATGATCAGGCCGACACCGCTGAGGTAGCCACTCACCACCGGAAACGGCATGTACTTGATGAGCTCACCAATCCGCAGCAAGCCAAATGAAATTTGTACCAAGCTGCTGATAAACGCCACCAAAAACAGGGTGAGTACCACAGCCCCGACGCCCGAGCCTTGCTGCGTCATTTGAATGGTGAGTGCCGACAGTACCGCTGCAGCAGGTGCACAAGGCGCTGAGATGAGACGTTGTGTGCCACCAAAGGTGGCCGCAATCAAACCCAAAGCCGTCACGCCCAACATACCGGCCAAAGCACCTTTGGCACCAAAGTCCGCGCCGAGCGGCGAGAAGATGGTCACGCCAAACGCGATGGCCGATGGCAACGCCACCAACATGGCTGCAAAGCCGCCCCAAATATCACCCGATAAATTGGCACGAGAAAGTGTGTGTGATGTAGACATGGCAGATATGACAGTTTTTTGTCAGTATCTCAAATTTCGCTTCAGCAATTTGTCGCTTGATTTAGCGCAAGCGAAATGCGACAGATCCGTGTCTAATAACGCTTTCTTAAGGAGAAATGTATGACAGCAAACGTTGGCGGCATTGACCGCATCTTGCGTATCGTGGTGGGCTTGGTGCTCATCGCATTGGCTGCCACAGGCGTCGTCGGTGCTTGGGGTTATTTGGGCGCGATTCCATTGGCCACAGGTGTGTTCCGTTTTTGCGGCGCGTATACCTTGTTTGGCATCAACACTTGCCCATTGAAAGCGGCAGAAGAAGAGCCTGCGCAGTAATTCACGTAGCTCTTATGCAAGCCTCAGCGCTTAGGCGGCTGAGGCTTTTTTTCGTGCCAGCCACAGCAGGCCTGCGCCGGTGATCAACACGGGCACCAGCGACCCCCAATTGAGCCATGCCCAACCTTGCGTGGTGACCAACGCACCAGAGGCAAATGAGGTGAAGGCCATGGTGGCAAACACGCAAAAGTTAATGGCGGCTTGTGCTCGGTTTTTCTCTTCGGGGCTGTAGGCCTGCATCGACAAAGTGGTGCTACCCGTGAACAAAAAATTCCAGCCCACGCCCAGCAAAAACATCGACCACAAGAATTGGTGCAAGTCCACACCCGATAAAGCCACCGCAATACAAGCGATGTTGAGCAAGACACCCACACCCATGATGGACAACACACCAAAGCGCTTGATCAAGTGCCCCGTGACAAAGCCAGGTGCAAACATGCCAATCACGTGCCACTCCAACACCCAGCCTGTGTCTTCAAACGACAGGCCACACACCTGCATGGCCAGCGGTGTGGCTGCCATCAACAAGTTCATCACGCCATAGCCCAAGGCAGCAGCCATGGCTGCCACCATAAACACCGGCTGACGCATGATCTGCCCCAAGGGGCGACCACCCGTGTCATCTGCTTTGACCACACGTGCTGGCGGGAAAGTGATGAAGCTCATCACCGCCATCGACAAAACGGCCACCACCATCAACGCCACATACGCGCCTGCGAAGGGCGTGCCAAACAAGCTCTTGGTTTGAATGGCCAGGTTAGGGCCAATGACAGCGCCAATCAAACCGCCCGCCATCACCAAAGACACGGCCTTTTCGCGAAAGTCAGGCTGGCACAACTCAGCCGCTGCAAAACGGTACAACTGCCCGTTCGCGCTGTAGTAACCAGCCACCACAGTGGCGGTAACCAAGAGCCAGAACGATTGCGAGAGCACCGCAAATGCGCCCAACGCGGCTGACAGCAAAGCCACCAAGAGCCCCAATTGGAAAGAGCCCTTGCGTCCAAAGCGCTGCTGCGACTTCGCCACCAACCCTGTGCTGAGCGCACCGCCCACCACATAGCCCATGACAGGCAAAGTGGCCATCCAAGCCTCAGAGGCCAAACTCAAACCCACCAAACCATTGATGGCAATGAAGGTGACGTTGTTGGTCAGGAACAAGCCCTGCGCGATAGACAGCAATACGAGATGACGATTCATAAAGACCTAAACAATCAAAGTAATCAAACCAATCGACATGGCCAAACCATGAACCACTGCTGCGGCGATGGTCAACACAATGGCAGGTGTCAAACGCTCGGGCTGGTCTGCATGTTTGTGCAACAGCACAAACGCCCACAACGACAAAGGCATCGATGCCAAACCCCACAACGCTGGCTCTGGGTGGATGAACAGCCACACACCAGTGGCCAACCATCCATAAGCAAGCAAAGCAAAAAGTAAATAACTCCATGCAGCCCATTGCGCGCCTAAGCGAACCACCAAAGTACGCTTGCCAACTTGGGCATCGGCCTGTGCATCAGGAAAGCCATTGATGACCAAGATGTTGCCCACCAGCATGGCATAACTCACGGCCACTGCAAAAGGAATGACAAAGAACTGGCCGCGTTGCACATAGTCTGCCCCTACCACCACCAAGCCCCATGTCAGCGCCACAGTGAACTCACCCATACCACGCTTCATCAACGCCAGCGGCGGTGCAGAGTAGCCCCAGCCCAACAGCAAACCTGCTAAGCCCAACAGAACCAAACCGCCACCCGTTTTCACGGCCAGCAACAAGCCACATGGAATCAAAACAATGATCAAGGCCTTGGCCAAGTCATGTGTGTCTTGCACCGTGACTTGGCCGTTTTGAATCAAGCGTGCGCCACCTGTGAACGGAAACAAGCCTTGTGTGTTGGCATCATCAGCACCATTCAAAGCGTCGTGGTAATCGTTCAACACATTGGCTGCAGCATGCATAAGCACCGCAAGCACTAAGGTAGCCAACGCCGTCCAGACATTGGGGCCATTCCCACACACTGCGGCAACCACCGTGCCCAAGACACAAGCCACGGCCGTGATGACCAAGAAGCCAGGCCGCGTCATCTGCACCAGCGTGCGCCAAGGCAGCTGGGCAGATGCGCTGTCAACCTGCGTTTGTGGCAATTAACGCGGCACCAAGAAGACCGACTTTTCATGGATCACATCGTTGCTCGATGTGTCCTGGATGTCGAAGTTGATCTTGTGTGAACCTGCATCTGCGGAACCATAAGGAATGGTCACACGCAACACCACCCAGTGCGATTGCGCTGAAGCAACCTTCACTTCAGTGTCGGTTTCGATGCGAATGCCATTCATGCCATTGACAGACAGTGCAAACGTCTTGTCTTGCTCAGACGCATTCATCACCTGCAGACGGTAGATGTTTTCAATGCCACCGTTTTCTGTGATGCGCGCCAGTGTGGCGCGATCGCGTACCACGTCCACTTTGAAAGGTGTACGCACAGCCAGTGAAATGCCGACCGCCAAAACAATGGTCATCAAGATAGATGTGTAGATGAGCACACGCGGACGCAACACACGCATCAAGGTTTGCTTGGTGGTCCACTTATTCGCCATGGCGTTTTGTGTGGTGTAACGCACCAAACCTTTGGGATAACCCAACTTGTCCATCACAGTGTCACACACATCGGCACAAGCGCCGCAGCCAATACATTCGTATTGCAAGCCATTGCGAATGTCGATGCCTGTAGGACACACTTGGACGCACAACGAACAATCGACACACGAGCCTAGGTTTGCAGCCGCCAAATCTGTTTTCTTGGAGCGAGCACCACGGGGCTCACCACGCTCTGCGTCGTACGTGACGATGAGGGTGTCATGGTCAAACATGGCGCTCTGAAAGCGTGCGTATGGGCACATGTACTTACACACTTGTTCACGCATGAAACCTGCGTTGCCGTAGGTGGCAAACGCATAGAAGAACACCCAGAAAAACTGCCATGGGCCAAAGCTCCATGTCACGGCAGTGGCTAGCAGCTCTTGAATGGGCGTGAAGTAACCCACAAAGGTGAAACCCGTCCAGAGGGAAAGCACAATCCAAGCGGTGTGCTTGTAGACCTTCTTGCTGAATTTTTTCATCGAAAAATCAGCATCATCTAAACGCATGCGTGCTGAGCGGTCACCTTCAATCTTGCGCTCTATCCACATGAAGATTTCGCTGTACACCGTTTGCGGACAGGCATAGCCGCACCACAGGCGGCCAGCCACAGCCGTGAACAAGAACAAGGCCAAAGCTGAGATGACTAACAAGCCCGTCAAGTAAATGAAGTCTTGCGGGTAGAGCACCAAACCGAAGATGTAAAAACGGCGCGCCTCTAAATCAAACAACACCGCTTGACGTGTACCCCACTCCACCCAAGGCAAGCCGTAAAACACGATTTGCGTGATGGCTACCGTGATCCAACGCCAATAGGCAAAAATGCCTTCCACAGAACGTGGGTAGATTTTTTTAGCCGCCGCATAAAGCGACACCATTTCTTCGCTGTCATCCGCTGGTGCAGCTTGAATCGGAATGACTTTTTTAGGTTCTTGCTGATCGGTGCTCATAGAAGTCAATCGTGATATTAAAAATTAGGCCAAAGTATCCCAAGCCTTGAGGGCTTCAGCGGAATACATCAATGCTGGGCCGCCACCCATATAAACGCAAATGGTCAACATCTCTTCCAGCTCTTCGCGGGTGCAACCCAGTTTGCGCAAGGCCTTCACATGAAAACCTACACAACCAGAACAGTGCTGGGTGATGCCAATGGCCAATGCGATCAGCTCTTTGTTCTTGGCACTGATGGCGCCCTCAGCCATAGAAGCCTTGGCCAATTGGCCAAATCCAAGCATAGCTTCGGACTGAGACTTGCGAAATGGTCCCAGTGATTCATTAATGCTTTGAATCAAACCTGGGTGGTCAAATGTACTCATGGTGGCACCTTTCTTAATCTGGGCAAATACTAAATGGGATCTGTTGAAAACCGATTGAGATAACGCAAGCAGTCTTCATGCAGATTTCTTTGTTGTAGAGGCGCGTTTTTTAGGCGCAGCCTTGGTTGGCCAAGCTTGCGCCATGTGCTGCTGACTGATGCGGTCGCACACCAAATCACAAAGGGCATAGATGGTGGGATCGGCGATTTGGTAGTACACGCTAGTACCTCGCCCCTCGCGCTTGACAAAGCCTTGCTGCATCAAAACAGCCAAATGACGCGACATATTGGCGGCCGTGTACCCACAAGCCTCTGCCAATTCACCCACGTTGTGCTCGGCTTCGCGCAGCAAATTCAAGATACGCAAACGCGTGGGCTCGGATAGCGCCTGGAAATAGTTGGCCACGCGGTCGATGGCTTGCTCTGGGAGTTGGGTCATGTACAAATTTTAACCTTACTTAATTGATTGATTAAATAATTGTTTAGTTAAATAATCAGTCAATTATTTATAGAATACCCACATGACTGATTCCAAACTCCGCATCTCAGGGCAACTGGCCCGCATGTTTCAAGGATCACAAATCACGCCACTACTGGCGCTGGTGTGTTTTCTGCTGGGTGTCTTTGCCGTGTTGGTAACACCACGCGAAGAAGAACCGCAGATCAACGTCACTATGGCCAATGTGCTGATTCCCTTCCCAGGCGCATCCGTCAAGGATGTTGAGCAAATGGTCTCAGGCCCTGCCGAGCAAGTGCTGTCACAGATTGCAGGGGTCGAACATGTCATGTCTGTCTCGCAACCCGGCATGTCGGTGGTGACCGTGCAATACAAGGTGGGCGTTCCTCGCACCGAAGCCTTGGTCCGTTTGTATGACACCGTCAACTCACACGCCGACTGGCTACCCAAAGGCTTAGGTGTGCTTCAACCACTCATCAAACCCAAAGGTATTGATGACGTGCCCATCGTCTCGCTCACCCTACATGGCAAAGAGTCCGATCTGAGCGCCTTCGAGCTCGAACGCATCGCGCAAAACATCGAAATCGATTTGAAACGCGTCAAAGGCACGCGCGAAGTCACAACAGTCGGTGGTCCAACGCGAGCCATTCAAATCGAGATCGATCCAACTCGCATGCAAGCCGCAGGCATCACCGTGCCCGAGTTGCGCATGGCTTTGCAAGCAGCCCACTTAGGTGCGCCTGTAGGCGATTTGTTGGTCGGTCAACAAGCCATTGCCATTGAGTCCGGCCCCTTCTTGAGCAGCGCTAAAGATGTGGCGAGCTTGGTGGTGGGCGTGCGGGCGGGCACTCCTATTCATGTGCATGACATCGCCCAAGTGCGCGATGGCGGCGCCCAAGCCAACACAGCCGTATGGCATGGCGTGGCAGGCGCCAAGCCCAGCGAACGCACAGCCGTGACCATTGCCATCACCAAGAAACCAGGTGAAAACGCGATTGAAGTGGCAGACGCTGTGTTGGCGCAAGTGGGCTCACTCAAGCACAGCAAGATCCCAGCGAACGTGGACGTAACCACCACACGCAACTACGGTGAGACGGCCAATGACAAGGCACAGAAGCTCATCCAAAAGCTGCTATTTGCCACAGCCTCCGTGGTGGCCTTGGTGTTCATTGCCTTGGGGCGCCGTGAAGCAGCCATTGTGGGAACCGCTGTGATTTTGACGCTCACTGTCACTTTGTTTGCCTCGTGGGCTTGGGGCTTCACACTCAACCGTGTGTCGCTGTTCGCGCTCATCTTTTCAATCGGTATCTTGGTTGACGATGCCATTGTGGTGGTGGAAAACATCCACCGTCACCAAGCACTGTTCCCGCACAAAACGCTGACACAAATCATTCCTGGTGCAGTGGATGAAGTCGGCGCACCCACCATCTTGGCCACACTCACCGTGATTGCAGCCTTGCTGCCCATGGCGTTTGTCACAGGCTTGATGGGTCCGTACATGAGCCCCATTCCCATCAACGCCAGCATGGGCATGTTGTTGTCATTGGCTGTGGCGTTTGTGGTCACACCTTGGTTGGCTCGCATTTGGATGAAAGCCGCACACGGACATGCCGATGCGTCAACCTCGCCTCTCAAACAAGGCTTGCAGCGTTTTTTCAAAGGTATCTTTCACCCATTCTTGAATGAGCAATCGGGTCAGCGCAACCGCTGGAGCTTGGGTGCTGCCGTGATGGGCGCCATTGTGGTGTCGGTCGCTTTGCCAGTGGCGGGCCTAGTGGCTTTGAAGATGCTGCCCTTTGACAACAAATCAGAGTTCCAAGTCGTGGTCGATATGCCTGCGGGCACACGCGTGGAGGAAACTGAAAAAGTGCTGCGCGCTTTAGGCGCTCATTTGGCCACCGTGCCCGAAGTGACGCATTACCAAGCCTATGCAGGCTTGAGCGCTCCCATCAACTTCAACGGCTTGGTGCGTCAATACTATTTGCGCAGCGGCGGCCATGTGGGTGATATTCAAGTCAACCTGCAAGACAAACACTTGCGCAAAGCGCAAAGCCACATCATCGCCATGCGCGAGCGCCCTGCCCTGCAAGCCATTGGCAAGCAGTTCAACGCCAATGTCAAAGTGATTGAAGTGCCACCAGGCCCACCCGTGTTGGCACCCATCGTGGCTGAGGTGTATGGCCCCACAGACGAAGGCCGCAATCAAGTGGCCAAATCTGTGCGTGCCATGTTCAGCGCACAACAAGGCGTGGTGGATGTGGACGACAGCACCATCAGCGCTGCACCGCGTCAAGTGCTGCTGATCAACCGCCAAAAGGCTGCGCAAATGGGCGTGTCTCAGCAAGCCATCGTCAGCACCTTGCGTGCGGCATTGGCAGGCGAATCAACCGTGTATGCGCACGACCAAAACAAATACGCAGGCGCCATCGTCATTCGCTTACCCAAGAGCGAGCAAGATTCTTTGGACAAACTGCTGAGTCTGGGCGTGCGTAATTCGCAGCGCGAAATCGTGCCGATTCGCCAACTCGTGACCCTCAGCGACACGCAGCGTGAGCAACCGATTTATCACAAAGACTTGTTACCTGTCACCTACGTGGTGGGCGACATGGCCGGCAAAGTTGACAGCCCGCTGTACGGCATGTTTGGCATGCGCAGTGGCCTCGGCCAAATTCAGGCACCTAATGGCAAGCCCGTGGAGGAATACTTCATTCAGCAACCCAAAGACCCTTACCAACAGTACGCGGTGAAATGGGATGGCGAATGGCAAATGACGTACGAAACTTTCCGCGACATGGGTGCCGCCTATGCCGTGGGTTTGGTGTTGATTTACCTCTTGGTGGTGGCGCAGTTTGGTTCATACCTTGTGCCGCTCATCATCATGGCCCCGATTCCGCTCACCATCATCGGCGTCATGCCTGGCCACGCATTGTTGGGTGCACCGTACACCGCCACATCCATGATTGGCTTGATTGCCTTGGCTGGCATCATCGTGCGTAACTCCATCTTGTTGGTGGACTTCATCCGATTGCAGGTCTCCCAAGGTTTGGCAT
>JACCDR011631106.1_pt1 | contig 16140 bp, 22 predicted proteins | sample 7446431 | NCBI WGS metagenome assembly JACCDR01 (sample SAMN15323443, study PRJNA562643) | freshwater metagenome | isolation source: river surface water | place: USA:Blue River Watershed | collected 2017-08-17 | reverse complement strand
CGCTGCTCGCCCTGTCAACCCGAGTTGGCGGCCGATCTCTTGTCCGAATGTTCGGGTCTGTGGCTGTTCCGGGGACTGTTGTTGCGGTAGTGTCTCAGCCGGAGTATCTGCCTGTTGTTGCGGCTGTTGTTGCGGTAATTGCTGAGAGACAAAAGCCTCAACCTCCTCGGGCTTTGTGCCCTCTGGAACTTCCAGCCGCGCTATGCGACCATCAGGCATCTGTACTCTGGCGATGGGCATTTACTCGAATCCCAGAAACTTGATTTTCCCCGTTTGTTGTCTCTTGGCCGGTTCTACTTCGATCTTTCCCGTTGCCTTTCGCAACGCTTGCTCGGCCTCCGCTCGCGCGCGTTCCTTTTGCTTGACGACTTTCTCGGCATCGCCGACCTGCGGGAAATACGTCATCACATTTTTCTTGATTTCGTCCTGAGTCGCCGCTGCACCGGTTCGCGCATACAGGAATGCTGCCGACCATCTTTCCTGCGCCGCCCTGGCTTGTTGCGCGGTTTCCGGCATCGCTATGTTGGCCGGAGTTCCCGCCAATGCTGTCGCAGCCTGAGAGGCTTTGGAAGTCGGTTCGTATCCCTCTATCCCCTTCAAGTCCTGAGATGCATTGACCATCTCCGACAAATGCATGGCATTGCGTGACTGCCCTTCCGTAGGCGGCTTTTCCCCTTCCGTTTTCTTCAGCCCCGTAGGCAGCGGTTGAATCTGCAACGGTTGTCCCGGACGATTCGGCGCTTGCACCGCATAGGATTGTCCTCCCGGCCCCTCGAAGAATTGGGGTTGACCGAGAGTCACTTGCATGGCACCGGCCTGCGCTTTCTGCGTCGCAGCGCGATATAGCTCAGGATCGACCTTCCATCTTCCCTGCTCATCCTGAACGAGATAGCCTTGAGGCGGGGCTTGCTGAGGCAGGAATTTCTGCCGCACGGCTTGGCCCCTCAGCTCTTCCGGGAGCATCTGAAGATTTCTTTGCAGTTCTGTTGGCTCAGGGCCTTTCAGCAATCCCGGAATGGTCTGAGGCGCATACAGCGCGGCGGCCTCCAAGACTTCCGGCGGCACGCGCGATTGCATCGCCTGCGCCCTCGCGGCATTGGTTACTGTCGGGCCGATGTCTCCGGTCTGCGCGCCAGCTCCCAATGCCGCCTCTGGGCCGCCCGTCAATCGCTTCAGAAATTCCTGCTTGCGCGCCTGTTCCGTTTGCGCCGCTTGTGCCTGAGCCTGCTTCAGTTCCAATTCCTGCTTCTCGATATCAGTCTGTGCTTGCCTCTGCTTTTCCAGACCCCGCGCCCCTCGATATTGGATCAGCGTCGATAGGGCATCCGCGTACGGATTTGGCGAGGTTTTGGCGGACGCCAGCAGGCTCGCGCCAAACAACAAGCCGGGATTGTCCAGAAACTCGTCGAACGTGGGCATTACGGCGTGTCCGGGCTGTCCGTCAAGTTCTTCAGGGCATACGTACGGGCATCGCTCACGGCTTGCGTGATCGCCAGCTTTTCGGCGTCCGTCCAGCTATCGCGGCCTTCCTGCTGGCGCTTGGCGATGATGTCCGAAACACGGCGGGCGGATTCCAGAGAGTTCAAGCCAGCGGCAATCAGTCCGTTGATGATGTTCAGCGCTACGAGTACCTCGCTCATGATGTTCCTCCTCTGGCTTTCAGAACAGCTTCCAATTGCAACAGCAGAGTTTGCGCGAATCTCAGCTTCGATTCGGCGCCGTCCGTATCACCGGCAATCAGAGCCGTCTGTGCGGCGTTGATCGCTTCGTGCGCGACATCGATTTGCCCGACGAGCTTCAAGCCTTCGTCGCGGCTGATCCGCTTCTGCACTGCCAGATCGCCGACCGTCCGATATGACGCCTCAACCTGAGATTTTGCGTAGAACAATCGATCCTCAAGCGATTGGGCGCTGATAAGTCCGGCAGTGCAGCCGATCAGAAGCAGCGTAATCCATGTGAGATTCAGTGCGTTCCTCATGTTGCCTCCTATCGGCTCATTAATCCGCCTAGTATGGCGCCGCCTACTGCGCCAATCCCGGTACCTATCCCCGGCATGAAGTAGCTTCCCAACTGCGCGCCAGCCAAACCGCCGCCCAGTGCCCCGGCCATCGGATTGCCTTTCCTCGCCGTCGCTCCAGTGCTTGCAGTGGTGCCAAACCCGAGTCCAGGCTGAAGAAGCTGCTGGTACTGTTGAAGTCTCTGCCACGGCTCTTGCTGTTGGAATGTCCAACGGTCTATTGCATCCTGCAAATTCCTCGCCGACAAGTCCTCGTATTGCGCTCCGACTCCGAGCAGCCTTTCCATGTCCATGTAGTCCGCCTGTGCCAGACCGGGGGCGCCACCTAGAACCTGCATCTGATTCAGCCTTTCGCGCATGTAGGCATCGGACAAGTCCCTGGCCGCTTGCGATTGTAGCGCCCGTTCCGTCGTGTAGGCATCCCCATACAGCCCGGTTGCCAGTCCTCCGAGCGTCCTGCCGAGCTCTTCTTCCGCCCGCCCGACTGCCGCCTGATGCGCGCCAGAGCCATACCTTCCGCCTAGGGAAAATGCTGATTGCACGCCCGGCATTACGGTTTCGGAAAATGCCCGAGTCACAGGGGCTGCGGCGCGCTCGAACTGCGCTTCGAGCCACGGATTCGATCCGAGATATCCACCTAGCGCTGCCTGTGTCTGATAGGCGGTGCCGGGCGTCAGGAAGTATTGACCACCGAGCGTGCGAAGCGCTTCTTCTTGCGCTGCCGGGACAAGTGGTGAACCCGAAATCGCCCTTTCCTGCATGCCCGCCAGCGCTGTTTGTGTCTGAGGGGCAAATGGTACGACCGTGCTTCCGGGGAAATACTGTCGTGGCTGTTGCGATAATGCCGCCCCTCGACCGAACAGGTCTTGCAGATACGGCTGAACACCGGCCCATGGATCGGCCTGTTGAATCTGTGTCGTTGTGCCGCCGCTGCCGCCGCCCCCGGACATTTTATCCTCCGTACAGTCCTGATAACGGATTGAATCCTTGCATTGCTTGTTCCGGAGAGAACAATCCGGCCCTGCGCCTTGTCCGTGCGGTTGGCGGGCCACCCAAAGACATAGGTGTCTGCGCCATCAGTCCCTGCGGAATCGGCAATCTGTTTCCCAGTAGCGACTGTAACTGCTGCTGAATCGGGTCTTCTCCCGCCAAACCGAGCGCACGGCCTATCATCGGGTTACCTACAAGCCCCATGATCCTGTCCATCCCCGGCATACCTCCGCCACCTCCGCCCGGGATGCCTGCCATAGGCAGACCGCCCATTCCAGGTGGCATCCCACCGCCCAGTAACTCCATCGGAAAGCCGCCGCCGGCCCCGATGCCGGCAAGTGGAAGTCCTCCGCCCATGCCGGTCTGCGAAGCCCCTAGAAAGTCCATGATGTTAGCCATCTTTCTCTCCTATCTTCCGGATAAGGATATCGTATTTCTTGCTGAAACCGTGTTGTACGAGTTTTTTAGCGAATCCTGGCCTTACAAGCACCTCGACATCATCGCAGCCTTGAGATTGCGCCCATTCTGTCAATTGCTCCAATGCTCGATGCGACCATTCGGCAAAATTCTTGCCCGCAAGAGTAACGATTCGGCATGTCTTTTTTCGGCGATAATTGATGATCTCGGTCGTACCGGCGCCAATCGCCCGCTTCCCGTCTGTAATCACCCATAACTGCATTTTCCTTTCCAGGCAAAACTGCTTGGCATCATCCGCGACAATTTCACCGGCGGCACGATCGAGAGCGCGCTTTATGAATGCTTCAACGTGATCCCATAACTTGGGGATGTATGTCGCAGGCACTCCGCGCAGGAAATATTGATGATCAGTTGTGGACATCGAGCGTCCTCGTGGTCGCAAGGCGTCGCGCTTCCTTGATTACATCTGTCAATCGTCTCAATCCATCAACATTCTCATTGCGGGAACTTTCCACTGCGGCGGCAGCCTGCCGCACTTCCTGCGCATTCTCGATCAGCAGGATTGGCAGCCATCCGATAGCACAGCCCGGAGTATCAATTTCCGCTCCTGTTTGCGGATTTTTCCCGCGTAGATGAACCCACCACAGACAACGTGCTTCCACACAATCACCCTTCAGCAGTGGGCAAAACGGTTTATCTGAAGCCTTGGAAAACATTATCAATCCTTTTGCGCGATGATTACATCGTGAAAATTGACGCGGATGTCAATGTTGTGCGAATGGCTTACGCTACTCCCGGTGACTCCTGTCGTGCCTGAATTCACCGCCATCGCCGGCAATGCGTTGGCGTCGATGGTTACGGAATGGGAGCCGCCTACACCGCCTAGCGCAACATTGCCGCCTCCAACGTCGGTGTTCGCCGCTACAGAGCCAGTATGCACGTGCGAGCCTTGTCCGGCACCAACGACCAGCGAGCCTGAGGTATGTGTGTGTGCTGGCATCTCTGATGTGCCCAGCACATGGCCGTCTGTCGCTGTCTTGCCGAACACAGTAGAAAAAGCCGAGCTGCCGCCTGATCCGACTGTTCCTGTCACTAGGCGTAGCGCACGGTCATTGAAGGAGGCGTTGGTTTCCTTGGTCCACCCGGTTGGTGCCGCTGTTTGCTGAAACAGCATCCGCGTGCCAGATGGAATCAGGTTGACGTACGATGTCGCACTCAATGAACCAATATTTGCCTGCCCGCTTACATTAATAGCGGCAACTGACAATGAACCAATATTTGCCGGCCCGCTTACATTAATAGCGGCAACTGATAAGGATGCTCCGTGTGGAAATGAAAGGTTATCTCTCGACAATATGGCAACGGCGAATGACGACAGGGACGTTGTCAATTGGCCGGCATCGGCGCTGATTGAAACGGTTGTAACCGTGGTGAAGGATGCTGTTAAAACTGTGGCATAGATGGTAGTCGCTGCGCCTGCGGTCGCATCGAATATCTTCAATCTTCGGCCCGCATGGATTGCCGATGTCTGGTTGCCGGCCAGACTGAATGATGTGCTATTGATGAAAGTCGGCGTTAGATTCTGATCGAAGTATTGAAGATCGTTGAATGCCGTCCTGACGGAGGCCATCATCTCCCGTGCGCAATCGTTGACCGTAGAGGGAGCCTGACCCTCTGGCCATCCATCAGGCGGAGTCTGATTGTTGTTAGCCGCCGTGGTATTCCATGTGCCTAGTTTTGCCATATTCTCATCCTAACACGCAATAGACGAACGCCTTGTCGGCGGTCGTGTTAATCGCGTGACTGATGGTAAATCCTCCGGCAGATCGCGCTGATATGTAAGTCGCGGCCATGGCAGAGGCGGCATTCAGTGTCGTAGGCATCAGCCCGATGAACGAGTTGAACCCTACCCTGGAATCGGTCACGGTCGTGGAGCTTGCCGACGCGCTGTTGGCCAATGTGACGTCTCCAGTATTCTGAAGGTGTCCCTGAAAGGCTTCGATGATGGCATGAGCCATCAGACGGCGATGTTGCTGCTCGTCTGGCAGAAACCTCGGTACGACAATCCTGTCCCCTGCGGAAATGGGCATCAGCGTTTCCCTTCCCGCACGGCATTGACCATTACGCCGTGAATATGATCGAACTCGCCAGATGTTTGGATTCTGAAACGATGATAACGAGCCGAGGATCGTAAGGGCACGAATCCTGTGGAGTTTGGCTGGGCTGCGGCGGCAGCGGAGGCAGTTCCAGTCAGCAGGTCACGGACAACCGGCGCAACGCTCGCCGTCATGGACTGGGCTTCCACGAGCGGCCAAATCTCTGTGATGGTTGTCCTTTCGTCCGGGAAAAGCATCCGCTCATTTGTATCAACTACCGCAGGCATGGCCGAACCATTGAACAGAGAAAGCCGGTGATTGGCATTGAACGCCGACAAGAGAACCTCATTGCCAACCCAGTCACGCGAATCCAGAGTTGGGGTAAGAGCATCGATGCTGCTCGATACTGCGTCAAGCCCGTCCAGCGTGAATCCTCCAGATATCGAATGAGCCAGCAGCTCGATGTTGATATCTTCGATCTGCGACCAGCGTTTTGCGCCCCAGTTGTAGATAGCGATTCTGTTTGGATTGCCTCCGATATTCCCGGAGGCAGGATAAGCCCATGCTACGAGTTTTCGTGCCGGATCGATAATGGCGCTGACCCTATCGGCATGCCCGTCGTCCAAGGCGGCGCGGATTGTCCGATCTACACGGTTTTCTCCGATTGGATGCGCCTGCGAACCATCGAATACGTAAAACCCATCCTCTGAGAGAAAGAACACCAGATCGCGGTAGCTCACAACGCTATTGGGTATCGGAGTTCCGATGTTTCTCAGGACTTGGTTGAACTGAAATATGAGTGGCGAGCCGACGAAATCCATGCGGAATACGGCGCGTTCCTGGATGATCACGCCGTAATCGCCGCCGACGACCTTTTGTATCCAGCCGCCGTCACCGGGCAAGTCCTGAAAATCTGCAAGCGTTGCCGGGTCTGCCGTCCAGCTCGTCGCGTTGTTGATGGCGCTCCACTGCACCCGTTGCGGAAAAGCGTTTTCCAAATTTCCCAGTACTACAAAATCTCTGACGACTGCGATATGCCGTGCCTTTGGTGGAGCTCCGGAGAGAGCAGCGAAGCTAGCCGCCCCTAACGATATTTGCTGCGGCGCGTCACCCGCAACGCCATTCACGGCGATAACTGTTTCGCCCCATTGTACGAACTCCCAATAATCGCCGTCTGGCACCGCATAAGGCCCGCCTACCGTGCGTGATATGTTCGACCATGACTGTGTGTTCAGCGCATACAGGGCACTGACATCCCCGGCATAGGTATAGACATTCGCCGCCGCGTCACGGGCTATGATCGCGCCCAAAGCACGAGAGCCGAGAGACGTAGAGAATGTCGTGAGGGACGGGAAGGGCGTATAGGAGTTGATCTGGGCAATGCAGTTTTTCGCCTGCAAAGCTCCGGGGTTCTCGTTCGGCGGCAGGTCCGGGAGCCACTCACCGACAGGTAGTCTGAAAGGCATGGCTAGAACTTCGTGGCCCGGATGGCGTGATAGATGCGCTGCTCATTGGCAGCGCGCAATCGAAGCAGGGCTTCGTTTTCCCATGACTTGAGGGCCATCGCCTGCTCGGGGTTTCTCAGGACATTCATCCAGACATCGGAGGCGGCGCGATAGGCGATCAAATCCTGCCCTGCGATCGTCCATTCATTCTCGTCCGTGTCCGCCGAAAGCGCCGGCAGCTGGAAAACGTAGCGGATCGTGACGGTATAGCTCTGATCCGGGATCACGGCGAGTTCCCATCGATCCCGATGATAGGCGAAATGCGTCGGGAGGTTTCTTTCCTGTGTGGTATTGATCCGGCGTATCTCCCGGATCGAGAGTTGGATCAAGCGCCAGTCGGCGCTGTTCTCGGTGATTTCAAGTTCATCAAGAATCAGGAAATCCGAGGGCACCGACAGGAAAGCAGCTCCCGGAGAAGTTACGACCGCTGTGGCGGTATCGTTGAACCAGAAGCGGTATCGTTCGTAGTTGCGGATTGCGCCGAAGATGGCGCGGCGAGTCTGGGCCGAGAGGTCAGTCCGGTTCAGGTAGTCCTGATTGATCCGGTTCTGTATTTCCGCGAAGGTTGCCATGCTTGGCTTTCGTGCGTGCTACCGCGGCGAGGCGGCTTTCCGCCCTTTTCCGGGCGAGAGCAAAGCCCGCGCCCGGCTGCGCTTTCGGCTGTGTCCCTACTTGTAGGGCTTCTTCTTGCCCTTGCCCTTCATCGGGTATTTCTTTCCGGCCATGGCTTTCCTCCTGAGGTTGCCGTCGCCTGCCGCCGACGGCGGGTTGCAATTGATACCAATGCTTCATTTGCGTGTCTCGCAGCTATGCATGTCCTCATATTCCGCGAACCACTCGGCGGCGTATTCACACTGCTCATGCCCCTTGAACCACGGCCCGCCTAGCGTAAAGTGTATCAGTTTTGCATCAGGATTGGGATTGTATTCCCCGACCAGATGATTCCATTCTACCGGCAGTTCCCCTATCGATCTGGCCCATTCGAACCTGTGAAGCGCCATCGGCGAGGCTGCATTGACGTATTCAGGGGTAAGGTTTCGTACCGCCATCCGGTGCCCATTAAATAGCATGACAGATGACCAATTCTTGCATGGGTAGGCGTGCTGTTTCTGCCCCAGGAACTTGCGCTTGGTGATCGGCTTGTAATCATGCTTGACGACCATAACGTCGTGCTGCGGGTTTCCAAGGGCGACATCCTCCAGTTGCGTGATATCCGTCAAACACAGGATATCGGAATCCAGGAACAAAGTCGTGCCCGGGCCGGCAATGTAGGGCGCGAGAAACCTGGATATCGCAAACTCGGTGCTCCCGCCTTCCTTATAGGGATGAGGGCGCTTGTAGATATTGCCCAATTGGTTAAGCTGGATCGAGATGAGCCTGATCGGACGTGTTGCGCGACGCAATATCGAATGCGTGCAGACGTGCCACGCCACGGTTTCGCGCGGATCGTAGCCTACGCAGATGGTGAGCATAGCAGGAGGATCGATCCGCCCATGTTCTGAGTGGATTCGATCTGGAATCTCGGCAAGAGCAGCGCAAGCCACCAATTGCCATTCTCTTGAATGAGATGAGCGTTTCGCCCGTCCGGAAGGAATTTCTTGGCGGGCCTGGTAGCGATTTCCAGAAACGCAAGTCGCTTGGTCACACGCTTCAGGTCGTCCAGAACGTCGTTCAAACATACCGGCTCGATATGTTCGAGCACATCGACGCAGACCACCAGATCGGCGGGTTCCGGAGGATCGGAGAATTCCGGCATGGCCGGATCGTATTGTGCGATCGGAAACGGAATAGCTTTTTGGAGCGTTGATTTTCCGCATCCGTAATCCAGAATCGAGCGCGTTTCCAGCTTCTTCGCCATGCTCAGGATGTGATCCGCCCATCGATGGGCATTGACGCCGTAGTCCGGGCGATCAATGTGGAACTGCTCCTGCATGGCGCGATATTCCGGAGTAATCAGCATGTGATGGACTCCATGAGTTCTGACATCTTGCCGGATATTTCACTGATGACCGGCCCCCACTCGGTCGACCCTCTCTGCTGTCGAAACAGGGTCACGGAGTTGTACCACGGCAGGTAGTCCAGATCGAGCCTGTATCTCCATGCCGGCCTTGACGGCGTCATGACCCATGTTGGCACGCCCATCGATCCGGCGAGATGCACGAGCGAAGTGCAAACAGTAATGACCAAATCGAGGTTCGCCACGAGTCCGGCGGTCTGATCGTAGTCCGCGTTGTAGCAGGCGTCCGGCCAATGATGGATCGCAATACCGGTCTTCTTCGTAAATTCCTCGATTTCCTGCTCCGCAGGCGTGTATTGCAGGCTGATCCAGTTGGCGTCGTGCCTGAGGATCGGTTCCAGCATGGCGAGATGCATCGAACGGACTTCGATCCGGGTACGCTTGTGCCCGCCTATCCACGAAATGCCGATCTTCGGCTTCCTCGGCAGTTCCGCCAGCTTCTGCGCCCACTTCTGTTCCGCTGCCTGTGTCGGCTTGATGTACGGCGTCGCGGGGAAGGCGTCTATCGAATTGCGGTAATAGCGACCGAGCGAGCCGATAGCTATCTTGGCGTCGAACGGGTAACGCAAAGACCCGTCCTGCATGACCGACCATGTAATCATGGGGTCTTCCCGCGTTGGATAAATGTCGATGACGGGAAAGGAATTCGCAAAGAGCCGATGCAGTTTCTTGTGACATTCGAATACGACACACTCCGAATCACGGATGAGATCGGGAAGCATGGAAGCGAACAGAATCTCATCCCCTATTCCCTGCTCGCCATGCACGATGATGGTTTTTCCCTTCGAGCCGTCCCACATGGGCAACGGCTCCTTGGTGTAGTTGCGCTCCATCCTGACCTTCGCCGGGAATCCGTAGTCGTATTCCTTCCAGCCTTGCTCGTAGTGCCCGAGTTCGAGATAGGCCAGCGAGCGGTTCCAGTGCGCTTGCGCGTGATCGGCCTTGACGCCGATGGCCTTGTCGAGAATCTGCATGGCCTCTTCGGGTTTGCCCTCGTTGATATAGAGCGTCCCGAGATTGTTCTGGATATCGGCATTCAGCGGTACGAGGGCTTGCGCGCTTTCGAAGTATTCCCTGGCTTCCTGCGTCCTGTTCTCGTGTTTGTAGCAGGTGCCGATGGCGTTCAGGATTTCAGAGCGTTTGATGCGCTTGAAGCCTTCCCGGTCTTCGTCGGTCTTGAGCTTCGGGATGACCCCGAGGCGAGTAAAGGCCGGGATCATTTCCTCTACACCTTCAAGGGCTTTGTTCAGCAGCAACATCCCCATACCGGATCGCCCGGTGCTGGCGTAGTTCATGCCGAGCGCAGCGAGGATGACGGGGTTGCCGAAATCGGTATTCAGGATTTCCTGATAGATGCGCTCGGCCTTGTCGTGCTTGCCGGCCTTGTCGAGTTCGGTCGCCTCGTAAAAGGCATTGACCGGCTTTTCGGTGGCGGCTTCGATGCCGAGGATGTGCTTCTGGGAGTCGTCGAGAAAGAGTTCTACGGAGAGGTTTTCTTGTTTGGCAGCCTGAGCGTTTGGCAGGGGCATCGGGATTACCTTTTGAGTGGTTTCCGCGATTTTACCTCATCGAAAGAAAAGCCCGCCGAGGCGGGCTGAACTTCGCAGGGGAGCGAAGGAGGAGAACAACTTCAGCATAGACCATCGAAACGGGAAAGGCAAAAAAAGCCCGGAGTTGCCCCCGGGCCAACCTGCCCCACACCAATCAGTTGTCCATGTTGTAGGTCACGGACAATTTCAGGCTTCCGGTCGCCGAAGCGGCGGAGATCGCGGCGATTCTGATATCAATCGTATCTTCGGCGCTATAGCTGCGGCCCAGTCCCCTTACGGGGAGTGAGGCTGCCGCCACGGCCGAACCTGACAGGACGACCGATGCCCCGTAGGCCGATACGTCGTTGCCGTCGCCGACATTGACCGTCAAGACACCGGGATGGTCGGAAATCGCCGTGACGACACGAGAGACGACGGCCCCGGCGGGAACCTTCATCATCTGCACCACGTCTCCGGCGGACATCGCCGTGCCGAAGGCGCCGATGCTGAACTTGACGACTCTCGTAGTGTCCCGGTTGACCGAGAATTTCGCCGGGATGTTGGCTTGCGCGGCGCTCGCAGTGATGGTTGCCATGGTCAAGCCTCCTTAAGGATTAGCCATTTGAGCTATGGGATTCGGCCCATGTCCGAATCGCGATGGTGGCGAAGTCCGAGCCGTTGAAGACAGTTTTCTTCAGACCCGAGATGCAGCCCGCAGCCACGCCGAACTGATTCTCGTAATCGAAGTAGTCCTCGACCCACTCGTAGCGCTCCGGAGAATGCCCCCGCCCGAACGCCATGGCCGCCGCTTGCGCGCCGCACAACACGGCATGCCGTACCGGCGTGCCGGTTACGCCCGAGGCGCTGGAAGACAATCCCGGAATGCGGTTCGTCGCATGGAATACCGCGCCGTTGTACTCGCCGATGGCCCCGGTATAGATCGGGTTGTTGCTGACCTGACCGCCCTGCATCGCCGCCTTCTGGATGTCGAACCATTGATTGGTCGCGATGTTCGTTCGCAGATCGGTGACTTGATGGTGATGGAGGAAAAGCACGTACTTCGCTTCTCCGCCGACCATGACCGGGCGAATCGGTACGTCCAGCGTCTTGGCCCGCTCGATTGCCACATCCACGAGCGTGAGCGTGAATTTGTGGGTCGTCGTGTTCGACAGGGTAAATCCACTAGGGCCAGTGCCAGCCGATCCGCCGGCAATGATCAGGTGATCGGCATCCGCCGCGATCGCCGTCTGGTTTCCGGTGAAGCGCGTATCGGTCTGACCGGTATTTCCGGTGATCTGATTGAAGAACCAGGTGTCGATCCGGTCAGCCCACCAGTCTTGAAGGCTGTATCGGGCATGTTCCCGGATGTCGAACGGCACGAGCTGGCGGGTGAATCTGCCGCCTTCGCGCACCGCATGACGAAGCTGGTTGATGAATACGTCGTCCGAGAAGTACTGGATTCTCTCCTCGTTGCCTTCCAGGGTTCCGTCGCCCTGAACGCCAGCGCCCGAGAGCAAGCGGCGCAGCGGAACGCGAATGCGGTCTCCGGGGCCTTTCTGCGTGTCGTCGTAAATCTGGATGACCGAGTTGTCATCCTTTCCCATGAACTTGTAGACCCAAGTCTGCTTGAGCGCTTCGACGCTGACTTTCTTGGACCAGAGTTTGACGGCGAGGGCATCGCCGGTTGCAAATGAGGTTACAGCCATGATTGGCACTCCCAAAGGTTGAAACGGGATTTACCATCACGGCAGGGCGCAATCGGCCCGGCATCACGCCGAGTCGTGCTGAAGCAATACTAGAACGAGTCCGATGGCATGTCAAATGCCGTTGCGCAGGACTTCGGTGAAGGATTCCCACATGGCGCGCATCTCCATGGTGGCTTTCATGGCGTCGTCAGCCTGTTGCCTCGCCACGTCGGCCCGGCCCATGGCCGTCATCAGGTCGAGCTCGAGCTGCGCCACCCTTCTTTCCAGAGCGTCGATTCTTTCCGCCCATCCAATGGGTTCCATTGGATTGATCATGCTGCTATGTAGTAATGCACATTGAAAATGCCTTCCGAAGCATTCGGATCGACCGAACACAGAAGAGCCTCGTTGGCGCTTACCTTCCAGGGCGGATCGAATTTCAGTACGAAGCCTCCGCCACCGGATGCCATGAATGCCGCTATTGTCTGGATGGATGACGATGGGCCAACCCTCGCTCTGATGCTGGAGGCCGATGCGTTCGTCACCATCAGATGCGTGACATGGATCGATAGTGCTGCTCCGGGCGCGGCAATGAGCGTGACGTTACTGGATGTCGATGCGATGATCGTACGAGGGCCATGCGATGCGCTTGGGAGTCTTGCCGGCGATCCGGCAATTGTCACAAATCGTCCCTGCGTGTCCATGAACGCTCGGGCGACATCTCCGGATGCAACAGCAGCAGGAGCCGAGTCAGCGGCAAAACCGGCAATCATCACCGGATTCCCGGATGCGGCTGCGTCGTGCGCCGCCGCTCCTACGATCACCGTTGAAGCCGAGATGTTATTGACCGTGAAAGGCGTTCCGACCTGAACCTGTACAGTGCGGGAGATATCGTTGATCGTCCCGATATTGGCCGCGCCCGCAGCAAGGGCAACGGTTCCCGTTACGCCGACCGTCGCGGAAATGTTGTTGATCGTGAAAGGCGTTCCAACCGCGACCTGTACGGTTCTGGAAATGTGATTCAGTGTCCCGAAATTCGCGGTTCCGGCTGCAAGGATTACGCTCGGCGTATTCGAGATGTTGATTGCGTTCGTGATCGCAGCGGAGATGTTGCCCGCTACGGTGACGGTCGCGGAGATGTTATTGACGACGCCGATATTGGCCGCGCCCGCAGCAAGTACAACTGAAGCTGTAGCACTGATCGCATGAACATTGACTGCAAGCGCGTTGCCTGCTGTACCTAATCCGGTTCCTCCCGTATCCCTCAAATTGACATGGAAGGCGCGATTGGTCGTCATCCGCACGACGCCGGCGTCGTTCTCGCTCAGGGTATCCGGCGCTGTATCGTCGAAAATTCCGCCGATTGGAGTGAAGTCTGCGGCCTGGGTCGAGAAGGTCGTCCCATCGACCCGCGATGTTCCTCCGGCAGCAGCGCCAGCGACGATATTGACCCTCAGGGCGGAATTCGCGGAATCCCCGACATTGACCCTCGTTGCATCGGTCGAGTCGAGTACCGCAACCATCAGAGGGCTTGCCGTGGCATTGACTACCGTTGCAGTACTGGCGAGAGATACCGATCCTGCGACGACAACCGTTGCGGAGATGTTGTTGACCGTGAAGGGTGTCGCGATCGCAACCTGCACCGTCCGGGATATGTCATTGACGGTCCCGATATTGGCCGCACCAGCGGCAAGTACGACGGAAGCTGTGGCGCTGATCGCATGGACATTGACCGCTAGAGCGTTACCCGCTGTGCCTAGTCCTGTTCCGCCTGTGTCTCTCAGATTGACGTGAATCGCTCGGTTGGTCGTAACACGTGCTACGCCGGCGTCGCCTTCCGAAAGCGTGTCTGGAGAAACATCGTCGAATACGCCACCCATCGGCACGAATGCGGCCTGCTGTGCCGTAAAAGGCGTCCCGTCCGTATGACTCACGCCCCCGGCAGCTCCGGCAACGACATTGACCCTGAGAGCATTGTTGGTCGTATCTTCGACCGCCGTCCCTCCGGAAGTACGAATCACGGAGGATGTATTGACCGTGGCGGAGATGTTGTTCAGCGTGAAGGGTGTCGCGATCGCGACCTGAGCCGTGCCGGAAATCGCTACGCCGCCATTGACGTTGATGGTTCCGGAAGCGACGACGACCGTCGCCGTCGTTGGCCTGACTACCAGACCATGCGAGGTCGCGGCAGCCGAAGCGGATAGGACTTCGGCGAATGTCGCCGTCCCGTTGTCCGAGCCGATGACGATGCGCTGGCGATAGACGGTATCCGCTCCGACATCGAGCGATGTAGCATCGACCCTCTTGCCGGTCGAGTCGGTCGGGACGCGGATGAATGAGTCGGCCATGGTTTACGGCTCCGATAGTAGAAGCAAAAGGGCAATAGAGTCATTATGCCAGCGCCGCGACTGTTCCAGCCTCAATCGCGCCGCGACATAGCGCGCCCCTTCGAGCTGCAGCTCGGCTCGCGTCCGGGCGGCTGTAGCGCGCCTTAACGCGGCAGCGGCCATGGCATCGAACTTGGCAATCTTGGCCGGACTTGGCGGAGGGGTTTCCTGTCTGGTTGGCTCTACGGCCTTCACCTTGTCGAGCCGGCGCAGATACCTTGCCCTGATTTCCCAGTAAGTATCGTCGAGTCGCTCGTATTCCTTGCGGCGCTTTCTTTTCTCGTAGCCGGCGCCGCCCCTGGATAGCGGCGCATCTGGAACGCCTTCCTCAGCCGGAGCCGGTACCCAATCGGCTTCCGTCCAAAAATACATCCATACGCCAAGCGTCATCGCCCGACTCCGGTTAGGGTCTTGTTGAAGAACAACGCGCTGCCTGGAGTGGCGGAGATTTCGAGGCGCCGCCCCGGCTGTTGGTACAGATCGTATCTCGTCGGCGCGTGAAATGCGTCCCAAATGACGCGCTCGTAGTCTCCCGGCACGCTGGAGAAACGCACATCCCAGATATGGCCCTCGAAATAGCCCGTCGTCCCGTTGCTGCCGAATCCGATATAGAGATCGGCGGTGATCAATTCCGTATTGCCACTCGCCGTGGATGCAAACAAGCGGCCATCGACAAACAGATAGAGCGTCCCGCCCGTATGCACCAGCGCCACATGTGTCGACCGATTGATCGTAACTTCCGGCCCGCGCGCCTCGTCGTCGTTGCCATCCCAATTGTAGGCCGAGAGATAGCTGACGCCGCCCGTGCGCCACTGGTACAGCCCGATATATTGGCCGGAGTTGGCAATGATGCCCCGGCCATCCCAAATGTTGGTGTGATCGGAAGACGCCACGGATGATGGCCGTATCCACGCCATCATCATCGCCTGCGAAGCCGTCAGGAAACGATTCGTCGGCCCCAGATTCGATCCCGATGCGCCAGCCAGACGCGGCGCATTGCCGCCATGGGATATCGCTTGCAGACTTGGCGTCGAGGGCGACCATGCGCCGCCATCGAAAACCCTTAACTCATCTCTTACTTCGAGGGTATGCAGCGGATACCAATTCGTGAGACCGGCGCGAAACTGGCGGCTTGCGCGATTGACCGGAGCCCCATTCAGCGGGCGCGACAGCTGTTGCTGGGGCAGTACAATCATACCGTCGACGCGTTCGTTATCTCACTAGCGAATGCCTCGACCGTCACGGCCTGCCCTGTATTGCCCGTAAATTCGACCTCGAGATGCATGGCGCCCGGCGAGATTTCCATGCTCTGCTCGGTGATGGCGCTGTTCGTTGTCCCGCCGCCGAATGTCCATAGCGTTTTCCAGTCGGTGCCGGCGCTGGCAGCGGTCGGAGTGGCGCCCGCATTATGCGCGACCAGAACGCGGCCTTCGCATTGCACCGTTGGCCCGGTTGCGCCGTTCGTGATTTTCATGGTCAACAAGCCTCCCAGCGCGG
>JACCDR010859748.1_pt1 | contig 16142 bp, 18 predicted proteins | sample 7446431 | NCBI WGS metagenome assembly JACCDR01 (sample SAMN15323443, study PRJNA562643) | freshwater metagenome | isolation source: river surface water | place: USA:Blue River Watershed | collected 2017-08-17 | reverse complement strand
GACTCGATCGTGACGCCGATCATCGCGAACTTCCCGCGCAGCTCGCGCAGCGCCCCATCTCGCGAGTAACCACTGGCGTCCGTGATCCGCACCCCCGTCTTCGGGTCGTGGGCCTGCGCGTACCAGTAGCCGCTCGGGCGGCCATACACGATGACAACCGCAGACTTGGGGCGCGACGGCGACCTGGCGACGATCTCGTTGATCTCGTGCCGGAGCTGTGCGGGCGACTTTCTGCTTTTCGCTTGGCGCTCGGTTCGACGGATCATGGGGCATCCTACCCTGGGCCCGATTCCCGCGGGTGCCGGACGATCGCGCGAGACCGGATCGTCCGTGACCACCTGCGTCTACGAGACTTGCCGACGGCGAGCCGTCACGCCCAGCCGTGCATCACTCTGCGGCGCCAGCGCACGGAACACGACGGGCGTCTCCGCGCGTAGTCGTGGGACCATGGCCAATGAAGACGACTCAAGATCTGCCAAGGCATCGGTCGCCGTCCTGCTGGTCGAGCACGTCGTCGTGTGGTCGATCGCTCACGTCGAGGCCGCCATCGCTCGCTGGCGGACCGGGCAGGAGCCCGCCAGCCAGGCCAACCTGGCCACGTCTCGCCACCTGCGGCGAGTCCAGCGGGCGCTCGACCGGGTGAACGACGCGATCTCGCGCGGCGAAGTCGCTTCGCTGCTCCGCGACGCACTCGACCTCGGGATCATCGACCGGGCCCGGTTCATAGACGCGACCGACGGCGTCCCGCCGGAGGAAGTCGCCCCGACCGGAGCGTTCTCCGACGACGGCGATCGAATCCCAGGCAAGCGCGACCTGGTCGAGGACATGATGCGATCCGGCCCCGTGTCGGTGTCGTTCGACGCTCGCCGCCCGGGCGTCGTCATGGATCCGGCGGACGACGCGACGGCCGGCGTCGTCACCGCGTCGCTGGCGATCGGCGACGAGATCTCGATCGACGACCGAGGCGTGTCCGGCCGAGTCGTGCTCCGGTCTGGTCCCGCTCGCTGCGAGATCCCGTGGTCCGCCGTGTTCGCCGCGCGCCCCCGCCTGGGCCCAGCGGTCCTGTGGCGCGAGGACGCACCGTCGGAGATCTACGCCGCGACGTCGCTCGACCGGATGAATCCGACCGAGCGACGCAAGACGCTGAGGCTCGTGTAGCCCTAGCTCGTCGGCTGCTGCTCCGTCGGGCCGACGCCGTTGAAGGCGACGCCCGACACGTCAGGAGGGACCGGCGTGGTCCCCGTGACCGTCGTGATCCCGGTGCGACCCGCCGCCGAGATCCGGACCGACCACGGCTGGTCCGTGCCGCCGACCTGCAGCACGCCCGGGGTGATCCGGACGACGCGCGCGCCAGACTGCACGACGCCGACCTGGGCGAACGTCACCACCGCGGCCGGGACGCCACCGGGACCTGGCCCGCCCTGGTTGTAGGTGAACACCAGCGGGGTCGCCTGGTCGACGACGCCCTGGTTGATCCCGGTCGACGGATCCACGGCGTTTGCCGTGACGACGACTTCGACATATTGCGGCAGGCGGGTGGCCGGATCGAACGTGATCCCTGGTATGGTCGAGTTGGACATCCGACCAAAGTACCACCAGGCGCCGTGACCATGGCCATGGCGTTACGATGCACCACATGCGCGACCGCAGGATGGACCAAGAGATCGACCAGTTCCTGGCCGACGCTCGTCGCCCCGACGGACCCCAGGGAGCCGAAGGATCGAGCCGCGTCGGATACCGCGGCTTCCAGATCGAGGAGGCGATCGCCACCCAGCTCGGCTACCGCCTCGGAGAGGGGACTCGATCGAGGCCAGGGAAGGGCCGGAAGTCCAGATCGTTCGCGATCTACGCGCCGGACGACCTCGACCGTCCGATCAAGACGAAGGATAGCCTCGCTGCCGCCAAGTCCTACATCGACGACTACATCGGGCAGTGACCGCTCGCCGTCCCGCGTCCGCCTGCAATACGATGTATCGCATGGCGCGCAACCGCAGGATGGACGAAGAGATCCGAGAGTTCCTCGCCGAGCCACCGCTCGCGTCGACGACGGACGTCACGCAGCACCTGCTCCAGGACTCATCCCAAGGTCCGGGCGAGCAACCGCGGCTCGTAGCGTCTGCCAAGCCGGCGACCGACGTGTCTCGCACCCCCACGCTCGCCGCAGCGCTGCAGAAGCTACGCGCGACGCCCGACCGGACGATCGGGTTCATCTCCAAGCCGCTGGCGTACGGGAGGCTGTTTCGCTACCTCGGCAAGCGAGACCACGCGAACCTGATCCGTCTGATCAAGGGCGGCTACGCGCACGTCTGCGAGGTGAAAGGACCCCCGCCCGAGGGCAGCAACGCGCGCGTGGACTCCCCGTACGGGGACCGCTACTACGTGCTCCACCTCGGCGCGTGCGGCGGCGGATCTCGGGGCTCCTAGGGCACCATTCCGAGGTTACGAGGTTACGCGTCGTCGCTGAGCACGACCAGCGTGACCCCGCGACCGCTCTCGTCGCGGCGCAGGGCGGCGTCCGCGCCGACCCGGCGCGCCCACAGCCCGAGCCCGGCGTCGACCGCCAGCTCGAAGTCCTCCCCGACCCCGCTGCGATGCACCTTGATCCGAGAGAAGTCGCTCCGCGCGGTGACGCGGAACCGGCGGACCACCTTGAGCGTGACCTGGCGCCACGCGCCGTCGGCTCCCTGGGCAACCGCGACGTCCGTCCAGCGCGGACGCGACGCGGCGAGCCTACGCTCGCGCGCGGCGTGCTCGTCACCGTCGATCCTCGCCCGCTCCGGAGTCGACGTGCCGCGCGACGACACCCCGCACGTGCACTGCCAGCGCGCCACCGTGTCGTCGCTGGGCTTCACGATCACGGACACGTCGTGCGCCTGGCCGAGCGTCAGGTCGCCAGAGACCTCGAGGTCGAGCCCGGGACCCGACGCCTGTCGCCCGAACCTGCGCTCGGCGCCCTCCCAGGACGCCACCCAGAGCTCCAGATCCCGGTCGAGGACGACGACGAAGTCAGCCATCGGCGCGGACCCGACGCGGTGGTCGAGCTGGTCGCTGATCAGCCGGACGCGCCACCGCCGCGCGACGCGGACCGAGCCCACAGGATCGCCGACCGAGATGGTCTCGACGTCGGTCGTCATCGTCATCCACCGCGCCCCTGATCGCCAGACCCGTGTGCGACCACCAGACCGATCGGCGCGTCGGACCACGCACCGGCAACGACGTCATCCGCGGCCTCGAGCTTGACCAAGGAGACGTCCGCCGACCGGAGGAGGCCGTAGGTCTTGCGCGTCGACTGCGACTCGTAGCCGTCGTGGTAGACGACCCGACGGATCCCGGAGCACTGGACGATCCGCAGCGCGCAGCGGTGGCACGGGACGACGGTCGAGTACAGGGTCATCCACGCATCGCGCGACACCAGGCGGTCGAGCGCGTTGCTCTCCGCGTGGAGCGTGCGGACGCAGGACGGCCTACCAGCGACGTCCTCGAGGTCGCAGCCGACCTCCGTGCAGTGGGACATCCCGCGCGGCGCGCCGTTGTATCCGGTCCCCACCACGGTCAGGTCCGAGTCGGCGACTACCACGCAGCCGACCCGCTTGCGGGGACACGTGCCGCGCTGAGCAATGACGTAGGCGATCCGCATGAACCACAGGTCCCAGGGCGGGCGCGCGCTCACGGGTCGCCTCCCTGGCTCGCGTAGCCGACGCGAGCGAAGTAGATCGGCGCCGGGACGAGGTCTCGGTCATCGACCAGGAACCCCCACGCCGCGCAGCGCTCCCCGAGCAGGCCGACGGTGCAGGTCCCGGGCAGGACGCGCGTGATCCGGTGGAGCTCGCCGAGGTCGATGCGGTTGACGTCGCCCCGGCGCAGCGAGCGAGCGACGCGAGCTCTCCTGCTGTGTCGGCCGCACGGCGTCATCCGCTCCTCGTCGTATCCGCACGGCGTCATCCGCTCCTCGTCGTATCCGCCCGACAGGATAAGAAACCTGGCCGTCCGCCACGGGTGGTCGTGCAGCCAGGGCTCGGCGTCGGCACGCCGGATCCGGTGCAGCACCACGCGGTGACCGAGCACGCGCGGAAGCACAACGCGGTCCAGGTAGGGCGATCCATCGAGCCCGCGGATCGTGTACGCGCGCGCCGGCGAACCCTTGGGCAGCCGGCCCAGAGTCGCGACGGCGCCCCGGATCGCCGCGCGCGCGGCGAGCTCGACGACCGTCGCGGTGAGTCCGTCCGCCCGCGCCCGGAGAGCGCGCGCGAGCGCCGGGACCGCGAGCGCACGCAGGAAGGCAGAGGCGCCGCCGCGCGCGATCCCGAGGATCGTCGCAGGCGCCGTCACGTCGACTCTGCCGCCTTGACCGCCCTCAGGTACGCGCGGTCGACCAGCGCACAGGCGACCATCGAGACCAGGAAGTAGATCGCGGCCCAGGACATGCCCGGCAGATCGACGCCAGCCTGCTCCAGCGCTCGGTAGGCGACCACCGGGCCAGCGATGAGCAGCGGCGCCATCCTCGCGGAGAATCGAGCGACGGATCCCGCCGCGCGCGAGCACGCGATCCCGACCTCCGCGCGGTGAACCACCTCCTCGGCACCGAGGATCCCGACGGATCCGGAAGACGGAACGGCGGGCTCCAGCGGCGCCGGCCACGGCAACCACGGGGCGGGCGGCGCGGACAGGTCGTTCCACGCGATCCCGGACACCCGGTCGACCGGCATCACGCAGACGTCGCACGAGCCGAACTCGCAGGCGTCCCCGCGCGACCGCTGCCAGCCGATCCAGTCATCGCAGGCGCGCGCGTCCCGCGTCAGGATGACCGGGCTCGGGGTCTCACCCTCGGCGAGGAACACGCCGTACATGCGGTCCCGGACGTCGATCTCCTCCCACGGGGGAGCGGCCGAGTCGAGCGCGGCGTCGTTGCGGAGCTGCTCCGCGTCGCACCCCGGGCAGCGCTCGGGTGGCTGCGACGTAGAGACCAGGTACGACCCACAGGTGCACACCCAGGTGCTGACGACGCCCGCGGTCATACTGCCACCTCGAACTTGATCGCCGGGTGGCACTGGTAGTCCTCGATCGACACGTCGTCGCCGCGCTGCGCGAGCACCGGCTTGTCCGCCAGCACCAGGCGCGGCGGGGGCAGGACCGAGCGAGCGATCTGTTGCCGGACACCGTCGACGTGGTTGAGGTAGACGTGGGCGTCGCCGAACGTGTGCACGAAGTAGCGGGCGCGCAGCCCGCACTCGCGCGCGAACATCTCGGTCAGGAGCGCGTAGCTCGCGATGTTGAACGGGACCCCTACCGCGAGGTCCGCGGAGCGCTGGTAGAGCTGGCAGTCCAGGTTGCCCTCGTGGACGTAGAACTGGAACAGCGCGTGGCACGGCGGCAGCCTCATGCGCGGGATGTCGCTCACGTTCCACGCGCTCACGATGATCCGGCGAGACGCCGGGTTGTTCTTGATCGTCGTGATCGCCTCGGTGATCTGGTCGATGCCGCCGCTGTGCGGCGCGCTGGCGCGGAGGCCCCGGAGCTCGACCAGGGCGAGTCGCATCCGGTCGGTCCGACCGTTGCGCTCCGCGCGCGTCGATCCACCCTGGCCAGGGACCAGCAGATCCAGATCGCGCTCGACGAGAGCGAGGTCGCGCTCGATCTGGTCGACGTCGCCGGCGTCCGGCACTCGCGGGCGCGCTCCCCAGCTCCTCCACTGGTGACCGTAGATCGGCCCCAGGTCGCCGCGATCATCCGCCCAGGCGTCCCAGATCCGGGCCTCGAGGTCGGCGACGTTCGTCGACCCGCGGAGGAACCACAGGAGCTCGTGGACGACCAGGCGGAAGTTGACTCGCTTGGTCGTCAAGAGCGGGAACCCGCTGCGCAGGTCGAACCGGAGCTGCGCGCCGAACACGGACAAAGTGCCGACTCCCGTCCGGTCGTCCCTGCGCTCGCCGTGCGCGATCACGTCGCACAGGAGCCTGAGGTAAGACTCCTCGCCGAGGAGATCTCCGGGGCTCGCCCCCTTGATCCACGGATCCACTGGATGAAGTGAGGTCTCCGATCCCATCGTCACCGCGTCCGTCTCCGGAGCGCTCACGTCGCTCACGTCGAGGTCCTCCGGGCCGACTCCGCTGACACCGATGCTACTCATGCAGGCGTTCCTCCTCCCGCCGGTCGACGTCCGTCGCCGGCGATCCGTGGCTCGATCGACACGAGCTCCCGGCGGGACGGCGAAGCGGCGCCGCGTCCAGGCGACAGCCGATCAGCCAACCCGCGCAGAACATCGCCAGCGCGACGGTGACGCGCGCGGCGAGCGACCCGAGCTCGGGGCAGAACCTCGCCGCGGTGTCGCCCAGGCAGACGAGCAGGAGCACGCAGAGCACCCTCCCCCGGACCGGGTCGTCCTCCCCCTCGGGGGAGGACGCTACCCCTGCCGCCCCCTCCCCCGTCGCGTCGCCTGATCTCGCTGCCGCCCCTGTCACGCTGTAGTCGTCCATGGACTCGTGTTCGATATCACCAGATTGACCCGGGCAGAACCCCGGTTAACGCCCGGTCCGTCGACGACGTCCGGACGGTGACTTGGTCTTCTTGGCACGCTTGATGCCGGTCCCCGAGCGAGCCGCCTGGCGTCGGCTCGCCGCGGGCTCTCCGCCTTCCGCCTGATCCGCCAGCATCGCCACGGCGGACGCGAGACCTACCGGCAGGACGCCGCAGCGGATCTCCGCCGCCGAGATCGCGCGGCTGATCGAGAACGACAGGGCGTCGGCGACCGCCCTGGCCTGGGACTCCGACGGAAATTCATCCAGCGTGAGACCGGCCGACCTGCAGACCCTCGCCAGGTGGCGCGTCAGGTAGTCTGACCTCTCCATGGCCCGACGGAGCTCCGCGAGGCTGGCCGACCCGACCTCGGTCGCCGCGACCACCGCGCGCGACCGCGCCTCCCGGTAGCCCTCCGCGTACTCGGCCGACCGCGACTCACCAGGAGGGACCTCGGGGATCGCGCGCTCGATCCGCCGGACGACGTTCCTCTCATGCAGGCTAACTCGCTCACCGGGGACGTATCCCCCGGCGGCCAGCGCCTCGCGCAGGCGAGTCGCGAAGGCCGCCCCGCCGGCTCCGCAGCTCGCAGCGTCGTTCAGGATCCTGGCGGAGAGCTCCCAGAGCAGGTCCGCCGCGACCGAGCTCCGGGAGCTGATCACGACCCGATCGGAGGCGCCGACCGTAGTGACCAGCGAGATCTCGTTCGTCGACTCGAGGAGCCCGTCGCCCGCCTGCCGCCGATCACCCGCCTCGGCGCGCAGCTCCGCCGCTGCAGCGCGCAGCTCCGCCGCGGTCGCCCGCAGGTGATCGGCGACGGCAGCTGACAACCTGGATCCTCCTTGGTCAGCAACGCCATCGAGGCCCGGCGGCTGGTAGCCCGCGGCGATCAGCGCCTCGCGCAGGTCGCCGGAGAACTCCGCGTCGACGACCTCCCTCCTGCCGGCGTACGTCCAGAGCAGGTCCTGCGCGGACGCGTCGCGCACGCTCAGCGGGACCTTACCGGCCGGGCAGGTCGGGTACTTGTCGGACTGGAACTCTCCATCTGCGTTCAGGTGCGATCCCACGCGGTCACCTCCATTGCTGATCTCCTACGCCCGAAGGACCGACGCGATTCCCGCGTCGGCGTCCCAAGCATCAATCGGGTCGGCGTCCCAGGCGTCAATCGGGGCATCAGTCGAGTCTCCGGCCGACGTGCGGAGCGTCGTCCTCCAGGAGCGAGTCGAGCACCGAGAGGATCGCCTGGACCTGCTCGCGCGTGAACGTCCAGCGCTGCTTGCGGGGGTAGCCGGCGACGAGCTCCCGGATCTCCCGCACGAACGCCGCGCGGTCGGCGTAGCTCGTCAGCCCGACCTCGAAGTCGGCCGGATCCGGCAGCCCGCCAATCGCGGATCGCGCCGGGCGGGGCGGCGTCGGATCGGAACCGACGGGGTCGCCGAGCACGCGGAAGCATCCGCGGTCGACCATGCGGACGTGGCCGACCTCGGGAACGTCGAGGTGGTACCTGCCGCGCCACGCCCCGGACACGGTCGCCTCCGCGCCGATCTCGCAGACGGCCCCACCGTCGGTGCGGAGCCGCTTGACCAGCGCGACCCGGCACCCCACTAGATCCTTCGCGCGCTCGCCGCCGGACGGCGCCGGCGGCCTCGATCCTGATCGGCCGGTCACGTCAGCACCAGGAGGCTCTTGGACGCTCGCGTGATCGCGGTGTAGAGCCAGCGCCGCGCGTGCTCCCGGAACGAGCCGGACTCGTCGAGCACGACGACGTCGTCCCACTGCGAGCCCTGCGCCTTGTGGCAGGTCAAGGCATACGCGAAGTCGAACTCCTGGTACGCCATCCTGACGTGCCCCATCGACTCGATCTCGTCGTACCTACCCAGGAAGTGGTGGGTCCACGACCGGACCTCGACGCGACTCGCGGCGTCCGTCCCGTCGATCGACGTCAGCTCCAAGCGGACGGTGCGACCGTCGACCGCGGGCTCGGCCGCGTCGACGCGCCACGCCGATCCGTTGAACAGCCCCGCGCGCCGCTGGTTGCGCAGGCAGACCAGCTTGTCGCCCGGGATCGGCAGGTCGGTCTTCACCCCCGAGGCCGCCCGGTAGCGACCGTTGACCAGGCGACGCGTCCGGTTCACACCGACGATCACCTGGTCCGCGTCGACCATGCGGCGCATCACGTCGGCGGGGTGCAGGGAGCTGCGCGGCCTGACCTCGCAGTCAGGCGCGGACCAGCCGTTCCGGTCGATCAGGTCACCGCCCTCGCGCACGAACGTCGCGAGGTCGAGGATGCCGGACTCGCGCGCCTGGCGATGGACGCGCGTCAGGAGGACGTCCGCCTCGGCGTCCGTGAAGAACCCGCCGCCCGAGATCGGCGGCAGCTGGGCCGGGTCGCCGAGCACGAGCACGCGGCGGCCGAACGACAGGAGGTCGCGAGCCATCGGCTCGTCCACCATCGACGCCTCGTCAACGATCACCCCGGCGGCCTCGCGCAGCGGGCTGTCACCGACCAGGCGGAACGACACGTCGTCGCCCTCCTGCTCCTGGTCAGGTCGGTAGATCAGCGAGTGGATCGTGCACGCGCCGGCGCAACCCCGCTGGCGCATCACCAGCGCCGCCTTCCCGGTGTACGCGGCGAACAGCCAGGGCCTGCCCGACTGCGCCGCGAGGTGGCGAGCGATCGTCGTCTTGCCCGTGCCGGCGTACCCGAACAGGCGGAATACCTGCTGGCTCGGGTCCCGCGACCGCATCCAGGCGCCGACCTGGCGGATCGCCTCCTCCTGGTCGGGATCCCATCGAACGCTCGCGCTCCGCGGAGGCGGCGCGCCCCCAGGGGCGTCCCCATCGAGGGTAGGACCACCGACATCCGCCTCATCCTCCGCCTCATCCTCCGCATCATCTGGGTGCGGGCAGCTCGGGCAGCCCTCCTCCGTCGTGGCGTCGCCGCACGCCCGGCAGCGCACCGAAGGCGAGTCAACGGACCACCGACGAGTCTCCGACAAGACCTCGACCAGCAACGCGCGCGCCGCCTCGCCGATCCCTGGATCGCGACTCTCGCGCGGACCCGCGACGCAGAGCACGCCGACCCTGCGCTCGTAGAGCCAGGCGACCACAGTTCTGACCGTATCAGGGTCCGGGCGAGCGTCCGGACGGGTCGACACCACGACTTGCAATCGCGGTCGACCGATCTGCTCTGCATGCCGGTACGTCCGCAGCGTCCCCGTGCTGAGCTCGTCGGACGACGACACGATGAGTACGCCGTCGCTGTCTTCGACGTTGTCGCGCGTCCTGGCCATGTAGTCGACCAGGTCGTGCTCTCGGAGCGCAGTCCGGTAGCGCTCTGGGACCTGACCGTCCTCGGCGCGCCAGCCGCGCGGAGCCCACCCTCCGATCGGGACGCCGACCTCGAGAGCGGCGTCGAGCGCACCGCGGTCCACGCCAGTCTGCCCGCCGGAGGTCACGACCCGCGGGAGGTCGCTAGCGGGCGACCGAGGCAGGATGCCAATCCGCGACGCCCCGGGGTAGCTCGACAAGAGGACGCGGCCCAGCTCGTCGACGTACGAGCAGGCGTCGCCCTTGTCGTGCACCGCGATCCAGGCCCCGCCGGCCTCACCCCACGACCCGCCGCGCGGCACGGTGTCGCCGAACAGCCTGCGCCAGGCACGCTGCGCGGTGTCCTCGCTCGGGGTGGCGTCGTCCTGCCGCCACAGCCATTCCACGGTGGCGTGCCAGTTGGACGGCAGCGAGTCGGCGCGAAGCGCCCGCGGGTTCACGTTACGCCTCCGGTGTAGGACAGGTGCGCCGTGACGCGAAAGTCATCCGCCCAGTCGACAAAAGGCTGGTTGAGCCAAGCGAGGTCAATTCCCATCCTGACGCCGAGCACCCACCCGGCGTTGAACACCCACCGCGGATCGAGATCGACGGAGGTGCTCCCCCACCCGTCGACCGCGAGATCCTGGCCGTGCACGGCGCCCGGCGGGAGCGCGCCCGATCGAGCGACGTACAGCTCGAGGCCGCGCGCGAAGTCGTCGCTCGCGTGCGCCGACGAGTAGAGCCCGACGAACGCGCGCCATGGAAACGACGCGCCACGCAGCGCGCTGCCGACGGACAGCTCGACTTTATCGACCACCCCAGGGACGACGAGGTCGTGGAAGATCACCCCAGGCGACGGGTAGCGCGCGTGGCCCGAGCGTGACCGGGATAAAAGGTTGAAGTTGATCAGCTCGATGCACGTGCTCATGCGCGTCCCCCTGTGGATAGTCCTGTGGATGCTGTGGATAACCAGAAAAACCCGTCACGCGTCGTCGATCGGTGACCTGCCGCGGGACGGGACCTGCTCCCATCGCGACGGGGCGCCGAGCGACTCGCGACCGGCGTCCTCGCGGCGCCGGCGCTCCCGGGCGACGCGCGCCAGGTCCCTCAGCTCGTCCGCCGTCGCCGGGTAGGTCAGGCCGTCGGAGTGGAGCCGCCGGTCGCCGTACCAGACCCGGTCCCGGTCTGGCAGGGACCATCGGCGGTGCCGGCGGTGGAACAGCCCGCGCGTCGTCGCCACCGCGCGCCCGAACGTCACGATCCCGCGATCGATGGCACCGCGCCCGCGCGCCCAGTCGTCCTCGGTGAGCCCCGGGATCCCGCGGATCTCGATCCGCCCAGCCAGGTCCCGGAACGCGTAGATCGTCGGCGCCCTGACCTCGAGCGCGTTGAACGCGTTCTTGTACTCCCAGTACCCGAGGCCGTCGCCCAGGGGCTCCGGGGTCTGCCGGCTCGTGTGCCAGAGGCTGTCCGTGTTCCCCATCAGGACCGCCTTGCCGCCGTCCGGCGCCCCGTCCTCGCGCGCCGACATTCGCTCGGCCTGGCTCAGCCACTGGACCCGGGTCATCGACCGCAGGTAGGCGCTCCACTGCGGGTACGCGGAGGGCGACATCCGGTGGTAGGGCACGCCCCAGATCAGGCCGTACAGGTCCATCGGCTCGTACGCGCCGCACCGCTTGGTGCAGCCGTCTCGGCAGGCGCCCTGCCGCGTGCAGACCTTGATCTCGTCCGGGTAGAACACGACCCGCGAGCGGTCGGGACGCTCGGCGAGCTTCCCGGTGAGCGCCTTGGCCAGGCCGCTCACCCATTTGCCGAGCGGCGCCTTGCGACCCGCCTGCTTGCGCAGCGCGTACCAGCGCTCGACCAGAGGCGCGAACACCGGCGCCGTGGTCTCCCAGATGATCGCCGTATGGACCTCGCGGATGTCGACGCCTCGCTCGAGGCCGGCAACCAGCTCCGGCAGCGTCCACGATCCGGCGAACTCGCCCGTCGGGAAGCACAGCATCCCGGCCTGGTGCCAGGGCAGGGGCGGCAGGAACAGGTCGTCGGGGACCGCCACGCTCACGGTGTAGATGCCAGGCCGACAGCGGTCGAGCGCCGCGCTGGCCTGCGGACCGCCGAGCTGGGCGAGCGCGCCCACGGGGAGCTCGGCACGTGCGAGCTGGGACGGGTACGCGCTGCAGATGTCGTGGTGCGCGCCGACCTCGTCGTCGTCGCTCGGCGGTCGGCGGAGGTCGCCGAATCGAGGCCTGACGATCGCGATCCGGCCGCCCTTGTCGCCCTGGCGACAGTGGCGCCACAGGTGCCACGGCATGCTGGAGGGTGGAATGCCGAGCTCGTCCCGGGCCGCGACCCACGCGGTCTGCCCGAGCGTGCCGCGCACCGAGATCCCGCGCTCGCTCGCCCACTCCACCAGGTTCGTCATCGAGTAGTAGAGCTTCTTGGCGTCCGCCTTGACGTAGTCCTCGAGGTCGGGGTCCCCCGCGCGAGCGCGCTCGCTGATCTGACAGTATCCGCCGCAGCCCCGGCCGCAGGTGCACGAGGATCCGTGACCGCAGCGCTGGCAGCACTTGCAGGCCCACGGCAGCTCCGGTGTGGGCTCACCGATGGATCCGCACAGCTCGTCGAGCGGAGCCGGCCAGATCGAGTAGGAGTCGCGCATGGTCAGCTTCCCGATCACGATCCGGGTGACCCGGTGCTGGCTGCGGTCGACCTGGCAGGGGATCCCGCGCGCGCGAGCGCGCTCCAGCACGAGCAGCATGTCGTAGACGCCGCCAGCGTGCGCAACCCACGTCCCGCCCCGCTCTCGCATCGCGTCGATCATCTCGTCGACGTCGTAGTAGACGCGCGAGTCGCGTCCGTCGAACGTTGCGCCGACGCAGAACACGTCCCAGTCTGCGCACTCGACGTCGAACGCGCCGTCGATCCGGAGCGTCACGGAACCTCGGTGCGGTCGTCGCGCGTTGCCACGATGGCACGTACGACGAAGAAGCGTCCAGCATTCCCGACCGCGATCATACCCGCTTCCAGAACGTCGGGGTCGTGTACGGGACGATGTCCGCGGCGAAGTAGAAGTACACGGTGGGCACCACCGTCTCCGCGTAGCGCACGGCGAGCGAGTCCTCGTCGTCGGGACCGGCGCCGACGAGCTCGCCGAGCATGTCCGACACGACGAACTCCCACGCCCCCGTCTTCGACACGATGCTATCGCCCTCGCCGCGCCGGCCGCGCGGATCGCGGTAGACGACGCGGATCTGGGACAGGCGCTGGGGCCCGATCGTCGCCTCCAGCGTGAGGTCGTCGCGCAGTCGCCGGATCGCCTCGGCTAGCGTGCGGTAGTCGATCGCCTCGACGAAGTCGATCTTTCCGACGACCAGCCACGGCGTGCGAGCCCCGGATTCAGGACGCGTCAGGTCGAGCAAGCAGCGAGCGACCGACGCGATCGCGTTCCGGATCTCGCGCAGCCAGGACACCGCGAGGCGCAGCGGGTCCGGCGGGATCCCGAGCTTCTTCTCCCGGCGCTGCGCTGCGCGGAGACGCTCTCGCTCCTCCCGCTCGTGCTCCAGCTGGTCGCGGATGCCGCGCTCCTCGGCGCGCCGCCGCCTGGCACGCTCGGCCGCGGCGGTGACGGGGCGAGGACGCGGAGCCTTCGCCTTGACAGGCTTCGCCGGCCCGGTCGACTTCGCCTTGGCTGGCTTGGCCTTGGCTGGCTTGGCCTTGGCTGGCTTCACCCTCGCTGGCTTGGCCTTGGCTGGCTTGGCTGGATTCGCCCTCGCTGGCTTGGCCTTGGCTGGCTTGGCCTTGACTGGCTTGGCCTTGGCTGGCTTGGCCTTGGCTGGCTTGGCCTTGGCGGATCCGGCGCCCTTCGCGCCAGGCTTGCGCGCGACGGCGGATTCGTGGGACGATTCCGTCGACCGAGTCAGCTCCTCGGCGAGCCGGCTGCCCGCGGATCCCGCGGGCAGCCGGCTACTCCTTGGCTTGCGACGGCGACGCTTCGGTCGATCGGTTGCCGCGACCGCGCCGTCTCCGGGTCGGTTCGGCCTCCTGGTCTTCTTCGCCTTCGCCATCGCAGCAGCAGCCGTGACTCATCTCGACTTGCGTACACCGCGGAACCCGCGGCGAGACAAGTCCGCGTCCCGCTGGCTCCGCCGCGACATCTCGCGAGCCATCCTGCTCGAGGATCCGACCGGGCTGCACACACCGGACGGTGAACTGCTGCACGGGTAGTCGGGCAAGAGCTTGCCCGACCCGTCGTCCCTCCACTCGCAACGGCTACCGCAGTGGAGGCACGATCCGACCACCTTGGTGGTCGACCCGATCACGCCCGAGCTTCCTCACCTCCAGAAATCGAGCCGACGCTCGGCGCGGGCAGCGCCGGGTGGTCCTGGCCATCGATCGTGTTCGCCGACGCGTCGACGATCGTCCCGGTGACCCAAGAGCGAGGCTTGCCGTCCGGTCGCCGCGGCCCGCTCACCAGGTAGTCGGTGACGCGGAAGCCCTTGCCCGTCTTGACCTCCTTGCCGCGGTAGATCTTCACCATGCCACCGATGAACGGCGGCAGCTTCCGGTCGAGCTGAACGCTCGAGAGGATCGACATCCGGAGGTTGCCCGCCGGAGACGCGATGATCCACGTGTCGACCACGCGCGTCACCTCCTGTCCGGTCACCGGGTCCTTCTGCGAGAACGTCGTGCTCGGGCCCCGTCCCTCGAGGATGCCCTCGATCATCTCTCCCTCCTCGAGGCTGTGGACCTGGGGCGCCCACTCCAGGGTCTCGTCCGCCATCAGCGCGGCGATGTCCTCCTGCGAGGGCTTCAGGATCATCGCCTTGGCCTTGGACGGGATCTCGATCGCCGTCTCGGCCTCGCCCGACTTCGCGTCGGCGCGACCGCGCGCCGCGTCGACGGCGTTCTGGAACTTGCTCTGCGAACCGTTACCGTTGCCGTTGCCCTTCACGTTGCTCATGTCAGTCAGCTCCTTGTTCCTCATGCGTGACGTTGATCGAGAGTCGCGCACAGCGCGCGCTCGTCGAGTTCGTTCCTTGCGGGACGCTCTGGGACGCCGAGAGATTCCCGGCTAGATCCCGCGGACCATGTAGAAGTTCTGCCCGGCGTCGTACATCACGACGACGCCACCGCCGGGAGGGACAGTGTAGTCACCCGGACCCCGGATCAGCACGCCGGTGCCGAGGCCGCTCTGGTTGACGAACACGAGGTTCCCGGTCCCGAGGTTCTGGAACTGGAACTCGTGCCCCGACGTCAGGGCGACGATCGAGTGGATCAGCGTGCCGCCCCCGCCCGGGAAGATGTTCAGCCGGCTGCAGATCGCGATCGCCGGGATCGCCGCCGAGTCGAGCACGGCGTACGAAGCGGCAGCCGGGTTGAGCGCCGCCGCGTTGTCCAGGACCTCCATGGCCTGGACGACCTCGGACCCGGACAGCGCGACCTTGGACCCTGACAGGACCACGTTCCCCGTGGCGAACGCAAGCTGATCGTTGCCGGAGAGGTGCAGGAAATCGTTGCCCCCGCTCTGCAGCATGATCCCGCGAGCCGACGAGTTCGTGATCGCGGCGATCGTGTCGCCCGCCGCCTGGTCGAGCACCAGGCTGGAGTTCCCGTCGAGCGTCGCCAGCGACGCGACCGGCGCGGTCGCCGTGCACGACGAGCTCGCCGACAGCGCCACCTGGCCGGAGCGCAGGTGGACCGAGTCCGTGCCGCTCTTGACCAGGACGCCCTTGGCCGCCGCGCTGGTCGACGCGACGATCGTGTCCGTCCCCGCCGCCTGGTCGAGCACCAGGCTGGAGCTCCCGTCGAGCGTTGAGATGCTCACGCGCGGTGATACGACGTCCTTGACGGCCAGCGCCTTGCTCATGGAGACCTCAGGTGAGCGGAGACAGGTAGAAGGTCAGGACGTCGCCCGCGGTGGCGTCGCCGGTCAGCGAGACCACGAACCCGGTCGTCGTCTTGTTATTGACGTCGCCGACCAGGATGCGCGCGGCGTCCTGGGTCGCGAACACCACGCCATACGCGGTGTCGGCGGTCGGCGCAGGGATGGCGATCACGAGCTCGCTGAGATCCGGCTCGGCCCCGGTGACCGCGTACTGCCACACCTGGATCTGTGAGGACGACCCGCCGGATCCGGTCCCGACCCGGATCCACGCCGTGGGGCCTGACCCCTGGTGGAACCAGATCGAGTGGTCGTCGAGCCGAACACCCCACGCGTACTGGGACGCCGCGACCCCGCCGGCCGTGGTCGGGTCGAAGTCGAACTCCCAGATCAGCGACGAGGCGGGTACCGCGCGGATCACGACGACCTCCCGGCG
>JACCDR012418610.1_pt1 | contig 16143 bp, 18 predicted proteins | sample 7446431 | NCBI WGS metagenome assembly JACCDR01 (sample SAMN15323443, study PRJNA562643) | freshwater metagenome | isolation source: river surface water | place: USA:Blue River Watershed | collected 2017-08-17 | reverse complement strand
TAGCCACCAATCCAGCGGCGACGGTAGCGCAAACGAAAAGCGAGGTCTCCGCTTCCCGTGATCGTGAAGCGCTCGCCGATGGGCGCAAGCTGGCACTCCCAATCTAGGCTACTAGGCGCGTCCACGGACTGCACAAGGGCGTTTGCCGTGCCTACCCGATCCGCGCTGGTGATCGCCTCCGCGTAGGCTTCCCCGGCTCCCAGGGCTGAGGGGTAGCGCCAGGTTGAGCCGCTTGTCCAGAAGGCGGTGATGGGCACGGAGTCGGTCTCCACGCTGTTGCGCGTCAGGCTGTAGTCTGCCGAGGCGCTCGCCCCGATCCCTGCCGATTCCACGACCTCCCAAGACCCGGACCAGCTCGCGCTCGTGGCGGGGTCGGTAGCAGACAGCGTGCCGCTTGCCGTGCGAGAGACCGTTCCCGCCTCGGCGTCGAAGGGGAGTGTACCGGGCGTGATCGTGAGGCTTCCGCTTCCGTTGCGACCCGGCACCTTCACCTCGGCCTTTGCCGCCAGGTTTGGGGAGACGCCGCTCAGGGCCGTAAAAGCGCTGGAGAGGTCGATGGTGTGCCCGCCTATCGTGAGGATAGCCGTGCGGCCCGTCGTGGCCATCTCCGTGACCTTGACAGGAGCAGGACCAAGCCCAAAGAGCGCCTCTGTCTGCTCTGAGGTGTCCACACTGACCGAGAAGGTGCCTGTCCCGCTGGAGAGGATGTAGCTTGTCCCCAGGACAACGAGGGTGAGGTCGGTGCCGTCGCTCGTGACAGTGAACTCCACGCCAGCGCCAAAGGCGGAGCAGGAACCCGCAAGAGTCACCCCCTCTGTGCATGAGGCGGAGATACTCCACTCAAACTCTCGTGTGTGGGCTGGGCCATTTATCCAGCGGTAGATAACAGCCATTTATGGGCCATCCCCCACCGGAGCGCCACCGATCTCACTCACGCCCTCGGGAACCAGTGCCCCGGAGTCGTCCTCGGTGAACGGCGTGTCTGCCGCGCCTTCGTCCACTTCCGCGCCGTCTCCACCTGTGAGGGGCAGCGGGTGAATGTCGGGCTCGTCCTCTAGGTTGACCACCGGGGTCTTTGCCGATACGTCCGAGGCCAGCAAGGAGAGCTGTGCGTTTTGCGTCTTGCCAGCCTGGGCACGAATGGCCCGCGTCTGGGCAATCGAGCGTGTTGTTCCGCCTATGGGCATTGTGTGGCTCCTATCACTCCGGAGACTCTCCTATATCGTCGATGCGCTCACCCGTGTAGGTGGCCAGGCGACGACCGCACCGCCACTGCCGCTTTACGGACATGGAGAGGCTCTTAATGCGGTAGCGCCCACCCGGTGGCAGTCCTCCGCCCAGGTCAGTGTCGCCCGGCCTGACCTCCACCACGTCCCCCTTCCAGAGCACGATGCCAGAGGAGGAGAACAGAAGCGGGCACTCCCATTCGGCTATCTTGGTCTCACTTCCCAGCGCCTCAACGGTTGCGGCTCGTGCTGCTGCAACACTAGAAGCAGCGCGGAGCCGGGGCAGTATCGCCACCTAGGGGTCGGGCATTCCCACCCAGCCAGCCGGACGGTCTGCAGGCAGGGTCGTGGCGTCCTCCAGGGTAGCGTCCGACCACTGAGAGCGGAGGATGGTCTTGGCGGCAGGGTCATAGCCGTAGATTGAAATGCGGGTCGCCTCAACGGGCAGTGTTTCCTCGCTGAATCCGTAGCAGGGAATCCGCTGGCCTGTGCTTGGAGCAAAGGTGGTCAGGTCTGCGCTTCCCTGTGCCATCCAGACGTAGGCGGACGGCGTGGTGGTCATGGTCGAGGGGGAGCGGAACTGAAATCCCCACTTCTTCACGCTCGATCCCACGCCCGCAAGGGGCACGAAGCCCATGTACCATGTCGGGGCGAACTGCTCCCAGAGCTTCTTGAGCCACTGCCCCACCGAGTCCCCCGCCTGTGGCTTCCATGCCCAGGGCGTGTCTGTGGTGGGCCGCACGTAGTCAATGCGCAGCGTGGTGGTCTGAATGTCCCTGTCCGTGGTCGGGATGCCTGCCAGGGTGAGAAGATCCCCCACCGCTTGGTGGAGAAGCCACCCGTCGTAAGGGTAGGAATCCTCCTCAAAAATCGCACGATCAAGCAGCTCCCATTCGTCCTTAAAGGGGATGGTCACGCGGCGAATAGAGGCGCTGTCTCCGCGCTGGGCTTCCGCCTTCTTGGGCGGGCCGGTGATGCCACGGATCAGGGACTTGTACGCCCCGAAGCTGGAAGGATTGGCGATGTTGCTCACCAAGAGGCGCAGGGAATGGCCTGACTGCCCAAAGCGGAGCTGGTCGGAGCTGTCCTTGATCTGGAGCGTGCCGGATACACCGTCCGGCTGCTCTCCCACCGTGAGGTCAAAGCCGGTCAGAGTGTCGTCTGTCGTGTCGATCGCTCCGCCGCCGTCCACGTTGCCCGATAGGATGAATGTATCGTCGGCGATGGTCTGCGTGGTGGGGGCGAGGCGAGAGTAGGCCGCGTAGACAAAGGGCGTGGTGTTGTATCCGCCTGTGAGCTGGAGCAGGATGCGCGCCCTATCTGGTCCCCCGGAGCTCGGGTACGGGCTGGTCGGGTTGTCAGGATCAACCACCGTCGCCGTGACAGAGGTAGCCACATCCCCACTAAAGGGTCGGTCCCAGTAGATCGAAGACTGCCAGGCGACCGTGCCAGAAGGCTCGGCGCGGAGGTAGTCAATCTCTGTGTACAGGTTGCTCGTGCCCGTGCCGTAGCGAATGTCTGAGAGGCTCACCGAGAGCTTGCCTTCGGGAACGTAGAACCAAGCGCGGCCCGCTGGCGTGATCGTGCCCACAGCATCCGGCGAGAGGTCGGCAAAGGTGTGCCGGACCGTGGCCCCGGTGCTCGTGGCGATGTAGAGATCGCGCCGGGCACAGGGGATCATCAGAACGGAGAAGAGCTGCCCGGCGCTCGATACCTTCTTGGCGCTTCTTCCTCTTCCGCCTCCGTCGTAGCGCCCAAGCATGACCGCCGTGGGAGTTCCTGAGATTGAGACCCACTTATAGACCTCAACCTCCCCGCCCACGTAGCAGCGCACACCCACGGTCCCAACGGTGCCGTGCTCACCCCATCCGAAGTCAATCGCGGTGCGCTCGCTTCCTTTGGAGGCAGGTATCCAGCACTCTAGGTAGAAGCCGGTGTTGACCACCCACTCTCCCTGTGTGTAGACACGCGCGGGAGTGCCCCCCAGGGACTCCACGAAGGTGTCCCCGGTTAGGCGCAGGTCGTTGGCAATGTATCCGCCCGCAGTGCTCAGGACGGTTCCCGCCTCGTTCTCCAATGCGGAGAGCCCGAAGCGTTCGTAGAAGAGGTTCGTCGTGCCGGTCGTGGTGTACCAGGCGGGCGTGAGCTGCACCGGACGGCGCATCGCCATCCCGTCCTCAGTGATGAGGGCGGAGGCAGACAGCACGCGATCCCAGCGCCCGGCGTCTCCTTCCACCACGACCACGGAGTTCTTGAGGCGCTGTTGTGGAACGTTTAGCGCGGCATGGATCATTGCTGATTCCTTTGGATCACTGGAACGCCATCTTTCTGGTCACAACGTCGAGCAGGTCGGGCAGGGTCTCCTCGATCACGTCGTAGAGCGCCTCGCGGATCTTGTCGGCGGCTTTATCGGCCTTAACCGTGACACTGCCACCTCCACGGGACGGCCCTCCCATCACGTCGGCAAAGGAAATGCCGCGCCGGGCTTTGGCTCCGCCTCCGAAGATCGCCTCGCGCAGGTCGAGCCCGTCCGTGTTCTTGGCGGTGCGCTCGGTAGCCTTCTTGATGCTGTCCAGAACACTCCCATCGTCCATTGGGCGGCGCAGGAACTTCTGTCCTGTGGCATCAGGAATGCCAGGAGTGCCCGCCTGTGCGGCTTTGGTGAGCATCGCATAGAATCGGTCAGAGTCCTTCATAAGGTCCACTCCCGTGCCGAATCGCGGGTCATTGAAGCTGGGCAAACTCTTGAACTGAGGCAGGGCAGGAAGTCCTGGGATTAGGCCACCCTGCATTCCAAACTGGCTTTTGGCGAAGCTGGAGATACCGTTTGCTGCCATCACTCCCGGCGTGTAGCCCATCATCTTCTGAACAAAATCCCAGATGCCTTTTGCGTCGAAGTCTCCAAGCAGTCCGCCCCGCGCGACGCCCTTGTGCCCCGTGAGGAGCTTGTCCAGAAAACCACCGCCGCCCGAAGAGGGCCCGCCGCTTGCGCCTTGGGCTGGCGTTGGTGCAGGCGCTCCGATGATCTTCCATATTGCCGCGATGGTGTCGTAGGCGAACTTCCCCGCCACGGAGATATTCTCAAAGATCGTGGAGAACAGGGAATCAAGAAACTTGAAGGTGCGACCAATCGCCTCGGGTAGGTTGTTGACCACCGAGAGCGTGTTGGCCATGATTCGCATGATCGGGTTTGAAGCATCCCCACCGAGCCCGCCCATGAGCGCTTTGGTGATCTTGCTGGTCACCTCGGCAAGGGCCCCCGAATCCACCGCCGCGTTGAGGCTCTTGGTCAGAGCGTCCACAAGCGGTCCCTGCGTTCTGAGCATCCCGTCTCCGATGATCGCCAGGGCACGCTCTCCCGCGTCCTCTAGGCTGGCACGCTTGGCCTCGGGAGTGTTTGCCATCTGCTCGAAGATGTTGCCAAAGCGGTCGTTGACGATGCGCTCCAGCGCCGTGAGTGCCTGCTCTGCTGTGGAGAGCAGCTTGCCGTTGCCGTCGAACTGAATCCCCTGCTGGGCAAAATCCCGGCGCTGGAGACCCATCGCGGCCATCACGTCGGCGTCGATCATGTTGCCGGTGCCGAGCTGCCCAATCGCGCGGGCATACATCTGCATCTGCTCCTCACCCGCCCCCATGGCCGTCGCCAGTTTGCCGATCAGGGGGATAGTGCGGTTTGCGTTGACGCCGAACGCTTCGAGGGTTGTTGCGGCCTCGGCGAGCTGCTTTGTGGTGGCGGTCGAGGGCGCGGCGGTGGCCTGCACGGTCTTGAGAACCTGCGCGGCCATCTGGGAGTCTTTCAGGATCGCGGTGAGCCTCCCCTGCCTTGAGGATGCACCCATCGCCGCCTCTTGGGCACGAACGGCAAGGTCTCCCAGCATCCCGAGACCACCCTGCACGCCGTTCTGGAGCATATTCCCCAGGCCCGACATGAGCGCAGAGCCGCCCGACATGAGGCCACCGAGCGCGGTTGCAGTCAGAGCCCCTGCGCCTCCTGCCAATCCCCCGCGGGTGAAGCTGGAGACCAGAGGAGACGCCGCGCCGAAGTTGAGGCGGGTGCTGCCAAAGCCCTGTGCAAACTTGCGGGCGGCAGAAACCTGGTGAGTAGCCCGTGCCTCGCGCTCCAGAGACCGGGTGAGGGCATCACGGGCGCGAGTCTCGGCAGTGACTGCACGGGCCGCTGCTGCACGCTCATTGCTCTCCTCCCGGCTGGTCTTGGCTACCTGCTGTTGGAGCTTGAGAGAGCGCTCCAGCGCCTTGGTCTCCTGCGCCAGCACCTTCTCCGCGTTCTGCCGGAGGCGTGTGGTATCCACAAGCCCCCTGCCGACCTGCATCTGGGCTTGCGCCACGCGATTGGCGACAGGCGTGTGCAGGTCTTTGGCGGTGTAGAGTGTCAGGAACTCATCTACTGTTGTTGCCATTTACTTATTCTTATCCCAGGCTTCTTTCTCTCTGCGCCGGACCTCCACCCGCGCGGCGATCAGCTCCAAGAGAAGCGCCTGCCGCTGTGGTGTCAGCTCTTCATAGTGACAGTGGTAGACCTCCGCCGCGACCGTCAGCTTGATTAATCTGAGATCGTCGGCGGCGAGTCTTCCCCCAGGTCTTCGATCACCTCGGCCTCCGCCCCCCGCAGGATTCCCGTGGCGGCGACGGAGATCTCCTCGGTCAAGAGGACAAAGAGCGGCCCGGCTTGCTTCTGGAGCCTGAGCATCCCGAGATCGCCGAGCTCTTCCCCGCCCTTGAAGCGCACCTTTGTCTGGTTTGCCCAGGCGAGGCGCGTGGCCAGGTCTGCCGTCATGCCGCCTTCAGGCCACACCGAAGCCCAGGAGGGAAGAGGCGGGGAGGTCATCTTCATGAGGTCTTGCGCCTTCTGCCGGACGCCAAGCAAGAGGCTGGCGTCCGACTTGAGCGTGTAGGTGAAGACCACGGGCTTCTCATTGACATAGTAGACATATTCCCGCTCACCAGAGAACGCAGAAGCCGCCTCAGCAAGTAAGCTCTCAATGTCCATGATGCCCATGTCAGGCGCTTTAGTAGCGTCCATTAGCTAGCCGGTGTCCAGGTTAGAGCGCCCTGCCCTTGGAGAGAGATGGTGGACTTGTCGAGCTGGCGCGCACCGTGCTCTCCTGTGGCACTGACCACGACCGCCGTACCGGACCACGCGCCCCCCTGCACCGTCATGGCGACGGTCACAACCGGGTCGGCGTGGGCTTCTAGGAGGCCATAGAACGCGGTGTCAATCGGGCCGGAAACTGAGAGGCTCCAGCTCTTGCCACTGACCACAGGGGAGGCCCAGGTGTCGTTGATACAAGCGCCGTCCTCGGTCACGTTTTCGATAGTCAGGGTCACGTTCTGAGCGGAGCAGAGGTAGCTCTGGCTGTCGAGAGTGAACACAGAGAGCGAGCAGGTAATCTTTGCCATTAGTTTTTCCTTCTATCCCACAGCGGGGACGGTTTAGCCTTTTAGGGCTCTTTGCTGCCCTCGTTGGGCAATGCTGCGAGTTGCGGGGGCGCTGGCCTTGCGGTGCGCCTCCCAGTAGCCGCGATCTTTCATGCGCCGTGTGCCGCCCGGCCTTAGCACATAGGCATGGTGTGGGGCGCGGTTGTAGATAACCGCCTTCTTGGTGTCAGGCGATCCCGAGGAGACGCGGCGAGTACGCCAGCCCGTGAAGAGCCTCCTTGTGCGCCGCCCGATGGGACGAATGGGCGAGACCGGCGAGGGGGCATTGATCGCCCTCTGTGGTCCGTGCGTGAGCCCACGCGCCACCGCCTTGCCTGCCGTCGCCTGCTCCATGACGATGGTGGAAAGCGCAGCGCGAAGACGTGCGGCCCGTGCCTTGGTCGCCTTGGCCATCTCGATCCCGTTGGTGTAGGTCGCCATTAGTCACTCCACTCCATACTAGTCACTCCACTCCACGAAGGTTGAGAACCTGAGCCGGATCGTGTAGGCCTCCTCGAAAGCCTCCGCCTCGCCGTCGTCTTCGGGTTCGTACTGCTCCCCTTCCCACCGGCAAAGGTCGGTGTGGGGGATGGTCGCGGCCTTGAGCGCGGCGCGGAGCGCTTGCATCTGCGTCCGCTTCTCAATGGCGAGGGTGCCGCCTGTGGGCTTCTTGGCTTGCAGCTTGGCCGACCACATGAGCCGGGCCGACTCCGAGCAGATCGAGACCTCTTCGGCGCTTGGCATGGCCTCCTCTAGGCGCAGGTAGGCCAGGGGAAGCTCGACCAGCTTGATCTCCACCGGGCCACGCGCGGCGGTGTAGACCTTGCTCACTCCCCATGCGTCCTTAATGGTCTCGATCAGGGCCGATTCGATCTCATTGGAGACTGTTAGTAGCGTAGGCATCAGGCGGGCACTCCTTTGGGTCGCGACTCTTCGCAGGGAACCACGATGTGCGCCGTGATGGGCTCGGCGTCATAGACCAGGGGCGGGGCGATCACTTTGAGCCACTGGCTACGAGAGCAGCTGTAGATCACGGCCCCCACCGGGAAGTCTTTCAGGTTCTCGACCTCGGCAAAGACCCGGACGGCGCGGGTGGTCTCAATAGCCCATTCCTGATACGCCACGTCCGAGCTGATCGGCTCGATCATGCCCCGTAGAGCCTTGCCCGGCTTCTGGTGCGTGGTGACCTCAACGCCCTCGCCGTAGTCGTTGCCCTCGACAGGAGGCGAGACCGTGAAGCTGTGCGGTTTCAAAAAGAGCGCCATGGTTTAGCCCACAATCTCCAGCGCGATCACGCCACTGGTCACATCGCTCGCCCCGTTATCTCGGGTCACCATGACGAGAACCTTCCGCTTGCCGACCAGCTCCGCCGCAGTTGTGTCGATCTGCACAGTCAGGCTTCCCTCCGCGCCGTAGACCTCGGTGGGGTCGTCGAGGTCGAGAATGTCCGCGTAGCTAGTCGAGACGATCTTGGCGGTGAGGGTCGTACTGGTCGTGGGGACCGGCACCCCATTGGCGTCCACGAGGTCGAGGCGAACCGGGCCGACGTGCCCCCGGTTGAGGACCAGCGTCTGGGGCGTTTCACACTCGCACCCGTCCGCCGTGGGGATGACCAGGCGCAGGGGGAGACCGACCAGGGAGGTGCCAACACTTCCCCCGCCACCGCTTGGAGCGTTAGAGAGAGCCGCTGTGGTGAACTTGGCCCCCGCCGTCCCGTCGCCGGTAATCATGGTGGGTAAGTCCTGCGTGTTGGTGGAGATTGTAGACAGCGTAGAGTTCACCGTAGAGAACGAGGCCGCTATATCGCTTGCGTCGGCGGGATCGCTGGGCAGGTTGTCCGTTTTGGCTTTGATCGCCGCCACTTCGGTATCCACTGCCGCTAGAATCGCCGCCACCTCAGTGTCTAGGTATCCTGAGATTGTCGAGAGAGTAGAGGCCAAAGACGAAAGCGAGGAGGAGACGGTAGAAAACGATGCGGCAATGTCTGAGGCATCAGCCGGGTCAGCCGGGAGGTTGTCTGTCTTGGCTTTTATGGCCGCGACTTCGGTATCTACAGCGGTCAGGATCGCGGCGACTTCGGTATCTAGGTATCCAGAAATCGTAGACAGCGTAGAGTTCACGGTACTGAAGCTGGAGGCAATGTCGCTGGCATCGGCGGGATCGGAGGGGAGGTTGTCGGTCTTGGCCTTGACAGAGGCGACGGTATTGTCCACCTGCATGGTCCATAGCTTGCCGCCAGCAACAGAGGAGACCGCCCAAGACGCATCTAGCTCAAGCACATCATCGACCGCGTAAGTCCCTGGGATAGTAAAGGAGAGCTTATAGCGCCCTGTCGAGATACTGGTCACAGTCACGGTCACGGCTCCGTCTGTCGTGCCATTGCGGACCAGCTCCGCTGTTGGTGTGGCGTCTGGCGCAACAAGCCCGCCCGTGGTCGGGGAATAGATAAGCAGCCGTCGATAGACTGTCTGACCGATAGTTACTCGCATTAGTCCATTCCTCCGAGGCCGCACGTTGGGAAGGCGACAGAGCTGCCACCGCCTTGAGATTGAGCTGCCCCAACGTCCCCATAGCTAGTTGTCGTGCCACTGAGGAATGCTCCTAGGTAGCCCGCCGCACGGCACGCCGCCCCGCCTCCCGCTGTGTTGTTGAGCGAGAAGTCACCCGCCCCGGCGTTGGTGAAGGGATTGGCCGATAGCGTGATTGAGCCAACTTCCTGCCCCGTCACGGCCTGCTGAATACCGCCTGATGTGTTGTTGCGCGTGGCGCAGTTGTACAGGGCAGGATGGGCGGCGTTGCTGTTGATGGTGATTCCCCACCCGCCGTTAGAGTCCGAGATGCAGTTGAGGAGGCAGATTCCGCGAGGGTAGTTGTTGATGTTGAATCCGTGCCGCCCATTTCCGTAGGCCGTGCAGTTGGTAATCGCCCCGCCTGCCGAGAGAGAAAGGTTGAATCCGTCGCTACTCGCCCCGCTCTTGTTGCTGGCAATGCAGTCGCTCATCACGGCGGATGTTGCAACGGTGAACCCGTGCCCCGTCCCTCCGTTTGCCACGCACCCGTGGAAGCTGAACCCGCCGCTGAACCCGACGCCACAGGATGAGGCAAAGCACTTGACGCAGCTAGTAGAGCCTCCAAAACCCGTAGAGCAGTTCTGTGCGGTGCAGCACTCGAAGGTGGTGGACGACCCGGATGTGCCGCCGAAGCCTTGCACGTTAGAGAGGCTGGCTCCATTGACAACAATGTTTCTGAATCTGAACGCGCAGAACGTCCCCGTATGCCGAATCATCGTGACCGAACTAATGCCACTCGCAGTAAAGACGGGAGGCGACGTTGTAGTATTGTTGATTGTGCGGCTGGTGCTGTAGCCAACCACGGCACTGAGGGCACTATCTGAGCCAACGGAGACGCTAAATATACCGTTGTTGGTATTGGCCGTGCCCGATGACATCGTGTAGCTACCGTTTTTGACATAGATTGTATTGCCCGTCACCATCAGCGCTCCGGCCCTACCGAGGCTTGCCAGTGCGCCACCGACGTTAATTGAGGCGCTTGTCCACGACGGGGCGGCGTCTACGGTCACGACAGTGGATGAGGTATAGGCCGTGATTTCGCGCCAGGTCGTGCCGTCCGTGATGTAGTTGCCGACCATCGCCGATGTAAAAATCCCCGTGGTGGCGGTGACTGTCGTTGTCGAGCTGGTGACCGTCCCCGTCGCTTGGGCCGCGTCCTGCTGGCTGTAGTCCGTGCCGCCACGGGCGCTGTTAAAGCCCCCGCCGTTGAGGTCGCTACCCGTAGGACGAACCTCGATTACTGCGGTAGAAGGAAAGGCCACTAGATCAGCTCCTCGGCGCGGAGAGCAACCAGGTCGCTAACCTCGATCACGAAACCCAGACCAAAGAGCACGGAGGCGCGAGAGGGTCGCGCCTCCGCCATAGCCAGCGCTTCGGGGTCGCTCTCAATGAGAGATTTGAGTTGTTCTTTAGTCATGGCTAGTTGATCCTTACCGGTGCCTTGAAGATCAGCACCGTGGTCCCGTCTGTCCACTCGATCACCAGGTCGCAGCTCGTGACTCCCGTGAGGCCAGTGCGAGTGTCGAGCCCCACGTTGATAAAGCCCTCATCCGCCGTGATCGTGGTGATCGTGAGGTCCTCGACCAGCGCCTCTCCCGACTGCACGAAGCTCGCGCTCAGGTCGCCACTCGCCACCGAGAAGGGCGCTCCGTTAGCGTCGGTCAGGTGCAGGCGCTTGGGCACGTTGTCCCCGGCCCGCAGCTCAATGGCCGAGCACCCGCAGTGCTTGCCAGCCCAGGAAATCTCCATGGGCGTCGCGATAAATGCCACTTCTGTCCCTCCTCCACTTCCCGAACCTCGATAAATCGGCCCCCAGTAGCCTTGCTCCCAGGCAAGAGCTTGGCGATAGTGCCCTGCGCCGGGGTAGTGCACATCGTCGGTGAGCCCGTAGCTGGCCGGACTTGCCTGCCCCGCATCGTGCCAGCTCACCACACGCGCCGGGTTGTCCATGAGGTAGACATTGCCCGTCTCCCGCGCCTGGAGAGCCGTGATGTAGGTCTCGATTCGCGCATCGCTCCCCGAGTCCCAGTCCGATCCCGCCGACGCTCCGTTGATAAAGGCCGGTGTGCCGTGCAGAATCTTGGGGCTGGTGGTCGCGTTGGCAAACACGTAGGTCTCGAAGTCGGCGGCGGCAGTGTTGTAGGCGCTCTGCGTGGTCGAGACCGCGGTCTTGGCATCGTTGGTGCCCAGCACGCGGATGTAGTGAGTCGCGCCGTACTTGTTGCCAAAGGTGACCGCGCTGGCGAGTGTGCCCGACTGAAGGCCCGTGGGCGTCCACTGCACCGAGGTGGTCCCTGCTATGGCGAAGCTCTTGGCGGTGCTGTCCACGTTGAGGCCAGCAAGCCACTGGACCAGCGCTTCATGAGCACGCGGGGTCGCGGTGCCGAATGTTGGGTCTAGGTTACTGTCACCGGTCACCACGATACAGGGCTCCGTGGTGAGAAGCGCCCTTGCCTCGGTCGCCGGGCTCGTGACACTGGTGGTGTCGTCCGTGACCGTGACGCGGTACTCATAGGTCGTGCCGGGGACCACGGTGGTATCGTCGTAGCTACCCGTGCTCACTCCTGCCGCAAGCGTGCCCCAGGAGCCACCCGAGACGCGCCGCCCCAGGTTGTAGGTCTTTGTGCCAGCCCCGCCCGTCGCCGCATTGACTGAGACCGTGATGCACTCCGAGCCACGGAACACGACAGAGGGAGCGGCAATGTCTAGGGCACTACTGACCACATACGAGGCAAAGGCCTTGACCGAGCCGGTATTGTAGGAGAACACTCCAGCGGCCCCAGAAGCGAGCACCGCAGTATTGTTGGTGGCATCGTAGACGTACTCGAAATACGCTGATTCCGTGGCGTCTTCGGGCTCACCTGAGCCGGACGGGTCAAAGGCCAAAGCGGAGTACTGGGAGACGCGGATGGTGATATTGTTCCCGCCCGTGTTGGTAACCTTGAGGCGGCACCACGCATCTGAGGGAGTCGAGATACCAACCGCCTGTGACTGAACGGGGACGGTAGAACCGTTGGCCGTCTTGATGATGATGTAGAACGTGCCATTCTCGATCATCCCACCGATGCCGTAGTCACTCGCGCCGGTCGCATCGCACCGCGCTAGGGCTCCGAGGTGTAGGCTCCCGTTGTGCTGAATCCAGACCTGCCCATCCTGGAACTTCTCCTCGGTGACCGTGCGGATACATCCGTTGTTGATCGAGTCGAACAGGAACGTGCCGGGGTTGCGGTTCAGGTAGTCGTTCTTGAGCGCCCCACTGCTCACATAGTAGACAGACTGCGCCGAAGCGTTGCCGAGGTCACTAAAGCCGGTCCCTGCCCCCGTGGTGCCTGTCAGCCCCGCAAACGGCGGCGAACCCGATCCGCCCGTGGTGTCGGCGGCGGTCGTCCAATCTTTATAGTAGAGCTTCGTGCTTGACATGGCTTATAGGTCTCCAAATCCCCAGGACCAGAACGAGCGACTACGAACGCGCCGGTACAGTCCGTCTCCGTCGCGCTGTGAGCCTTCCTCGCCTGGTCCTGTGTTGCCTTCGATGCTGTAGACCAGCGGGCCGACCACGCGCACCACCACGCCGATGTGCCCTTGGCTGGCGTTGGTCTGGTGCATGCAGATCGAGCCGCGCTTCGGGGCTGTGGTGATCCCATCGCGGGAGGAGAGCCACCGACGCCACCCGATCACAGCGGCGGGGTTGAAGTCGGGGCGCTGGGGAAAGTCCGCGCCGGCTGAAAGGCTCGCGAACGTGACAGCCGCCGCGCACCAAGCAAAGCCGCCCTCTGTGCCCAGCCCCGCCGCCTCTTGGAGCGCCTGCACCCACTCGCCACGGTTGTTGCCGCCCGACTCGCGTACCTTCACCTCGTCGGCAAGGTAGGCCATGACGAGGAGGCGGCGCTCTGAGGTGGGCAGAGTGTGCCACGTCGGGTACTTGGCCTTCATCGCGGTCTTGGTCTTGAGTAGGGCGTCGGCAAGGGTCACAGTCGAATCCCCCGGCGAAGCACGCGCCCGACTTCCTTGACGATATTGGCAGGCAGGTCAGGAGCCATCGCCACGACAGCAGGAGGGAGCGCGGCGGAAACTACCTGCGCCACCACATCGGGCTCCACGTCGTCAGCGGGGCCGGTCTCGTCGGCTTGACCAGGCGCAACGGGGGCGGGCTTGCCACCACCCGGCACCGAGAGCCCCAGGAGACCAGCAAGAGCTCCGGTGGCGGTCATGCTGAGAATGTCCGGCACAGGCTTGCCCAGCGCCGTGAGAGTGGTGATCGCCGCCACGCAGACGGCGACCAAGATTAGGAGCCCGGTGGCGTTGAGTGCTCCGCTGTAGTTCTTCATCACTTGTGCCTCTCTTCGAGGATCTCCACGCGCCGATCTAGCCCGTGAAGCTCGCCCTTGATGCCGTGCACCTCACTCTTGACACCCTGAATCTCTTGAATGGCTTTCTTGGTGTCGTCTCGGTTCTCGGCGGCGTAGGCGCTTAGTGCGTCCATTTTGGTGAGGACCGACTCGTGGAACACTTCACCTTTTGTCAGGTGCTCATAAAACCGCCCCACGAGGCCGACACCGAACGATGCGGCCCGCTTGATGGCAGTGCCCAGAACTCCCAGGACAAAAATCGTGATGGTGGTGTAAACAGCGATTGCGGTCCAGTCGGGATTGTTTGCCATGTGCTTGGGTACTTCAGTTGGGAAATTGGCAGCAAAGGGAGGTAGCGGGGAGGGAGTGCCTGCGGGCTGCTGTAGGAGCCACTCCCATTGCCGTAGCCAGTGCATTACAGGCCACTCCCCGGATTGGGGTCGGTGGCCCATAGGAGCGCTTCGCCGAAGATGTAGTCCCACCACTCGCCAAACCAGTCACTAACCGGCTTCTCGGGGATGGCGGGGCCGGTAAAGTGCTCGATCTGCTCCAGCACGTACTCATAGAAGCCGGTGATCTGCCCGCCAAGCCACTCCCCGATCACGGGCAGGGCGTCGAGCGCATTGCCTGCACGGGTGCGGCGCTGGGCTGGGGTGATGGTGAGCCAGTCCGAGGCGGCGAGCTCGGCCTCAAGTGCGGGAGTCGCCGCCAGGTCGAACGCTTCGGCGGTCACGGGTGCGGGTGGTTGCGGCATGGGTCGTTGTCCTTGCCCACTTGGGGCGATTGGTGCATTTTGTCGGTGCCTCGTAGCCCAAGCTGCGAGGAGGACTCGGGGAGGTGGATCGTTATAGATCAGGTGCGAACGACAGCGGGAACTGTCCTAAGCACTCCTCTCCGGGTTCAGGTTGCTGTTTCATCACGTTACTCGGTTCCGGGAGTAGGCCTTGACGCCCGCTTCCCAGGTCTGTGTCCATCCGGTCATCGCCTGAGTGCGCTCGGTCATGGTCGAGCCGTACTCGATCTTGACGCTGCCCTGGTCTACTCTCTGCACGCTCCCCCCACTCAGGGCGGAGGCTTGCATGGCGGGCGAGGCGGCCTCTAGTGCGGCGCGCGCGATGATCGCCGCGCTGGCCAGAGGTGGCACCGCATCATCGGCGCAGTAGCCCCACCGGGCCGTGAGCTCCAGAGCGCCAGACGCCTGGGAGACCGGGCTGGTGAGGAGCTTGAGGTAGGTGTAGGGCTTGCCAGAGCGCGAGGCCGACACGGGGCAGAGCTGGTAATCGGTGCCCTCGACCAACTCCACGTTTGCCAGGGTGAGCGTGTGGTCTCCCGCGGTCAGCACCCCACCGCCTAGGCCAATCACCCGGTGGATACCAGAGGACGGGACATAGAGCGGCGAGGCGCTGGCAGTGTCGGAGGCCACAAAGGGGACGTAGCCCGTGGCGGATTCCCACATCTCCAGAGCCGTGGCCAAGTGCACCACCGCGTCGCTGGGCTCGAGGGAGATCCCGGCGGAGGCGAGGGCGAGAGCCACGTCTGAGAAGGTGGGAAGCGCGGCCATGTTAGCTAAGTCCCTTTTTCATCAGACGATCACCTGGGCAGCGAGGCCACGGGCGGTGGCAGTTCCGGGAGTGATGTTGCCTTCGTAGAGATCGCACCACGCCGTAAAGTAAGTCCCCACCGAACCATCTCCCACAGTGGCAACGAGGTCAAGGTAGCGCCCCAAGCCCTTGAGGTCCACGAAGAAGCGCACGAACCCGTCGTCTGCCGTTGCGCTCGGAAGCGTAAAGTCCGTACCGCCTACGGTTCCAGTGATGTCCGCGCCGCTGGTCAGAGCTGTGTCGCTGGACTTTGTATCGCTGTGCTGGAGCTTCAGGGCGGACATGGCGATATCCGTTGCGCCCAGGTGCACGGTTACCACGGCGTATCCAAAGCCGATGGTGTCTACCACGTTGGTCGTGGCGCTGGTGTTGTCAAGGACCACGCCGGGAGGAGTGATCTTGACAATTTTAGCTGTCTGTGATTCTTTCATAGGTTTTCTCCAGTCCCCCCACCTTTCCGACAGGGGGACTTAGCGCGATTAGCCGAACTTAGCGACGACCAGCGGGCCTGCCGTGGTGCTGTCTCCGGTCTCGTGGACGTTGAGGGCGAAACGCTCCGTGGCACGCCAGTACTCGGAGTCGGTCAAGAAGCCCGCCTCCATAGAGTTGACCAGGGTTAGCTCGCGGCGGTCTCCAAAGAGCACGGCGGCATTGAGCGACCCAAAGGCCAGCGGGAATCCACCCGTCGCCTCGTTCTCCGCAATGGCGTTGCTGACGCGGATCGGGTAGCCCAGGAAGGTGGGATTGGGGCTGGAGACAATCTCATTGGCCGTGCTACCACCCTGAGCAAGTGCGATGCGGTAGAACATCTCCAGCTTGCCCTTGTGGGTGCAGTACCAGGCCAGATCGCCAAAGTCCGCGGCGGCAGGGTTGAGCTTGCCCACAATGTCGATCAGCTGCTCTTTGGTCACACCGAGGTAAGTAGAGACGCTGGTCAGGGTCACCACACCCGCGTTACTGG
>JACCDR011632589.1_pt1 | contig 16147 bp, 14 predicted proteins | sample 7446431 | NCBI WGS metagenome assembly JACCDR01 (sample SAMN15323443, study PRJNA562643) | freshwater metagenome | isolation source: river surface water | place: USA:Blue River Watershed | collected 2017-08-17 | reverse complement strand
GGGCAATAGAAGTGCGCAGCAGCGTGGGGGGGGTGAGGCGGGGCCGCTGTGATGCAAGGTGCGGTGTCAGCTGGCGCAACTGCACTGCTCAAAAAAGAGGCGCGAGTATAGCCAGCAGGCCTTGCAGGGCCACGCGGTTTTTTGCTTTCTCTGGCGGCCCACCGCAGCCCGCCGCTGCTGAACCTACACTGGCGCCCCCATGGATGCCTGGCTACACCCCCTGCTGGCCGCGCTGGCCCTGCCCCAATACGGGCTGCTGACGGTGTTTCTGGTGTCGCTGCTGTCGGCCACGCTGCTGCCCATGGCCAGCGTGCCGGCGGTGTGGGGCCTGGTGAAGCTGAACCCTGAACTGTTCTGGCCGGCGCTGCTGGTGGCCACGGCGGGCAACACCGCCGGCGGCGCCATCAGCTACGGCATGGGCCTGGCGGCCCAGCGGGCCTACGAGGCGCTGGTGCGGCGCCTTCCGGCCGGCGCAGCACCTCCCCCCGAACGCTCGGCCACGCAGCAGCGTGCGCTGGCCTGGCTGCGGCGCTACGGTGCACCGGCCTGCCTGCTGTCCTGGCTGCCTTTCATCGGCGACCCGCTGTGTGCACTGGCCGGCTGGCTGCGGTTGCCGTTCTGGCCCTGCGTGGGTTACATGGCGGTGGGCAAGTTCTTGCGCTACCTGTTCTACGTGGGCGGCCTGTACTGGGCGCTGCCCGGGGCTTGGTCACCGGCCTGAAGCACCCTGCAGCCCACGTGCTGTGCCTACACCCGTACAGGTGCACCCCCACGGGGGGCGGACAGGCAAGCCAATGCGCACAGAATGCGGGTTTGGTTTCCACCTGAAACAGAACACCGCCCATGACGACCACCGCCACACCCGCCTACGACGGCCTTGCCGCCACCTGGACCCGCCTGCACCACTACGGGCACCTGCAGTCCATCGCCGGCTGGGACCAAGCCGCCAACATGCCGCCCAAGGGCCAGGCCGCACGTGCAGCGGCGATGGCCGAAATGTCGGCTTTGATGCACCGCATGCGCACCGACCCCGAACTGCCCACGCAGTTGCAGCGTGCTGAACAAGAGCCGCTGACACCGCTGCAGCGCGCCAACCTGCGTGAAATCCACCGCCAGTGGTTTGGCGCCAACGCGCTGCCCGAGTCGCTGGTGCAGCGGCGCAGCATCGCCGTGGCGCGCTGTGAACATGCCTGGCGCCAGCAGCGCCCAGCCAACGACTGGCAGGGTTTTTTGGTCAACTTCCGCGAGGTGCTGGCGTTGGCGCGTGAAGAAGCGGCCTTGCTGTCGCAGCAGCAGGGCGTGCGCAAGTACGACGCCCTGATGGACCGCTACGAGCCCGGCATGACCTGCGCCGAGGTCGACCGCGTGTTTGGCGAGGTGCGCCAGTGGCTGCCCGGTCTCATTCAACAGGCCTTGCACAAACAGGCGCAGCGCCATGCCGCCGAGCCGCTGCTGGAACCGGTGGGGCCTTTTGCGCTGGAAGCACAACGCCAGCTGTGCGAAAAAGCCATGCGCTTGCTGGCCTTCGACTTTGACGGCGGCCGGCTGGACGTGAGCACACACCCGTTTTGCGGCGGTGTGCCCGAAGACGTGCGCATGACCACCCGCTTTCGCACCGACGAGTTTCTGGGCAGCCTGATGGGCACGGTGCACGAAACCGGCCATGGCCGCTACGAACAGAACCTGCCCCGTGAATGGTTGGGCCAGCCGGTGGCCGAAGCGCGGTCTATGGCGCTGCACGAAAGCCAGAGCCTGAGCTTTGAGATGCAGCTGGGCAGCCACCCGGGTTTTGCCCAACAACTGGCGCCGCTGGTGGCAGCGGCCTTTGGCGCGCAGCCGGCCTTTGAGCCCGGCAACCTGCACCGCCTGATGACGCGCGTGAAGTGCGGCCTGATTCGGGTGGACGCCGATGAGGTGACCTACCCGGCGCACATCATCCTGCGCTACGAAATCGAGCGCCCGCTGATCGAAGGCGACATCGAGCCCGAGGACATACCCGCGCTGTGGGACCACAAGATGCAGGAACTGCTGGGCCTGGACACACGCGGCAACTACAAAGACGGCCCGCTGCAAGACGTGCATTGGCCCGAGGCCCTGTTTGGTTACTTCCCTTGTTATTCATTGGGCGCGATGTACGCCGCGCAGTGGTTTGCCACCATGCGCCGCAGCATGCCCGACCTGGACGCCCACATCCTGGCCGGCAACCTGACGCCCGTGTTTGACTGGCTGCACAAAAACATCTGGAGCCAGGGCAGCATCTGGCCCACCGACGAACTGGCCCTGCGCGCCAGCGGCGAGCGGCTGAACCCGGCGCACTTCAAGGCACACTTGCAGGCGCGCTACCTTTGACACGCGTGACAACGCGATCAGCCCGCCGCCGCCGGGGACTGCTCAAGCACCCCCATCAGGATTGAGCCCACCCTGGGCGGCCGGCGCTTGGGCCTGTGGGGCAGCGGCACTGCGGCTCGCCCGCCCGCTGCTGTTGCTTTGTGGCGCAGTCTGCGGGTTTTCAGCACCTGGGCGCACGAGCGCAAAACGGCTGTCATGTCGGTTTTGCAAAAACTGCCTGCCATACCGCCTGCCGTAAGCGCAAGCCCGCACGCGCAAACCGCTGCGCTTGCAAGCGGCATTGTCGTGGGCGACGCCCGGGGCCGCCCCGTCGAACCCTACACACCCCGCACCCCACACCCCGCTGCTTGCGCGATGCCACCCCCGTATGCTTTGATACCGGCTTATGAACCAGACACCCACCCTGCAGCGCCTTGATGATCAGCCTTTGAGCCGGTTGCAGCTGCGGCGTCGAACGGCGCTGCGCCTGGCCCTGGTGGTGGTGGCGGGAACGGCCACCGCGCCCGCGTGGGGCACCACCGACCCTTTGGCGGCAGACCCCTACAGATCGCACCCGTGGTTGGACATGCAAAAGGTGTACCTGGGCGGCGGCCCCGTCACCTTCGACCCCCGGGTGCAGGTTCAGGGGCCGAGTTTTGCCGAAGACCCGATGAACGTACCCATCAGCCTGCGTGTCGACCCCGCACTGGGCGCGGTGGACCGCATCGTGGTGCTGGTCGACCGAAACCCCATCCGCAAGGTGCTGGACTATTTCCCCACCGATGCGCTGCCCGCACTGGCCTTCCGCTTCAAACTGGAACAGGCCTCACCGGTGCGCGTGGCGGTGAAGCTCAAGACCGGGCGCTGGGTGGTGGGCGGCACCTGGGTTGATTCTTCGGGCGGCGGCTGCACGGTCTCAGGCGCCACACGCAAAGACGGCAGCTGGTCGCAAACACTGGGCAACGTCAGCGGCAAGCTTTACAGCCGCGCGCCCGACACCCCCACGCGTTTGCGATTTCAGGTGATGCACCCCATGGACACCGGGCTGGTCAGCGGTGTGCCGGCGTTTTACGTCAACCGCTTGTCGGTGCAAGACGGCAACGGCCGTGAATTGGCGCGGCTGCAGGCCTTTGAGCCCGTCAGCGAGAACCCGGTGTTTTCGTTTGACTTCAGCAGCCCGCCCGCAGGCGGGGTCAACATTGTGGGCACCGACAACAACGGCAACCGCATCAAGAGCAAACTGCAATGAAGCGGGTACAGGTGGCTGCGGCCGGGTGCGCCTTGGCCCTGGTGTGGCCCGCAGGCCCCGGGCTGCATGCGCAACCCGCACAAGCTGCACCAGGGGCCAAAGCGTCACCCAAGGCCGATGTGCACACGCTGGACTACCGGCTGCAAGCGCGCGAACTGGCGCCGGGCGTGTTTGTGGTTGAAGGCGACAACGACGACTTCACGCCCGCCAACGGCTGCAACATCATCAACACCGGCTTCATCGTCACGCCTGCGGGCGTGCTGGTGGTCAACACCGGGCCCAGCAAACGCTACGGCGAACAGTTGCGTGCACTCATAACACGCACCACGGCGCAGCCGGTGGCGCAGGTGCTGCACCTGAACCTGCACCCCGACTACTTTTTGGGCAACCAGGCCTTTGCTGACGTGCCCCGTTTTGCCACGGCAGCCACGCGCGCCGGCATGGCGCGCGAAGCGGCGTCGTATGAAACCAATCTGTACCGTCTGTGCGGCGACTGGATGAAAGGCACCCAGTTCCTGCTGCCCGACCGTGACATCGACGCTGCAGCCAAAAGCGGCCCGTGGGCGCTGGGGGGACGCGTTTTCGAGCTGCGCGAATTTCGGGGCCACACCGATTCAGACCTGGTGCTGGTGGACCGCAGCAGCGGCGTGGTGTTTGCCGGCGGCCTGGTGTTCAAACAGCGGGTGCCCACCACACCGCATGCACAAGTGGGCGACTGGCTCAAAAGCCTGGACCAGGCCCAGGCCCTGCAGTGGCGCACCGTGGTGCCCAGCCACGGGCCGGTGCACAGCGACGCCAGCGGCGTGGCCGAGACGAAAGCGTTCCTGCAGTGGCTGGACCGGGAGTTCACCGCTTATGCCGAACTAGGCTGGGACATGAACGAGGTCTTGCGCGCCCCCGTGCCCGCCACCTTTCGCGGCTGGGCTGGCTTTGCCACCGAGTACGTGCGCAACGTGGCACACCTGTACCCGCGCTATGAAAAAGCGGCCCTGCAGGTGCCTGCGGCCAAGCGCTGAGCGTGTTGAGCAACTGCGGCTGCTCTACCTTGTGACAACCGCTTCGGGTTAGCCCTGAGGTTCGGATCGCGGGTAAAAGGCGTAACTTTCGCCCCGTCAAAGTCGGGAAAAACTCCCGACCGGCTGGCGTTTGTGCTGGCCTGATTGTCCGGCAGCTGCCGTATTCCAAGACCCTAGGAGACCCCTTTTATGCGCGCCAACCTGCTCAGCCTTTTGGTAGCTGCCGCCCTGGCAACCACTGCGGCCCATGCCAACGTGACCGACCAGATGATTGCCAACGATGCCAAGACCACTGACGACGTGCTGTCGTGGGGTCTGGGGCAAGAAGGCCAGCGCTATTCACCGCTCAAACAGATCAACACCAGCACCATCAGCCGCCTGGTACCGGCCTGGAGTTTTTCCTTTGGTGGCGAAAAGCAACGTGGTCAGCAGAGCCAGCCGCTGATACACGAGGGCAAGATGTACGTCACCGCGTCTTATTCGCGCATCTATGCGCTCGACGCAAAAACCGGCGCCAAGCTCTGGAAGTACGAACACCGCCTGCCCGACGGCATCATGCCCTGCTGCGACGTCATCAACCGCGGCGCCGCCATCTACGACAACCTGGTCATCTTTGGCACGCTGGACGCACAACTGGTGGCCTTGAACAAAGACACCGGCGAGGTGGTGTGGAAAGAAAAGATCGACGACTATGCGGCCGGCTACAGCTACACCGCTGCACCCTTGATCGCCGGTGGCTTGCTGCTCACCGGCTTGTCGGGGGGCGAGTTTGGCGTGGTGGGCCGCGTCGAGGCACGCGACCCCAAAACGGGCCAGCTGGTGTGGGTACGCCCCGTGGTCGAAGGCCACATGGGAAAGAAGTTTGACAAGGCCGGCAACGCCAGCGACAACGGCGTTTCAGGCACCGCCGGCAAGACCTGGCCGGGCGACCTGTGGAAAACCGGCGGCGCAGCCCCTTGGCTGGGCGGCAGCTACAGCGCCAAAACCGGCCTGGCTTACTTTGGCACCGGTAACCCGGCACCCTGGAACAGCCACCTGCGCAAGGGCGACAACCTGTACAGCACGTCCACCGTGGCCATCGACGTCAAGTCCGGACAAATCGTCTGGCACTACCAAAACACGCCCAACGACGGCTGGGACTACGACGGTGTGAACGAATTTGTGGTCTTCGATGACGGCAACCAGGTGCTGGGTGGCAAGGCCGACCGCAACGGCTTTTTCTACGTCAACGACGCCAAAACCGGCAAGCTGGTCAACGCCTTCCCCTTTGTGAAGAAGGTCACCTGGGCCACGGGCATCGACCTGAAAACCGGCCGCCCGAACTTCGTGCCTGACAACCGCCCAGGCGACCCCACCGCCGGTGCTGACGGCAAGCAGGGCAAAACCGTGTTCGCTGCGCCTTCGTTCCTGGGTGGCAAAAACCAGATGCCCATGGCCTACAGCCCCGACACCAAGCTGTTCTACGTGCCGGCCAACGAATGGGGCATGGAGATCTGGAACGAACCCATCACCTACAAAAAGGGCGCCGCCTACCTGGGCGCAGGCTTCACCATCAAGACCTTGTCTGACGGGCCCATAGGCGCACTGCGCGCCATCGACCCCAAGAGCGGCAAGATCGTCTGGGAAGCGCCTAACAATGCACCGCTGTGGGGTGGTGTGCTGACCACTGGCGGCAACCTGGTGTTCTGGGGCACGCCCGAAGGCTACTTGCAAGCGGCTGATGCCAAAACCGGCAAGATCGTCTGGAAGTTCCAGACCGGTTCTGGTGTGGTGGCGCCCCCCATCACCTGGTCTGACAAGGGTGAGCAGTACGTGGCCGTGGCCTCGGGCTGGGGCGGTGCGGTGCCGCTGTGGGGCGGTGACGTGGCCAAGAAGGTGAGCTTCCTGGAGCAAGGCGGCTCGGTCTGGGTGTTCAAGTTGCTGAAGTGAACGCAGCCGAGCGCGACTGCAAAGGGCTGCCCCGGGGCGGCCCTTTTTCATGGGCAAGCCGTTGGCCACTGCGCGCTGGCGCGGCCCTGGTGTTGATGGCCGCTGCGGCCCTGGCGGTGGCCAACCCGAGTGTGAGCCCGGGTTCCAGCCCCAGTACCCACCCAAGCCTGCCGCTGCAGGGCACCCACCGAATCACGCTGCACGGCAGTGACGGGCAGCAGGTGCTTATCGGCCATGTCACCTTCACACCCGCCGCACCCGCCGCGCCCGGCCTCGTGCACTTTGCCGTCAAGCTGGACCACAGCCGGTTTACCGACCATTTTTTGTCGATGCGCGAAATGAAGTGCCTGCCGGGTGGTACCGAAATCCTGTGCCACATACCCTACCCTTACACACAGCCGGGCACGGTGAGCGACGCACAATTTGCTTGGCTCGAACACGCCTTGCTGTTCATGTTCAAAAAGCCCAGCGACTTTGGGGCCAAGCTGTGGAATGGGGTGTACTTTCAATTGCGACGCAGTGAACACGGCCTGGTCGGCCGGCCGCAAGCGGTGGACCTGAACCACATCGCCGCGCCGCCTGCGCGCCAGGACCAAGCGCCGTTTAAACCCGCGCTGCGCGACGACATGCCCGAGTCGGCCCGCTGGTTCCATCGTTTGACCATCGAGCCCTGACGACCGCCATGCGTGCGTGCGCCACTGCAGCTGTGCCGGCGCAGCCACGCCAGCGCCGCGCGCCACCCACCAGGCCAGGGGCCCGGTGACCCCGCAACTGCCCGGCCGCGTGATGCGGCGCACTTCGCTGGTGGCCGTGCTCACGCTGCTGCTGGCCGCAGGCGTGGGCCTGTGGCGCACCGAAAACGATATCGATGATGAACTGCGCGCTGCCATGTCATTGGCCGCCAGCATGGCGCGCCTGTCCCAGATGGGCACACTGGATGACACAGCCATCGTGCAGGCCGTGCGAGCGCAAGGCAACGAGGTACCGTTGCGCCACCTGGCTTTGAGCCTGCGCGACGAGCACGGCGCCCTGCTGCTGGGGCGGCGCCCACCCGCGCCCGCTGTAGCGCCGCTGGAGCAATTGGCGCGCTGGCACGCACGCTGGCGGCCCGCAGCGCAGATACCGCCTCTGAGTTGGAGCGTGCCGCGCACCGATGGCCGCCTATGGTCCCTGACCCTGACCGCGTCACCCGACAGCGAAAGACGTGAAGCGCTGGGCAACCTGCTGGGCCTGTTGGCCGTGCTCACTGCAGGCACCACCACCATGCTGGCGGTCATGGCCTGGAACGTGCACCATGCCTTGCGCCCGGTACAGCAATTGCTGATTGGCATTCGACAACTGCGCACCAGCCCAACGGACCTGGCGCTGGTGCTGCCGCCGCAAACGGCGCATGAACTGAAAGAAGTCAGCGCTGCTTTGCAGTCGTTGGCGCAATCGCTGCAAGACGAGCAGGCGCGGCGGCGTGTGTTGAGCCAGCAGGTGCTGTCGCTGCAGGAAGACGAACGCGCGAGCCTGGCGCGCGACCTCCACGACGAGTGGGGTCAACGCCTGACAGCATTGCGTGTGGACGCGGCCTGGCTGGCGCGGCGGCTGGGCCACCAGGTGGAGCTTCAGTCTGTGGTCGAGGGCATGGCCCAACGGTGTGAACAGCTGCAGCAGGACACACGTTCTTTGCTGACGCGGCTGCAGCCCTTGGGGCCGACTTCGACTGCCAGCGAACAAGCACCGCCGCAAGAAAGCCTGCAGCGGTTGCGGGAGTTGCTGCACGGGCTGGTCAATGGCTGGCAAACGCCAGGGCGTACCGAAGGCGTTGTCTGTGTACTGGATTGGCAGCTCATGCCAGCGCCAGGCGCACCGCCCCTGTCGCTGGCCGGACAGGCCGCTTTGGAAGCGGCACAAGTGCCGCGCGCCTTGGTGCTGGCGCTGTACCGCATCAGCCAGGAGGCGCTGACCAACGTGGCGCGCCACGCCCAGGCGCAACAAGCCGTGATCCAAGTGCGGCTGCATCAGCCTGCGCCCCCCAACGCGGTGTTGCGCATCGAATGGTCATGCACCGATGATGGCCAGGGCCTGCCGCAGGCCAGCCATGGCAGCACCCTTCGCGGCAATGGCTTGGCGGGCATGCGTGAACGGGCCTGGGCACTGGGCGCCGACCTCCAGGTGAGCGACGCAACGCCCGATGCAAGCCGGCCGGGCTTGCGCTTGAGCGCTGCTTTTCTTGCGCCCCCACCAGGTGCCGGCCGCACCCAGTGAAACACCCGGTACAGGTTGAGCAAAGGCCCCGGATGAAAAACGGCACCAACGTGCAAAGCCCGGCTTTACGCAGCAGGGCAGCGCCTCACGACGACAGCCAGCAACCGACCGTTGCTGCGCCCCGCTTGCGCCTGATGCTGGTGGACGACCACGCGGCCGTGCGTGCGGGCTACCGCCGCTTGCTGGAAGACGAACCCGACCTGGTGGTCGTGGCCGAGCATGGCAGCGCCGACACGGCCTACGCCGAATTGTCAGCTCGGCCTTTGCCGGCGGTGGACCTGCTGGTGCTGGACCTGTCCATGCCCGGGCGCAGCGGCCTGGACGTGCTGCGCCGCATACGGATGCGCTGGCCGGTTTTGCGCACTTTGGTGTTTTCCATGCATGAAAGCCCGGCCATGGTGGCGCAGGCCCTACAAGCCGGCGCCGACGGCTTTGTCACCAAGAGCAGCGAACCTGCAGAACTGCTGCGCGCCTTACGGCGCGTGGCCGGCGGCGAATGCGGCGTCTTGTCGGCCGACCTGGCAGGGGCGCTGCAGGCTCACCGCGCCACGCCTGCGCACCTGGCACTCACCGCGCGCGAGTTTGAAGTGCTGCGGGGTCTGGTGGAGGGGTTGACGCTGGAGCAGATTGCACAGCGCCTGCACGTCAGCCCCAAGACGATATCCAACCTGCAAACACAAGTGCGCCACCGGCTGGGTGTTGCCACAGCCGTCGACCTGCTGCGCTATGCGCGTGAGCACCGTCTGCTGACGCTGTAGCCCGGAAAGCGGCGGCCACGGAAGGGCGGCCCTGCTCACTTGTGCGTTAGGCCAGCAGGAACGGGAAGTATTCCCGCACGAAATGGCATGTGATTTGCGCTCCACAGCCCCTGTTTCGCCCACCAATAACGCTGCTGAGGAGCAAACCATGAAAAGTAGTTCCCCTACAACCACTGCCCCCTATCGAATGGGGACTGAGGTGTGCCGTGCCCACAACCCTTGCACATTCACCCTGTCGAGTTTGTCTTTGCTGAGCCTGGCGTTGCCGGCCCTGGCGCAGCCCAACAGCCCGCCCCTACCGGCCACTGAGGTGCAACAGGTGGAAGTGGTGAGCATCACGCCACTGCCGGGACTGGGCGTGCCCAAGGACCGCATAGCGGGAAATGTGCAGGCCGCCAGTGGCGAAGAGATCGATCGCAGCCGGGCGCTGGACCTGGCCCACTACCTGAACCGACGGCTGGGCAGCGTGCACATCAACGAGGTGCAGAACAACCCCTTCCAGCCCGACCTGAACTACCGCGGTTTTGTGGCGTCACCGCTGCTCGGTTCGGCACAGGGTTTGTCGGTCTACATGGACGGTGTGCGGCTTAACCAGCCCTTTGGTGATGTGATGAGCTGGGACTTGATTCCCAAATCGGCCATTGCTTCATTGGCGCTGATGCCGGGTAGCAACCCGCTGTTTGGCCTGAACACACTGGGTGGTGCGCTGGCCATCCAAACCAAGGACGGGCGCAAGAACCCGGGGCATTCGGTGCAGGTCAGCGGCGGCTCAAACGGACGCACCGCGCTGGAATTTGAAAGCGGCGGCAGCGCCGGCCCCAGCGGCAGCACCGCCTGGTATGTGACCGGCAACCAGCACCACGAAAAGGGCTGGCGCGTCGATTCACCCAGCGACGTGAGCCAGCTGTTCGGCAAGTTGGGTTTTTCCATGGGCGCCAGCCGCTTCACACTGTCCAGCGCGCTGGCAAAAACCCAGCTCAACGGCAACGGCCTGCAAGAAAAGCGGCTACTGGAACGCGACTGGGCCAGCGTCTACAGCAAGCCCGACACGACGAAAAATGAGTCGGTGCTGGTGAACCTGTCGGGCATGCATGACCTGACCGACAGCCTCACGCTGTCGGGCAACCTGTATTGGCGCGGCATCACCACCAAGACGTTCAATGGAGACGTCAATGACGACTCGCTGGACCAGTCGGTCTACCAACCCAGTGCAGATGAACGCGACGCGCTCACGGCTGCTGGCTACAGCGGCTTTCCAACTGCAGGGGAAAGCGCCACCAACACGCCCTTCCCACGGTGGCGCTGCATCGCCAATGCTTTGCTGCGCGACGAGCCGGGCGAAAAGTGCAACGGGCTCATCAACCAGTCCCGCACGCGCCAGCACAACGCCGGCTTTTCGCTGCAACTGGGCGGCCAGGGCCTGCTGGCCGGGCTGCGCCAGCAATGGGTGGCGGGCGTGGCGCTGGACACCAGCCGTGTGCGCTTTTCACAAGGCAGCGAGCTGGGCTATCTCACGCCCGAGCACGGCATCGTGGGCGTGGGCGCTTTCGGCGACGGCGTTACTGGCGGTGATGTTGACGGCCAGCCCTATGACACCCGCGTGTCACTGACAGCGCGCAGCGCCACCGCCAGTGTTTACGCCAGCGACACATGGGCGCTGAACAACAAGACCCACCTGACGCTGTCAGGCCGCTACAACCGCACGACAAGCAAGACGCAGGACAACATCACCCCCGGCGGCGGGCCCGGCTCGCTGACCGCCAACCACCGCTTCAGTCGCCTGAACCCGGCACTGGGTTTGACTTTTGCGGCCACCCCGGCGTTAACGGTTTACGCAGGTATCAACCAAGGCAGCCGCGCGCCTTCGGCCATCGAACTGGGCTGTGCCGACCCGGAAAACCCCTGCAAACTGCCCAACGCCATGGCCGGAGACCCGCCGCTGAAGCAGGTGTTGACGCGCACGATGGAAGCAGGCGTGCGGGGCAGCAGCGGTGGGCGTGACGGCCTGCGCTGGAACCTGGGCCTGTTTCGCGCCAACAACAAGGACGACATCCTCTTTGTCGCCGATGACACCTCGGGCTTTGGCTACTTCAAGAACTTTGGCAAAACACGGCGGCAAGGCCTGGAAGCCGGGTTCTCCTGGCCCTTGCACTCGGCCGGCGGCACGGTGGGCGCGCAGTACACCTATCTGGACGCCACGTTCCGCAGCAGCGAAGAGCTGGGCGGCACCGGCAACAGCAGCAACGAAGAAGCACAAGCCGGCTTCCCTGGCTTGGAAGGCACGATCGACATCAAGCCCGGGCACCGCATACCCCTGGTACCGCGCCACCTGCTGAAACTGTACGGTGAACTGCGCGTGGCAGAGAACCTGACCGTGGGCGCCGACGTCATCGCCATCGCGCGCTCATTTGCACGCGGCAACGAAAACAATGCCCACACGGCCGACGGCACCTACTATCTGGGCGCTGGCCACGCAGCGGGCTACGCGGTGCTGAACCTGAACGCTGAATGGCGCGCTGCCAAGGGCCTGACGCTGTTTGTCCTGGTCAACAATGCCACTGACAAGCGCTACCACACGGCAGCGCAGTTGGGCGCAACGGCCTTTGATGCCAACGGCAACTTCCAAGCGCGGCCCTTTGCGGCCAACGCCAATGGCGACCGGCCCTTGGTGGGGTCCACCTTCTACGCGCCGGGCGCGCCACGCAGCTTTTTTGCAGGCCTGCGGTACCGGTTCGGTGGAAACTGAAAACGCAGGCCGGCTCCAGAACGGGCAAGGCCACCTGCACCACGGCCGACTGCACACCTGACGGCGGGCTGCGCTCAAGCAGCCTTGCGCGCCAGCCCCAGCCGTTCAACCGTGCGCCGTTCACTTTCAAAAGCAGCCCGCATCGCGCGGCCGTAGTCTTCAGGCCCCAGATACGCAAGCTCCTGGTCGTATTTGGCCAGCTCGGCCACATGGGCTGGCTCCTGCATGGCGGCGCGAAAGGCATCGTGCAGCACCTTCACCACGTCAGCCGGCAGGCCTGCCGGGCCGGCCAGGCCGTAGGGCGACATGGCCACGATGCCCAGGCCCAGCTCTTTCAGCGTGGGCACCTGCGGCCAGCGGCGGGTGCGCCGCTCGCCAAAGGTGGCCAGCAGCCGCAACTGCCCGCCGTCGACAAAAGGCGCAAAGCCGTTGGAGTTGATGCCCACCATCACCTGGCCCGAAGACACCGCCAGCATTTGTTCTGACGTGCCTTTGTAAGGCACGTGCACGTATTCAAGCCCGCGCTCGGCCATCAGCTGGTCCACCACCACATGCGGCGTGGTGCCCACGCCGTTGGTGGCCACCGTCAGGCGGCCCCGGTTGGCACGCGCCCAGGCAAACACATCGTCGAGCGTGCGCAGAGCGCTGTTTTCGGGCACCACCACACCGAAGGTGACACCGCTGATCTGGATGATGGGTGTGGTGTCGCGTATCGGGTCCCACAGCAGCTTTTGCAGCCACGGCGCACGAAACACCGGCTGCGGCATCTGCGCAATGGTGTAGCCGTCGGGTGCCGACTGTTGCAGCACCGGCATCACCAGCGTGCCGCCAGCGCCGCCGCGGTTTTCGGTCAACACCCGCTGGCCCAGGTGGCGGCCCGCAAGTTCAGCCAGCAGGCGCAGGGTGTGGTCGGTGGCGCCGCCTGCGGGCCAAGGCACCCACAGCGTGATGGGGCGGTGCGGAAAGCGCTCGCTGCTTTGGGCCTGGGCGTGCAACAGGGCGCCTGCAAAACCAGCGGCACCAGCGCCCATGCGCAGCCACTCGCGGCGCGTCACGGCTGGGGCTGCCGGCTTCACTGCCATTGCACCAGCTCCATGGTCAGCGTGCCGCCGGCCAGGAAGGCCGAGCCTATGGGTTCTTCGCGTGTCAGTTTCACCAGTCCGGGGCCGGGGCAGTACCACTCGGTGGTTTTCAGCGGCACGTCGCGCCAGCCGGCCACGGGGTCGGCAAACAAACGCAGGGCCGCCAGGCCGCGCACCCGCACGCAGCGCTCAAAACTGCCGGCACGCACCGCCACTTTGTCGTCAACGGCTTCTATGGTGTAGATCATGGGCACTGCCGGGTGGCTGTGCCGTATCTCGGGCGGGAAGTCGGCACGGCGGCGCAGCAAATAGGCCGTGGTGGTGCTCTGCCAGGTGGTGCCGGCGGCCAAGGGCATCTTCAGCACATAACGCGGCTGGGGGTCGGGCGTGGGTTCTTCGGTGAGGTCGTTTTTCAGCGCCACACGGTAGGTGCCGCTGTCGTCGCTGCGCAAGTACCAGTCCACACCGTCTGCGCTGCGCCGGCGCCACGCGGGGCCGCTTTCCAGCTGCGTGCGGCCCTCGGTGGTGATGATGCGCGGCTCGTGGTCGACGGTGTTGTTTTCCCACTCGGTGCGCACGTCGTAATGCCAGCGGTGGCCTTCGTCCAGCGGGAAGTAAGAAGCGGTGGGCGCGGGGCCGCTGCAGCCCGCCAACAGGCCGGCTGCAGCGGTCAAGCCAACAAGCGAGCCAACAAGCGAGCCTACAACGATGCGCTTCATTTTTCGGGCAGTTGTGGCAAAGGCATGTCGCGGATCTTCACGTTCTGTTCGTCGCTGCCCGGCCGCAACCAGGCCAGGCCGCGGGGGCCCGACTTGGGCTCGGCGGTGCCCATCTGGCTGATGCCCTGGCGCACCTTTTTCATGCCCTCGTTCAGCAGCGAGTGCAGGTCTTTGCTGTAGGGCAGTGTGTAGGCGCGGGGTTCACGTGCGGGCTTGCCTTTTTCCAGCGCGTTGACCCATACAAACAGGGCGCCCGGCTTGGTTTTGCTGGGTTCTTCGATGACGGCGGCCAGCAGCACAAAACGCTCGGGCAAGGCATGTTTGCTGGGCCAGCCCCACACATCGTTCAGCGCATGGTCGGCCCAAAAGTACAGGCTGGTGACGCCCACCACCACCAAGGCCTTGGCCCAACGCGGCCAGCGTGACGCCAACAGCGCCAGCGCGGCCACAAAAGCCAACGCCACATAGGCCCACAGCAACGCGTCGGTGGCCAACATCACATGCGCTCCACCAGGGTTTTGGCCAGCGTGTTCACACCGGTCACCAGGCCTTCGCGGTCCACCGTAAAACGCACGGCGGTGGCCTCGTCGCCTTTGCGCTGCAACAGCACGTCGCCATAAAACACCACCTCGGCGCGCGGGTTCACCTTCACCACCGACACCTTGGCGGCCACCGCCTCGCCGTTTTTGGTTTCGTAGTAATGCAGGTTCACGGTGTACTCGCCGGGCGCAAAACCGCGGATGGTCACCACCTCCTGGTTCAGCGGGTTCACCACCTGCTGGCCGTTGATGGTGATGGTGTCGTTGCTCAGGCCGCGGTCGTCGCGGTCCAGGTGCATCATGCCGCCTTCGCGGGCGCGAAACCACACCAGGTTGCCGCCCGGGTCTTGCACCCAGGTGTCCACGTCATTGGGGTTCAGGTCGGGCCAGGTGACGGTGATGATGAACTCGGCCTTGGCGTCGATGACACCCGTTTTGGCCTTGGGGTTCATCACCAACAGGGCCACCGCAAACAGCATCACGAAGGCCAACAGGGTGTTGAAGAGCAGGTCTGAAAAAGGGTCCAGCTCGTCAAAGCGGCGTTTGCGCAGCACGGCCATCAGGCGCTCCCTTCGGGTGTTGGCGGGGCGTCGGTGACCCCATCGCCCAAGGCCGCTTCGGCCAGCATGTCGGCGGCCATGCGGTCGGCCAGGCGGTCCAGCAACATCAACTGCAAACCCAGCCACAGATTGGCCAGAAGGCCCACCAGGGTGGTGTACAGCGCAATGGCCATGCCCTGGGTCATCTTCTTCAGCAGTTGCTGCACCTGGTCGATGTCAAAGCTGGGCATGCCGCCTATCTGCGTGGCCATGACGATGAAACCCACCACCGTGCCCAGCAAGCCCAGCTTGATGGTGGCGGCGGCAAACCACCAGGCGGTTTCGTGCGGGCCGTGGGTTTGTTCACCCAGCAGCTGCGCAGCCGTGTTGGCCGACTGTGCATGCGCCTGCACATGCGCCCGGCGCCAGGCCGAGCCGCGCAGCGCCATGCCCTGCAGCAACCAGGCGCGGCGGCCGCACCACAGCGTCACCACCAGCGCCAGCAAGACGATGCCCAGGCTGATGCCGCTGGGGTCACCTTCCACCAACTTGCGCCACCAGCCGTTGCTCTGCAGCCACCAGGCGGTGAACAGCATCAGGCCCGCCGACGCCGCCCAGGCCCAAAACACCCGCTGCGCCAGCAGGGCCACGCTGTCGTCGCTCCGCGCGGCGGGCAGGCCGTTGGCGTCCAGGGCCGGCCGCCCCGTGCCCGACATTTTCTGCAGCAAAGCTTTCAAAGGTGGCCACCCCGTTTTGCGGTCATGCCGGGCCCCCGCCCGGGCGTTTGCTCAAGGCGCCAAAACCCCGCTGCGGGTCGTAGCCCCAACTGGCCAGCACAAAACACAGCGCCAAGGTGCCCAACACCACATAAGGTGCGATGCCGGGGTCTTTGCCGTACAGCGCAAAACGCAGCCATTCCACCGCGTGTGTGAAGGGGTTGAAACGTGCGATCTGGTACACCCAGTCGGCGCCGGCCTCTTGCAACTTCC
>JACCDR010337646.1_pt1 | contig 16148 bp, 34 predicted proteins | sample 7446431 | NCBI WGS metagenome assembly JACCDR01 (sample SAMN15323443, study PRJNA562643) | freshwater metagenome | isolation source: river surface water | place: USA:Blue River Watershed | collected 2017-08-17 | reverse complement strand
GTCTTCCGGCTTGACCGGCCACCGGTTCCCCGTCTTCGGCACGATCACCCCCTCCTCCTTGAGCCGGTCAACCAAGGTCTGGCGTGCCAGCGGCTGGTACGGCGCATGGTGGGGGAAGGCGTGCTTGAGCAGCGTGGCCACCTCCCCGGCCGGTTTCGCTTCCTTGCCGAGCACCTCAGCGACGTCGGCGAGCAGGTCCCTTGCCGCCTCCACCAGAACAGGCGGGGTACCGTGCGCGGAGGCGAACTGGCGCGCCAGATCAGCGACATGCCGGACGCCGGCGAGATCGACGTGGTGTCCGATCAGCAGTTCCCAGTCCGAATCCGGAACCACCCCCACCGTGAGCGCCTTGCCTCGGTCGCCCGGGGAGTGCTTCGACCCCGGCCGCAGCTCGGTCGCCCGCACCCCGTTGCGGTACGACCCGTCACCCAACAACGCGTCGTTGCCGACCTGGTCAATCACCGAGAACGCGACCCGGCAGATCACCTCGCGGGTGATGGAGCGGGGGATGCTGGTGGAGGTCGGTGACTGGGTCGCGAAGATGACGATGATGCCGTACTTGCGGGCCTGCTTGATCACGTCCTCGGCGACGAACGCGGCGTCGCCGCCGTACTCGCGGTGCTGGAACAGGCGGTGGATCTCGTCAAACGCCGCCACGAGCGGCGGGAACCCAGCCTCCGCCGCCGAGGCGACGCCCTTCTCCCGCATCACCTTGCCGCGGCGCTCGATCTCCGCCAGCAGGTCGTTCAACGCCTGCAACGCCGATGCGGCGACGTCGTGGCCCATGCCGACCGCGAACCGCTCGCACCGGCCAGCGAGGGGGTCGAAGTCGGCGTTGTCGGCCAGCACATGCACCCAGATCCGGGCCCGCGGATCCAGCGCGGCACCCATCACCAGCAGCCGGGTGAAGTTCGTCTTCCCCTGCCCGGGCCGGCCTCCGATCAGCCACGACGTGCCGTCCAGCGGCGGCACCGCTGCGTCGCCCCGCAGGGTTTTCCCGACCGGCACGCCCAGGAAGCAGTCGATCGGCTCGCTCGTTTCGAGCAGCGGCCACGGTCCCGCGCCGGTGTCCAGCGCTCCACGGTCGGCGATCCACATCTCCAGGATCGACTCGTCGTCCCCGACCTGCGGCCACGACTCGTTCGCGCGGCGCCCGAAGTTCGCGGCGAACGTCTTCGCCCTCTTCACCACCTGCTCCGCTGTGACGCCACGCGGGAGACGGACGGCTGCGGACACCCCGTTGGGGCCGTCGCGGGCGGGGATCTTGGTGTAGATGAGCTCGTGGCCGCCCTTCAGTGCCTGTGTGAGCGCCGATATGCCCAGGTGGGCGAGGTTGCTGGCGATCGCGACCTCATCGACCACTACCGCCTTACCAGTGTCGTGCTGCGGCGCGAGCCAGCGCGGCGCAGCACCCGCCTTCCAGCCGGCATGCCACAGGGCCCCGGCCAGCGCGAACGGTAGAACGAACAGCAGCAGGCCCCACGCGAACGCGACCGCCGCGAACACCCACGCGACAAACTCTGCGACCGCGATGAACGGCTCGACCAGGCCGTGTAGGTCGCCGTTGCCGACCGCGAGGAACACGCCGACCAGCGCCATCAACGTCACGGCAATCGTGACGAACGCCAGCACTGCTTTCGCGAGCTTCCACGGGGCGTCGAGCCAGTCCATCCGCCGGTTGTGGCGCCGCTCGCGTGCCATCTCGGCGCGGGTCTCCCACTCCTCGAGCCGCTGGTAGTTCCGGTTCCGCCACGCCTCAGAGAGGATCTGCTCGTACCGCGAGTTGGTTTTCGCGTCCCACACCCGCTTCAGCAGCACCAGCAGCCCGGTGCCCATGTACACCAGGTGGCGGCCGGCGAACTTCGCTGTCCGGATGGTGGGTTCATGCTGGCGGGCCTGGCGTACCACCACGATGACTGGCGCCAGCACTCGCACCACTGGGCCAGCCGGCTTGGCGGGCTCGGCGTCTGACGGCTGGTCCTCGTCGACGAACTCGCCTTCGATCGCGTCGTCGACCACCAGCTCGGTGCCGGGCTGGTGGGTGGCTGGCGGCTGGCGCTCGCCAACGTCCGCCAGCTTGAGGTCGTCCTGGCGGTCGACTGGCGCCAACGGGCCCCGGAACGGGATCACGTTCTCGTTCCGGTCCTCGCGGCTGTGGAGCTCGGTCACTGCTGACGTCCCGCCTGGCGGTCATTGCCCACCAGCTTCGCCAGCGTGCCCGCCAGCCCGATCACCAGCACCGGAACCAGCGACACCAGCATCGTCACCGGCCACGGCGCCTTCGTCCACCCCGCCGCGGCGAGCAGGTGGTAGACGACCTGCGCGGCACCACCGACCGCCAAGCTGATGAACGTGGAGCGCCTGGCGAACCGGGTGGTGCGTTCGGCGTGGTAGCTGGTGGACAGCCACACCCGCAACGCGAACGCGGCGTAGGCCTCCACGGAGATGGGCAGCACGATCGCACTGTTCAGGGTGAACCCGCCACCGATACCGGGCAGCAGGTTGATGGGCCCGAACCCGCACATCTGCCCGAGTCCGACCCAGCCGGACCAGATCGCGACCGCCGCGGCGAGGCTGATCACTACCACCGGGAACCGGCTTGGCGGCTTGCCTGGCGCCACGGGTGTGAACGCTGGTGAACCGGCGGCGTGCTGGTTGCCAGGGGGTGCCTGCTGCTGCTCCGCCGCGTCCTCGAGGATGTCGTCGGCAGACGGGTCGGCGGGTTCGGTCGCCAGCCTGGCGAGGGCCTGGCGGACGTGGTGGCGGCTGACGCCCACCAACTCCGCCAACTGCGCCTGGCTCGGCCGGGGCTGGCGGTCGGCGTCCGCTTGCTCGATCGCCTGCCGTACCCGATCGAGTACGGCCGTGCCGTTGGCGTGACCGTTCACGGCCCCGCTACTCTCCGCTGCAGCGTGCATGGGAGGTCTAATCTCCTCTGTGCGTAGGGCCCGCTCCCCGGTGCAGTCGGGAGAGCGGGCCTGCCTTTATGTGGTTGACCTGCAGGTTCAGCGTCAGTGGCCGCTCATGACGCCTCCTCGCTTGACGGCCACACGATCTCCGGCATGTCCATGTTGACCGTCCTCGCCCGCGCTTCCTCGTCGGCCGCATGGAACACCGCGCACAGCGGGCACATCACCACGTCCGGGTCGTCGTCACGGAGCTTGTCAGTGAACGCGAAGTGCTGGCACAGTGCGACCGCGATCTGGCCACTGATGTCCCGGAACACGTGCCGCTCGGGCTGGGGCCCGTTCCGAGTGAGGACGTCGGACACACGAAGGTAGATGTTGGGGCTGTCCACCGGTCACGCCCCCGTCCTTGGTCGGGCAGGATTGGCAGGCAGAGCAGAGATGGGGGCCTGGCAGGCGCGAGGCGGCGCTGTGCGGGAGAGCCGACATCCCGCGCCTGCCAGGGTAGGGCCCGGTGGACGCATGGCCGGGCGGGGCGCGTCCACCGGGGCTGGTGGGGACCAGCCGGACACCACTGTCCTGGGATGGAAGACAGCGGTGCCCGGGTCCTGGGAAGCGTGGGCCGGGGGAGCAGCTGGCACACGTGCAGGCTCAACCCCGACCCACTCACCGGGCGCCGACTGGGGAGCGGGTCGCCCGGCGTTTGTGGAGCCGTCTGGCGTACGGCTCCCGAGTTCATCTAGCGTGCGAGCCCACGACCGGTCGATCCACCGGTTGAGCTCGTATACGAGTGCGCCGCCGAACACGACGACCCCAGCGAAGATCAGCCAACCGGTTAGTTCGGGGCTCATGGGTCACGACCTCCGACCCTGCTGCTGGTCTACCTCGATCGCGGAGGACTGGAGGTAGATGCCGAGCTGGGCGGCAACGTTGGAGGGCATGGTCACGTACCAGCCTCGCCCGTCAGCCAGTGTGACGTGGTCGCCGTCGATGGCGGTGTAGAGCACGCGAGGCCGGCCGTGCACGTCCTTGATCCCGGCTTCCTCGCCGATCTTCCGCGTGTGCCGCTCATCCAGTGTCACGACCCTGGCCCTGCCTTTCTCAGTCCCCGACGTGCTCGGCGCCGCGGTGAGCGGCCTCGATGGATGCGGTCACCAGCGTCTGCTGCAAGAGCCGAAGCTGGTCGGGCCGGAACCGGGCGGCTTCTCCGGGAGGCGCGAACAGGACGACCGTGCCGTCCTCGACGAACACCCGCAGCCCGCGGGCTCGACGAGCCACATCTCGGCACGGGACCTCACGTACCCAGTGGTCCGCCATGCTGGTTCAGCTCCCGCCGTGTAAACTGCCGCACTGGTTCGGCCATAGGGCCGCTGTCACGTGACGAGTATGCGTGTCACGTGACAGCCACGCAAGGCGAACGGTGGATAATCACCCGTGCCTCTCAGTAGCGACTCTCAGTTAGGGTGTGCCCATGGCGACCATCAGCTGGCGTGCGCGATCACTCAAAGCGGCACTGCGCAGTGCCCTTGAGCGCTCCGGCGTGTCTCAACGCGAGGTCGCCCGCAGGCTCGGCCACAGCAACGTCATGAAGGTGAACCGGTGGCTCGACGAGGACGAGTCCCCGCCGAGCGCGGAAGACACCGCGTCGTTCCTTGCCCACATCAACGTCACCGGCGCGGAACGCGACCGGATCCTCTCCATCGCCCGCTCAGCAGACCCGGACTGGATCGTGTCGGGCCCCACCGGCATCAACCCGCAGCTCGCGTCGGTGATGGAGTGCGAGCGGTACGCCCGCCGCATCACCGAATGCGCCCCGCTCGTGTTCCCCGGCCTGCTGCAGGCCAGCGACTACGCCCGCTCGATCATCTCCCGCGGCAGCCCTCACCTGTCCGCGCAGGACGTGGACAACCTAGTGATGATCCGTACCTCGCGCCGCGACGCGCTGACCCGAGTCGAACCGCCGGACTTCACAGCGTTCGTCGGCATCCCCGCGATCCGCGGCGGTATCGGCGGCCCGAAGGTGATGGCCAACCAACTGGCGCTGGTCCAACAACTCGCCGGCCGCGGCAACGTCACGATCCAGGCGTTCGACACCGCAGGAGACTGGAGCCCCGCCTTGGCGGGACCGTTCATCCTGTACGAGTTCGACGGGGACCTGCCGGCCGCCGTATACCTGGAGCATCACCGCAGTGGGGCGCTGGTGGTCGACGAGGCTGATGTGGCCGACTACAAGAACGCGGCGGAAACCATCCGCCGGGAGGCGATGAGCCCCGAGCTGACGGTCGGGCTCATCGCCGACGCCATCCCGACATTGGAGACGACTGAATGACCGTACCTCACAACTTGGACAACCGGTGGCGTAAGGCGTCGTTCACGCAGGACCAGGGCGCCTGTGTGGAGCTGCACCCGGATGGTGCGGTGCGGGACAGCAAGGACCCGCGGGGGCCGGTGATCGTGGTCGGTTTCGCGGGGTTAGTGGCGGCAGTGAAGGCTGACCAGTTGACCCGCTAACCGCGACAAGACGTGTGCCCCCGGAGGTCTGCTCTGGGGGCACACGCGCATATTCAGGACTTCGCTATCCGTTGCATGCACAGTCGCCGCGGCTACAGTCGCAGCTCTCAACGCCGGCGGGGTCCGCGTGGCCGCAACCGCCGCATGTCGACGCCTGATCCAGTCTGTCGGTGACCCAACCCATACCTGACATCTCCTTCTTTATTCGGGCATGCCCATGTCGACCTCGAGGGCCTGGCACGCGTCTACCACCGGCGTGATGGCGGCACGGAACTCGTCGACGTCGAGCGGCTTGCCGGTCATGCCCACCACCTCGACCACGGCGTGCGCCATCGCGTCCGCGACTGCCGGGTCCACGTCCGGGTCGTCGACGTAGTTACCGAGCTGGATGACCGCCATCCGGGCGTGGCCAGCCACGATGGGTGATGGCGTGCGGCCGTTGTTCACTTCACGCCAGAACGCGGCGAGCTGCTCGCTGTCGGCCAGGCTGCGGCACGCCGTGATGGTGTCAGCGTGGATCGGCGCTGACCGCCCGGCCGGCTCCGCCGTGGTGCTCGAGGTCTGGGCGGACTCCGCTGCTTTGTCGCTGCCGGTGAGGGCGAGGGTGATGCCGACCGCGGCGGCGATCGCGGCCGAGAACGCGGCGGCGATCCACGGCCACCGCGGTCTCGGCCGGACGGCCGGCGGCTCGTGCTGCTGGGGTTGGTAGTTCATGGCCATGATGTCGCGTCCCACTCCTCGCGTGTGTCGTCCTGGCGTCTGGTTACTCGCCATGCAACCCACCCCCGGACCAGTGCTGGGCACGCCGCATGCGATCAACCGCCAAAGTGTTCGCCGCCCACAACGCCTCATCGAAACGACCGAAAGCCTCTTCGATGTCGTCGCTGCCGCACCTGTGTTTGCCGCCGAAGTGGCAGACGATCCAGTGGTTGGTGGTGGCGCAGAGCCCGACGCTGGGCTTCACGATCTGCGGGGACTCACTGGTCATGCTGTTCACCAACCAGAGAACCGGAGGCCGGCTTGCAGGGATCAGCCACGTAGAGGTCTTCCCACTCGGTGACGAGGCGGCGCCGGACCTTGATCTGCGGGTGCTTCTCGCGGTTCTCCTCGAACCAGCGGCGCGCGTTCTCGTGAGGGTCCTCGCCCCAGTTGAAGCCGAGCGGGTCCGGCCACCCGGGATGGTGGCAGCCGATCAACTCTTCGCGGGCGCTGTCGGGCACTACCGTGCACCCAGCCAGAGCAGCCGACAGGATGACGCGCGCGAACCTCCGGTATCGCTCCTGCCAGAAGGCGCTGACCTCCGGCCAGTCGTAGCCGTCGTTCTCAGCGTGCGCGCGGGCGGCCTTGTCGACCATGTCGTCGGTGATGTGGGAGACCGCTCGGTCAGTCATGACCACTCCTCGTCCGCGAGGTCTTCGGGCGTGCACCGGCAGCCGTCCGCGCGGCACGTCGGCGGCCTGGTCGAATCGTGCTGTTCGTGCATGGCCAGCGAGTGGTTACACGCGTCGAGCGGGCACGACTGGAGAAGGTCGAGAAAGGCGGTCATGCCTCGACTCCTGACCGGTACGGCGACGGCTGGTCGGCCAGGCTCTGGCCGAACTTCCCGCCGGACACGTCGTGCAGTAGGTCCAGCGTCATCCTGTACGCAGAGGCCCGCTCCCTGGCCGTCGAACAGCCGCCGGGAGCCAACCGGTCAGTCGCGGTGTTCTCGTCACGCCAGGCAGTCAGCACCTTCTCGAACATCCGCATGTCGTTGTCAGTCACGGCTGCCCTCCTCGATCTTGGCGGCCCACGACCGCAGCACCTCAGGGATCACGTTCGGGCGGACAACCATGCCGGGCTCGACCCGGTTCAGCAGTTCCTCGAACAGGTCGTCGGCGAGCTCGCGCAGGATCGCAGCGGCCGCAGCGGTGCCCTTACGCATCGAGGCTGGCCCGTACGCCGGGCTGCCGTGGACTGCGGCAGCGGCGACACGAACGAGCCGATCCGGCACAGCGTCTGGTGTAGGAGAGACGTCAGCCACGGTCGTCACCGCCTCGACACGTCGCCAAGCGGTGCTCCCCGTAGCCGCAGCCGATGGCCATGCACCGGTCGCACAGGTCCTCGCCGCACTGACAGGGCTGGGCCGCGATGAACCTTGCCGCACGCCCAACGGCGCGCGTCAGCAGGTACTCCTGCCCCTCGTCGCCATCGTCGTATGGACCGCACAGCCAGTGGTCGATTGCGGCGGCCAGGATCGCCGCCGCTTCGGTTGCCTCGATGCTTGGGTCGTTGGAGTAGCAGTCGAGGTAGGTGTCGTGCCGGTGCTCGTCCGGGCCGGCCAGGTACCTGTCGTCTGGTGTCTGTACACCTTCAACCGGGGTGGGCTCACTCATCGGTGGTCTCCCAAATCGACTCGTCCTTCACCATCTCCAGCACCGCCGCGTAGTACCCGGCAGACGGCTTACGCAGGTGGCCCGGCTCTACCGCGTTCCGGGTCACGATCTTCTCGGCGAAGACGGCCCGCTGCTGCCGCTCCGGGCTGCCTTCGATGTGGGCTTGCAGGTCGTAGTAGCTGGACCATCCGTCAGGCATCTGTGCCCCTCCTCCTCGTCACCACACCGCGTGCAGTGCCCGCCGTCTACGTTCCCGCCCACGCCGCCGATGTCGAGCACGGTGAGGGCGTGCAGCACCTGTTCCTCATGTCGAGCGCACAGCACCTCGACGACACGACCACGAACGGGATGGCTCCACTCCAAAAGGTGCAAGCGGTCGCTGGTGGACGGGTCCTCGTTCAGCCCTGCCACGGTCAACACCTCCCACAGTTCGAAGCAGGACAATCACGGGTCGTGGCAGGGCACACCGAGCTGTCAGTGCTGGCGTTGCCCTTAGGGTCAAACTCGCTGCCGGTCGCCACGCCGGCCTTCAGCCAGTCTGGGTCGTCGTCAGCCATGACTTGCTCCTCGTCGGGTTACGGGAAGGTGCACGTGCAGGTGCTCAACCTCGGTGTTCCAGCCGAACGCGGCCGCTTTCAACCCCAGTTCGCGGGCGATCACCACCGACCGGTGCCGGCCCCCCACACACCCGACCGCGACCGTCACCGTCCGGACCCGCATGTTCAGCAACGGACTGACCAGCCGGTGCAGGCCCTGTACGAAGTCCCGCACCCCTGGGGTGTCGAACACCTTGCGCTGCACCTCACGGTCCAGACCGGTCATTTCACGCAGGCGGAGGTCGATGTGGGGGTCGCGGAACCAGTCGGCTACGTGCACGACAATGTCCGGCTGGATCTCTGCCGGTAGCCCGCCGTGGACGGTGCCGAACGACACCACCCGCAGGTCGGGGACGCTCACAGCGACCCCGTCCCGTCAGGCCACGAGATCGTCACAGATGCGCGACGGATCAACCCGTCCACCGCACGGGCGTCGTCCTCGCTGATCGTCCCGCCGGGCGCGTGGTCCTCCGCCATCTCGTGAATGGTCAGGTACTCGACCTCGCGGGCGTGTTCCAGGATCAAGGTCTCGGCGTATGCGCGGAGTTCGTCGGGGCTCACGACGACACCCCCTCACGGGTACCGGCCGTGGCCGGGTACGCCGTCTTGCAGTAGGTGCACCGTCGACTGGTGTCGTCGTCACCCATGATCACCAGGTGGGGGCAGTCGCTGGGACCGCACTCGGGCAGCGCGCCCAGCACCACGATCTCGCCGATGGTCGTCAAGTGGCAGCGGAGGCAGTTGATCCCGCTCTCGGTCACCACCCAGTCGTGCGTCAGCGAGTTGCCCGAAGCTGCCGCGACTGCCGCCTCCTTCTTCTGGCGGTACTGCTCCTGGAGCGTCTCCCGCAGGGCGGGTAGCGACTCCTCGATGCGATCGATCGCGGTCAACGCTCCGGCCGGGCTGTCGTGACGGAGACAGAAGGCGAGCTGCTCGACGAACTTCATGACGGTGTCGGCTGCGGCGGTCATCACGCACCTGCCTTCCGGTCCCCGCGAAGCTCAGCGGCACGACGCCTCAGCGACTCGCCTACAGCCCACGCCCAGTCGGTTTCGTCGACGAGCCGCTCCAGCTCAGCGGCCACGATCAACGGAGCGGCGACACGGAGCGCGTCGCTGGCCGCGTCCAAAGTGTCGGATTGCGCCATGTACTGCGAGAGCGGCATCTGGGCCTGCTCGATAGCCTCGTAGGAGATCTCCAGCGGGGTTGGGTCGGCGCTCACCGGTCCGCCGCCTTCCGGGCCTCACGGTCCAGCAGCCAGGCGGGAACGATGAAGATCGCGGCGGCGATCCAGGCGAGCGTGGTGTCGACGATCCGCTGCCCCAACGAGCGGCGCCCCGGGTAGAGGGTGTTCATGTAGGCTGCCCCATCTGAGCTGCGGCAGCCTGTCACCACTACCGCGTGCTCTGCTCGTAGAAACTTTGCTGGTGGTGATACGGTACCCCGCATGACCGAGCCACGTCCAGCCCCCCTCGTGCTCCGCGAGTTCCTACGAGTCTCCAAGGACCGCAGCGGCCGGGAAAAATCCCCCAACCAGCAGCACGACGACCACGCCCGCGACGGCGAACGGCACGGCTTCGCGTTGCACCCGACCCCGTACCGCGAGATCGGCAGCGCCAGCAAGTACGCGAAGAAAGAGCGGGACGAGTTCCCGAAGCTGATCGCCGACCTGCAGGAGGGGCGGTTCGACGCGGACGGGCTGGCGATGTGGGAGGGCAGTCGCGGCAGCCGCAAAGTGTCGGAGTGGGCGCTGTTGCTGGACCTGCTCGCTGAGGGCCCGAAGCTTGTGTGGGTCAGCACCCACGGCCGAATGTATGACGCGACCAACCACCGGGACCGGCGCACCCTCCTCGAGGAGGCGGTGGACTCCGAGTATGAATCCGGCAAGACCTCTGACCGGTTGCGGCGTGACCACGCTGACCGGGCCGCCGAGGGCCGGCCGGTCGGCCGCCAGTCGTGGGGCTACCGGAGCGTGTACGACGAGCGCAGCGGGAAGCTGGTGCGCCGCGAACCAGACCACGAATCCGGCCGGCCGAAGCTCGTACTCGAACTGTTCGAGCAGTTCGCCGCCGGCACCTCGCTGTCCCGTATCACCCGCGACTGGCGGGCGCAGGGCATCGTGAACGGGAAGGGCAAGCCGTTCACCGGGATGCAGCTGCGGGACATGCTCCGCAACCGCGTCTACATCGGCGAGCGAGTCCATGTGCCGGGGCGGGAGGTCCGTTGGTGGCGGGCACGGGACGAGGTGGTCATCACCGACGGCCAGTGGGAGCCGATCGTGCCTCGCGAGCTGTTCTTCCAGGTGCAGACGATCCTGGACGACCCCGCGCGTGTCCTCACCAAGCCGGGGGGTGCCCGGCACTTCCTGTCGATGATCGCGCTGTGTGGCCCGTGTTCGGGGCCGCTGTCGGCGAACACGCTGCGCGGTGAACCCGTGTACCGGTGTCACCACAACGGGTGTGTGTGCGTGCTTGAAGCTGACCTGGACAGGCTGGCGATGAGGCGCATCGAGGACTACCTGTCGGCGGAGGTGGTGCACGCTGGCCTTCAGCAAGCGGGGGAGCAGGCCGCGGAGGAGCTCGCTCAGCTGGACGCGCTGTTGGCGTCGGAGCGTGCCGAGCTGAAGAATTTGGAGCGCAGGGTCCGGGCGCGTGAGTTGTCGATCGACTTCGCGGCCAGTGTCGAGCCTGGTATCCGGGCTCGGCTTGCCGAGTTGGAGGCACGGCGTACGGAGTTGGAGACGCCGCCGGAACTGCGTGGGCTGGTCGGCCCGCGCGGGGAGGTTCAGGCGCGCCTGGCCGCGATCGACGATGTGGCACGTTTGCGCAGGATTGCCCAGTTGGTGCTGAGTCCACGGCTTGCGGGTGAGCTGCGTGTTATGCGGTCACCGAGCCGGGGACATCGGGTTCCTGTTGAAAACAGAACTACTTTCCGGGTGGACATCGATTGATCGCCGGGAATTGATCAAGATTGCGGGTGGGGGCCGAACAGGATATCGGCTGTCTGTCGATCGTTGGCCCACATTCGCTGCATTGACCACCGGTCTTCGTCCTCGTCGCGAAGTGTGCTGACCTGGCCGGCCATGCTCGTCAGGCGATGCTGCATTCGGGTGAGTCGCGTGTCGGTGCAGGTGTTGTGCCGGTGGGTCACCCACATCACCAGGAGCCCGGTAGTCACTCCAATGGCGGCAAGGCTGGCTGTCGCGGATGGAGTAGTGAGGGTTTTAGCGAGCATCCAGGTCAGTGCGGCCATGTCGAATTCCCCTTCAATTCGATCATTGTCCCAGGTTAGGTGGGTTCTGGGCTATCTCACACCTTGTCCCAACTGGACTGACCACCGTTACTCCAAATGCGCCCCGTGATCTTCCCGTGGCCGGTTTGTTATCAACACGTCGACCGATCGAGTGAACGATTACTGTCCACTTAGGAACGATCACCAGGTGTGACATGCGGCTTCGATCGCTCCACCTCAGCCAGCTTGTCGTACTCGTCCCGCCACGTCCGCCACCGTGTCCGAGTGAACTCCGACCGGTGACGGATCTTCAACGCGTGCAGAGTCTCCCGCGCCACCACGTACCGCTGTTCCTCTTCCTCGGTCCAGTCGGCCGGGAAGTCGTCGACGGGCGCGCAGTCACTGGCGGCCGTGACGGCTGGCGGGGGAGCGCCTTCCAGGATGAGTCGGGGGGTCTCGCGGGTCCAGTTGGGTAACGCGTCGGCGACCTCGAACAGGAACGCCTGGCCGACCCCGGTCTTCCCGTTCTCCAGCAGCTCAAGGCCGCGCGTGTTCTTGATGTCGTGCGCCCGGGCGAAGTCCGTGCGGAACTTGTAGCCGGCGGCGGTCCGGGCCTCTTCTACCGCCTTGCCGAGGGCGATACGCGCCTCGGCTGAGTAGTTGCTGGTGCGGAGCTGCCTTCGGGACACGTGCGCATGATTCCGCATGCCGGCCCCCTTGGCTACGCCGCTGGTGCGTATGTGCGATCTATGTCGCTCGGTGACACCCCGCTGCACTGTGCGCATGATCACGCATAGTAGAGCATACGCACCAGTAACCCCAAGTGATTGCTCGAACTTTATACGTGATCATGCGCGTACATGCTTGACCATGAACGCATGAACGAGCATGATCTGTTCATGCCCACCCTCAACGGCCCAGAAGTCCGGCACCGAGCCGCCGAGCTCGCGCCCCCCGGACACGCCACCGCCGGCGACGGGGAACGCCGCCGAGCCCACCGCCACTTCGCGTGGCTGTCCCAGCGGTCCGGCATCCCCGTCGGCACACTCCAGAACGCCACCCGGGACCACAACCCGCAGGGCATCACCCTGGTCCGCGTCTACGACATCGCGAACGCGCTCCGCCGCGACGACGAGAAGCTTCGTGACGTCGTGGCCGCGATCACGGTCGACGACGTGCCCCTGCCCGACGGTGACGACGCCGCGCTGCGAGCTGCGTCGTGAACACCGCCGAGCCCGAGTTCCGGGACTACCGCATCGACGAGCCGATCGAGTTCCGTGCCCCCTCACCCGAGGTGATGGCCGAGCTACGGCGGCTGCTGCCCCCGGTCGAACCGGTCGCGGAGCGTGCGGCATGACCGGCTTCGACCGGGCCTCCGACGCCTGCCCCGACTGCGGCGGCCGACTCCCCCACGGATGCAACTGCGGGAAGAAGTGACCACATGACGACGCCTCAGCCCCATCTGGACCGTCTTCCTGTCCTGCCTGTGGCGCGGGACGGCATCTACCCGCGCTGCGTGCACTGCCGGGGCGAGAACTACGTGCTCGCGGTCCTGGCTTACAGCCGTCGCGAGATCCCGTGTGCCGCCGTGGGCGGGTGCGGGCTGCTGCTGCCTGAGTCCTATGTGAGGGGGAACGCGGCATGAACGACCTGACGTTGCTGGGCGACAGCCCATTCGACACGATCCGGCGCACCGACGAGGGCGGCGAGTTCTGGACTGGCCGTGACCTCCAGGGCGTCATGGACTACGCCAACTGGCGCGAGTTCGCCGAGGTGATCGAGAAGGCCAAGTCCGCACTGGCGCTGATCGAGGGCAACGAGGCGGCGGACCATCACTTGGCCATCTCCACAAGTGATGGCGGACGCTGGGGTAACCAGCGGCTGGACGACTACCGCCTGACCCGGTTCGGCGCCTACCTCGTCGCGATGGCGGGCGACGACACGAAGCGTTCGGTTGCCGAGGCGCGGATCTACTTCGCGGTTCAGACCCGCAAGGCCGAGACCGCCCGGCCGAACCTGTCGGTTGTCCCCGATCTGTCGGGTGTCAGCGCTGAGGGGCTGGAGTGGCTCGGCGAGATCGGCAAGGCGCTGACCGCGACGTCGGCGGAACTGGCGGGCGCCAAGCGGGAGCTGGAAGCGGCGCGGACGAAGGTCGAGTACGTCGACACGTTCGTGCAGGCCGACGAGGGCGCGTGCCTGCTGCGGGTGTTCGCGAACCAGGTCAAGGTGGGCGAGCAGGCGCTGCGCGAGTACCTGATCGAGCGGGGCGTGCTGTACCGGACGTCGTTCCACCGCTGGTCGACCAAGAAGCAAGCCCAGGTCGAGGTGAACCAGTACCACGCGAAGAGCCAGTACAAGACGTGGTTCACCGAGCGGGACCAGCCGAAGGCCCCGCGCACTCCTGACGGTCGGATGACGACCACGTTGGACATCACCCCGGTCGGGAAGACGGGTGTTCTGCGTATGTTGCAGCGTCACCCGCTGGCCATTGAGGGCGGTGCGGCGTCATGACCGACACCGCTGTCACCGTCGAGCCCGAGCGGGTGGAGGTTGTCCGCTGGCGCTGCCCGTTCTGCCGCCGTTCCCATTCCGGTCGGGGTCGGGCTCGGGAGCACATGACGCGCTGCTGGTTCAACCCGGCGGCCAGGTCCTGCAAGACCTGCGTCCACTTCCAGGAAGCCACCAGCAGCTGCTACGCCGACCCGTCCTGCAACTGCGCCAGTCCCGAGATCTGCTCGGCAGGCGTGGACCTGGAGAAGCTATCGAAGCTGCCCATCCACTGCCCGAAGTGGGAACCGGCGTCCGAGCACATGGTGTGCGACGGCTGCGACGCCATGTTCCCCGAGGAGAAGCTGACCGCCACTGAGGACGGTCGGGCGCTGCTGTGCCCGGCCTGCCACCGAGAGGCGGAAGAGTCGTGAGCGCCCCGGAGACGGTGTCGGTCGAGCAGCTGTTCGCGGCCGCCGAGAACGACATCGCTGTGCGCCGGATCCGCTTCTACCTCGAGCAGCTGGACCTGTCGATTCAGCGGTGCGCGGAGTGCCCGGGCGGCGTGTGCTCGCTGTGTGTTGAGCGGGGCCGGATCGTCGCCGACATCAGGGCTTTCCTGCCGAAGGAGCCGTCATGAGCGAGATCGAGTTCGCGTTCGTCGTGTGCGCGGCAGTGCTGGCTGTCCTCGGCTTCGGCGGGGTGGTCACGGCGATCGCGGCGGGGCGCAGCCGCAAGGACTGACGTAGGCGCGGCCCAGTGCTGGGAACACCGGGCCGCTTGAAGACCACCAGATCCACAACCAAGGAGCATCTGATGACCAACGAGAGCAGATCGTACCCGCTGGAGGGCCCGCGTTACGGGATCGCGCTGGCGGTCGAGCGTGGCCTGTACACGTCGCAGCCGAAGCCGAAGGGCCGGCACCGCCGCGAGCGGTCCCGGGCGGGGGACATGAGCATCGGCGTACAGCTCGCCTGGACCGCCGTGGTCATGGCCGGGTTCGCGGCCGTGTTCTGGCTGTTCGGTCCGGTAGGGCTGGTGGCCGCGATCGTGGTGTTCCTGGTCGCGGCGGCGGTGATGTCGTGATGCGTACCGAACTCACCGACGGCGGCGGCCGACGCCGCGACTACGGGCCGAAAGGCTTTGCGGGGATCGTGCTGGCCCCGGTGCTGCCGCTCGCGGCGGCGCTGGTGGCGCTGCTGGCCGGCTGCGGACCCAACACCGAGCCGGGTGGCCGGGTGGGGTCGGGTATCGACTGGACCCCGTCGACCACGCCAGCGGTGGCGCCGACACAGGGTGGCGGTCGGTGATGGCCAGCAGGGACCAGATCCAGCAGACTGCGGACCTTCTCGCCGTGGTCACCCCCAACGCGATGATCGTGGACGCGCCGACCGCCGACTTCCCGCTGTGGCTGGACGTGCTCGATGTCGCGACGTTCAGCGCCCGGCTCCGTGAGAACGGCGAGATCGGCGCGTCGGCGCACGCCTTCTATCGCGGCGGCTTCATCCAGGTGCACACCACCGCTGACGTGTTGCACGACACCGAGCTGCCGCCCGCCGACTCGGATTCGCCGTCGCTGACGCTGCCGGTGTCGGCGGTGTCGCGGCTGGAGTCGTTCGAGCGCCTGGCCAAGAAGGGGGCTGCGTGATGGCGGCGTTGACCGATCCCGAGCTGGCGTTCCTAATCGCCGGGTTCGCCGCCGTCAGGGCAGACGTCGACTCCGAGCCGTTCGCGCACGAGCAGCAGTGGACCGGGGCTGCGGCGGTGGAGGCACGAATGAATGAGACACAGCCGTGAGCGACGACATCGGGCGCCGGTTCGCCACCGAGACCGCCGAACACGAGATGACCATCGCCCACGACGACGGCCCGTACCGGCACCTGAAGTTTCGGCACACCGGCAAGTGCTACTCCGGGTACTACTGGTTCGACCTGATCACCGTGCCCGGCACGTTGTTCTTCCAGGGTGATGGGACGTCGTTCGTGTTCTCCCGCGAGGAGGACATGTTCGGGTTTTTCCGGGGCAGTGCGTGGCGGGGCCGG
>JACCDR010376544.1_pt1 | contig 16151 bp, 13 predicted proteins | sample 7446431 | NCBI WGS metagenome assembly JACCDR01 (sample SAMN15323443, study PRJNA562643) | freshwater metagenome | isolation source: river surface water | place: USA:Blue River Watershed | collected 2017-08-17 | reverse complement strand
GGCGAGCAGGTCGCCACGCTGCTGCAAGACCTGAACGACTGGGCCGTGCTGAACCCCGGCAAGCCGTTCCGCGACTACCTGGCCGAGCGCCCCGACGCCGCCGCGCAGACGCTGGTGGCCACCGTCGTCGGCGCTGGCGGCAACGTCGCCATCGCGCAGGGCATCCAGAAGGTCGTCGAGCGCATGGCCAACGGCGAGGCCGACGCCCAACGAGCAGAAGAAGCGTCCAAAGGCTTGGCCGACGCCATGCGCGTCGCCGGCAGCGCCGCCCTGCGCGAGCGCAGCCCCGAGCAGTTCCGCGAGCTCATGGGCGAGATGGCTGACGGCAAGGTCTACGTCGACGGCAAGGTGCTGAACCAGCTGCCGCCCGAGGTCATCGCCACGCTGCCCCAGGCGGTGCAGGACCGGATCGCCACCGCGGCGGCCACCGGCGACGTCGTCGAGATCCCCGTGGCCGACGTGCTGACCGTGGCGCCGGGCACGCCGCTGGAGCAGGCGCTGGTCGAGCATGCGCGCACGGACCCGTTCTCGATGTCGCAGGCCGAGGCCACCAAGGCTGGTGAGCAGGCCCAGGCTTTCCTGCAGCAGGAGGCCGACCGCGTCATCGCCGAGGCGCAGGACCGCGACGCCGTGCAGGCCAGCAGCGACGCGGTGAAGGCGACCATCCTGACCGAACTCACCGCAGCGGGCCGCTACCGGCCGGCGGTGAACGAGGGCATGGCGACCTGGGCCGCGGCGTTCTACACCGCCTACGGATCGCGCCTGGGCGTCACGCCCGAGGAGATGTTCCAGCGCTACCGGCTGCGCATCCTTGGCGAGCCCAGCAGCACCGGGCAGACGGTGATGGATCAGGGCAAGCCCGGCGAGATGACGGTCGATGGCTACCACTTCAGCACCGCCGCCCGGCCGACGCTGTCGACCGCGTTCTACGGCACAGGCCTGAAGGGCAGTGCCCGCGACGAGATCCAGGCCTACCCCGACAAGCGGGTGGGCCAGCGCCTGTCGTTCTACTTCGACAAGGGCACCGGCATCCGCCCCGAGTCGGGCGTGGGCGGCATCGCGCACCGCGCGCAGCTGAAGAACGTGTACGACGCCGACGCGGACCCGTTGAAGCTCAAGGGCGGCAGCGCGCGCGAGTTCGAGACCAAGGTGCTGGACGCCGGGTTCAGCGGCTACGCCACCCGCATGGAGGGCACCCAGCCCGGCCAGGTCATCATGCTCGGCGAGCAGACGATCACGCCCGAGGTGCTCGGGCCGATGTCGAAGATCGAGACCGGCCAGCGCGTGCCGGCGCTGCAGGCGCGCGAGGCGCCCTGGCAGAACTACGCCACCGGCACGCCCGAGGAGATGCAGGCCCAGATGGCGCGCCTGCAGAGCAAGGCCAGCTGGCAGGCCTACGACATGCGCGTCGAGGGCAACGCCCTGCAGATCCGCAAGAAGGAGGCGGTGTTCGAGCAGCGGGTGAAGAACGTCACACCGGCGGTGCGCAAGCTGCTCAAGGCGCTGACCCCCGAGGAGCAGGCCAAGGTCACAGACCTCGTGGCCGGCAAGATCCTGGACGTGATGAAAGACCTACCGTCGTCCAAGGAGATGGCGGCAGTGGCCTACGCCGGGCGCGCCAAGCGCGGCTGGTACAAGAACTCGGCCGACGCGATCAGCGCGGTGTTCGAGGGCGACGCCCCTCGGTTCGCTGCGCTGCTGGCGGCGATGTCCCCGCAGACCAGCGTCGAGAACAACCTGTACAACGCGCTGGCCACCTGGAAGAACTGGGTGGCGGCCGGGCGTCCGACAAAGCGCGACGAGATCATCGCGGTGATGGGTCGCAGCGTGATGGGCAACAAGCTCACTGACAGCGTGCTCCCGGCCTGGATCAACAACAGCGTGCGCGCGCTGACCAGCGAAGACCCCGGCAAGGTTGTGCTGTCGGGGCCGAAGGTCAACTCGTTCTTCCGCAACCTGGTCGGCGTCGTCGACGAGGTGACCAACGACGCGTGGGTGGCCAACTACGCCCTGGTCGACCAGAAGATTTTTGCGGGCGGCTTGAACGTGTCGGGCACCGATCCCGGCAAGGGCAAGGGTTACCTGGCCATGTCGGCCCGGGTGCGCGAATCCGCCGCAGTGTTGACGAAACTGACCGGCGAAACGTGGACCCCGGCCGAGGTTCAGGAGACAATCTGGTCCTGGGCGAAGACGCTGTACGAGACCGCCGAATCGGCCGGGGAGACCCGGTCGGCGCGGCAGATCGTCGAGGAGCGCGCCCTGTCGGACGAGGCGATCAACGCCACGCCCGACTTCAGTTCCCTGTTCAGCAATCCGACCTACTCGAAAATCCTGGAGGACGCCGGCTATGGCCCCCAACTCGAAAGCCTTGCTGGTCGAACTGATGCAGCCCAAGGGCAACCCCGCCCTGGCGGCGAAGCAGGCCCGTTTGCTGAAGGCGATCAACTCCGACTCGAACTCCAAGCTGCCCGCCGACTTGAGCGCCTCGCCGAAAACCGAGGCGACGCCAGCGCAGCTGCGCGAGACCAGCGCGCTGACCAAGTCTTCGAGGAACTGAACAGTGTCTACCAGCAACAAACCGGAGACCGAGGAGGACGGTATTCGAGCGGAGGCCTTGCGCCGCTTGAAGGTGCGCCGAATGTTGCAGGCGCAACCGGCCCCGACCCCCGCCTCGTCGCCGTCGCCGAGCAATACGCCCGCGACAACGGCATCGACCTCCGACGCCAAGGCAGCTACGCCAAGGTAGACCCGGAGCGCGCCGCGCGCATCGCCGCCGCCTACGAGGCGATGGCCCACGCGCCGAACGATCCGGCGGTGAAGGCCGCCTACGACGACCTGGCCCAGCAGACGCTGGCCCAGTACCTCGCGCTGCAGGCGGCCGGTTACCAGTTCTACCTGGTCGACGAGACCAACGACCCCTACGCTGGCAACCCGTGGAACGCAATGCGCGACCTGCGGGCCAACCAGCGGATGGGCGTGTTCGCCACCGAGGCCGGGTTCGGCACGTCCGAGTTCGACCCCGCCGGCAACCCGCTGCTGGCCGACACCGGCATCGAGTGGGGCTACGGCGCGCCCGACGGCCCGAAGAAGCGGGTGCTGTTCAACGACCTGTTCCGCGCTGTGCACGACGCGTTCGGCCACGGCCTCGAAGGCGCCGGCTTCCGCGCCGAGGGCGAGGAGAACGCCTGGCAGGCGCACGTCCGGCTGTTCACCGGCCCGGCGGTGGGCGCGATCACCAGCGAGACCCGCGGCCAGAACAGCTGGCTGAACTACGGGCCGCACGGCGGGAAGAACCGCACGGCCAAGGTCGAGGACACGGTGTTCGCCGACCAGAAGACCGGGCTGATGCCCGAGTGGACCTGGGTCGAGGGCCGGGTCGAGGACGCGGTGTCAGGCGATGTCGCTGACAGCGAACTGAGCCCGCAAAGCCGCGATCTCTTCGGGCGTCTTGTCGCGGTTGCGCGTCAAGCCCTTGCGGACGGTAGGAACGACCAAGCCGTTGTCGCGCAACCGCTTGAAGACGGTGCTGGTCTTGACGCCCAGAACCTCGCCGATCTGCCGGAAGGTGACGCCAGCACGGTGCAGCAGGGCGGCCTCGGCCAAGACCCAGCGCTCCTCGCCGTGCTCGCGGAGATGCGTCGCGCTGTTCTCGATGACTCGAAGGTTCTCGGGGCGGTTGTCGGCGCGCTGCCCGTTGATGTGGTGGACAACCTCGTTGGGGAGCAAGGCCCGGCCGAGAGTCTTCTCCGCAACCAGCCGGTGTTCCAAGACGCTGCGACAGTCGATGCTGACCTGGCGGTAGCCCAAGCGGTTGACGCAACCGACCCGGGCGGACTTCTTCTCCTCGAGGTAGCACGCCGAGCTACAGAAGCTGCTCGAGTACCGCTTGGCGCGGGACGGGAAACGGGTGAAGGTGGTGCTGCAGCGAGCGCAGGTCAGGGGAACCGTCTTGGCCAAAATCGTCCTTCCGATCGCGGGCCGCTGGCTACGTTCAACCCCCGCACGCTTGAGATTGTACTGAGTCCTCATGCGAATTTGAGTTCTTTTTTCCACGAGACCGGCCACTTCTTCCTCGAGGTGATGGCCGACATCGCCAGCCAGCCGAACGCGCCGGCGCAGATCGTCGAGGACATGAACACGTTCCTGAAGTGGGCCGGCGTGCCAGACCTCGCCACCTGGAACGCGCTGGACCTGGACGGCAAGCGTCAGTACCACGAGCGCTGGGCCGAGAGCATCGAGCAGTACGTGATGGATGGCAAGGCCCCCAGCGTCGAGCTCCAGCCGCTGATGCGCCGGTTCGCCACCTGGCTGAAGTCGGTGTACGGGTCGATCCAGAAGATGCTGACGCAGCGCGGCGCCGAGGCCTCGCCGCAGCAGTTGAACGACGACATCCGCCGCGTGATGGACCGCATGCTGGCCACCGACGAGCAGATCGCCCAGGCCAACGAGGTCGCAGGCCTGGTGCCCGACGAGACCGCCGACGCGCAGGCCGCCGAGCGCCTGAACAAGCGCAGCATGGCCGACCTGAAGTGGGCGGTGCGCGCCCGCGACCAGGTCATCGCCGCCAAGCGCAAGGAAGCCGCCGCCATCGAGAAGGACATCCGCCAGCAGGTCACGGTCGAGGTCGATCAGACCCCCGAGATGCGGGCCAAGAAGGCGTTGGACGCGCTGAAGGTCACGCCCGAGTACGCTGCCACCCTGGCCGAGCACAAGGCCGCCAGGAAGGCTGCAGAGGCGACCGTACGCGAGGAGGTCAAAGCCGCGCTGCTGATGAAGAACAAGCGCGACATCGACAACAAGGTCGACGCCGCGATGATCAAGTGGGATCAGGCCAACCCGACGCCGAAGCGTCCGGTCAACGCGACCGACGCCGACGTGGCGACGATCGCCGACAGCTTCGGATTCGAGACCGTGGACGGCATGCTGGCCGCCATCGACGCGTTCGGCTCGCGCGCCGACGCCATCGACGGCCTGACCGAACGCCGCATGCTGGAGGAGCACGGCGACCTGATCGACGAGCGCGCGATCAGCGAGGCCGCCAACGAGGCGGTGCACAACGAGGCCCGGGCCCGCAGCCTGGCCACCGAACTGCGCACCCAGTCGGAGATGCTGAACCCGCGCGCCGACACCGGCGAGACCAACGCCAAGGGCAGCAAGATCACGGTCAACGCCCTGGTCGAGGCGGCCAAGCAGTTCGCCGCCAACGTCGTCGCTCGCACCACGCTGCGCGACCTGACCGCACGCGCCTGGCAGCACACCGCCGCCGAGCGCCGCGCGGCCAAGCGCTGGCAGGAGGCGACCGCCACCGGCAAGACCGCTGAGGCGGTGAAGGCCAAGCAGGACCAGATGCTGAACCACGCCGCGGCCAAGGCGGCGATCGACGCGAAGGCCGAGGCCCGCAAGATCCTCGACTTCTTCAAGCGCGTGACCAAAGGCAACGACGAGACCGTGGTCGAGAAGGGCCGCGACGCCGACATCGTCAACGCTGCGCGCGCCGTGCTCAAGGCATACGGTGTCGAGACCAGCACCACCAAGCGGGCCGACGAGTACCTGGCCCTGGTTGAGGAGTACGACCCCGAGCTCCACAAGGTCATCGCCCCCATGATCGAGGGCGCCGCTCGCAACGCGCAGCCGCTGGACGCGCTGACGTTTGAGGAACTGCAGGGCCTGCACGAGGAGATCCAGGCCCTCTGGCATCTGGCCAAGCGCAGCCGGCAGATGGAGGTCGCTGGCGACCTGATGGATCGGCAAGACCTGGCCGAAGAACTGTTCGCCAGGATGGAAGAGATCGGCATCCCAGATCGCATCCCGGGGGAGGGGCGCGCGGTCACCAAGGCCGAGGCGCGTGCGTTGTTCCTGCGCCAGGGTGTCAGCTTCCTGCGCCGCGTTGAGCAGTGGGCCGAGGGCATGGACGGCAAGTACGGCGGGCCGTTCCTGCGTTACGTCTTCCAGCCGGTGAAGGACGCAGCCGACCGATACCGCGCCGACCGCGCCGCCTACCGCAAGAAGCTGGAAGCGCTGGTGCAAAACATCGCGCCCATCGTTGGTGACCAAGTCATCAAGGCGCCCGAGCTCGGCAACGCCCCCGATGGTCGGCCGATTGAGTTCGGCACGCCCGGCTCGACTCGCGGCACCGCGATGAACGAGATCCTGCACGCGATCCTGCATACCGGCAACGAGAGCAACAAGCGCAAGCTGCTGCTGGGCCGCGGGTGGGCGACCGACAACGACGGCGTGCTTGACACCAGCAAGTGGGACGCGTTCATCAACCGTCTGGTCAACGAGGGCAAGCTGGAGAAGGCCCACTTCGACTTCGTCCAGTCGGTGTGGGATCTGCTCGAGGAACTGAAGGGCAACAGCGAGAAGGGCGCGCAGAAGGCGCACCGCGACGCCTTCGGCCGGTACTTCGCCGAGGTCACTGCCGACGCGTTCGTCGACCCCTTCGGCGTGCAGCGCCGCGGTGGCTACGCGCCAGCCATCGTCGACCCGGAGCAGGTCAAGGACAACGAGCTCCGCAAGTTGGCCGAGGCTGAGAACGACAGCATGGCCTACGCGTTCCCGTCGCCCGGCAAGGGGTTCACCAAGTCGCGCGTCGAGTACAACCGGCCGTTGCTGTTGGACCTGCGCACCATCGGCCAGCACATGGACAAGGTGCTGCTGTTCACGCACATGACCAACCCGGCGGCCGACGTGCGCCGGCTCATTACCGACAAGATGGTCGGCCAGCCGCTGACACGCATCGACCCCAGCGCGGCGGCCACCATGCTGCAGCCCTGGCTGCAGCGCAGCGCGCAGCAGGTCGTCGAGACCCCCATCTCTGGTGCCGGCGCGTGGGCGAGGGTGCCGTCCATCATCCGCGCGCGTGCCGGTGCGGCGCTGATGTTCGCCAACGTGTCCAACGCCATCCAGCAGGTCACCGGCCTGGCGGGCGCGATGGTCAAAGTGAAGCCCAGCTACATGATGCGGGCCGTTGCGCAACACGTCGCGCACCCCGTCAAGGCGGCGCAGGCGGTGTGGGCGGCGTCCACCTACATGGACGACCGCGCCAAGAACGAGGTCGCAGTGCTCAACGAGCAGATGCAGGACATCCTCATCAACCCAAGCGTCTACGAGAAAGCGCAGGCGTGGTCGATGCGCCACGCCTACTTCCTGCAGACCGGCATCGACAACGCGCTGTCACCCATCGTGTGGACGGGGGCCTACAACCAGGCGATGGCTGACGGAGCGGAACACGAGGACGCCGTGCGGTTTGCCGACGGCACCGTGCGCCAGACGCAGGGCAGCACGCTGCCCGAGGACGTCAGTCGGTTTGAGACTGGCCCGGCCTACGCCCGCGCGTTCACGCAGTTCATCGGCTACTTCAACATGATGGCCAACACCAACGGCACTGCGCTGCAGCAGATCGCCAAGGAGGCAGGCCTCAAGAAGGGCGCGGGCCGGGCGTTCAGCGTCGTCATGCTGGGTCTGCTGGTGCCGATCTGGGCGGCGGAAGCAATCGCCCTCGGGTTCCGGGGAGGCCCCGAGGACGACGATGACGACGGGTACTTGGACGACTGGCTGGCCGCGGTGTTCGGGTTCGGCACGGTCAAAGGCCTGCTGGCTACGATCCCTGTCCTCGGCCAGGCCGCCAACAGCGCGATCACCACGCTCGACAACAACCCCATGAACGACCGCATCAGCCTGTCGCCGGGTCTGTCGCTGATCGAGTCCGCGTTCAGTGGGAACGTGCAGACCGTCAAGGAGATCCTGTCCGAGGACAAGGACGTCAACGCCAGGCGCGCCGTGCGCGACGCCGCAACGCTGGTGTCGATCTTCACGGGCCTGCCGGTCTACGCAGTCGCCCGGCCAGCGGGTTACGCTGCCGGCGTGGCGCAGGGTCGGATCGAGCCGACCGGGCCGGTGGACGCTGCGCGGGGCCTGGTGACTGGCACGGCGAGCCCCGACAGCAAGCAGCGCTAGCCCCACCTATGGGGGATGGGACTCAGGCCGGAAACGAGTCGTGCAGAGCCGGGTCGTGCAGCACCTGACCCAGGTACAGCGGCACGGCGTCAGGGTCAGTCAAGCTGTTGTGCTTGTAGTGCTTGGCCTCGTGGAAGTAGCGCCCACGGTAGGCGGCGGGCTCTTGCTTGCACCCTGGCTGTGCCGCTGTGTACAGGCCACGAATCTCGCCCCCAGACCTGTACGTCTCCCGAGCGAAGTCGGCCAGCGAATACAGGCATGGATCGCCGGGGCGGTACTCCACCCAATAGCCGACAGGTGTCGTGATGTTCTTCATTTGCGTGTCGCCTCGGGGTTGGTTCAGGCGGAGGGCGCAGGCTGCGCGGCTTGTGCCTGCTTTGTGATCTTGACGGTGTAGACCCGCAGGGCTTCGATGCTGCCGAAGTGGACATAGCCAACATCGCCATCCGGCTTGTCGGTCCATGCGCCGCAGTCTTTCGCGGTCTGCCACCACGGCGTGCCGGGCTCTGGAATGGCAAAGGCGCGTGGGGCGGTGGCCTTGTAGGCATATTCGATGCCGCAGCCCATTGACTGCCAGTAGCTCACATCGGCCGCGCTAGGCTTGCCCGCGTTGAAGTGCTGAGGAGGCGTGCAAGGTACATTCGGGCGCCACGCCACCGTCTCGGCCGGTGCCGGCTGTGCTGCGAGCGCCGCACGGGCGTACTCGCGCATCTGCTCAGCGGTGAATACGCCCCCGTCGCCATCGGACGTCGAGGCGCCGGCCCCGTAGCGGTTGACCATCACCAGCGGGGCCGGCAGCGGTGGTAGTGTGTCGCTCATGGGTGTCACCTCTGGGGCTTGGAAACCTAGAGTGTAGCGCACGCTAAAACGCCCCGCTGCAGCGTGCCCGTGGCGGGGGCGCCCCCGCCGACAATGCCGGCATGACCGCACCCGCCACCACCCGCCGGGCCGGGCCGTTCAACGGCAACGGCGTGACCACGTCGTTCCCGTTCACCTTCAAGGTGTTCACTGCGGCCGACATCGCTGTGGTCGTGGTGATCGACGGGGTCGAGTCCACGCTGGCGTCGGCGTCCTACAGCGTCACGCTGAACGTGGACCAGGACAACAGCCCGGGCGGCAGTGTCAGCTACAGCACGCTCGACACCGGCGACACGCTGACCATCGTCGGGGCGATCCCCTACGACCAGACCGCGGATCTGCCCAGCGGCGGCAACTACCGCGCCATCGTCATCGAGAACGCGCTGGACCGCACGGTCTTCCAGATCCAGCAGCTGGCCGAGATCGCTGACCGCTCGGTCGTGCTGCCCCCATCCAGCACCGCCAGCACCGCGATGCCGCCGCCCGAAGGTGGCACCCTGCTGGGCTGGAACATCGCCGGCACCGCGCTGCAGAACTACGAGCCCCAGACCGGCGGCGTGGTCGTCGTCGGCGCCGAGGACGTGGCCTACGCCACGCCGGGCGGCGTCAGCGTCGACATGGCGACCTGGGCCAACCGGTTCAAGTTCGTCGCCAACTACGGCACCAACCTGGCCGCCGTGCAGGCCGCGCTGAACGCGGCCACAGCCGGCGACACCGTCTTCTGCACGACCGGCGCGACCTACACCGGCACCCTGCTGCCGGTGATCCCGGCCGGCGTGACCCTGGACATGCAGGGCGCCACCTTCACCGCCACGCTGGGCAGCGGCAACGTCTACGGCGTGCGCTTGGGCAACTACTCGGTGATCCGCAACGGCACCGTCAACGTCACCAGCACAGGCACCCCGTCGTCGCAGTTCATCTTCCACGCGGCGATCAGCCTGGGCGAGGCCAACAGCAACGGCGGTACGGCGGCGTCACCGTCGCTGTACTCGACGGTCTACGGCTGGCGCATCGAACGTATGGTGTTGAGCACCACCCGCCCGTTCACGCCCGTGATCCAGGGCGCGGGCAACCTCTACAACGGCGTGATCGACGGGATCACCATCCCTGACAACAGCGCCTGCTCGGGCGTGCACTTCGACTGGTCCGACGTCGGCTCGCCGGTGAGCAGCAGCGACATCGCTGGCACCCGCGCTGCGTTCGACAGTGGGCTGTGCTACACCACCCACCCGCACAACATCGTCATCAGGAACATCAGGGCCGGCAACCTGAGCGTGGCCGCGTCAGCGGACCTGGGCTCGAGCATCGTGCGGCTCTCGGCCTGCTACAACATCCACTGCGAGAACCTCTACGCCGAGAACGTGACGCTGACCGGCTACCGTCACGTCGGCGGTGACCTCGGGTTCGAGTTCGCCCGTGCCATCGACAAGCCCCACGCCTGCCGCGGCAACACGGTCAAGAACATGGTGCTGGGCGCCCTGGCCGCCACCGGCACCGCCGAAGGGGTGTGGGTGGACACCTTCGCCGACAACATCTACCGCGAGCAGTTCCTGGCCGGCTACGTCCCGCTGCTGAACCCGCTGATGCACGGCAACGTCGTGGTCGAGGACTGCGACATCGTGGGCCCCAACGCGGACCTGCAGCACGGCGCGCGGATCATCCAGGCGCGCGGCGTGACGCTGCGCAAGAACACGATCCAGAAGTGGCGCTACGGGGTCTGGGTCGACGAGTTCACCCGCGACATCGTGATCGACGACAACACGATCACCGCCAACCGCGAGGACGGTGTGCGTGTCGGGTTCGCCGCCACGCGCGAGGGGACGATCGACGTGACCGTCTCCCGCAACCGCATCTACGGCAACGGCACTGCGTCCACCGGGCGCGGCGTCAACCTCGTGCGCAGCCGCAACGCCCGCGTGATCGGCAACACCTTCGGCAGCGAGACCGAGACGACCCAGGCGGTCGCGGTCGCGGTGGTCGACGACGGCGCCAGCAACTTCGGCGCGGTGATCGAGGGCAACCACTGCGCCGGTGACACCGTCGGCGCCTGGGCGCTGACGGACAGTTCCCCGCAGGCCCCGTACTACTACCGTCAGATCAGCCTGGCGGCCAACAACACCTGCGACCCGCGGGTGCCGGCTGGCTACGGCGGCCAGGCCTACATCCCCCTGCGGGTGGTCGAGTCGACCGCCGGCCTGCCGTGCCGCGACTGGCTGAACCCGAACACCGGCGCGCCGACCGACGGCACCTGGTACAGGGGTGAGCGGCTGATCCAGGCGCTGCCGTCCGCGGCCGGCATCGACGGCCACGCCGTCGTGACCTCGGGCACGTTCGGCACGCTGTCGGGCCTGACCAACGCCGCGACCACCAACGGCTCGGCCAACGTCACGATGAGCCTGAGCGCTCGCACGGCGAACACCACCGCGAACAGCTACAGCATCGTGGTGAGCAGCGCCACCGACCTGCGCCTGGGGTTGACGGTCACCATCGCCGCCGCCGGCATCGCCGACGCGGTGATCCTGGCCATCGGCGGCACGACGGTGGTGCTGGACGCGCCGGCCAAGAGCACCCAGACCGGCGCCGCGCTGGTCACCCCGGGCGTCGTCGAGGGCGAGGTCATCAGCATCAACAGCACGCCGGTGACCAGCGGCATGGTGCGTAAGACGGTGGGCTCGACGGTCACCCTGTCCTCGAGCGCCGGCTCGACGGAGACCGGGCGCACCGTCTCCTACGTGACCCCGGTCTTCAAGGCCCAGGCCAACCTGGCGGCGTAGTGGCTGACGATCTGCACTCCGTCTACAGGCAGATCGACTACCTCGCAAACAATCTGACAAAACTGGAAGCAGTGATGATTGACCCCGTCGAGTTCGGCGAACTGAAAGGGTCGGTTGCCGCCCTGCGGCGTGACGCCGACGAGATGGCGCGGCGCCAGACCATCATGGACGGCAAGCTGGACCAGGTGCTCGAGCGGCTGTCCGAGGCCAAGGGCGGCTGGCGCGCGCTGATGCTGCTGGGCGGCGCTGGCGCCACGCTGGGCGGCGCGGTCACCTGGTTCTTCACCCACACGATCACGATCGGACCCAAGGGATGAACCTGATCACGCAGCTGCGGCGCGAGGAGGGGGTCTCCCGCCACGCCTACCAGGACCACCTCGGGTTCTGGACCATCGGCGTGGGCCGGCTGATCGACCAGCGCAAGGGCGGCGGGCTGTCGGACGAGGAGGTGGACTACCTCCTGCGCAACGACGTCGCGCGCTTCACCCGCGAGGTCAAGCAGGCGCTGCCCTGGTTCGACGAACTGAATGAGCCGCGCCAGGCGGTGCTGATCGGCATGGCGTTCCAGATGGGTACGGCGGGGCTGCTGCAGTTCCGCAACACGCTGAACGCGGTGCGCGGCAACCGCTGGTCCGACGCGGCCGAGGGCATGCTGGCCAGCCGGTGGGCCCAGCAGACGCCCGGGCGCGCGTCGCGCATGGCCAAGCAGATGCAGACCGGGGACTGGCAGACGTGAACCCGCTGCTGATCGGGCCGGTACTGGAAATCGGCAAGTCGCTGCTGGATCGGTTCGGGCCCGAGGACAAGGGCGAGCGCGCCAAGGCCGAGGCCGAGTTCCTGCGCATGGCCGCCGACGGCGAACTGAAGCAGGTGATCGCGCAGCTGGAGATCAACGCCCGCGAGGCGGCGCACCCGTCGGTGTTCGTGGCCGGCTGGCGCCCGTTTTTCGGTTGGGCCGGCGGCGCGGGGTTCGTCTATGCCACCATCCTGCAGCCGCTGCTGGCTTGGTGGGCTGCGATCAAGGGCTGGCCGGTGCCGCCCGCGCTGAACCTGGACCTGCTGTGGGTGGTGGTGACCGGCATGCTGGGCATCGGCGGCCTGCGCACCTTCGAGAAGTCCAAGGGCGTCACGCGCTAGGCGGTCTGTGACTCGTTCGCCGCCGGTCCGTACAGGTCGACGGTCTTCTCCAGGGTCTTGACCTTCAGGCGCAGCGCGCGCAGTTCGTGGTCCAGCGCGCTCACGCGCTGCTGCTGGAGTCGGATGCCGAGGACGTCGCCGGGGGTGTAGCGGTCGCCGCCGGGGGCGATGAGCTCGCCGTCGTGGAAGCGCCAACCGGTCCAGTGGCCGGCCGTTCCCGGCAGATCGCCCAGAAGGCCGTGAACGGCTTGGTGCTGGCACCCGGGCATACGGGTTGCTCCAGACAGCCAGCGCAGTACGGTGGTGCGGTGCACGTTGAGGGCGCGCTCAACCCCCCGGTGACCGATGGCGTCGATGAGGAGTCGGAGGTCACGGCGGGGCCTTTCGTTGATCTCAAGCACGGGGCAGTCACTCGCGGAAACGGCATCGGGCCCACCTACGCCCGGGCGACTTCCAGAATGGCAAGAGCGTGATGCGGCCGGTCTCGTCGTGTTGCCACATCGACCAGTACCAGCGGGTCATCGGAGAGTTCTGCAGCCGCTGGATCAGGGTAGTGCACATAAGACTGCTTCCGTTCAAGAGGTGGGCGCTGACGGGTCAGCGGGTTGGGGTGTGCTTTGTGCACGCCGTTCTTCAGGCGGGGCGTCGGTATAGAAGCCTTCAGCCGGATGGCGAACGCCTCGGCCATCAACGAAAGCCGTAAAGTCGCAAATGTGCTTCACGTCGAGCTTGCCGCAAACGTCGATCCGCACGAGTCCGGTCTCGACTTCGATGTCGTGAATAGGCCACTCCCATTTGCCGCCCAGCGTCACGCCGATGAAGGGTTGCGGCAGGCTGTTTATGTAGGCCATGTCCAGCAGGTCAGTTCGCATAATCAGGATTCCGTCCGAGGTTCAGAGCGTGTCGGTCAGGGGGTTGGCCGGTGCAACGCGCACGCCGCTGTCGAACGGCGCCAGCAAGTCGCGCAGGTTGTCAGCGTGCTTGACCAACCAGTCGGCGATGTCGTCGGCCTGGTGCGAGCGGATGTGCGGCATGTCCTCGGCGACCAGCGTGCGCAGCGGGTCGAGGCGCGCCTTGAGCACGCGTTCCTTGCGCTCCTGCATCTCCTCCAGGCGACGGTCGTCGTCGCGGGTCCAAGTCTCGGTTTTCATCATCTTCCTTTCAGCGCCGCCCACACTGCGGGCAGGCGCGGGTTGTAGTGCGTGTAACGCGGGTTATTGTTCAATGGCTGGTGGCCGGGGGGTGGTCATACCTTGAGCCCAAGAGTAGTGGCGCGGCCAACGGAGACCTGACCAGCCGCGCATCGTTTCCGCGCTGTAGTCCCGCCGCAGTTGAACGCGCACACGGCGACCACACTTAGGGCACGCGTTGCGCCCGTCACCGCCATCTGGCTGGGCGGGGGCCGATAGGGAACCGCCTTGCGAACACCAAGAGGCTAAACGGCTTGTCATTCGCGTGGCAAAAGCCGCTGCCCGCAGGGGCACCAGACATCGCTGAAGGCGGGGACGCGGTGGCACGCAGGGCACGAGAACGTCTGGGGGTACAGCGGCGCTGGTGCCGCCCACGCAGGGCAGTCGCGCTCCCTGTTGCAGTTGTTCGGGTCTTGGTGCACGCACCCGGCGCCGCGCCGGCCGTCGCACAGCGCCCCGTCTTCGTCGGGGGCCGCGGTCACTTGCAGAACTCCACCGCCGCCGCCTTGATTCGCTCGCCTTGGCGACGCTTGCTGTGGTCCACCTTGTAGGCCTTGCCTGCCTGCTTCCAGCCGACGGGGGTCTTGTATTCGTTGCGGATGATCTGACCGCGCGACTCGACGGCGCGGACGCTGGTGCCGTCGCTGTAGTCGATCTGGTAGGCCATCGAGCCTTGCGTGCTGTAGACCTGGGCGTTCTGGATGGTGATCATTTTGCGGGTCCGGTTGGTGAGTCGATGAAGCAGAGTGTACACGATCTTTCAGCATCTGCTACAGGGAAAACCCTCGTTCTAGTGCACAGAATGTATAGTAGGTAAAAGCTATTTACTAAAGCCAGTCAATAGCTTGCCACTAACATCCTGCTCGCTTCACCAGTAGCAGGTGCCATCATTCTGTGCACGATGCACGACGCCCGTCAAGCGCACCTCGTTCGCGCGCGGCAGCGCCGCCAGCCAGGTCGGGCACCACTTCCGGCCGGTGCCGGGCAGGCGGCCGGCGTTGAACGCCACGCTGTAGGGCAGCACGCGCGGCGCCACGCGCCCTTCCATCAGGTCGACGCCGCGCTGGGTGAGCGCCAGCGTGTGGGGCCTGCGTCCCTGGCCGCGCACGCCGGGCTCGAGCAGGCCCAGCCTGCGGGCCTCGGTGATGGCACTGGGCGCGTCGTAGACCCGCGCCACCGGCATCCTGCCGCCGGCCTGGTAGACCTGACGCACGATGTTCAGCCAGGCGCTCACTGCCGGGACTCCAGTTCGATCAGCAGGTCGATCTCGTGCTTGATCTTCTCGAGATCCTGGAAGCGGTGCTCGGCCGGCTTGTCGCGCCAGCGGGTGATGCGCTTGACGATGCAGCCCTCGAGGAAGTTCAGGCCGTTGGCGTGGATGTACTCCACCGGCTGGATCTTCTTGCCCTTGTAGTGGGCGCCGGCCACCTGGACGTTGAGGGCGCTGGCGGGCTTGCCGCCGGTGAGGGCTTGCGTGCCGGCGCGGATCTCGGCCGACATGTCGGTGACCGTCGGGGGCCCGTCTCTTCGCCGCAATATGGTGTAGCCGCCGCCCAGGAGCGCTGCCCCTGCCGCCGCGGCCTGCTGCCGGTCTACCGCGCAGTGCGGGCACCCATCGTGCTCGTCAACGTCGATCCGGTGCTTCTTGCAGAAGATGGTCATCGCTGTCCTTTCATCGCCGCGAGCAGGATCTGCTGCACGCTGGCCTTGGTCTTCAGGCGCTGGAGGACGAGCTCGTCGACCGTCCCACGAGAAACGATGCGGTGCACGAACACCGGCCTGTTGTAGCCTGACTGCGCTTGGCGCGTGGGGCCGATCCGCTCGATCACTTGCTCGTGCTCTTCGAGGTTCCACCAGAGCCCAAAGAAGACGATGATGTTGCCGCCGTCTTGGAGGTTGAGGCCGTGGCCGGCGGAGGCAGGATGTGCAAACAGCACCGGTATCCGACCTGCGTTCCAGTCCCCAACCGTGCGAGGGTCAGCATCAAGCGTCCTGCCTTGAGGAAAAGCACGCTGTAGGCGGGCGAGGTCACTCTTGAAGTGGTAGGCCACCAGGACGGGCGCGCCAGCAGCCTCTTCCACCACTGACTTGAGGGCTTCGATCTTTGCATCGTGCAGTTCCTTCCAGGTTCCTTGGTCGTCGATGTACAGGGCGCCGTTGGCGGCCTGCAGGCACTTCATTGTCTTGGCCGCCGCGTTGAACGCCTCGACCTCGTGGCCGCCGGCCAGCGTGG
>JACCDR011112034.1_pt1 | contig 16155 bp, 23 predicted proteins | sample 7446431 | NCBI WGS metagenome assembly JACCDR01 (sample SAMN15323443, study PRJNA562643) | freshwater metagenome | isolation source: river surface water | place: USA:Blue River Watershed | collected 2017-08-17 | reverse complement strand
TCATTATTGATGTCGTACTGGCGAACGATCCGCATCGAAAGACCGTCGTAGACTTCGCGCGCAGAGAAGTCGACCCCCTCGGGCATGATCAGATCGGCCGTACCGAAGGCAAAGGCACCTTTGTGATAGGCGAGGGAATTGGTCAACAGTTCATTTGCGCCCGCACCAACCTTGGTAATGGCCGCGTTGTCCGCCGGGAGGGCCGAGACGTTTTGTCGGGCGCCGGTGGAGACGATTGCCGGGCTGACCGAAATCGAGGTCGCACTTGCGCCAGTGGTCGCAGTCACCACGAATTGCTGCAAGCGGCCCAAGTCGATTTTCGTCTCCGGGTGAACTTGGTTAACCCCAGCAATCGTAATCACGTCGCCTTTCAGGAAAGTAGTCAACCCCGTGTCAACGACAATCGCAGTTGCGCCCGAAACCGTGGCCCCGTTCATCAGGTATCCGGTCACTTTTGCCGCAGTGCCGGTTTGATGAGTTGCGAGGTGAGTCGTTTCGCCGAAGTTAAAACCGGCAGTCCGGCCCATCATGCCCTCGCGGTACTGGCTTGCAAGGGTATCTTGGGCGTTGAAAAGGCCTTTGAGCGCATCGACCAATTTCGTCGAATGGGTGGGGGTCAGGAGCGCAGTGCGTTGACGGCCGTCTGGGGCGAGGGCTTCGTTAAGATACTGCCGACCGGTCAGGAAATGCACCAGCGCCGGGGCAGCGGCATCCCCGTCGACCAGTTGATAAACATCCTTATACATCGACATTGCATCGGCTTCGACGTTAGCGGCGAGAACGGCCATCGCGGGTTCGAGAACTCGGTCGGCGAAGTCGTCCATGGAAAGGGTCAACTCGGCCGAGGTGAAGTTGATATCGACCCCTTTTTGAGAGGCGATTTGCAACGTCACGCTGGTTTCGGCAGTATCCTGCGCTGCGAGGGTCGCCCCAGATCGGACAACATACTGATTCGGAAGGCGGATTTTCAGTGAATCACCGATTTTCGCCCCGCGCTTCGCATACGCATCGTCATAGTCGCGGACAATACTGCCGACGAAGGTCAGCTTTTGGTGCAGGATTTGCAGCGCCTTGCGCGTTACTGCGGTAGGGGTCAGAAGAGTATTAGCCACAATAGAACCTCAAGTTAGAGAAGAAAATTAACGGGATTTAGCCACGCGAGCCCGTTCCTTACGCATCCACGTGTCAATATCGTCGTCATCGCTGGGGAGGGATGAAGTCGATCGACCGCGCGTGCCGACAGGGGTGATCGGGTCTGGCGCCGCACTAAGTTTTGGCTTTGGTTTCGCCAAGTCGGTTTCGAGTTTCATCAATTCACGGGCCGCCCGGATGGGGGACAGTCGAGCAATTTCGGCCGCTTTGAGTGGGTTTTTTCCAAGATAATAAGCCAGTTCCGGCCCCTTTTCACTATCTGTTAGATATTCCGCCATTGACGGAGTGATAGGGAGGTTCGGATTATGGACAACCGATTCGAAATCAGGATACTGGTCTGCGATAGCTTCGGCTTTCTCGTGAAAAGCGTCTGCCACCCGTCGGCCTTCTCGTTCCTGTTCGCGCTCGGCTAGGATTGCCTCGGCTCGCCGATTTGCAAGAAACTCCACTCGCGCCTCGGCATAGGCTGCATCATCTTTGAAAGATTCCCGACGGGGTTCTGCGGCAGTTTGGACTGGCGACGATGGAGTATTGCCGCGTTTCCAATCTGATCGCTGAATTGCCCGCATTTCTCGCCGCAGTCGTTTTTGCACTGCTGCATCAAGCTCGGCTTGTGTGAACTTACGTTCTTCCTGCTTAGGTTCTCCGCTGGGTTCTGGTTCCGGGGTCGCAGTCTCCCCAGTTTCTCCCGCCCCGACAATAGGATTCTCGTCGGTCGATTCGACGTTTTCGGGGATGGTGTTAGCTGGATTAGGCACTTTTTGTTTCTCAATTAAGAGGCCCTGCCAAACCGGACAGGTGCGGGGCGATTACTCGCCAGGGAACTCGGCCAACTCTTCTTGGAGAGCTGGAGATGGGTTTTGTTGAGCAAGTTCGAGATCGGTCAATGCGCCGATTGAGGCGATATCTTTTCGCGTGTCGGCTTCGATCTGGATGCGAAGACGGTCGGTTTCGGCCCGGAAACGGTCAATTTCGAGCCGTTCTTGGTCGAGTTGCAGTTGGCGATCCATGGCTTGTTGCTTCAGTTGATCACTATGCAACTTCGTCTCGGCTTCGATTTGCTTTCCTTCGATAATCTTCTGCGCTTCCTGCAAAGCTTGCTGCATCATTTGCATTTGTTGTTGCATTTGCTGCATGGCCATCTGGACTTGTGAGGGAATCGGGGTCGGTGCATCCTCTTCTTCCAACATTTTGCGGACTTCAGGGATCAAGGTCACTTTTAGCCGCTTGGCGATATCATCTGCGCCCGGCCAATCCATATTTTGAACCAGTTGATCCCCGATAATGCTCCAAAGTTGGGGATTCGCCTGGGTCATTTCGGACATTGCCGTAACGGCTTCGACCCGTTTCGTATTGAAACTCGGTCCACTGCTGGCGTAGACATCATATCGGCCGATTTTCGGATTGAAAGAACGCTCGATAGCCCCGGTGTTGTCGTTGTGGACTTTTGTCAAGGGTTCGGGCTGGTCTGGATCAATCGTTACGGCTGAGGCTTTCCCATCCTCTCCGAGAATCTGCGTAACTCGTCTCGTATCGTAGATAACTGGATACATTCCAAGAATGATTCGGCCGACATGCCGAACAGCTTTGGCGAGATTATCGGAATAGTGATAGGTTGCGGTATCGCCTTCGCGCTGACGGGCTAGGATCGCCCGGCCGCTTGTTTCATTGGATTGTCGACCGAGACTGGCGTCGTATTGGCCAGTTTCTGCCTTCATATCTTCGTTCGCCCCTGCCGCTACCGAGGCGAGACCGGGCTCGACCGTCGTGGGGGAAACCCGGGAAGGAGCGGGAATGGAATTTCCCTGGGCATCCAGATGATTCCAAGGGAGAAATGTATGCTTGGCGTCGTTGGCAGTTTGCCAAACTTTCTCAAACCCTTCCAACGCTTCAATCGGCGCGAGCCAGGGCGTTTTCGGCGCTTGGAGAACACGTTCGACAATTGCCGATTGGGCGACATTATACATTCGTTGGGAGTCTTTGGAATTTCGGACGATTCCACTCGTGACAATTTCCCCGTCGATTTCCCACTCGTTTCCGACGACTCGCGCGATTGGAATTAGATACCCCGGAAAGGGTTTTTCTTCCAGAATTTCCACCCCACTGAGTTTTCTCCAAATGACCTGACAACGCTTGCTTTGGCGTTTCTTGAGCGGCTTTTCGCCCGCCATCACTCCGCGCGGAAGGCCGTCCCCTTTATAGGAAGTCTCCCCATTTGCCCACAGATACAACTCGGCCGAGGTTTCCTCAATCTCAAAATACTCACAGACTAAAACACTCTTCTCCCCGGCATCGTACCAAAGGGCATCAGATTGGAAATCCCAATCAATCGGGGCTGCGTCGGGATACTGAGCTTTGAATTCCTTTTCCGAAAGCCGTTCTTCGATGAATCCGAACTTCGCATCACTCCCGGCCGGACACTGGATATCCGGGTCGAGGTAGATTCGGAAAGGGTTCTTCACCCGCCGAATGCGGATTTCCTGTTCGAAGCTATCCGGGGCCGCGTATTCGGCCAGAACACGGATAAAACCTTCCCCGCAGGTTACTTGATGCTCGCTCCCGGTATCGTAGGCCGTGTCTGCGTCGGAGTTTGCCTCGATATAACGAACAACGCCCATTAGGATTTCCGCCACTTCCACATCCGCCCGATCATCCGCGGGCCGGAATCGAATCGAAGGACGATTTTGGCGGGAATCGTTCGTCACCTGCCAGATGTGCTGCGGCATTTTGTTAATCGTCAGGCAGGGCCGGCGCTGGAGTTCGCGTTCTTTTCGGGTGACCTCGTGCCATTGCCACGGATCATCGGGCGATGCGGCTGCAAACCGCATATCGTCCTTTGCCTTCGCCCGCCCCCGGGAATAAAAACTATTGCACCGTTCAAACCGTTCTTTCGCGGTAGCGAGAATATCTTCGTCGCGTTTGGAAGGCATTTAGAGCAGTTCCCGAGTTTGATTCAGCGCGTGGGCGTGGAGTAGGGAGACGATTAATCCTTGAAGGACTCCGGCCTGTTTGGCCTCTCGAATCGCTTGCTGGAGGGCGCAATCGAGCCGATTCACTCCAACAAGAATTGCGGGCGAAATCGCCCCGGCCATGAGGGGGGAGATATTCGATTCCGGCTCGGCCGGGACTTCAGGACATCCAGCTATTTGCATATTCGGGATACTCAGTATGGGTGGGGCCGGTTTGGATCTTTTTGGAAGTCGCTTTTCGCTCCGAGACGATCCCGGGGAAGAGTTCAGTCAGGGCCCAGATAGCCGAATCGGCCCGATTAGGGGAACTGGGGCCGGTATAACCGTGGGTCGAGAATGCACAGTATTCTTCCTCCAGTTCGGGGAATGCGCCGACATGACGAACTTTGCCCTTTTCGTACAGGGCGCTGATCGGCTCAGCCCGAACATGCTTTCCGCGGGATGCGGTTACCATTTTGAAGGGGGTATTTGACCGGGCCGAGAGAACGGTAAATTTGACCATTGCCCCACCGTAGTTCACTTCCCCAACTACGGAATCGGCATCATGGCGATCGTAGGCCGAGGCGACCATCCGCCCCCAAGTCCCGGGCCCGGCCCCCGAGATTGTGCAATCTTCGAGAATATACCCATTTCCGTCGATCCCGAGTCCGGCAACCACAATCCCCACGGCGTCGTTTTTGGTTGATCCTTCGTCCGCCCCAGACGGATCCACGCCGATGATAATTCGCTGGAGTTCGGGGGCTTTGTCGACCCGCCAAGTATCGAAATCGATGTCATTGAACAGAGCCGAGGGATTGGCTTCGGCGAACTCGCCCGCTTTGAATCGTTTCTGGAGACGGGCCGAAAGGCTATCGAGTTGGATGAGGTAGCCGGGCGGGAGATTGGCCAGATTATCCGTGGGGTTCATCTGGGCCCAGGCGAAATCATCCGGATTGGCGAGCGGGAGACGGGTTTCGGGGTCGACGTGATCGTGAAAGACTTTGTAGGACCAATGGGCCTTATTCGTGGGATTGCAGTCGTAATAGGCCCGAAGGCGGAGAATTGAGCCATCCTCGCAGATTGCCTTTTGGGCGAGACGGGTTACGGCGATATTGCGAGAATCCCAAGTAATTTGAGGGACTTCGTTTAGGTAGATTGTTGCGTATTCTTGGCCGAGAACCTTTTCGGTTCGTTCCTTATCGTCGAGACCCCCGAACCAGATTTCCGAACCGTTGGGAAGGGTTACGAAGTAGTCGGTTTTGTTCAGATCGTAGGGGATGTGGGGGAAGCAGAGACGATGGATTTTGGGGTAAGTATCGAGAACGATTGAGGCTTTGATAGCGTTGAAACGGAAGCGGAACATCGCATGGCGGGATCGCGGGGCTTTGAGGGCGCGGATCAGGATAGCCCGAATGATCAAGGCTGTTTTGCCCGAACGCGACCCGCCGTAAACCATTCCGTGCGTGGCCGGGCCGGCTAGGACTTGGGATTGGACTTCCGACTGACGCGGAGTGAGGATCACAGTTGGGATTCCGCTTGGCCGATGTTCACGATCATTTGGGGCTTTTCGGAAGGGCGGGCGCCGTAATTGAGGGCCTTGAGGGCCATATCGGCCGAACGCATAAGGAAGTCTTCCGAGGCGAGGGTTCCAGCCTCAGGCCGGGTTAGGCGAGTCATGATGTGGTCAAGGGAAGCTTTGGCGATCACATTTAGGCGATCGTCAATTGAAGCGAGAAGGACCGGATCAATCAGTTCTCGACGACGTTCCCCTAGCCGGGCTTGGAATGCGTCAGAGTTGATGACGATGGAAATCCAGTTCGGGGTCCGATCGAAGATTTCCGCGAGCCGGTATTGGGGAACTGAGGGATCGGCGATGATTGCGTCAATCATGGCCTCGTGGGAGTAACCGAGTTTCTGGATTTGCCGTTTCGAGATATCGGTCGGTGCAGTTGTGGCGGTTAGAGGGGTGGTCATTTTTGGGTGGGGTGAGTTTCGGGGGGCGTGAATAGGGTAGCAGATTTTCAAGGGGTCGGGAAGAGGGGGGGCAGATTTGATTGCAAAAGATTGAGGCGAGGGCCGCAGGGGGTACCTGAGAAGAGGGGGGGGGGTACTTAGCAAAGTTTCCAGATAGGGGCGCACGGTACGTGTTCGACAGTCCAAAAAGGTTCTGAGTGGGAACGGAACGGTGCCTCGGAAAGAAGGGATCCCACACTTATTTTTTTTATACCCCCCCTAGTATACGGCCCGTCGTCGCGCGCCGCCCCGTCCGCTCGTCTGTCCGTCCGCAGGTCGGTAGGTCCCTGGGTTTGTCGCCTGATCAGTATCCCTACTGTCTGTCGGGTCTCTGAGGACCGTTTTCCCCCGAGCCGATCCCTTGATCCCTAGGCACCGGGTCGCCCCTGTCTTCGGCCCTATTTGTCGATTAACTTTCCACGACCTAGGTATAGGGAAACGCGCTAAGTTGTTGATTTTCCTCAGATCCCATACCTTTGGGGGTGTCGGCCTGTTTTACACTCGGCCCGAAGCCCTGGGCTGAGCCCAGCACTAAGTTGTTGATTTCGTTCCAGTTTTTCAAGTTGGCACGGACGGTGCTAATAGAAGAGTACCGGCGACGGTCGCCGAGAAGGAAAGCGAAGATGATCCCCTACCAAATCGATGATTCGATCGATGCTGTCGAGTGCGATCCCGCACTGATCAACTGAAAGAAGGAAACAACCATGGCACACAATTTGACAATCCGGGCGAACGGGAAAGCGGAGATGGCCTTTGTCGGCGAAGCACCGTGGCATGGGCTTGGTCAGTCGGTCACTCAAGGTGCCTCGATTGAAACGTGGGCAACCGAAGCCGGGCTGGATTGGCAGGCTGAAGAGTCCCCGGTAATTTACATGACTCCCGTCGGGCAGATCGCCTCGAAAGAGAAAAAGGTCATTTGGCGTTCGGACACTCGAGGGCTTCTGGGCGTGGTCGGGGACGGGTATCAAGTCGTTCAACCCGGTGCCGTGCTAGAGTTTTTTCGGGATTTGACCGAGGAATCAGGATGGCACATTCATACGGCCGGTTCGCTTGGCGAAGGGCGTCGGGTGTGGGCAATGGCTACACGGAACGATATGACAGCGCAGGTCGGCCCGCAAGATGAAGTGCGGGGGAATCTGCTTCTGGCAACTTCCCTTGATGGAACGCTGGCCACTTCCTGCGGATTTACCAGTGTGCGGGTGGTCTGCGCGAACACGCTGGCGGTCGCACTCGGCGAGAAGGGATTCATCCGAATCAACCATCGGTCCACTTTCAACTCGGAATCGGTCAAGAAGAAACTCGGACTACTGGGGGACACATTCGAAACGTTCATGGGCCAATGCCGCGAACTCTCAGACATGACCTGTCAGTATGTCGAAGCGCGGGACCTGCTTATGAAGATCTTCCGCACGGCCCCAGTCAAGGTCGAGGCGAAGGTCGACCCGTTTGCCAAGTTCCTGCTGGCCGCCGGAATTGAGCCGGAGCAGAAAGAACCCAGGGCCGTAGGGAAGGTCTTGGAGTTGTTCGCTGGCGCAGGGATGGGCTCTCGGCTCGAAGGCGCGGTCGGCACTCGTTGGGGACTCCTGAACTCGGTAACCGAATGGGTCGACCACCATGCAGGCCGGGCGGCCGACACGCGGCTTTCCTCGGCGTGGTTCGGCCCGGGACAAGAACTGAAGACGAAAGCATTTGATGTTCTGCTGACGGCTTGATTCCACCTACCTTATCCCCAGGAAATCGGGGATAATAAGGTGCAATCGTGCACTATCCAGAAAGGAATCATCATGGCTCGCAAACCCGCGCAATTCGTCGCACAACCCATGACCCCGGTGGCCGATGCGATCAAGTCGGCTGAGTCGGCAAACGAGTCGGTGGCCACAGAACCCGAATTCGTCCTCTCCCCATCCCCGGCAACTGCCCCCGAGAAGGGCAAGCATCGAATCAGCATGGAACCGAATTTCGAGGCCCGAACACTTACCATCAGTGTCGACGGTTTCGCCCCGATCACGGTGGACGTGGAACAGCTTTCACTCGACATCCAGATGGCCGCAATCATGCAGGGCCTACGGACACGCTATTCGGGCGCAGCGAACCTTCCTACCGGCACACCCCTTGTCGAGAAACACAGGGCAATTCTGGCTCTCGTGGAGCATCATCGCGAAACTGGGAAATGGGCTATGGAAAGCGAAGGCGGCCCTGGGCGAAAATCCTACCTCGCCGAAGCCGTCGCCGAGGTGGCCGGGATTTCGGTCGAAGATGCGCGTACCCACCTCAAGACAATGACCCCGAAAGTGATCAAGGCGCTTCGGGCCGATCCAAAGATTAAGGCAGTTTTGGCTCGGCTGGAGTCGGAACCCGAGGCCGGGGCTGTGGCGGCAGCTGCGAGCTTCCTGGCAGGCTTGCGGGCTCGCAAATAGGCCTAGATCCCGGTAGCAAGGTACCGGGTCCCTTCAGGTACCCCTTGACAGCTACTCATATAGCCGAGAGGGGTACCTAAAGGGACCTGAGCCCGGGGAAGGCCCTGTGCTCCGGCCCCTTTTCGCCCCATTGTGGTATCGCAAAAAGGATCAAGATTGAAAGGATCAAAAAATGACTAAGAAAGAGAAGCGAGAAGAACTCCGAGTGCTTTTAGTAACAATTCGAACCCTCGTTCGACATGCTTCTAAGATGGCACAAGATCATAAAATGTCTGAAGAGGAAATAATGGCTATTGACAACTGCGCACGTATACTTCTCGAAACTTCGTGGTTGTTCGAGTGATAGAAAATCACACGTCAAAGAGAAGCTTAATCTGCACGAACAAATTTTTCTAAATCTGCACCAGCAAGGCACCAATAGCATAAGGTAAAGTCTATGTCTAAAAAAATCTTCTGTGATATCTGCGGAACTGAAATGTCTTATGTCGACATTCCAGAGTATCTTAGAGCGGAAAGCGAAACGATTAAAATCGAAGGAACCCAGAGAACAATAAACTTTGATATCGCCGTCCGAATGATCCCTACCGCACCCCGGTCGGGAGAACATATTGACTGTTGTTACTATTGTCGAATAAAAGGCTTGACCATCCTACAGCAGAAATATCAACGCATCGTCTAACCTTCCAAAGGAATCCAAAATGCCCCGTCCTCGCGCCCTTATCACCTACCCTAACGATCAATTTCGCCGTCTCGCCGAACGCGGTCGGGAGGGGAATTGTCTCGTCCCTTGCACCAAATCACAAGCGCTGTCCATTCGCGGCGAATGGTATGCATGGCGCCGGGTTTGCGAGCTCAATCCGGAGATTGCTAAGAACTTCGGCATCGATGCGGAGATTCTGCGCGACGTGGCCCTGCGGGTTGATGCGGGTGGATTGATGGCCTTCCCGGCCATTCTGCGCGAAAGTATTCAGGTGTTGGAGCGCGCTCTAGGCCCGGCCGACACGATCCAGCAAAAGGCCGGCGAGTCCCTCGCCATGCTCCGGGAAGCTCTGGCGCAAGGGGAAAGGGAAGAATCGTGAAAGTAGCATGGAATAAATCATGATCGCCTGCCACCTGATAATCACCATCGATTCGGCAAATGCCGGGGCTTTCGAAGATTGGCTCGAGACTCAGACAATTGTGCCGATTATTGCCTCCACAGTCGATGACATTCTCCATCAAGAGGACGAAATCAGCTATGCCATCGGCACATTCTACAAACATCAGAAAAACCGCCTTCCGGCTCTACTCGAAGCCATTTTGCAACAACCGTGGGGAGCGTAATAATGAACGGCTCCCCGTGGAGACAGCTTCCCCATCTAAAATATATTTCTGTGAATCGACGTCCGGTTAAATATAAACTTCCCGCAATCCCCACATATGACCGGATCAATCATGGAATTTATGAAGGTTGCGTAATCGTCCAATACCCAACTTTCGCTCTTCTCGTTCAAGTTCTCTCTTATATTCCAGAAAAGGACCCATCATGAAACCGCGATTCAAGTGGATCAAGAGCGTTCGGCAAGCCCTCCCGATGCTCACCAAAGATTGTCGTTACCCCGTCTTCGATCATGTCGGTACGGGATTTTTCTCCGGTTGTCTTATTGTTCACTATCCCCGCGTCTCCCTTCTCGTCCGGCCTCTCTGATGGGCGCGAATCGATTACTCCCTTCCCCTGAATCCTACCCAGTCGCATTCTTAAATGCGATTCGGGACGGTCGGGGCGTGATCTTTGCCAAGGATCTTCTATGGACCCTCGAATCGAGTAGAAAACGATTCCGCCTTTGTCTTGCCCTCTTGCGCCGGCCCTCCAATATGGAACACGCCCTGCACCTTCCAGCCCTTGAGCGCTGGTCAGTTGAAGTTGCCCCCGGCGCGCTGATCGTCCGCAGTACCTCACGCCGCAAGCCGACCCCGGCACAGCTCTCTGCCGAAACAATCCTAAAAGAAGGTCTAAAAGATTGATCATCCTCGCCCGGTAACTCTATAATTCCCTCAGTCGCGCCACTTCTGGGTTGCGACACTTCACCACCCATCTAGGAGCTATCATGGCCAAGAAACCCGCCCCGGCTGCCGTTCAATCGACGGAAACCGTCCCCAATTTTGGCGTTCCGACCGTTACCGAAAACCCGACTAAAGCCCCGGCAAAGATCGCGGTCACCATGGCCGACGGCCGCGTGGTCGAGTTCGGCTCGAAGGCCCGTGTGCAGCGTACCTCGCTGCTGGTCAACGGCGAGCCGGCCATTCAGTTCGACTTTGCCAACGGGCAAACCCGCACTTGGACGATCCCGGCCGGTCTGCTGATCGCTTTTGCCCAACTGGGCGCCGGCACCAAGATCGCCCAAGCGGCAGGTACGGCCGAAAGCATCGACGACGTAATCGAAGCCATGGACGCCGCAATGGCCCGCCTGTCCGCCGGTACCATGGAAGCGTGGAATGCTGTCCGCGAGGGTGGCGACACGGCCGGTGCGAGCGATTTGGTCAAGGCGCTGGTGAAGGTCACGGGCCAAACGGTCGACGTGATTCGTCCGTACCTCGAAACCCTGTCGCGTAAGCAGCGTCTCGCCCTGCGTATGTCGCCCGAAATCAAGCCGACCATCGATGCCCTCGAAGCTGCGCGGGCCGAGCGGGCCGGCAAACGGGTATCCGGGGTCAACGCGGCCGATGTGTTGGCCGGGCTGACGAAGGCAACTGCGCCGAACGTCTAATCGAACCCTTTTCCTTGATCCCCGGGTGCCCTAGTTGGTGCCCGGGGTTTTTTTCTTTTCGGTTGGCCTGTAAGGGAAAACCCCTAGGTCGCCGCCAATCCGATCCTTTACCATTACCCTCATGCTGCAACCGAGTCAACAACTGATGTTCCAGAACTTGGCAAGTCTGGGCGCAACGCGAATTTCCGTTTTGGACCGAGACGGAGGAATGAATTTCTATCCTCCTGATGTTTCGTCCTATTCCCTTCTCGCGGGGAAAGATCCTGACACAGTTCAATTTGAAATCCACTTCCCACACGGATTTATCCGTTTTTCCCCCGGCTATATGGCCGTCATCGGAACCATCCCCGCAATCGCCCGGCAAGCCTTCTCGCTCGCCGTTAATACTCTCAACTTAGGTTAAGAAAGAAAACGCCAATCGCCGCGATTGTGAGACAGGTTAGGTTCTCTTGTTCCTTCTCCTCCCACCTGTCAATAGCCCGGCATCGCAGCCGGGGCGTTTTCCCCTCTCGTTGACCCAAAACTACCCACCACCATGACACCCAAAACTACCGATTTCCTTCTCTTCTACGATACCGAAACAACCGGTATTCCTGACTGGCGCCATCCCATGACTGACCCGTGCCAGCCCCACCTTGTCCAATTGGCGGCATGTGTTGTCAACGCTACCTCGCGACAGATTGTCGCCGCGCTGAATGTATTGATTCGCCCCGAAGGCTGGATCATTCCACCCGATGCCATCCGCATTCATGGAATCACGAATGAACGGGTGATGGTTGAGGGGATTCGCCTTCGCGAGGCCCTCGCCGCGTTTCAATCGTTTTGGGAATGGCCTTGTCAGAAAACTCGCATTGCCCATAATGCGAAGTTTGACGCCGCGATCATTGAAATCGCCCTGCGTCGAGACGGCCGGCCCTTGGCTGACATCTACAAATGGAACACCGGCTCTCAACACTGCACAATGCGGCTTGCTAGCTCGATTATGAAACTCCCGGGGGCTAAAGAAGGCTCCTATAAACTTCCCAAGCTAAGTGAAGCTTTCGAATTTTTTACAGGTCGAAAACCAGACCGCACCCACGATGCCATGGCCGATGTTGAAACCTGCATTACCTGTTACTTCGAAATCCTCGACTACTATGCCAATCAAGAAAAAATCGGAAACTTGGGTACTCCCGTTACCGAGTAATGATGCGATTTATCGCACACCGCGCGGAAAGTTGTGTAAGTTCGTCCCGAAAAGAGATTCCCAATACGCCAAACATAATCTGACTTTCGCCTATCTCGACGGAAGCGGGGAATTTGCTTGGACGATTGACAATCTCCCTCTTCTGAAAGATGTCACACTTGAAGTAACCTACAGGTAATCCACCATGGCCCTATCTGCTGAAAACACCGCCCGGCTGCAAGTCTTACATGCTAAAGCGCTGGCCGAGACGATTTCCCTTGAGGAACTTCGCGAAGGGGTGGCGATTCTTCGCCAAGACCGTGTAGCGGCTCAGATCGCCTCGACCAAAGCCCGCAAAACAGCCGCTGCCGAAAAGGCTCCGGTTGACGTGGCATCGGTCCTAGCCGACCTCCGTAACATTGGCGCGAGGATCCACGGGGACGGAAAATGAGCTTTCCGACTGTTGTCGATTCTTCCCTGCTGGCCGAGTTTCGCGCCTGTCAGAGAAAGGCCCAATTGACTTATTTTGATCACTGGAAAGTTGAATCTGTTCATCTAAATGCCGGGAAGGCCTACGCAACCGGGCTGGAGGCCGCACGCCGAGCTTTCTACATTGACGGCGATCATCCGGACGATGCAATTGCCAAAGGCCTCGGTGCCCTTTGGAAAGAATGGGGTGACTACCAAGCCCCGGAAGATAGCCTAAAATCCGTTCACCGTATGGCCGGGGCGCTGGAATACTATTTCCACGAATGGCCACTCGGGGCGGATGGCGCACCCCCGCACAAATGGGGCGATAACGATAAGATCCACGGGATCGAATTTTCCTTCATCGAACCCCTGCCGATCCGGCACCCCGAGACAGGCGATCCCATCCTTTTCAGCGGCCGGGCCGATATGGTTGTCGACGCATTCGGGGGCGTGTTTATTGAGGATGACAAAACCACCTCCGCACTCGGTCCATCTTGGCCAAAGATGTGGGACATGCGGAGTCAATTCACGGCTTACTGTTGGGGTCTTCGCGCGCACGGAATCCAGCCGACCGGAGTCCTCGTGCGCGGGCTGGCCATCCTGAAAAACGACTACAAAGCCGCTCAGGCCGTCACCTATCGAGCCGGGTGGGAAGTCGACCGGTGGCTCGCCCAGACTGTCCACGATGTCGAAACGATGATCGAAGCATGGGCCAATGATCGATGGTCTTGGAACCTCGACCATACCTGCACCGCGTTCCACACCCCATGCCCGTTCACCCGAGTATGCAAGTCCCCTGACCCAGAAAAATGGCTTTCAATCTACTTCCGTCGCTCGAAATGGGACCCCGTGACTAGGACGGAGACGGAGATTTTACCGGAGACGGCGTCATGACCACCCCAGAAGAACTTGAAACCTTAGCCGATCGGATCGACCCGGAAAAACTTTGGAGCAAAGCCGGCCTACTGGAATGGCGAGATTGGCCGCAAGAAAAACAAGATCAAATGTGGGCAGGCATTCATTTGCGCCGTTATGCACATGATCGTGACAATATGCTTAAACAGTTAAAAGAAGGCGCGATGTATATACGGGGTACGCGCTTAGAGCGGGCGAGCTGGGGCACAAATCAGCGTGGTTGTGGCGATGCAGAATGGCACCGGGCATGCAAAGCTGAAAGCAGTCGGCTCGCTTCAGAAACTCCAGACGGAAAGCCGCGTCCGTGGGCCAAGATGATGCATGCAGCGCGCACACTCAGCGATGAAGTGCCCCGAATGGTACTGTTATTCCAGCGCGAGCGGGAGCGAGGGATGCCCGATACATTCAAAATATGTAGCCGTGATTTGCCAGTCAAACTAACAGATAATCACCTCTACTGTGCTCTCGGCCAAGAATGCCGAAAATGCCCCCACTTGGCTGCGATCGACCGTAGCGCGATGACCCCGGAAGCGAAGGACGAAGCAAAAGCATGGACTTGCGCAACACATTTTCTTCTGGAATCCCGCCCGGATATTTTCTTAGAACAAATTCTATACGATAAAAGTGACGATGAATTCGATGCGCACATAGCCCGGTCCATGGGCGCCGAGTATGACTAGGTTTTTCTATTATGACCGCGACCTAGGCCATACGACAACACCGCAAACGTGGGACGGTGCTAATCCCCTACAAACCTCTCTCCACTACTTCTGCCCGGGATGCGGCCAAGTCTGGGCAAAGATTATTCTTGAAAACGGCCCGCACGCCGTAGTCAACCGTCCCTGCCGTAAATGTTACATCCCATGGGGTAACGATTACGCAGGATCTTTCCTCCACCCATGGCATCCAACTCATCACCTAGAACTTTCTCAAAAAGCCCTCCACCACGAATTTTTCACCCTACTTTTGAAAGCACTGTGAAATGGACGAGAAACAGCTAGCCATCGAAACATCCCTCGACATCCCTCCGGACGAATATCTCACTGACCGGCAAAAAGTCTGCGCGCGAGAACTGCTTGAACAAGAATTGCAATTGAAACAGAAAGAAATCGAAGCACTTTTCAATCGACTCGGCGAATATTGCGAACTTTGGTTCTCGCAAGTTCAAGGATTCAGCCGAGACAATTTCGACGGCGATTGTATGCTTGTCACAACTGAACTTGCCGAAGCCGTGGAAGCACATCGAAAAAGCCCTCCCGATATGGGGCATGTCGCCGAAGAACTGGCCGACGTAATGATCCGCCTTCTCCATCTTGCCGGAAAATACCGCATCCCAATGGCCGAAGCATTCGTGCCGAAGATGCTCAAAAATCTCGAACGGCCGTTTCGGCATGGGAAGGGGTATTGAAATGGCAAGTAAAGTCTTTGCCTTCAACCCAGAACAATGCGTTATTGCAACATATAATGAAAATAATAAAGAAGTCGCCCTGCGCTTTATGACAATAGGGCTTAGTAGCGTCACGATCGACGACTTGTATACCCTCGAAGATGCGATCCAATATCTTCGAGAAATGGAGGAAAGGGCCGATGCTTCCACGAAATGACTCATACCGAAACTGGGCACATCCTGAGGTGATGCGCGCGATTCTCGCCAAACCCGAACCGAAAAAGGACTCTGTATGGAAGACCATGATTGGCTACCTGAAGCGCGTGAGCAAGCTGCGCGGAGTTGGGGCGACCCAAAAACCGAACATTTGACACTTGACTCCGCCCTCGCCGAAGTGATTGCCCATCGCATTCTCGAACAATATCCCAGTCGAGTCGAAAAAAATGTCTAAAACACCCCTAGCCGGCCCGAATATTCTCCTAATGGGGGATGCAGGTACAGGCAAAACTCACTCTATCGGCACCCTTGTTGATAGCGGGGTTGACGTTTTCTACCTTTCCATCGAACAAGGCTTCGAATCCCTTCTCGCTTACTGGGTTGATCGGAACCTTCCCATTCCCCAAAATCTCCACTGGCATAAAATCGATCCGCCGAAAGCATCCTTCAAAGAGCTTGCCGATGCAGCGCTGAAGGTGAATACCCTTTCCTATGAATCTCTCGGGAAGATGGTCGACCCGAATCGCTATACCCACAACCTCTTCATCAAAATCAACGAGGCCTTTTTTGACTTCCCAGACGATCGCACCGGGCAGAAGTTCGGCGCGGTTGATGGATGGGGGCCGGATCGGGCCATCGTTGTCGATGGGCTGACCGGCCTCTCGCGCGCTGCCATGTCGCTTACGGTCGGAGGGAAGCCAATCCGCAATCCCGGAGACTACGG
>JACCDR010328118.1_pt1 | contig 16155 bp, 13 predicted proteins | sample 7446431 | NCBI WGS metagenome assembly JACCDR01 (sample SAMN15323443, study PRJNA562643) | freshwater metagenome | isolation source: river surface water | place: USA:Blue River Watershed | collected 2017-08-17 | reverse complement strand
CTCCCCTGGACAATAGTACTGTAGTCGTCAAAGACATGCATATGTCCCGAGATGATAAAATCAAATGGCTCTTCTGCATAGGCTCTTGGAATATGGTCCCTGACCATTTCAATGAGGGACTGTTCATTTTGAATAGCATATTTCTTGGTTTTCTTGCGACTTTTGTCGCTGGCACGCTTGCCAAGATAGCTCCAAAAAAAACCTGGCAATAGAGAACCTAAAGGCTTGATGTATGGATTGCGAATCAAGCTGCGGTATCTTAAATAAGCGAGATCATTTAAATTTATGAGGTCTCCGTGTTCGCAGCGAACTCGCAGGCCGTCGAGATCATAATATTGGGCCTCGACATGAACTTCGACACCAAGTCTTTTCTGAAAGTAACCCTCCACATGGACATCGTGATTGCCCTCAATATAGCTTACCCGATGACCATTCTGCTTGAGTTGTCGAATGGCTTCCATCAATGGAAGAAACTGATCTCCAAAATAGGAATGAGGCCCAATCCAAAAATCAAAAATATCACCCACCAAAAATAAATGAAGCTGCGGGCGACCCAACAGGGAATGCAAAAAGCGCAACAGGATTTGCCCATTGCGCTCTTGCATATCTTTCAAATGAATATCAGATATAAACCAAGCTTCCACTATTCGTTCTTTAAATCAAAGCCTTGTTTCTTTCGGATAAACGCTGGAACTTCTAAGTTTTGATTCGAAAAAGGAGAGCTTAACACTTCACGTGCCATGCGACGTGCTTCTTCTAGGGATTGCTGTTCTTGATCAACATTCATAGAAAGTTGCTCTGGGTTGCTATGACGAGCTTTTAGCTCTTGGCTTTCCTTGAAGGCACGAGCCTTGGCTAACAACATGTCCCGAGATGATACCTGAGTCTCGACTTGAGGATGAATGGGTGTTGCCGCTTCAGCATGTGGTATCACATTATGTGCTGCCTGTTGCGCAATTTGAGGTGCTACGGAGGCAACTGGCGGAATAACTGTGGTCTCTGCTACATACTGACCTTGCATTTGACTCAGCTCAGCTTGGGCTTGAGTAAAGGACATCACTTGATTTTGAACAGTTGAAATTGGTGGCAATTCCACTGCAGATGTCTGCTGAGTTGGCATCGTTGGCATTTGTGGCATGACCGGCATAACTGGCATCTGTGGCATTAATGGCATGACCGGCATTTGTATGTGCTGTGGCATCATGTTGCTCATCTGTGCAAATTGAGCTGCCTGTTGATTTAAAAAGTTCTGCATTTGATTCACTTGAGCCATGTCATTTACCAGCTTTACATCATGGGCATCAAAGCCAGTAGCAATAACTGTGACACGAACCTCATCACCCATGCTCTCATCAATTACGGCTCCAAAGATAATTTCAGCATCTTCATGAGCAGCTTCAGTTATCAAAGTAGTCGCTTCATTGACTTCATACAAAGACGTTTGAGAACTTCCTGTAATATTAATGATAATGCCCGTTGCACCATCAATTTTTACGTTCTCAAGAAGTGGAGAGGATATAGCTGCTGTTGAGGCCTCCACAGCACGGTTTTCACCACGAGCTGCTCCCGTGCCCATAATTGCGATGCCCTTTGCAGACATTACAGTGCGGATATCGGCAAAATCCAAGTTAATTAAGCCACGGATATTAATTAAATCAGAGATACCCTTAACCGCTTGCAAAAGAACTTCATCTGCTTTTTTAAAGGTCTCTAAAAGAGGAGTTTTCTCTGCCGCAATCGACAAAAGCTTTTGATTAGGAATCACAATTAATGTGTCGACATTTTCTTTAAGTTCCTGCAAGCCGCCCTCGGCATGCTTGCCGCGCTTCTTTCCTTCAAATAAGAAGGGCTTTGTCACAACACCAATTGTTAAAGCGCCCAACTCTCGAGCAATTTTTGCTACGATAGGAGCCCCACCGGTCCCAGTCCCACCACCCATACCGGCTGTGATAAAGACCATGTCAGCACCTTCAATTTTTTCTACAATTTCATTATAGGACTCAATTGCTGCCCGGCGACCAATATCAGGATTAGCACCTGCACCCAAACCCTTTGTTAAATCTAAACCCAGTTGAATTTTATTTGGTGCCTTATTTGCGTTCAAGGCCTGGATGTCCGTATTAGCTACGATAAACTCAACTCCAGACATATTGGATTCGATCATTGTTGAGACGGCATTACTTCCTCCGCCACCAACTCCAACAACTTTGATATTCGCCCCAATATTGATGTTTTCTTCCAATTCAAACATTGCTCGCCCCCAGGAATTTAAAAAATATTAAAAAATTTGTCCAAAAAAATCTTTGAACTTTTTTGTTAGCCCATCCAAAGACTCCCCAATATTCACCTCTGGATGTCCTCCAAAAACCATATCTTTGCGCTGACTCAAAGCATACAAAAGAAGGCCCACTGATGCTGCAAACTCTCCTGTCTTTACAACATCTGTCAATCCACCAATCTCACGAGCAACTCCTCGACGAACTGGGATATCGAAAATATACTCTCCCATTTCAACCAAACCTTCGAGCTGACTTGCTCCACCCGTAATCACAATTCCAGATCCTAGCATCGGAACTAGGCCACTCATACGAATGTCATTAGCAATTAAATTCAAAGTCTCCTCTGCTCGCGCCTCGATGACGTCAGCCAGATCTTTACGAGGAATCACGCGGGACTTGCGCCCACCAACTCCTTCGACTTCAATTGTTTCATTGTCATTAATCATAGAGGCCATCGCTGAGCCATATTTTTTCTTAAGAAGCTCGGCCGCAAATTGCGGGGTTCGAAGGCCTACCGCCACATCATGCGTGAAGTGCTGACCACCAACAGGAATCGTTGATGAATGTGCAACGCTGCCATTGACAAAGTACAAGGCATTACAAGCCCCACCGCCCATATCAACAACACACACTCCTAAATTCTTTTCGTCATTTGAGACAACAGCCGTCGCTGCTGCCAATTGTATAAGAACGAGACCAGCAACTTTAAGTCCAGCCTTCTCAACACATTTGACGGTGTTATTGATGACACTTTGCCCACCCGTGACGATGTGAACGTTTGCTTCCAAGCGAACACCTGACATACCAATAGGATCTGTGATTCCATCTTGCCCATCAACTTTAAATTCTCTTGGCAAAACATGCAGCACAGTTCGGTCTGCTGGGACTGCCACAGCTTTGGCTGCTTCAATCACGCGGTCAATTTCAGACCGTGTGACTTCGCGATTTTTAATTGCAACCATTCCTTTAGAATCAAACGACGCAATATGAGTTCCAGCGACTCCCACCCAAACATCAGAAATCGAGTATCCTGACATGAGTTCTGCTTCTTCTTTTGCTTTTTTTATAGATTCAGTCGTCGCTTCAATATTCACGACAACACCTTGGCGCATCCCTGTGTTGGGGGCTGTACCCACACCTGCAACTTCGATTTTGCCGTCCGGATTAACGGTGCCAATGACAAAAGAAACTTTGGTAGATCCAATGTCTAGGCCAGCTAAAACGGGAGCTTTCGGTTTTGATGTACTCATCCTTAAGTCCTCACGGATACAAACTTTGTGGTTTAACCACCCATTAAACTCATTTTAAAGGGTTTCCAAAGCCGATCATGATTTGCTTTCGCACTTAGGCCCGACTTTGATTCGGTTCTCCAGACTTAAGCTTAGGGATCCTTACGCAACCTGACAAGGACTTTCTTGGACAGATTTGCGTCTATGACGCGAGCCTCAAACTGATGTGTTTCGAGATAGTCGACAACACGACTGACCCGTGAGGCCTTCAGTGCTATTTGCTCTTCTCCCATTTTGACATGAATTCCAGTCTTGATGAGTGTCATCCAGAAGCCCTCTTTGGTATCAAAGCGAACTTCAGAAATACGGTTTCGACTGAAGGAGCCTTCTTCTGGTATCTCCTTCATAATAGTGACTGCCCTTTGTCGAAGCTCTTTTGATTTCGAAAATGGCTCGCCCTCTAGAATAGCGACATCTGGAGCTTTTCGCGAGTCTATTGGATCTAAGATATTTCCATCTTCAATAATCGGAAAAAGCACTCCATTTTTGGCAAGCAGTAGAAGCTTAATCTCATGCGGTTTCACAACAACAGACAGAGTATTGGGCCAGCTACGCTTGATATTGACAGACTCAATCCACAATTCATCACGAACTTGTTGTGAAAAGTTCTTTAGACTCACCGACCAAAGAGAGAGACCCCTATAGCGGCTGAATTTTTTTTCTAATCTTTCAACTTTAGGATGCAAATAGTTCTGTTGACTGGCCGCTGCACCTTCTACAGACACCCTTACTTCGGAGATATTAAAAAAACCACTTTTGTTAAGATAATAAATGAAGCCTATCGATCCGCCTGGAAGGATTACAAATATGATCGCAATTTTTAGTATAAGCTTTTTCATTTGGAATCTCGGTTGGTTCAATTTTCATCTTTAGATTATCAAGAACAAACCAAACTGTGCAGAATGCAGAATAAAACAAGACCAAAGCCTACGACTGCAAAATCAAAGACTTCCTAAAACTTCCATCCCCAACTTCCACCCATCGCCTGCCCCAAGAGTTACAAAAACATCTCCTGGCTTGAGGATACTGCAAAGCTTGTGCGCCGAGTGATCGTCCCGCACAAAATAGTGAACATTTTCGTGTTTGATTTCTTGAACTAATTTTTCGCTGGTAACTCCCGGGATAGGGGACTCTCCAGCAGGGTAAATATCAGTCAAGAAAACTTCGTCAGCACCAAAAAAACATGTCGTGAATTCATGCCAACTATGCTGGGTCCGAGAATACCGATGAGGCTGGAAGAAGACCACCAAACGTTGATTTGGAAACTTCTCGCGAAATGCTTGAAGAACAGCCCGTACTTCAGTTGGGTGGTGTCCATAATCATCATAAACTTTGATTTCATTTTTTTCGCCCTTAAAATGAAAACGACGATCAACCCCCTCATAGCGCGCCAAGCCTTTTACGCATTGATCAAAAGAAATTCCTGCTGCTAATCCTGCACTTATTGCTGCGACTGCATTGAGGGCGTTATGCCGCCCGGGAACCTTCACCAAAAAAGGACCCATGCAAGTGAGCCCTTCCAGCAGTGGATCATGACGATAGAGCAGGTACTTTCCTTGCTCTCCCCTCAAGACAAAATCGTTTTTTTCTTCAAACCCGTAATAGAGTATGCGCTTCGGAAAGTGTTCAAAAACCTGACGAACCATTGGATCATCGCCACAGACAATCAGTTTCCCATAAAATGGCAAACGTAAAGCAAAGTCATAAAAACTTTTTTGCAGATTTTCAAAACTCTTAAAATGATCTAAATGATCCAAATCGATATTTGTAATGATAGCAATTTCAGGAGAAAGCTTGTGAAAGCTTCCATCCGACTCATCAGCTTCTGCAACAAGCCATTCTCCTTTTCCCAGCATAGCAGTTGACTTAATCAACTCAAAACGTCCGCCCACAACTATCGTTGGATTTAACTGAGCTTCCAAAAAAATCGCTGCAGTCATGGATGTCGTCGTTGTCTTCCCATGGGTTCCGGCAACCGCAATTCCACGTTTAAGTCGCATAATCTCTGCAAGAGCTTCTGCTCTTGGAATCAGAGGAATTTGCCTTGCTCGAGCTTGAGCGATCTCTGGGTTACTATTTTGAATAGCACTGGAATACACAACAACGTCAGCTTCGCCAACATTTGAGGCGGCATGACCCCTAAAAATTTTGACCCCTAAATCTTTGAGTCTTTCAGTATTCGCATTTTCAGCCATATCACTGCCAGAGACCTTAGCTCCCATATTATGAAGCAACTCAGCCAGCCCACACATTCCAATACCACCAATACCTACAAAATGAAATTTTGCTAGCTGCAATCTCATTGAAGAATTTCCTTTGCTATCTTCTGCGCCGCTTGAGGAATATAAAAGGATCTAATATTTTGAACCATTTCCTTTCGAAGCGACTCGTTCAGCCTGAGACTTTGTATTTCCTCGATCAAACGCTCGGGCGTCAAGTCTCTTTGTAAAATCATGCGAGCCGCATTTTTTTTGACCAGAGCTTCTGCATTTTTTTGTTGATGATCATCAGCTGCTGGCAGCGGAATGACAATTGGTATAATCCCAAAGGCCGCGGCTTCAGCCAGAGTACTGGCTCCACCTCGAGACACTATAATATCAGCCCATGCGTAGTATTTTGGCATTTCGTAAATGAACTCGTGCGGCTCTACCCATGAGATACTTTTATACTTTTGCCCGATAGCTAAAAAGTCGGCGGATCCAAGCTGATGAACGACAGCCAGATTCTGAGTCCAATCTCCACCCTTGAGAAGAACTTTACTCAGACAATCATTAATCACCCGCGCTCCTTGACTGCCGCCAAAGGCAAGAAGATGAAATTTGGAATCATCCTGACGATTGCGCACAGCCTTCTCAATTTCTTCGCGCACTGGCATCCCAAATTGAAGGACTTCGTTGTTCTTTAAAAATTTTTGAGCCTCAGCAAAAACTACAAAGCACTTATCAACAAATCGAGATAGCAAACGATTGGCCAACCCCGGCATCGCATTTGGCTCCCAAATTGCTGTGTTAAATCCAATGATACTTGCTGCTAAAACAAAGGGCCCCGATGCATAGCCACCAACGCCAACTACATACTGAGGTCGCAATTGACTCAACAGTCGTATTGATTGAATCAATCCTAAAGGAATTCGCAGTAAAGTCTTTATCTTTTGCACTGGACTACTCACATTGAGTTTTCCAGATTCGATCAGATGCAAAGGAAAGCCCTCTCGAGGCACAATTTTAGTTTCAAGACCTGCAGCTGTTCCTACAAAATGAATTTCTATTTCTGGATCTAATTTTTGAATCGCTCGAGCTATTGCAATCCCAGGGTAAATATGACCACCGGACCCGCCACCCGCAATTACAATATTTTTTTTTGCCATTTATCTTTTCATCCTCGACTGCACCCAGCGCGATCCAAATCGGCGCGAAAAGCGATCTTCCTCTAAAAGAGAGTTCTCAATATTTAGAATCAACCCAAACATAAAACAAAGAGTTAAAAGAGAGCTACCACCGTAACTTAAAAATGGAAGCGTCAGACCTTTTGTTGGTAAAAGACCCATAACTACACCGGCATTAATAAACACACTCAGAGCAAACGTGGCTGATAGTCCCAACGCGACCGCCCGTTTAAAGGTATCCTCTGTCTTCACAGCTATTTGTATTCCTCGGAGCACCACAAAAGCATACAACGCTAGAATTATCAAAAATCCAATAAAGCCCATCTCTTCTCCAAAAACAGCCAATGTAAAATCTGTGTGGGCCTCAGGCAAAAAGAAGAGCTTACCCTGTCCACGACCTAAACCAACACCCGCCAGTCCACCAGAATGAAAGCTCAACATACTTTGAATGACCTGAAAGCCTCCAGAAGCAGGATCTGACCAGGGATCTAAAAATGCCAAAACACGTTCACGACGGTAGGGAACGAGCATTACCAAAAAATAGAAAGCCGGAACAAGAACAGCAAAAGACGCGGCGATATACTTCCACTGTAGACCAAAAGCAAAGAGTAAGATCACCGCAACCATCAGAACAATTGCAAAAGATCCAAAGTCAGGTTGCTTTAGCAAAAGCATCAGCGGAGTGGCAATTAATACGACAATCCAATACCACTTCAATCGACCCAAAAGATTTCCTTGCCGAACTAACAGGCTTGCAAACAGAAGACTGAAAGAAACTTTTAACAACTCTCCCGGTTCAAAGCGAAATCCCAGTGGCAACTGGATCCATCGCAAAGCACCACCGACGCGAACTCCAATTCCTGGAACAAAAGTTGCCACGACTCCAAGTGTCGCGACAATCCACAGCGCAAAACCATATTTCTGTATATACTTAAAGGGAATATGAATAGTTACGACTAGAGCCGTAAAGGAAATTGCGGCAAAAATAAGCTGCCTTTTAAAAAAGAAGAGTCCATCACCATAAGACTCAATCGCAAATATAAAACTAGATGAGTAAACTTGGACCAGTCCAATTCCAATAAGAGAAATAATAGCTAAAAACAAACTACTAGATAAATATCGAAGCATAAAGACTCCCACACTTAGAGAACGTACCAAAATGGCGAACAGCTTCGTTGGCGGCGGCGACTTGTGCGGCGTAGAGGAGTAAGCTTTCGCGTCTCCTCCTTGCTGCCTCGCATTTCATCCATTTTGCTACGCTCTCTTAGTTTATGCAGAAGTCAGCATGGGGTCTAGGTCTCTTATAAAAGCTGGACCCTCTTAATCTACGCTGATCTCTTCTGCCTTTTCATCTTTCTTTGGACTTACGGCAGCGGCAGGTTGATTGCGGCGGGTCGCACAGCAATAGACAACACCAGATTGATCGGAAGTATTTTTATAATTTGTTATAGAAAAGTTTTTGGTCGAATCACAGCGCTTAGCCATGGACATACTCAACTCAACTTCAAGATCCGGAAATAAATCACCACTAATAAAATCACAGTACATCCCAGTGGAGGAAGCTAGCTTTTCGCGTTGTTCCTGGCGAGCCTTAAAAGTTCCCGAGGCACAAGCTGTCATAAAAAGACAGGCGAGAGATATAAAGAGAAGTGATTTTGACATCGAAGCCCTCCCGGCTCTATTTACAGAGGAACTCAACCTTGAGCTCCTCTTGATTCACATAATCAATGAAACTTTTTTACGATTTCCTTAAAATAGTCGCCCCGTTCTTCAAAACTGTCAAACATGTCGAAGCTTGAACAGCCTGGAGAAAGTAACACGGAGTCACCTATTCTAGACTTTTGATAAGCAATTAAGACTGCTTCTTCAAAAGTTCCAATTAAGAAGGTCTCAGAAAAATCACCCAAGTCGCGATTGATGCGCTCTTTGGCCTCACCCACCAGGATCAACGTCTTGACCTTACGCTTAACAACATTTCGAAGAGGCTCATAGTTCAAGTTCGTATCCTTACCTCCCGCAATCAGAATAACGTTCTCGTCAAATGTGTCGAGAGCACGCAAAACTGCATGTACATTGGTCGCCTTTGAATCATTATAGAACATGACTCCTCCGACTTTACGAACGTATTCAATACGGTGTGGAAGCCCTGAAAAATTTGTGATAACTTTTTGCACAGCCTCGCGAGTCGCACCATGCTCTCTCGAAGCCAAAATAGCTGCCATTAAGTTTTCGACGGAATGCTTGCCACGCATTTTCATGGACTTAATATTGAATGTTTCAATCTCAGGACCCGTACGCACCCGAATCTCGTCGCCAATGTTCACCGCACCACCAATATTCATAATTTGAGGCTCCAGGGCAGGTTTTCGAGAGAAGTAAAAAATTCGTCCGCGCTGTACTGCAGGATCACGGGCCAACTCAACAACAGCATTGTCGTCAGCATTCAAAATACTTGTCGTTGCTTGATTTGTATTCTTGAAGATACGGCGTTTGGCATTAACATATTCTTCCATCGAGCGATAACGATCCAGATGATTTTCGGCCAAATTAGTAAAGACGACATTTGTAGGATTAAAAGTGTCGCAATGCTCTAGCATAAAACTTGATACTTCAGCTATTACCAACTGGGCTTTTTCGTCACTGCGAAGGTATTCAACAAGGGGTCTTTCGTTGGCACCACCGACCCAAGTCTTAATTCCTGATGCATTCAAGATGGCCTCTGTAATCCGAGCCACGGTGGTTTTACCATTCGTACCCGTCAAACCCATGATCGGTTCTTTTATGAAGCCCGCAGAAAACTCAAACTCCCCCGTAATCTTAATTCCTTGAGATCGGGCATAATCAAAAATTTTCAAGTTTGATGGGACTCCCGGAGATAGAATCACCAGATCTTGAGAAATAAAAGTTTTAGGACTGTGACCTCCCAACTCAAACTTAATGGGCAGCTCTCCAAGCAGCTCAAGCTGCGCAGACAGCTCTGGCTTAGACTTATGATCTGTGACCGTCACCTGCGCACCATGTTTTGTTAGAAAGTGCGCCAATGAGGCACCTGTTTTGCCCAAGCCCACAACTAAAATTCTTTTGTCCTTTAGGTCACTATACTCTTTATACATTCTTTACCTCAATTTCAGAGTCGCAAGACTCAAGACGGCCAATAAAATAGAAATAATCCAAAACCGAACGATAATCTTGGTCTCAGTCAAACCACCCAGCTCAAAATGATGGTGTATCGGCGCCATTTTAAACACCCGCTTACCAGTCATTTTAAAGGAAATAACTTGTGTGATCACAGAAAGCGCCTCGACCACAAAAACTCCGCCCAATAAAATCATGAGCAATTCGTTTTGTGTTAACACTGCCATTGTTCCTAAGAATCCTCCTAAAGACAGCGATCCCACATCACCCATAAAAACTTGTGCTGGATAAGCATTGAACCATAAAAATCCCATACCCGCTGCCACCACTGTCGCGGCAACAGGAGCCAACTCTCCCGCTCCGATGACGTGAGGTATTTGCAAATAGCTTGCAATCGAAAAATGACCTGTGACATAAGCAAAAAGACCTAAGGTTGCTGCGCAGATCATCACTGGAACAATGGCCAGTCCATCTAATCCATCTGTCAGGTTAACAGCATTGGCCGTTCCAACAATGACGAGGGAGCCAAAAATAATATAAAAGGGTCCTAAATCAAGGGCCAAGGATTTAACAAACGGAATCGTAACCGCGGTGCTGAGCTGGTGAAAATAAACCAAGTAAGCCACCACAGCCCCGCTTATTAAAAACTCTCCAGCAAGCCGAACTTTGCCAGAAAGTCCTTTTGAATTTCTCTTGCTGACTTTAAGCCAATCATCAACATAACCAATAAGACCAAAACCCCAAGTGACTAGCAGGACACCCCAAACCAGTGGATTTGTGATATCAATCCAGAGCAAACATGGAATCAAAGTTGACAGAAGAATCAAGCCCCCCCCCATTGTTGGGGTTCCCGCCTTTTTCTTATGTGACTGAGGACCATCCTCGCGAATCGCTTGGCCAAAATGTTTTCGCTGAAGGCGTTTGATGAAGTGCGGCCCCCAAATCCAACACAATAAAAATGCCGTGAAAAATGAAATAAAGGTTCGAACTGTAATGTAGCGAAACACATTTAATGGAGAAAAGTGATCGGCCATTGAGTAAAGCCATTGATAAAGCATGCTGTGCGAATCCCCTTGTTGCTAACTTTTCAAAAAGTCCTTGATCTTTGAGCATTTAGCACAAAGCAGACCCAAGAAGCAAGGGGAAGTTTTTAAGTTATTGAATATATTGAGCAAAAACAAATGTGATGAGTTATGACAGAGATCATATTCGCCGAATCTAAAAAAAGCTAAATTATCTATCTCAAACGAGGAGTGCAAAGTGAAACTCAACTTAAAAGATCATATGACAAAGAAGCTCATCACTGTCGATAAAGATGCCTCTGTGGCAGAGGCTCGACGACTGATGACCAATTATTCGATTCGACATCTACCGGTCTTAGATAGTGAAAAAGACTTCATTGTCGGTATGCTTTCGGATCGAGCCCTCCTTCAGGCTACATCCGATGATCTGAGCGTTGAGGAATTCATGTCGACTCCCATCCGCACATTCGACATTCAAACGCCCTTAAGTGATGTGGTTCGAGCCATGATTGTCGAAAACATTTCTGCGTTGCTGATAACAGAGGCCGAGGAAATTGTCGGTATCACCACGTCAGGAGACATGCTCATTCTATTAAACGAACTTCTTCGCAAAAAAGAGTCACCAACTTGGAGTCTGAGTGATGTCTTAACAAATCCGGCGCTACAAAAGGCAGCCTATATTGTAGGGCAAACAGGAATTTAAAGGCACAAGTCTATCAAGGAGTGTCCTTATCACTCCTGCCTAATCTTTGGGCGCGAATTCTAAAGGCTCGCAATACGAAACAAACCTCTCGAGTTTAGTCCCGCGCGAAGCCTTCAAAGTCACTAGGTCTCCAGAACTTAAGTGGGCTCCTAAGTCTTGGGCCATCTGCACAGAGAAATCTGCACTGGCAGAACTAAAACCTTTGAACTGCACTTGCTCTAATCCATCTTGAAACGACTTCCAATCTTCTCCAATAAAGTAAATGCGCTCGTAGCCGGCTTCCCCAGCAAATGTCGCTAACTCTTTGTGAAGTTCCGAGGAAGTTGGGCCTAGCTCGCGCATCTGACCAAAGACACCAACTTTCTTACCGTCCAATTTTAAACTCTTCACATTTTCAATTAGGGCCTTCATGCTGTCTGGATTTGCATTGTAAGCATCAAAAATCATCTGAGCCCCCGATTTGAGAGCCACCAATTGGTTGCGACCCCAATTTGTTTTGCAGTGAGGCAGGCCGGCCCAAACTTCTTTTGGAGAAAGATCCGCGGCGAGTCCAAGAGTGGCAGCTGCCATTAAATTGGTCATGTTCTGGCGACCGAAGACGGACACCCGAGCCTCTCCTTGAACTCCGCCTATAATGCCTTTGATCTTCATTTCCTTTAAAGTCATTGACTCTAGAATCAAATGGACATCAGCACGGGGGTCCTCTGCCGAAAAAGTTAAAATGCCTTCTTTGGGGTATTCACCCAAAGCATCGACATACATATTGTGAGTGTGCTTGTTGTCGAGATTGTAAATTCGACGGACACGTAGTCCAGCAGCTTTGTAAATTTCGGACTTGGCCTCTGCAATCTTTTCGATAGTTCCAAAAAACTCGATGTGTGCACGCCCAACTGTTGTACAGACCACCACATTAGGTTCTGTAATTCGCACAAGCTCCGTAATTTCTCCAGCATGATTCATTCCCATTTCAACGACCGCTACGTCGCAGTCCTGAGGCAATTGCAAGAGAGTAAATGGAACGCCCCAATGGTTATTGAAACTACCTTCGTTATAGTGTACCCGCCGACAACTTCCGATGAGAGCCGCTGTAAACTCTTTAGTTGTAGTCTTTCCATTTGATCCAGTAATGCCCAAAATCTGAGCTCGAGACTGACGCCTCGACCACGTTGCTAGTTGTTGCAGGGCTCTGAGTGTGTCGGGAACAAAATAGACACTCAATTTTTTTGCCAACTCTAGCACCCGAGGACTTTTTTCATGCACAAGTAAAGCTGCAGCACCTTGCTCGGCTGCTTTATCTAAGAATTGATGTGCATCAAAGGCCTCACCTTTAAGGGCAATGAAGAGCTGTCCCCTGAGATTTTGCCTTGTATCTGTTCCGATTCCAGAAAAGGCAACCGTCTTGGAAGAAAGAGCTTCTGCTCCTGTAGCATCCATCAATTGTTTTTGAGTCAAAGTTCTCATAAATCACTTCCCCCTTTTTTCCAAAGCATGAGTCGCAACTTTAAAATCACTAAAAGGTGTCTTAGTTTGGCCAAAAATTTGATAGTCCTCATGGCCTTTTCCCGCGATTAAGATGACGTCACCGGCTTGTGCCTTTGCTATACAGTCCTCAATGGCTTTCTGCCGATCCACCTCGACATGAACACGCAGCTGACTGGAACTGTGCATCTCACTCACAATATCTTGAATTATGCTGTGCGGATCTTCTGTTCGAGGATTATCAGATGTCACAATTACGTTATCTGACAGCTGCAGTGCGACCTCTAACATCAAAGGTCGTTTGCCTTTGTCGCGATCTCCACCACAACCAAAGATTGTCCAAATGCGAGCACGAGACTTCATGTCAGCTCGCACCCGCTGCAAGGATCGAAGAACGTTATCTAATGCATCAGGCGAATGAGCATAGTCGACAAAAACTGATAAATCTTTTGCTCCGGGCACAGATTGTAGGCGTCCCGGTACGCCAGAAAAGTTTTGCAGTGCCTCAACACACTTATCTAGAGTCAATCCCGCAGCCAAGGCGACAGCAATTGCTGCTACCGCATTTAAAACATTGTGCTCCCCTGCCATCGACAAACAAAACTCGGCATTTCCATGGGGACAGCTAAGGCGAAATCGTGTCGACGAAAATCCCATTTGCAAAACTTCATGTCGAAAGTCAGCGTCACTTGAACCATAAGACCAGCGCCCAGCTTTTTTTGCCGTTAGCAGCTTTCGCCCTGTCTCGTCGCCGACGTTAATGATCGCAAAAGTATTTTGTTTTTTTGAGCTCTGTAAGAGATCATTGAAAAGCCGTTGCTTAGCCAACATGTACGAATGCATGTCACCGTGATAATCTAAATGGTCCCGAGTTAAGTTTGTAAAAACAGCTGCATCAAAAGAAACCCCGTCAACTCGCTTTTGATCAAGCGCATGCGAGGAAACCTCCATTGCAACAGCTTTGGCTCCTGCATCTACGAATTCCCGCAAACGTCTTTGCACAGATATGGGATCAGGGGTCGTCATGTCGGATGGCCAGACTTTACTTAACAGGTGGTGATCGACTGTACCAATCACACCTGTTGCCATCTGTCCTGCATTCAACAAGGCCTCCACCATATAGGTGATTGAGGTTTTGCCATTTGTTCCGGTCACACCCACACAAAACATCTGTTGCGAAGGGTGCCCATAAAAAGCACTGGCTAATAGATTCACAGCTTGCCTAGAGTCATGAACCTCGACAACCACACCCTTAAAATTTTTTGGAACGTGGGTCGCATCCTGCACTACGAGAGCAGAGGCTCCCCTTGCTACCGCGTCCGCCAAAAATTGATGACCATCGAATCGACTGCCAGCAATGGCAACAAAAATGGATTGGGGCTGAACTAATCGGGCATCATTGAAAATTCCCACAACAGAATCCTCCATGGACGGATGTGCCTTTAAAGGGACACCAAGCGGAGACAAAAGTTCCTGTAAGTTCATAGAAAATTCCTTATGCTGCGACGACTCTGCCTCTAATGGGCGTAGACTCGCCCTTGAGAATATCTTAAAGTTCAGACATGAGACAACTCGGAAAGATATTTTGTCAGGAAAGAAATAACCACGACGACGCCCCTTGGGTGATCCTTTTTCACGGCTATGGTGCTGATAGCAATGATCTTGCATCTTTAGGCGAAATGATTCCTGGTGCAGATAAGTTAAATTGGCTATTCCCCAATGGAAATCTTGAAGTCCCCATTGGCCCGGGCTGGACGGGTCGTGCCTGGTGGCCGATCAACATGATGGAGATCCAGCAGGCGGCTGCTCGTGGCGAGCATCGTGATCTTGCTGATGAAAAACCACCCGGCATGGAAAAGGTTCGAGATCTGGCATTTGAAATGATTCGACAAATGAAAGTCCCCTGGAACAAAATAATTTTAGGTGGTTTTAGTCAGGGCTCGATGCTAGCAACAGAGCTTTATTTGCGTGCTCCAGAAAGTCCAGCCGGCTTGGTGATTTTATCAGGTACTCTGCTAAATCAAAAAGAGTGGAGCGATCTTGCCACAAAACGAGCTGGCGAAACATTTTTCCAAAGCCATGGCCAAAGTGATCCCGTACTAGGCTTTAAACAAGCACAAAAACTCGAAACAGTTCTCACTCAAAATGGAATGAAGGGCTCTCTGATAGGCTTCAAAGGCGGTCACGAAATCCCTATGCCAATTTTGCAAAAATTAGGTGTCTATCTACAAAATCGCGGCTCCTAAAGGGCCCATCTTGGAAAAAATTAGAGCGCCTTGCCTTACCTAAATACTCAGCCCTTGAGCTCCGCTAGAATATCCCAGCCGAATTTTTCCAATTTAGCATCACCAATGCCATAAACATCTCTCAGCTCTGTCAAGCTCTGCGGATTCTTGGTGGCCACATGCCTAAGAGTTTGATCGCTCATGATCACAAACGAAGGGACATCGAGTTCTTTTGCTTTTTCACGACGCCACTTCTTGAGCAACTCATAGCGCGCCAATTCGATGTCATCTAAAATGAAGTCCACATTAGTTTTCTTCTTTCCTATTCCTGCTTTTCTTTTAAGCCGCTGAATTGTATTTGCTAGCTCCACTATCGGCATCAAGGGCTTTTTTATCTTTCGCTCTGATTTAGGAAGACATTGATCGCAATGCCCACAGCGCTCGATTCGCTGGGAATCTTTGTAGTAAGTCAAAATTTCAGCATGACGACACTCACTGCCTTCTGCATATAACACCAAGGACTCCAAGTTGCGCCAACGAGTGTCCTTGATTTCGGTTCGAGCCTCCGAGCTCTGAATAAAGTAGCCCTGCAAGCCCTTGTCTTTCTTTGCATACAAGGTCAGGCAAGTTGAGTCCCG
>JACCDR010808949.1_pt1 | contig 16157 bp, 6 predicted proteins | sample 7446431 | NCBI WGS metagenome assembly JACCDR01 (sample SAMN15323443, study PRJNA562643) | freshwater metagenome | isolation source: river surface water | place: USA:Blue River Watershed | collected 2017-08-17 | reverse complement strand
TGGAGACCCAGCTGCGCAAGATGCGGGGAGAGAAGGAAAAGCTGGACGAAGCGATACGCACAGGTGTACCGCCCGAGCGTACAGAAGCTGAACGTGCTGAAGTTCCCTTGGGCGAACCAGTACCAACTTCTGCTGATGGAGGCCCGGTACCTGCCACCGAAACGCCCGTTACGGAAACACCAGTAGACGGTACACCTCCTCCCGGGACAGAGCCTGCACCTGTGCAAAAAGATACCAAGAAACTCGCGGCAGCCGTGGCAAAGTACCAGGGATTGCTGTTGACACTGCCTCCTGTTCTTCAACAGGCCGTGACCACTTACGAGATAGAGGTCAAGAAAGGTGCTGACAGGATAGGTGGCATGGGGGCTTACCATCTTCCTGGAGTAAAAGAAGCCATGTCTGCGGACGAATTCATGGCGCAGAAGTACCCGGCATTGCTGCAAAAGACACTGCAGGCCATGTACGAGATGGTGGACCTGCTCCCTGAAGTACCTATGGACCAACAGGAGGAGGTACAACCGGGTACAGATCAGCAGCCTGAGGGGCCAGAAATCCAGCAGCCTGAGGCTGAGGAACCCCCAAAAAAGAAACGTGGTCGACCCAAAGGATCCAGGAACAAACCAAAACCGGCGCCAACTCCCGGAGCCCCGGCTCCGGTAATCACCGAACACGTCACGACCAATCCCTCCGAGGATCTGTACGGCGTGGGAATGTCCGGTACATTCCACCAGGAAAAGAAAACAGAGAACGGCGGAGACAAGATACAGAACAGCACGTTTCAAACCGAAGACTGGACCAGTGAGCAGGGTACGTACCGCATCACAGGCGTACTGGGTAACCAGAACGTAAGCCTGGACGTCGTAACCGACCGTGGGCTCATGCCTGGTGCCAAGGTTACCCTGGAACTTGCCCGGGAATTCGCCGGAGAAATCCGGGACGTGGGAGCGCCCAACCAGCGCCGTACGGTGAGCCCGGCAGACTTTTTCGACGAGGACGGAAACGTCGTCAATATAGGCAATGTCCCCATCAAGATCCTCAACGAGTACGGGGAGATCGTAGGATACGTACCAACCTCCGACTGGATGACGGATTCTTACCCTGGAGCTGCAGGCTTGGAAGGCCTCCGGAACCATGCACTGCACAAGTACATTCCAAATGATGACGGTACGATGCAGATCGTGCGGGTCTTCGAGCAGGAGTACAACAAGTTGATGGCCGTACGCAGGACGATCGCCCAGATGGGTAAAGCCGAGACCGTGATCATTGAAAAGGGACCGGGTACGCCCATCCTCAATACGGTGAAGAAAGAAGGTTTTGACGGGCGCCCAATCTATGCCGTAGAGCTGGGCAAAGCTGTGGACCTGGAAAACCCAGGCAACAGTCTGTTTCCGGACTACAAGAACCTGCAGCTGGGCATCGTACAATCAGGAGTCGTACAGAAAGGTAACCGCAAAGCTGACCCTGAGGGTAACATGGTCAATGACAATCTGGACATGCTCGAGAACGCTCCGGTGATCATCATGCCAGCGGCCAATGGTCAGAAGTTCGCAGCTCCGCTGTACATGCCCCAGCTGTCCGATGCCGTGAGTCTCAACACGATGAAGCACGTAATCGAGCTGTACCTGCGCTCAGGTGATCCTGCAGTCGACAAGGAGATCCGGCAACTGGAGAAACTCACCGGTCACTACGTGGGTACGCCCCAGGGACTCCGAGACTTCATCGAGACCCAGTATACGTACACCAGCAGCTTCACCGAAGCCAACCTGGCGTACAACCCAAATGCCCAGGAACGCTTCCTGTTCAACATCACCGAGCCCAAAGCCGGTAAGGCCTCCGTCATGATCGGCTGGGAGAACAGCGGGAAGCCCGCAATCTTCGCCAACCTGGAAGGAGAAAAACTGTCCACTGAGTTCAGTGCTGCATTCGACCAGGGCATCTCTGGTCGGTACAAAGCGGTAAACTTCGCCAAGGTAGACAAACCCGGCATCAACGATAGCCGGAAGTTCACGCACGCACACTGGACCGGTACCGAATGGAAATCATATCAGTACGAGAACTACAACCAGTTCATATTGGCCCACGCCAAGACCAAAGCCCGGGGCAACACCAAAATTGGAGATACGTACATCTATGCCGCGAACCCACTTATCCGGTACAACAGCACTGCGTTGACCCAGCCCCTCACGGTAGAGACTGACGTCGTACTGATGCCAGATCCGGGACAACCTGGGGAAGAGACTCCAGTTGCAGAGGACGATACAATCGAAAGCGCAGTAGACGACTTCACCGATATCACTGGAGGATCCTGGGCAGCAAAGAAATCCAGCTACACACCCGGGGCTACTATGCAGCCACTCTCCTTGGCCATGTTACGGGAATTGGCTATTTTCACACCGCCCGGCAACAGGAACGATCGCACACCTGAGGACGTGTACAAGGAGTTGACCAGTGCGGGAATATCCTATCTTGCTGAAGGGCATAACCCATTCAGAAAATGTCAATAAACCCGTGCAACTTCACTGCGCCTGGTACAGGCAAACCCTCAAACCTCGCTGCCGGACTGTACCCATTGCTGGGTGAGCGTACCCTCCACGCCTGGTATAAAATCCAGCGCTTCGTTTCCAGGGATGCTGAGGTACCACGGGATGAAAACGGAGAACCTACCGTAGAGTTTGCACTGAAATTTCTGGGACTTGGATCCGCGTTGGCCGTTGCGCAGCACATGAAATTCGTTTCTCGCTGGCACCTTAAACCCGTCTCCGACAGCCTCACCGTGTACCATGGCAGCCTCAAGCTCGCGCAGAAGATGCGGGCCAGGATGGCTGAAGTCAGTCGGTTGTACAACGCACTGGTGATTCGGTACAACTACCAGAACGGATACATTGAGATTGCCCCCGCACCTGGGTATACCCTCAAAAGCAAAGCTGCAGATAAAGTCATCGAGAAGCCGTCTCCCAAGATGGAGGCGCTGAAAAAGGCCTACGATGCACAGCAGGCTAAAGCGCTCGCTGAAGCTTCCAAACCCTTTGTGAAGCTCCCGTTCATCACTGATACCAATGTGCTGAGTAAAATGGTTACCCGGGAGGTAGAAGTGGAAGAAACCGGAGAGATCTACGAACAGGAAATCAAAGTAGGAAAAGCCCAGGCCCAGCTCAAGCGTGAGTACAAGATATTGGAGAAACTCTTAAACTGCATCAAATGACCGGTGTACGTGAAAAGATATCCAGGGAGGAAGCCGCTGTACTGGAGCAACGCACCAGGCACAAAGAGCTTGTTTCAGCGCTGAAAAACCTGGACAGCACCGACGGCTTGCGCCAGCTCGCCGCTCAACTGGAAAAGTTGATTCAGCCGCTGGTGGAAATACAGACCAAGATTGACGAGCTCAAAGTCAAAGCCGGGGAACCGATTACCGTACAACCGCAAATCACTGTGGACACAGCTGAGCTTAGTACAACGCTTTCCCAAGCGATCGCTGCCATGGAGGCACGGCTACAGCATGAGCTCGCCAAGCTTCAAGTCCGGGAAGAGGCACGGACAATGCAGATTGAGTTTACCAGGAGTACAACCGGATATATTCAGTCACCCATAATCGTGAAGCCCGTATAATGGCTACAATTTCCGCAAATACTACGCTTGACGCTGCTGCCCGTACCGCGGGTGAGACGTTTACCATTCAGAACGGTGCGGTTTTCACCATTGATACGCATACCAGGTTTCATGCCAACGCCCCAGCTTCAGCCACAGGGTCTCTCGGATCTTTTACGATGACCGCTGCCACGGGTGGTGAATGCTTCATTGATGGCTCCAAGGTAAAAATGGTAGCCTATAACAGTGGCTCTGGTAACGTGCCGGCTTACAATACCTCTATTACCCAAGGCGGTGTAACCGGGGCCCTGCTCTGTGTCATGAGTGCGCTCAATGCTGCTCCTACTGCCGTAGGTGCAGCCATGCCTGCTACAGGGTATATCATGTTCAAGACGGTAACTGGAGGATCATTTGCTGCAGGTGCGCTAACAGGTATCGGTGCCACAGTAGTCGGTAGTGAGCAAAACGGATTTTTGGAAATTGTAATGGATGATGCTGCCGGCTTTACCATCGGTCGTGCGCAAAAATTCAAAACAAGGGGTCAGTGGTTTTACCCATTTGATACTAGCGGAAACCTTGTAACGACATCGGGTTCCAGGGGTCAACAGATTCAATTCCCAAATTTCGGTGGGGCCAACTTCTTCATTCCCTGGGTAGAAGTTGAAACTGGTGTGGGTACAGGAGTATATGAAATATGGCCCGCTGCTTTTGCCGGTACAGGCTCACCCTGGGCAACAGCAAACTTAGGCACAGATGCCAGGTCAAAATTTGTACAGTGTTTGGGTGGCGGAATTATCAGGATTGGATCAGATGGAACCAACAACATCGGAGATCTTCCGGCATCTGGGTGTAAAGTACGAATTCCTAATATTCTGCTCAAGTCTGCAGCAACAGCTTCCAGGGCATCTGACAGTGTGCCTAACGGTACGCTTGCTACCCGTCCCGACTTTACAACAACCAACGCAGGACAGATAGACGTTGAGTACGCTACGGGACATTGGCAATGGAACCTTGGCCAGGCGTACAGTGTTTCGTTAAAATATTTTGGATACTTCGACCAGACAACCATTACAGAGTGTGCTACGCCAATCGTAATGGAAAAAGTCGCCAACGGTAACTATACGATTGCCGGTGATACGCCCGCCTTGGTGCTTACATCTAATTTTGCCGGTTTTAGTTCTATCGATGGGAAGTTCGGTCGAAGTGGTACAATCGGTTCTGCTGACTACGGTGTAAACGTGTCATTGTGTAACAATATGACCTGGACACGAACTCATTTCCAGAATAGAACGCTTAGGAGCAATGTGGCTGCATATCCAGCTAACTTTTCGCAGTGCAACGGCATTACCATGGATGATTGCGTGATGGTAGGTTCCGGTATTCAATTCGCTACTTGTCTTAATGTTACAGTCAACAATACAAAATATGCGGATGCTTTTACGGGTACTTCTTCAGCGACCAACGCTCCGGTAGGTGCACTAATGTTTACCACTTACGCATCAAACATTGTGGTAAACGGATTTTCCTGGTATACTTCAATTGCTAACGTGCACCCTGATACTTGCGTGGTATACCTGTCTGCCGCACTGAATGTTAAAGTAAGGAATATTGGAACAAGAGTAACGCCACTTGGCGGTGGTTCATCTAACGCCATTCTTTACTTGCTCAACGATGCAGGCAACTCATCAAATATCCGATTACAGCGGTGCTACATGAATAACGTAGCAACCAGGCTAGTCAATAACGTAAACTCTTCCAAGGGATACATTCTTGAGAACTGTTCTGGTGACTATGCCGATGCGGATGCCCAGGCTGCATTGAACGTACTGGTAAAAAATGTAGGATGTGCTTCACGGCCTACTTCCGGCGCATCCATATATGGTACTATCTGGTATCATATTTTTACGTCTGTTTCTGCCGGGAGATTGGGTTTGGCTTTCAACGAACCCACTTTTGAATATGCCGCATACGTTACCACGAACTTTACGACAAGCGCTACCGGTACTTCCGGCTTTAACTCAAACGGCGGTCTTGCCCTTATCAACAGTGGGGACTATGCGATATTCGAGTTTCCATACAAAATTATCGGCATAGACAGTTTCCAGAACGTCGCTCCTACCATTACGACTTCCACGAACATGACTATCGAATACCAGATAGATACTGGTAGTGGATGGAGTACCTGGAAAACTTTTAACGCTACTAACCTTAGTGGAGAAACTGTAGATGAAGTAGCCGGATTCAAATTCAAGATACGGGCAACGGCAAGCGCAACCAACGCTGCAAACATTCTTACAGCTGTGTACTGTCTAACCAATAGCAATGCCGCAGCTCAGGACGTTCTTTATCCGCTGGATGTAAACACGGTAACTTTTACTGGATTACAAACAGACTCGGATGTTGTAATATATGAAGCCGGTACAACAAACGTATTGGGAAGTGTGGATGCCAATGCCGGTACAACCTGGGGATATACATATTCCGGAGCAGCCACGATTGACGTTGGCGTGTTCAAAGCCGGGTATGTACCTTTTTACATTCGCAATCTTGCAATCACAACAACAGACGCATCCATTCCTGTGGCACAGGTTGCTGACAGGGCATATATCGCATAATCCTATTAAAATTCGAGCACAATGGCCAAGATTACAGATCCCGATCTCTTAAACGTAGGCACAGAGATCACCCTTGATACCGCAAACAAAACATTCACGCTTAACCAGGCGGGTAACCTTGTTGCCAAAGATGGCGTAACAGGTAATGCGCTTTGGGCAAAGTTCGTTGATCTTTGGACCAGTCCGACGTATCAACCTTATCCTTTCCCGATGAATATCTTGGATGCCCGTTCCGGTCAGTATATTTTCGGACAGGATCCGGGTGGTACATACAACGGCTGGAGGCCAGCCAATGACACCACAAGGCAGATGATCCGTGATGCCGGTTGGAGTGAATATAGCGCAGCGGGTGTACTCAATAGACAGTACGTGGGTCTTGTGGCCTTGGCCTCCGGTTTCCCCGCCGGTGCACAGTTCTACTACCAACGTGCCGTGGGAGGTTCCGCTTTTAACTTTACATTCACTGATGCCCCCAATGAAGGTATCCAGGTATACGGTGATGCTGCTAACGGTAACTTCGACAACCGAACATATTTCAAGTTGTTTTGCCGGGAAGCTAACTACACGTATGACGATGCTGTTTTGGGTGACGTAGGTGAAACTGGAACGGGGCCATACAAGATAGCACTGCCTATTTCCGTGGGTTCTGACCTGAAAATCACTGCGAATGACGGAACGGTGGCAGCTAGTGCGCCGTACACCTCGATTGACGTAGAATACTTTGGAAGTGATCAGAACAAAACCATCGGCGGTGGATCATATCCATTCCGGGTAATCATTGATAACACCACAGCTAATGCCACGCTGGAACAGATTTACACCAAGATTCAGTACTTACTTCGGCAAAACAGTGATATTGACGCCGGGGCTGGAAATGTAACCGGTAAAACAGCGGATTCGCTATGTTACTTCGTAGGTGACACGCTTTACACCACGCTTGGCGTATTCATTGACGGCGTAATACCTGCAGACACCAACCGGGTTGTATTCCTTGACCAGAACGGTGTCCAAAGGCAGTACCCATACAGTTCAGCGGGTACACTTAATTTCAACAGTGTACTTACCGCTGGAGGTACAGGGTACTACCGGATGTATTTTACCACGCTTCCGGGTGGAAGTAATGACTACGGAGAAAGCGGTGCAGTTACCGTTGACGATGCTTCAGCTGCAGATATTGCCGGTGCAATTACAGGTGGACAAATGGCTTTCACCTTCGATTATGACGGCAATAACCAGGGTGGTCGAACTCCTGGAACGGATGCGGCCGTAACCATTGTGGCAGGTAACCCGGGCAGCGCAAAACCGGTAGTCGCTACAGGTACTATTACTCGAAGCAAATCAATTTCAATCACCCTGACAGCAGAACAGGATCGGGGATACATCGCGTAAAGCATGGCTTTAACATTCAATGGAGCGACAAAAACGATTACACTCACGGCAGGCACTACAAGTCTGTCCGTGCGTGATCTATGGTCCAGATGGGTAGATTGGTTGTTGACATCCGACAACTCAAAATATCCTATTGCCATGGCCCAAGTGGGTGGTAACGACATTGATACCGCAGCCGGTACAAAGATTCCTATCTACGTGTTTCTGCAGAATGGATGGAAATTGAAACCTCAGGAAGCTAATCACACCCTTAACGTGGGTGACGGTATTCTACTGGTAGACGGCGGCGGTGATCCATTTATTGGTACGACGGGATCTTTCGTAGTACGAATCAATTATCAGCAACCGGTACAAGCAATCAGCTTTGACGCAGGTGGAGGAGGTGGAGGAACTATTCCTGCTGAACTGTTGCTGATGCTAGAACAGTTTTTGACCATAGAAGGATACAAGACAGGAGTCATAGCCGAGAATTCACCAACTTTGAGAAAAGCAGGTGATGTAGAATTGGTAATTACAGGATACGGAACAAATTTCACCACTGTACAAAAAGCATAATGCTGAGATTTGTAACCAGAGGGTATATATCGGATAACAGCGTTCCAACGCTTTTCACACACTGGGGGTATCTCTATACACCCACGGAAAGTCCAGAAGTTCCTACGCCTTCTGTAGTTTTACCTCCAGTAACTCCAGCGTCTTCCAGACGTCAGGTATTTACCGGGAGAGTACTGGAAGATGATCTCGAGATACTGACCATCATTGAAGCATACATAAAAGCACGATACTCATGAGTCTTCTCGCATGTATTAAAGATTCCGGAATAGATCCATCGATTGCCAGGCAACTGACCGATCGGTGGAACGCCGCACGCGCCATGGGACTGAACGAAGAGCAGGCTGACCGCAGTGTACTCAAAGACTACGGCGAGCAGCTTGGGCAGCGTCTCAACAAGCTCAGGACCTTGGCTGGGCTCAAAGAGCAGACACCGGTACCGACCGTACGCAGCACGGAAGCTATCATGGCGGACTACGCCAGGCGTATGCGGGAACTCAAGCCCGAGCGTGTGGTAATTCCCGGGGAGGAAATCGAAGAATTTGTACAGGAGGGGGCACCTGAAGAGAAAGCTGGGTGGATTACACTCGCCAGTATACCTGATGAAAGTACATATCAAGTTGTACCTCAATCAGACGGTACCAAAGTATACCGCGGAGAAATTGACAGGCTCGCAGATAACCAGGTGTTCGTCTTTGGCGCCAATGATCAGGGGCTGCACGGGGCAGGCTCTGCAGGAGTAGCCATGGGGCAGCAACGCAAGACCAAGGAGATCAAGGCCATCAAGAAAGGTACCCAGGGAAAGTGGACCGTGGTAGGGGAGCACTCCCAGCTTACGATCGGTACCGAAGGAAAGTCCTGGCCGCTGGTTACCGTGGAAGGGGAGCTCGGAAGTAAAACCAAAGACAACAGAATCTCTCCGGAAACCCTCAAGACCAACATCAAGCAGCTGTACGACTACGCCAAGGAGAACCCCCAAATGGAGTTCCTGGTAGCGTACGACGCGGCTAAGCCCAACTATACATATCGGAACGGCTACCTACCTCAGGAGATGGCCAACATGTTCGCGGAGTTCCCGACCCCGGACAACGTCGTATTCGAAGAAGACTTCCGTAACCTGATGCTCAACGCGTCTTCGTCCTTCATATCCGGCATGCTCACCACGGAAGACCAGGGCCGGCGGTACAAACCCACGCTGACTCCTGAGCAGGTACTGACCATCCGCAAGCAGTCCCAGGTAGAGATCCTGGATGCAGAAGGCAAGGGTACCGGCACGTTCTTCACCTCTGAGCAGCAGGTACAGGCGGTGGATTCGATCCTCTACGAGATCCAGTGGTTCCTCCGCTTCAAGCTGCAGCCTGGACAGAAGCTTACGGCCAACACTGTAGTCGACTACGTACGCAGCAAGTTTCAGAGCATGTGGGTGGACTTTGGGTACCTGGAGAAGGGAAAGAAGCTTACCAAGAACGGTATTCCTGTATACCAAAACGTGATGCCTGAGCAAGCGTACAGCTACCGGACGAACATGGAGGATGTGATCAACTCTCTTCCACAGCTGATGAACGAGGCTTTCCGGATGCTGAAATCCCTCAACATCAAGCTCGAGTCACTGTCCGAAGACGGCCTCACCGAGGTAGACCCGGAACTGATCTCCCAGGAAGGACGCGGCATCGAAAAGTTCAACGAGCTGGTGTTTTCTATCAACCCCCGGGACCTGGCGTCTGGCGACGTCAAATTCTTCATGAGTACGATCGAAGATGTAGAGTATGGCACGCTGCCGGCTCCTCGTCCGATGTCGCTGAAGATCCAGGAGCAGTACCGCATAGAGATAGCTGAAGGAATCAAGCAGTACTCCTTCCGGGGAGAGCAGGTCATGAAAGAGCAGCGCCTGAGCCCTACTCCCGGGTACGACGAGCGGTTGATCAGCGTTACCGACTCCCAGGGTATCCAACGCCTGGTCGTGGTAAATGCGCTCAAGATCATGACCCAGCAGGACGCTGACCAGTTCAACGCCGGGTCCAACGCGGAGTACGTCGTGGATAAGGACACGGGAGAACGCAAGCAGCTGCTGGCCAAGGCCGGCGATACCCTGCTGAAGTTCAGCCCGTACATAGAGCAGAAGGGCATGAAGTCCAAACTGTCCTTCATTCGTACACCGGTACTGGCCAACTTCGATGTACTGTTCGAGCAGGTCACCGGTATCCTGGCTGACCGTACACCGTCGTTTGAAGGCTACGTGAAAGCTCTGGAAGACAGCGGCAAGCCTACCCTGATCCGGCTCGCTGAGCGCCTCAGGCATCCAACCACGCCTGACAGGATCCGCAAGGAATTCGTGCAGGTCATGACCAAGACTTTTACGGAGTACGTCATGGTACAGTACGTTCGGAAAAAGGACGGGCTGCATACATACTGGGTCAACGCCAACATGTACTCCATGAAGCGTACGGTCGAGCGGAACTGGAAAGAATCCCAGAAGGTATCTGAAGCACTGATCCGTGACGAGAAGGGACAGTACATGATCAACCCTGAAGTCCGTCAGGAACTACAGACCGCATACGATGAGCTACAACAAATACAGAATCTGCGAGATAAAGCCCCCAAGGGAGACGAGAAACTCAACGCTCGCTGGTTCAAAGCAGCTGAAGAACTCGCCCGGCGGATGCTCGACATCAATGGAATCGACATGCCTGCCTCTGCAGACAAGGCGCTGTACAACCAGGCTACGCTGAAGGAATACTGGAGGCCTGGTGCCAGCCCCGCTGCAGGTGGACTGTACAGCGTAATGCTGAACCGCATGCTGGGCAACATCCCGCTCGCAGAAGGAGTAGAGCTGGAAGCAGGCATCGAAAAAGACAACCCACTGTACCTTGACCGTAACCTGATGCGCGACCTGGTACAGGTCTACGTGAACAATGCAGACGTACTGTTCAACAGCTCGCACCGGGATAGTGAAGGCAACAACATCTGGGACTACACACTGCCCAGCCAGTTGGAGCATGAATGGAATGCACTCGTAGGCGCTGATCCTAAACGCCGCAAAGAGCTCGAGAAGACTTTCTTTGCCAAGTACAATACACTGCTCAAGGTGATCTCCAGCAACGCGGATACCCGGAACGGGATGAAGATCATGTTCATGGAGAATATGCGCAAGAAGCACAGCAAGTCGAGCAAGCCCAGGGAGAAGATGAGTCCCAGGGAACAGGACTTCCTTGCGTTCAATCTCTTCGCCAACAACGGCCGGGACAAGATGAACATGATCGCTCTCACTCATTCCGATAAGACCCGTACTCCTGTGTTCATGGGAATTCCCCGCGTGGACACAGTCAACAAGGGGGACTACAGCGAAAAGCTCATTGCCCGACTGTACGAGGTGTTCAATGGAGAATTCGACCGGATCCACGGTACCGCCGGAAAGAATTACCAGCACCAGCAGTTTGATGCAGGCAAAGGGACATTCTTCCTGCTGCCTGACTTCAACTACGACCGGATGAAGAAACTGATAGGACAGCAGGTCAAGATAATCGGTGGTGTCAGGGAATTTACCCAGGACGACCTGGACCAGATCTGGAGTACTGTCAGTGGGTCTCCAGTCGTAAACAAAGAGAATGCAGGTACCGATCGTTTCAAAGAAGTAGCCGAGATCGTACTGGTACGGTTCATCGAACGTGAGTCTACCCTGCAACGCCAGACTTGGCTGCGCAGCGGCATGATTGAAATAACCACTGATGGCAATGGGAAGAAGCAATACGGAAATCCTCGTATCGACCAGGAGTATATTAACCGCAGAGCTCAGCCGCAAAGTGGATATGTCAAGCGTCAGAACGAAGACGGTAGCGTGAGCTACACCAATAATGGAAAACCCATTACGCAACACCAGTACAACCGTGGTATTGTAACGTACGCCGCGACCGACTATGCTATGAACAGTTTTCTGTTCAACGCGTTTCTGGTGCAGACTGTTACCGGTGATCCCGCCATGGTGTGGAAGGGAAGCCTGGCCAAGACCTTGGTGGAGTACCAGAAGCGTCTGGCCGGTATCATCGCCCCGGGCAAGGAGACCGAGTGGAGTAGTCCGACGTACGACGCGGTAACCTTGGCAGACGTCATCGTGGTAAACGAAGAACTTGCCAAGATCAGTAAGAAGTTCAAGGAGATCAATCTCACGGACGCCCAGGAGCTCGTGACCATGGAAGAGCATCTCGATGTATTATACCATTACGGTGGGCTGGACAAAGGAGTATACGACGAGATGATGGCCATCGTAAAGGATGCAGGTCCTGGAGGGTACTACGAATTCAAGGAAGCTCGTCACAAAGACGTCGTACTCCAGATCACTAAGCCGGTGTACTACGGGCCCAGGCCTGAGCAGGACGGCGTGATCCTCCATGACTACGTGAAATCCTCCGCCCTCGCACTGTATCCGCCGTGGACCAAAGAATTCCAGCTAGACGGACTACGTAAGCAGATGGAGCAGGATGGCGTACGTCGGGCACATTTCGAGAGTGCACGCAAGATCGGTAATCCGAAAAGCGCCGCCACCTTCGATACGTCCGGGAAGTACACCAAGTTCACGAAGGACTCCGTTACCAAGATGTATCGAAAGAACTTCCGGATCCAGCAGGAAGTACCGCACGACAAGGACAAGTCCAAGATCCAGATATTCTCCCAGAACAACAAGCTGTTCATTGCGGATCTCCCGGCATCGATCACAGTCAACATCCCGGGACTGGGAATGCTAAATCGTGAAGGTATACGCTCAGCCAAGGAGAAGCTTCGCATCAATATGCTCGAGCGTAACCTGCAGCAGTTCCTGAAGGATAACGACGTCACGGTGAATGTTGACGGAAAGTACATGTTCAAGGATCGATCCAAGTTCATCGCCAGGCTCATCGAGGAGGCCAAAGACAATGGCTACTCCACCAACGAGCTGATGCCACTGATGACCCTGGTCGATGGAGAGCCCATTGCACCAGTAGCAGCCACACCCATGGCTGAGCCGCTGCACAACCTGATGATGTCGATCGTGGACAAGGTGATTAAGACCAAAGTGTTCGGTCGCAGCTATGTACAGGCCAGTTCTGTGGGTCTTACCAAGATGAGCGAGAAAATACCGGACGGAGTGATATGGGCACCTGGTAGCAATCCCGCAGAAGGTCTGCGGTTCATGCGCAAAGCAGATGGCGGTGTACAAGCCGCAGAAGTACTGGTACCATTCCGGTTCTTCGAAGGCAAGCACGGTATCACGCTGGACAGCGTAATGCTTCCAGACGGCAGTGGCATTGATCCGGAGAAGCTTCCGCTGGAACTCCTGGAGATGATCGGTATCCGTATCCCGACGTCCAAACAGAACACTACGCTGCCGATCCGTATTGCAGGCTTCCTGCCAAGCAACATGGGAGACACTATCATAGTACCCCCGGGCATCACCGTACAGATGGGCTCCGACTTTGACGTGGATAAGCTCTTCATATACCAGCGGCCGTACTTCAGCCAGGACAGGAAGTTACACGTGGAGCGTGACAGTGATGAAGCCAACTACTTCGAACTGCAATGGCAGGTACTGACGCATCCGGATATGTTCGACGCAGTAGTGGCCCCGCTGGACAAGGACGACCTGGCCAATGAAACTGAGCTTGGCTTCGGTGTAGACGATGAAGCTAACGCCTTTACCGGCCGCGCTCAGCTCCATGATTTTATCAGCCAGAAAGACGCCAAAGCCCTGGTGGGCTTTACGGCGCTGACCAATACATTCCTGGCCAGCGTCCAGCACCTGGACCTGCACTTGAGCCGGCAGGTAATCGACGAAGAGACAGGGAGGATGATGCTGGAACGTGACTTCATTAGCACCTTCGCCATTGCACAGGATAAGCCACTGCAGCTGACCAATCTGAGTGGGTATGGTACCTCTGAGTATATAAACGATCTCGAGCCTGGTTCTGTCCCTGAGGTACGTACCAAGATGGACAATATTGGCATCATCATGCAGGAGGCCCTGGACCACGCCAAGAAGCGTACGCTGGACAAAATCAACCTGACAGTACACGCGTACTCCGCGATATCCGCACTACTGTCCCTGGAGACCATGGACGGTAAAGCACTGGATATCCGGTACGCTACCAGATTGTTGCTTCAGGAGTACATCATCAAGTACTCGGAGAAGATGACTGCAGGGGAAGACAGTATGAGCGGGTATAATCCGGCATTGAAGAATGAGGTATTCAACGAGCTGTTCGAGGACCTGGTAGCCAAAGGAGCCAATCCTGACCGTGCAAACGAGCTGACATTCACGGCAGAGAACTTGAAAGATCTGCTTACGCCGGACGATACGACAGAGTACTATAATGCCCAGTACGCGTTGCTGGAAGCTTTCCGCAGGCTGGATGAGATCGGTACACGGATGAACGAGATCACCAATTTGCTGAACCAGGACGTGAATGGTACCAACGGTAACCTGTTCAGTGTACTGGATAAGCTCAGCAAAGCAGACGGGATCCTGGGTAGTCCCAACTTTCCTGGAGTACCGATCGCCAATGCGTTCAAGCTTCTCGGCAATAGTACTGAGGGACCCAGTGAGCGTGGCTGGCTATTCGATACCGTGAACTCACTGGCTGCAGAACTCTTTGTCAATGACCTGCCGCACGTCATGATTCAGAACACGGTACTGTCTAAGATAAAGCAGTACATGGGACTGACCTCCATGACGGACATGCCGATGGACGTGAAAAAAGGAATTCTCAAGGCCATGCGCTCTTACATGTACAGCGCAATGCAGTCCCTGGGCGTGAAGGATCCTACCGGCGAGCGGGTAAGGCTGATGTACAACACGGGCTTCGGAGAGTCCCTGGCACGTCGCCTGGCAAAAGCCAAGAACGGCTGGGGGGCCAACAACTATTTCCTGCGCAGGCTCGAGCCGCTACAAAGCGACAGCGGGCTGCACGACAGTGTAATGTACCAGGCCGCGCAGGTTACCCGGCTCGATGATGCGGATAACGTCCGGGCCTGGGTAGACTTGTTGACCAGCCGAGATCCGGAACAACGCCTGCTGGGCGAAGATCTTGTGAGGTACGCGCTGCTCACCGGCGGTGTACAGGATGCCAGCAGCTTCATCCGGTACGTACCGTTCGGGTACCTGATGAGCGTGGGATGGTTCACCGAACTTTCCAAAGTATACAAGGATGTGGACAAGCTACTGGAGACAGGCCAGTTCCTGGACCAGTGGTTCCGGCATAACCCTGAGCGTGCGATCTCAATGTCCATGGACTTTAAGGAAATCGGCTCACCATTTGATGGCGCCATTCCGGAGAGATTCACGCTGACCGGTACCGACAGTACTGCAAAGTTCCAGGTACCGATCAAGGTACAGGGAGAGTCTGGCATGATCAGCATTCTGGTATTCACGCCGTACATCAGTGTACCCGGCGCAGACGGGCAGATGCTGCTGTACCGCAAGCGTACCCCTCTGGTAGACGATGGCCCGGCTGTGTATGACCGCATAGACGTGTTGGGAGACCAGTACACCGATGAGTACGACGCGATGCAGCCCAACAACCGAAGCGCGATATCCGCCAATCGTACCATCAATGTAGCCTGGGCTGAGGTAAGTCCCATAGCCCAGGTAAAGAGTGCGGAAGAGCATGTGGAAAAGATGATCAAGAAGGACGCTGTCATTCCCGGTATCGACCCGTTCTACGCTGAACTGGGCTTTACCGGCGAGACCATGGCGCCCGGTACCTGGGACCACATCGTACGTAAAGCAGCGGAGCATCCCAATACTCCGCAGCATCTGTCGATCATGTACAACTGGTTAAGCAACGCCCTGACCAATGCACACCACAAGGTGTTCGGGATGGAAGCTGGTAAGTCACTTACGTCCCAGGCACGGCTGGTTATCGAAGGTCAATCCATGATGTACTCCAGAACTCCTGAGGAGAATGACGGTGTTCCTGTCATCCGGTTCCCGACGGATCCCAAGCAGTTTTCGATAGGAGCACTCAACCATTATGTACTGGATGGATT
>JACCDR010955731.1_pt1 | contig 16158 bp, 21 predicted proteins | sample 7446431 | NCBI WGS metagenome assembly JACCDR01 (sample SAMN15323443, study PRJNA562643) | freshwater metagenome | isolation source: river surface water | place: USA:Blue River Watershed | collected 2017-08-17 | reverse complement strand
TTGGGGGCCGGTGCCGCGGCGTCGCCCTGGATCGCGTCGGCGGCCGACTCGATCATCAACATCGCGAGCTGCTTGAGCTCCTGGTGCAGCTGCGCGTCGCGGAAGACGGCCTGGACGACGAGCTCGGCGGTGGACTCGACGTCCTCGAGGCGGACCTGCGTGAGCCGGTTCTCGTCGGGGTAACTGCCCATCATCACCTCGAAGGCGTTGTCGCCGAGGACGCTGCCGTCCTCCTGCAAGGAGGCGACGAGGGCGTGGCAGATCGCCCCAGCCGTCTCGTCGACGATCGGGTCGGAGCCTTGCCCCTCTTCGAGGCTTTCCTTGACGGTCTTGGCCGAGCCCTTCTTGAAGGGGAACTCCCCCTTCGCCGGCTTGCCCTTGCCGAAGTCCTTCGACTTCTTGTCGGCGGGCTTCTTGTCGGCTTTGGAAGCTTTGCCCGGCTTCTTGCCCTTGGAGGCCTTGCGGGCCTCGTCGAGGAGCTCTTCGGCGATCTCTTTGATTGCTTCTTTGAGGTTCATTCCTGGGCTCCTTTACCCGACCTGGGCGCCGGCGTTGGTCACGACGAAGTCGAGCGAAACGTACTCGATCGCGCGCGTGGGCTGGACCCAGATCTTACCGCGGATCGTGTTGTTCTCGACGTCGGCCTGCGTGGTGGTCGAGGTGTCGATCTGCACCTTGTAGCGCTCGAGGCCGAACTGCTTCTGGACGCGGGCGAGCCGGGGCTCGACCTGTGACTGGAAGCGGGCGAGCGTGCTCTCCCGGTTCGGCTCGAAGACGAAGGTGTTGGCGATGTCCCGCACCTGGCGGCGCAGGTCGATCATGAGGCGCCGGACGTTGACGCGGTCGAGCGAGCTGGCGAACGCTTGCAGCGTGCGCTGGCCCCAGACCACCACGCCGCCCTGGGCCTGCGTGCCCGCGGGGGTGTTGCCCGGGAAGGCGACGAGCGGGTTGATGTTGGCGTCGTAGAGCGTGTCCATGTTGTCCTTGGACAGCTTGACCTTCGCCTCGAGCGTGCTGGCGAGCGCGCCGCGGGCGAAGCCGGCGGGGGCGAACCAGGGGTAAGCCTTGGCGTCGTTCAGCGCGAAGGCGCCGAGGACGACGACGCTCGGGGGCACCACGACGTTCGTCTTGGTGTTCGGGTCGGTGATGACGACGTCCGGGTAGTAGGCGGCGGCGAACGAGGTGTTCAGCGCGCGGTCCTTGAACTCGGTGGTCGTGTTCGTCACGCTCGGGATCTGGACGCTGCCGGTCACGAGCGACGCGGCGGTGTCGTACTCCTCGATGTCCATCAGGTAGAGCGCGTCGAACCGGTTCTCGACCGACTGGTACGCTTTGTCCGTGACGATGGAGTGGCGGATGCCGGGGACGGCGAGCAGCTGGATGTCGACGTCGGCGCGTTCGGCCATGATGTCGACGGCCTTGCGGTACGCCGCGGCGGTGGGGCCCTGGGACAGGCTGCGGTTCGCGTCCGCCATGTCCTGGGTGACGGCGACGTTGGACAGGGCCGCTTCCTCGCGGTTGAACACGTTGACGCCGTCGAAGCCGCCCTGCATGAAGACGCTGAACTTCAGGTACTTGCGGTTGGGCTGCGTGAAGTCGTCGACCGACAGCGCGCGGGTCTTGTCCGCGGCGGAGGTCCCGACGTTGGCGTCGCGCACGTAGACGGCGCTGGCCCACTTCTGCGGGTCGGCCTTGCCGTCCGAGCCGGTGACGACGCGGATGTTCTCGAGCGTGAAGATGTTGCGGCAGAACCGGTCGACGTCGAGGACGCCGTTCTGGGCCGTGTCGGAGTCGCCGACCGAATCGTCCTCGAGGACGTTCTGGTTCGACGTCTGGAAGCTCGGGAAGTACAGGGTGTAGTTGACGAGCGAGTCGTTCTTGACGCTGGTCGCGTTCGGGTTGGTCACGCTGATGACCTGCTCGAACTGGACGCCCCAGTAGAGCGACGGGTTGACGATGGCCTTTGCGCCTTCGCCTTCCTGCAGGCTCAAGCGGTACGGGACCGGCGGCTGGACCGCGCGCTTGAGGGCGCCGGCGACCGCGTACTCGGCGACCGTCGACGGGCAGGCCAGCGGCGCCGAGCCGGAGGTGACGAGGTGCGCCGGGCCGCGGAAGCCGACCGGGAGCGCGGTGGGGTCCACCTCGCCGTTGACGACGCTGTCGTCGATCTCGACGCGCAGGTAGTTCGACGCGTTCGGGTAGTTCCCGTCGACGACGAGCTTCTGCGACTGGGTCACCTTGTCGAAGTCGTAGTAGACGTTGGTGTCGCCGATCGCCTTCGCGATGTAGCGGTCGTGGCTCGGGTTGAGCGAGACGCCGCGGTACTGCTCGAGGGCGCGCGGGTTGGAGTCGGTGTCCGCCCAATCGCGCACGACGACGTCGAACGTGCCGTACGGGTCCTTGGTGTCGCTCGAGGGCGCGATGTTCTCGATCGAGACCTTGACGTTGTCCGCCGTGCCCGCGCCGGCGTCGAGCATCACGAAGCGGAAGAGCTTCTTGGGCGCGCCGCCGAAGCGCTGCGAGTAGATCCAGGGGGACTTGGAGTGCGAGAAGCGGTCCTCCCAGTTCTCGTAGTTCGGGGCGTACGAGCTGCCGACGTCGCGGCCGAGGCTGCCGGTCGTGAGGAAGGCCGCGGCTTCGAGGCCGCCCGCGAGGCCGGCCGTGTAGCCGGAGTTGAGCAGGCCGGTGCCGGTGACGACCGCGAGCGACGGGTGGACGTCCCAGTACGCGTAGACGTAGTGGCCCGCCTGGTTGAGCTTGTACGGGTCGCGGTTGAGGACGTTCGGGAAGTAGTTCGGGGCCGTCGGGTCAAACGACGCCGTGTAGACGTTGGGGAACGACGCGTCGGTGCCCTTGTGCCCGTTGAGGAGGACGACGAACTCCTGCCGGCCGGACGTGAGGGTCACGGTGCCGACGATGGAGCCCTGGTCCGTGCCGGAGCCGGCGACCGCGGACGAAGCCGGGGCGGCCGAGGACGTGAACGAGGACGAGAGCTTGACGACGACGCCCGAGGGCGCCATCAGGATGCCGCGGAGGATGGGGACGGACGTCGCGGCCCCGGGGGTCACGGACCCGGCGCCCTGGAGGCTGGCCGAGCTGAACACGCTCGAGCCGAGCGACTCGCTCATGAAGCAGCCGAGCATGTACGTCCGGCCGGCGAGCCCGCCGTTGGTGGCGTAGGGGTTCGAGGCGAGGATGCCGGAGTCGGCGTTGGGCTGGTTCTCGCCGACCACGAAGCCGGCGCCGTCGACGCGGCCGGAGTTGGTGCCGGTCTCACGCTTGAGGCCCTTGCCGATGCCGAGCACCCGGAGGTAGGTGACCGACTGCGCGTTCTTGAGCCACTCGCTGACCGCGAGGGGGCCGAACTTGGCCCCGTCCGTCTTGCCGAACTTGGCCTCGAAGTCGCTCATCAAGCCAACGGTGACCGGGACGAAAGCCGGGCCTTTCAGAGCCGTGCCGATGACGCCGGCGGGCACGCCGACCGGCTCGGCCTCGAGCGGTCCGCTGAGGTCGATCTCGCGGCTCGTGACGCCCGCGCTTCCCAGTTTAACGTTGCTTGCCATATGCTCTCCTAGATGCTCCGTGCGTGCTGGTAACTAAGCGCTTCTCCCGGTTGTCGATCACACGAACTCGACGCCGGAGTTGGTGATCACGAAGTCGACCTTGATGAACTCGATCGTGCGGGTCGGGACGATCACGATGCGCCCGTTGAGGCGGTTCTCTTCCTTGTCGCGCTCCGTGTTGTTGGTCTCGTCCATCACGACACTGAAGGACTCGACGCCGGCCTGGGTCTGGATGATGCCGAGGCGGGCCGAAGCGTCGCTGACGAACTGGTCGCGGTTGGACGGGATGTTGTGCTCGAAGACGAGCTTGAGCGCGAGGTCGGTGACGACCCGCTTGACCTCCAGGAGGAGGCGGCGGACGTTGACGCGGTCGAGCGAGCTCTTGGACGCCTGGAGCGTCTTCTGGCCGAAGATCACGAACCCCTGCTTCGGGAAGTTCGAGATCGGGTTGATGCGGACGTCGTTGAGGGCGTCCTTGTCGGCCGAGTTGAGGCGGGTCGCGGTGTTCTTCACGAAGTCCAGGGCCGCGCGGTTGAAGCCGGCGGGCGCGAACCACGGGTAAGCGACGCGGTCGTTGTAGGCGAGCGCCGCGAGCGCCGCCGTCGAGGCGGGGACCTTGACACGGCGCTTGTTCACCGAGTCGTCGATGAAGACGTCGGGGAAGTAGCAGGCCGAGTAGTTGTTGTCCAGCGCGCGGCCGTCGAAGGACTTGGCCGTGTTGGTGACGTCCGGCCGGCCCGAAGACTCGTCGTAGAGGCGGGTGTTCGTGTCGTCGTACGCGGCGATGTCCATCAGGTAGATGGCCATGCCGTACTCGCGCGTCTTCTGCGCGGCGTAGTTCGTCACGTACGACTCGCGGATGCCGGGGACGGCCAGCACGTTCGTGTTGATGTAGAACGGGTTGGTCATGATGTCGACGGCCGTCTTGTAGGCCACGACCGCGTTGTTACGCGTGGTCGTGCCGCCCTGGTTCTGGGCGAGGCCCGGCGAGACGAACGAGGACTCCGCGCCGCCGCCCGCGTCGAACGAGACGGACTTGTCGGAGAACCGGCGGGCCGACTTGTCGAGGATGTTGACGCCGTCGAAGCCGCCGTAGAGGAACGTCGTGAACTTCGCGTAGGGCGAGAAGCGGTTGAACTGGACGCTGGAGGTCGCCGCGGCGAGCGACGCGAGCGTGAGGCGGCCCGTGATGGTGCCGTCGCTGATCGCGTAGGTCGTCGGGTTGACGGTGGCGTTGCGCAGGTACGCGGCTTCCTTCATGTGCGCGTCGATCGAAGCCGTGAGGTCGTTGACCGACGTGTTCGCGAAGGCGACCTTCGCCAGCGTGAACTTGTTGTTGTTGAGCGCGTCGGCGTTCGAGCCCGTGACGAGCGCGTCGAGCTTCTTGATGCCGATGAACTTCGTCAGGTTCTCCAACAGCTTGTTCTTGTCGGAGACGATGTTCGGGTTGAGCGCGGTCGTGTTCCGCTCGAACTTGACGCCCCAGTAGAGGCTCGGGCTCGCGAGCTCGGTCGGGCCGGGGTTGCCGACGTAGCCGGACGTCGCCACCTCGCCCTTCGTCACCTTGAAGCGGAAGGGGATCGGGGGGACGATCGAGCCGGAGAGCAGCGACCCGTCCATGCTGCCGGCGACGTTGCCGGCGAGCCGGACGAGGCCCGCGGCCTGCGGCCGGTCGGTGGTCGCGTCGTTGGTCTTGAGGACCTCGACGCCGCGGAAGCCGAACGGGAGCGCCTTCGCGGGGGTGAGCTTGCGCTCGACCTGCTCGTTGACGACGACCCGGACGAAGGCGGACTTGTTCGGGTAGCGGCCTTGCGAGACGAGGCGGCGCTCGTTGACGTTCTCGCTCTCGAAGTTGAACGCCACCTTGCGGTCGCCGATGCGCTTCCCGACGTAGTTCTCCGAGTCGGGGTTCAGGCTGCAGAGGCCGTACTGCTCGAGGATGTTCGGGGTCGAGTCGGTGTCGTCGAACGAGCGGACGAGCACGGTGAAGGTGCCGTACGGGTCGGCCGGGTCGTTCGAGGCCTTGAGGTCGGAGATCGAGACCTTGTACAGCTGGTTCGCGTACTCGCCGTCGTCGAGCGCCTCGATGTGGAAGAGGTCGTACTCGGTCGCGCCGAAGGGCTGCGAGATGAAGGCCGGGGTACGCGGGGACTGGTACTTGGTGTCGAAGTGGCCGAAGGTGTCGCGGAACCGCATCGAGGTGTCGCCCGAGGCGGTCGACGTGTTCAGCGAGCCCGAGAGCGCGGCGACCGTGACGGCCGTGGCGAGCTCGTCGTCGACCGGGAACTCGGCGTAGACGAGGTGCTGCTCAGACGCGAACTTCTCGGGGTCTGTGTTGAGGAGCTTCGCGAAGTAGTCGGCGCTCGTCGGGTTGAACGAGGCGGTGAAGATCTTGACGCCCGGGTTGCCGTCCGTGGTGCCGAACGAGGAGCCGTTCGACGAGGACAGGACGAGCTTGAACTTGCCGCTGGAGTTGACGGCGGCGAGGTCGTCCGGGGTCGTGAGGCCGAAGGCGCCGACGGCCGTCTGGTCGCCGTCGAGGACCATCATGCGGGCGCCGCTGGCGAGCAGGACGACGCCGCGGACGAGGTTCGCGATCGACCCGGCGTAGCTCGAGTTGTTCGTGAACATCGGCATGCCGTAGGCCTCGCTCGCGCGCAGCGTGTGGCGGCCGACGAGGAACTGGACCGCGCCCATGTGGCGGCCGGTCGTGTCGCCGTTGGCGGCGGAGCCGGTCACGACGAAGCCGGAGTTACGGCACTGGCCGGTCGACTGGTAGCGGAGGATGTCGCCCGAGTTGTCGAGCGAGCCGGCGCCGAGGACGCGGAGGAAGGTCAGCGCCGTCTTGTGCTTGAGGAACTCGTTCGCCGCGTAAGGGGCGGGGTACTTGACGTCGAGGTCGCCGAACGTCTGCCTGAAGGTTGCGAAGTCACGGACGGTGACCGGGACGAAAGCCGGGCCGCGGTTGGTGGCCCCGATGAGGCCGGCGGGCACGCCTGCGGGGCCCAACTCCTGACGCACCGAGAGGTCAGTCTCGGTGTCGAAGTATCCGGGAGATCGAAAGGTCTGCTCAGCCATGCTTGTTTGTCTCCTGCGCGTACATGCGACGATGCCTACGACGTCAGTCGTAAGTACTGACCCTCCCTCCAGAAGACATCAAACGCGCCGCGTGAACGCCCGCAGCGACATAGGAGGTCACTTCGGGGACACGACCCGCATCCCGATGCCGTCGTCAGGCACGACGACCGTCTCGCCGGTGGCCGAATTCCTCTGGACGACCTTCGCGTACTCGGGCTCCTTGCGCCCCGTGAACGGGTTGACGACCGTGTTGACGACGGCCCGTTCGACCGTCTTCGCGGCTCGGGTCTGGGGGTGCTGGCTGGGGTCCGTGAGCAGGTACTGCTTGTCGGGGTCGTCGGCGGCCTCGTAGGGGTCCGAGCCGACCGGGATGCCTTCGTCGAGGAACGTGTCGACGCTCGACCCGCCGGTCGCGAAGGCGATCTGGGGGGCCGAGACGACCTTCCGCAGGCCCGAGGGGATGCCGGGGGCCGCGGACTCGACCACGTACGCCGGCACCTTGACCGTCAGCTTGTACTTGCGGACGAGTTCGTCCCCCGACGAGTTGTCGGCGTTGTCCTCTGAGGAGATGCCCTCGTTGAAGTAGGCGACGAACCAGTAGCCCTTGTCCGTGTCGAGCTTCATCGTCCGGTTGCCGGTGGGCAAGTAAGACGACATGAGCCGCTCGAGCATCTGGTTCATGTGGTTGACGTACTGGGCCCAGATGGTCACCTCGTACGTGGCGGTGTAGAACTGCGGGGTGGGCAGGGTGATGACCTGCCAAGCGTTGACGCCGAGCTTCGGGGCCAAGAGGCCGCCGGCCCGGACGTCGTTGTCGAGGGCGTTCGCCTGGGTCCCGTCGCGGGCGGTCCTCAAGGAGCCGGAGTCGTCGAAGTCGCGGTCGCCGGGCACGTCCTCGGAGTTGACGAGGCCCAGCTTGTTGAGGATGTTCTGGTAAGCGCGGTCGCGCGGGTCGAGCTTGGTCCGGACCGTGACCTGCCCGACGTGCTGGTTCATCCCGCGGCCGTTGACGTCTTCCTTGGCCTGCTCGATGGCGGTGCGGCGGACCGTGACGAGCGGGAGGATCAACGTGCCGTCCTTGTCGCGAAGGGCGCGGCCGCTCTTGATCATGCTCCACTTCTCGCCGACGGCGAAGACGATCGGGACCTTCTGCTGCTTCCCGGGGTCGTTGGAGACCTGGAAGCCGACCTCGTCCCGTAACGTCTTGAAGAACGCCTTGTCGAGGTCCTCGATGCCGCACGACGGCACGCGCACGTCGTCGGGCGTGGCCGAGCGCTCGAAGCCGGAGGGGACGCCTCGCGGGTCGCCGGAGCGGAACCTCGTCGTCATTTCCAGTCGCCCCCGTAGAAGTCGGAGCCGGTGTTGTCCTCGACGACCTTCGCGGGGCCGGCGTCGTTGGGCTCGAGCACGCCGTTCTCCTGCAGGTCGCGCTTGTCGCCGGTGGGCATGCCGGCTTGCGACTTGGCGCCGCGCGTCTGCTCGAAGTCCTTCTTGACGGCGTCGGGGTCGGTGTAAGCCACGTCCGAGGGGCCGACCTGCGGCGGGTCGATCTGGCCTTTGCGGGCCTGGACGCAGTTCAGCTTGTACCCGTCCAGCTGCTCCGCGTGGCCGTACACGTTGTCCAGGCGCTCGATGTTGACGATCTCGTACATCCCGTCCCCGTAGCGGACGAAGTCGCCGGTCGTCACGTTGACGCCGATGTCGACCATGTCGCGGTGGTGGAGGAACACCTCGAGCTTCGCCAGGCGCTCCGGGCCGAAGATCGTCGTCTTGACCTCGGTGTCCGGGGAGCCGACCAGCGCGGGCAGCTCGACGGGCGTGTCGAACACCTTCTCGGGCGACTCGTTGTACAGCTCGTGCGTGCGCGTCTTGACCTCGGAGATCGCGTAGTAGTAGACGACCTGCCCGGCGATGTCGCGGAACACCTCCTTGGTGAGGTCGGAGATCAGGTTCTGCTCCCGCTGGGTGATGAAAAGGCGCGACATCTACGCCGGCTAAGTACTCGAGCGAGCTATCGTCCGGCTGCCATGGAAGCCAAGCCCGCGTACCCGAACGTTGTCCTCACGGTCGGCCAGTCCCCGCTCCGCCCCACCCGGGACGACGTCAAGTACTTCACCTTCGGCCAGAACAACAGCGGCGGCGGCTTCCACGTCACGGACGACTACGGCGAATACGTCATCATAGCGGCGGTCGACGTGGACGACGCGAACGAACGCGCGAAGAAGCTCGGCTTGTACTTCGACGGCGTGGACTCCGGCCAGGACTGCGAGTGCTGCGGGGACCGCTGGTCGCCCGTTTGGCGCGAGAAAGGCGCGGACTCCCCGCTCGTCTACGACGAGGTGAAGCCGGAAGCCTACCTGGGCGGCAGCTACTCGAGCCTGCGGACGACCATCGTCGTCCACCACGCCGACGGGTCGCGTGACACGTACAAGAAGATCGAGACCTGATCAGCCGATCAGGATGGCTTTGCCGAGCGGCATCGGCATGAACTTCATGATCCGCGCCATGGCTTCGGCCTTCGCGGCCTCGCGCTCGACCACCTGGTCGTAGGTCAAGGCCCCGAGGAACTCGAGGAAGCCGGTGACGAGCTTCTCCTTCTCCTCTTTCGCTTCTTGGATCAGCTCCTTGCCGTCGAGCCGGAGCTCCTTGCCCGGGATGGGGACGACGTCGAACTTGCTGCGGTGCCGGCCGACGATCTCCTTGCAGATCGCGAGGCAGTACTGCCTGATCCACTGGCGACCGACCTCGTTGATGGCCGACGGCGGGACGGTCGTGATGGGGACCTGGCCGGGTGTGGCGATCTGCGCGGACTGGGCGACGTAGTCGCTGCCGTAGCCGTACGGGGCCTCGGCCGGGTTGATGGAGCTATAGTTGTCAAAGTTGAGCGCGACGCGCATCCACAGGCGGCCCGCGGGCGTGTAGTTGCTGTCCGGGCCGGCCGGGCAGGGGAAGATGCGGATGTTGCGGCCCTGGATCTTGTACGAGTAGTTCGAGCGGCGCACGCGGTGGGCCGTCTCGAGCATGCCACGGCGCAGCACGTCCTCGTAGACCGGCAAGACGTAGAACACGCTCGTGTTGACGTACGACTCGTAGTTGAACTCGGTCGCCAGGAAGTTCGTGATGTTGCTCGCGTTGAGCAGGTAATTCTGCGCCGCGAGTGGCTCGAAGTGGAACACCTCGTAGACCCGGATCTTGTTGTTCAGCGAGGCGCTCGGCACCGTGGTGAGGAACGACCCGCCGGCTTGCGCGCCTTCGCCGCGGTAGAGCTCGGTGTAGAGGTTGTAATCCTGCTTGCTGCCGGTCAGGTCGAGGTAGCACAGGTACGTGTCGTAGACGCCGCCGAGGCCGGCGTACGCGCTGTACGCGTCCGCCTGCCGCATGACGAAGTCGAAAGACGCTTGCGGGTACAGACCGGTGACCGAGTACGACGAGGACAGCTGGCCGTTGATGACGCTGCCGGAGAACGCTTGCGCGAGCCCGAGGAGGGAGGCCATCTGCGACGTGATCTGGTTCTGCCCGACCATCCGCCCGTACTCGAGCGTCGATTCCTCGAGGGCCGCCCACACCTGCTTCTTGGTGATCTCGACGGTGACGACGTCGTCGCCTAGGCGGCGGCGGACCCACGTGTACGCGGCGTCGGCTTCCCACTGGAAGACGGGGTCGCTGTCGAAGAAGCCGTAGGGCGTCGGGTTCGGGGTCTGGGCGAATGTGGCCACGTCATCGGTACGTATGTTTGGGCGGGAAGTCTAGAGTCCTGTTCATGTGGGGTATGCTCGGTCTCATGCCGGACTTTGTGTCGGAATTCGATGAAGATCTCGGCGGCGAACCGCCCGACAGGGTGCGCGTGGGGGACATCATTTCGATCGCCACCCGCGCCAAGAAGCCGGTCTTCAAGGCGAGCGAGAACTTCGACGACCTAGCGCAGCTGCGCGTCCTCGGGGAGGCTGAGGGCGACCGGCACTTGTACCTGTGCTTGGTCACGGCGGGCGACGCCGAGCACGTCAACCCGACCGTCGTCGTCGGGAAGAAGCATGCCTTCGACTTCGGGCCAGAGGAGCGCTTCCACGTGTGCGAAGGCGTCATCGTCTCGGACCTGCACGTGCGCGGGATCGCCAAGAAGCAACGCGGCCGGTCGTGCGGGAAGTGCACCGAGTACAACGAGGACGCCTCGCACGACGAGGAAGCCTACCTCTGCAGGACCTGTCGCGAGAACCCTTGGCGGTGAGCCTCAGCCCTCGTCGTCGCCCTTGAAGAGGGCGAACGCGGAGTCGTAAGCGTTCTGCGCGATCTGCCCACCGGCCCAAAAGAGAACGACGAGGATGAGCCCGGCCATCGGCAACGGGCCGGGCGCGACGAGGCCGGCGACGATGGCGGCGAGCATCAAGGCCGCGAAGCAGACGTTCATGATATGTTGACGTTTCGTGATCTTCATGCCTTCATGGTACCGCGCGCGGGCGACGTTGTTGCGTCTCGGCGGCGCATTCCTCGGCCGAGGCGTAAATTAAGAGCATGTCAGCAAGGATCGAATCGCTCCACGCGGAGCTCCAGAAAGTCAAGCAGTCCATCGCCGAACGCGCCGCCGCCGGCCAACCCGTCGACGACCTCATCGCCATCGAAGAGGGCATCAGCAAGCAGCTCAACAAGGCGCGCTCGCTGATCACCGAGGGGTCGGCCAAAGCGATCCTCAGGGGTTGAGGATGGACGTCCTTCGGAACGTCGTCGTCCCCCTGCTCACGGTCGTGACCCTCATCGGCTTATCGGTGGCCGCGGTCATCATGGTCGCCGCCGGGCACTACGGCCCGAGCGTGCCGGTCTTCGTCCTCATCGCGGCGGCGACGTTGTTCCTGTACCACGACGTCCGCCGTATCGCGGGCTGATCAGGCGTCTTCGTCCGCCTCGAGCATCTCGTCGGCCGCGGGCGCGAGCAACGGGTCAGGCTTGGGCTCGTTCACGCGGTTCGCGGAACGGAGCTCGCGCTTGAGGGCGGTGATGATCCGGGCGTAGTTCGCCCGGGCTTCGCTGCCGCGCCGCTGGCGGTCGCGCCAACGCTCCAAGTCGGAGATGCGCATCCCCAGGTCGGAGACGTGCTCGGGCGAGCCGAAAGGGACGCGAGAGCCGTCGGTGATGTCGGTCTCACGGATGCGCGCCTCGATCAGGGCGCGGACGATGCCTCGGAGGTCCTTGTCTTCCACAAGTGTAGATACGTCACTCGCTTTTGGTCTTGAAGACGTCGTCCCACTGGAGGGACACGATCCCGAAGTTCTTCGTCATGTCGAAGTGGTGCTTGAAGTGCAAGCGGCGGAGCTTGCGGTAGAACGGCAACTTCTGCAGCCAGTGCTCGCGCAGGTGGAACGAGTCGTGGACGTAGTCGTTCAGGAAGCCGAAGCCGACGAGGCCGGCGGCGAACGTCCCGAAGTCCCACAGCGAGACGCCCAGGACCCAGCAGAGCAGCCCGGCACCGCCGACGACCAGGATCGCGGCCGGCGTGAACAGGACGGGCCCGCTGTTGTACCACTTGGAGATCTCGTACTTCTCCGAAGTGAGGCGGGTCGTCGGGTACAGCTCGAGGTGGTGCTCCATGTGCCCGCGGTGGAAGGGGCCGGCCCACTCCTTGTGCATCAACCGGTGGACGCAGTAGCCGACGAAGCTGCCGACGACGACGGACGAACCCAAGACCAAAGCCGTGACGATCATGCTGCTAGGTACCGTTCGACCCGCGTCGCCTGACCTCCATCCACGCGCTCGAACGCCATTCGTCGCCGTCGACGACGTCGTCGTCCCGCAGCTCGGGCTTGACCTCGCACAGCGCGTCGTAGACGACCCGTTCGGCGTTCTCCGCGATGAACACGACCTCGTCGCGCGAGGCCCCCAACAGCTCCTCGGCGCGCCACGGCCAGAAGGCGAACTCGCGCTTCGCGTTGGCCTCGGAGTCGCCGTAGGAGTCGCAGGTCGTGTTGTGGAGGCCGGCGACGAAGTCCATGAAGCATGCGGAGTCGAACTCCAAGGACGACATCCGCGTCCCGCATTGCGGGCAGAACTTGGCGGCGGCGCTGGCGGCGCGCTCCCGTTTGCAGCAATCGGACTGGTACCCGACGTCCATGTACTCCTCTTCGTACTTGGCGTGGAGGTCCAAGGCGAGCTCGACGACCGCCTGGGCGGCGGTGTCGAACCGCTCGTCGTCCCCGAAGGTCGAGAAGATGAGCCAGCTCGTCCGGCTGCTTTCGACGTAGCCGCAGTTCATCATGACGATGCGGTAGCGGCCGCGGGCCAGCTGCATCTCCTCGAGGTCTACCACCGATCAGCCGCCCTTCAGCTTCGACCAGTCGTTCCCGACGAGCGCCTTGTCGAGGGCTTCCTCGTGCTTCGCCAACGCTTCCTTCGCCTTCTTGATCTCCTCGAGGCGAGGCTTGGTGTAGGTAGCGCTGGCCTCCTTGCCGTCGGCGTCGAACGTGACGGCGTCGGCTCGGTTGACCTTGCCAAGCGCGGCGAGCAGCTCGAAACGCTTCTGGACGGCCTTCTCGAGCAGGTCGACGCGCGCTTCCACTTCCTTCTCGACGGACCTCGTGACGTATCTCTCCGCCACCGCGGCGCCGGAGTCCTTGATGCCTGCGGCGATGTCCGCGAGCAACTCCTGCACCTTTGACTTCTTCGCTTCGTTCTGGTCGGACATGTCTTCCTCAGCGTTTGGGCACCCAGCAGGTGCACGGTGTCGATCGGTACGTCACGCGGATCGCGTCGCGACGCTTCAATGAGAGTTGGTAATCGTCGGTCAGCACGTTCGGGTCGCCCGGGTAGTCGCCGAAGCAACGGCGCTTGGTGCGCGTGAGCGCGATCTGCGCGTTGACATAGGGGACGAGGTGCCTGAAATGCCTCTCGCAGGTCGTGATGCCGGGCCGGCTCATGAAGCGCTCGAGGAGCAGCGGGAGGAGCTCAGGCGTCAGCTCGTCAGCGCGCCTTTGGATTTCGGCCTGGAGCTCGTCGACCGCGTTGGGCATGAGAGCAACTTACCGGGCGGTTGTCAGAATCGATCTCTTCTGAGATACCGCTCGTGCATCGACACGATGACGCGGTCGATGGCCAGCCGGTCGACGGCGTGCGGGAGCGTCGATGTCTTGTACAGCTCGGCGCACTCCAGGTCGAGCGCCTCGGCGTGCTCGACGACCTCGTCGTACTCCACCTCGCCCCGGCGGATGCTGAGGAGGTACTCGAAGTCGGGGCGCCTGACGAAGACCTTCCCGTAGAGGAGGATCTCCTTGCACATGCGCATCAGCCGCACGAGGTGCATCGCGTGCTTCGTGTCGTAGCCGAACTGCGCCTCGAGCGCGGCCCGGGCCTCGTTGCGGCTACGCTTCCAGTTCTCGTACTTGTCCCAGTGGTCCTTGGCCGCCGCGTACTGCTTCTCGCGCAGGAAGAGCGTCAGGATCTCCCCGGTCATCTCGACCTGCTTGCCCTCGTTGACGAGGGCGTCGAACGCGCCGAGCTCGCTCTTGGAGACCTTCGACGTCTCGCTGAGGCCGAACTGCTTGCGCGTCGGCTTGTCGGCCGGCGGGTTGAGCAGCCATGACCTGTGCGTCTTGATGCGGCGCAGCTGCGCGTGCGCGTACCCGGAGAACGTGTGGCGGGCCTTCGTGGACAGGAACATGTCCTTGATGGACCGCAGCTCCTCCCCGAACTCGTCGATGTGGAACACGTCCTCCTCGCTGGTGTGGAGGATCTCGATGATGTTCGGGTTGCATTCGGCCGCGAGCTTCGCGAACTTGACCAGCGACATGATGGTCAGGTCGTGCGCGCCGCCCTTGCTCGCCATGCTCTCGAGCTGCTCGAACCCCTTCATGAAGCCGAGGAAGTACTCCTTGGTGGGGATGCAGACGCCTTTGAAGTCGACGTCGCTGGTCGCGACGTTCGTGCCGTACGCGTGGCTGCCGTGCCGCGTGATGAAGATGCTCCGCGGGAGCACTTTTTCGAGCGTGTCCATGCCGGGGTTATCACGCTCCCGGCCGGGCAAACACCCTCTCCGTCACTTACGGATGGCGAGCAGCTCCGAAGACTCCTCGTAGAGGCGCATGATCCGGTCGACGGTCTGCCGGCGGACGGTGGCGGCCATCTCGGGTTGGAAGCTCTCCAAACTGGAGAGGACGCGGACCAGGCCGGTCAGCTCCTGGGCGTACCGGTACGCGACCTGCGCGCCCTTCGTGTCCAGGACGTCCATGCACCGTTGCTTGATGCGCGCGCACTCCACCAGGCGACGGGCCAGGGTGGTGGCCGCCTCCGTCCACAGCTTCGTCACGGTCGACCCCGGGAGGGTCGGCATGTCTTCGTCCATCGGTGTCTGGTGGGCCTCGGAGAGGACGACGGCGGGGATGTTCATCCCGTCGACCGTAACGGCGAGCGGCGGAGAGCGTAACTCTTATTCCTTCACTTTTCCTAAGACGCCGTACGCCAAGAGCCCGAAGCGGTGGTCGTCGTCGGTCTGGCCGGGCATGAACTCTTCGCGCATGAAAGAGATGGTAACGATGGGGAAGCCGGCCGGGATGTGCGCGTAGAAGGAAGAGGGGAACAACCAGAGGTGGTTGCCGGTCGGATTCCCCTGGTCCTCGCCCTCCTGCGCCCAATGCCGAAGGCCCAGGTCGTTGAGCTCTTCCCTGGTCATGCCGAGGTCGGCGTCGAAAGTGTTGACGGATTCCGTGAGCCTCTTGAACGCGTCTGCGGGTGTCATGCCTACAGGGTAGGCGACTCCGGGCTCTACGGTCGCCAGCCGCCGTAGTCGTACGGGTCCGCTCGGCAGCCGCAGGTGCATTCCGGGACCTGCCGGCAGTACTCGCCCTCATCGTTGATCAAGACACCGTGGGAGCGGATCCTCGCGATCTCCTCGGCCGACGGTTTCTTCTTCTCTTTGGCTTCCTTCTTCTCGCTCATGCGGAGATCGTACGTCAAACCTCGTGCCAGTAGCGCGACATGCGGAAGACTTTGAGGATGTAATCGATGTCCGTCCCCTTCGGGTACGCCGCGCTGTCGGCGGCCTCGTCGTCGATGCAGATGAGCCGGTCCCGCAGGATGATGCGGAGCTCGCCGTCCTCATGGACGAAGACGTGGTAACCCTTCACCCGACGACCTCGTATTGGCCGCGCAAGAGGTCGGGGAACTCGCCGGTGAGCGCCCCGTCGTCGAGGCCCAACATGCACCAATTCAGCCCGTTCAACGGGCCCCAATCGACGTTGCGCAGGTAGAGCAAGAGGAACAACCTCCCGTCGTTCGCGTATTTGACAACGATGCCGGGACGCAATTCCACGACCGCATCGTACACGTTAAACGACGAAAGCCGCATCTCGGCGGCGCTCAGTCTTAGTTCAGCCGGTCACCCGGCCGGCCGATCAGATGATCCACATGTCGAGGATGGAGACCGTCCCGTAGAGGTCGGAGCGAACCATCGTCTTGCCGTACCGGGTCATGACACCGCGGCGGGGCGAGAAGTCCTCGGGCGCGTAGATCGTCTGGGTGACGATCAGCGGGACGTAGG
>JACCDR010004476.1_pt1 | contig 16161 bp, 12 predicted proteins | sample 7446431 | NCBI WGS metagenome assembly JACCDR01 (sample SAMN15323443, study PRJNA562643) | freshwater metagenome | isolation source: river surface water | place: USA:Blue River Watershed | collected 2017-08-17 | reverse complement strand
TGACGAAGAGTAAGTGATTTTATTTTTTTGCACTTTTTTAAGCAGGAAGGGCAAATATTTTCTTCAAATTTACTCCTACAATGAATCACTATCTGCTCTTTTTGTAACTCCACTTCACATACTTGTATAGAAACTCAATGGTTGAGCTGTCCACGAAGACTATAATAAAAACGTTCGAGTAGGCGCAAATCTTTAGTAATAATTTCGGCATTGGCACGTAATCCCTCCCGATACTGGATGGTATGGTGGTAGTTAGTTTTTAGGCCAGCAGGTAGCGCAATGTGAGCTACATAGCCACTATCTGTAGGAATTTGTAGCATAGATTCTAACCGACCTTCTACTACGCCATATTCTTGAAAAGGGTAGGAGGGAAATTTGAGTAAGACAGACTGATGAAGAGCTATCTTACCCAGATTAGCTTGTGGAATAAGTACTTCTGCAAAATAATGAGTTTGTGTGGGATTAATATAACAAAGGGTTTGGTTGGCATAAAGTTGTTGGTTTTCTTGTATAAATGAGGCAAAGGAGATATGGCCTGATAGAGGAGCTGTGAATACATATTTTCGCTTCCAGTCGTCTATCTGACTTTTAAAGGTTTGTAGTGCCTGTTGAAAAATAGCAGTTTGTTGGGTAAGGGTTGTTTGGAGTTCTTGCATTTCTTTTTGTTTGTCAGCTTGTTGGGTTTCATTTTGAATGAGTACCGCATGAATTTGAGAGAGTGAAAGTTGTTTGCTGATAAGCTTACTTTGTTCAATACGATAGTCTGCCTCTGAAATTACATGGTCTTTTCGGAGGCGTTCATTAACTTCAAAGGTTTTCTGGCTCAAGGCAAGGTCTTGTTCTTTAAGCGTTTTTTCGTATAATAGTTGCTTATGCAAAGCCGCTAATCGGGTAAAATCTTTTTCCAGCCATGTTCGTTTCTGACTATACAGGCCACTGGGTAAATAAGTACGAAATGAGAGCAAGGCTTGAGAAAAGACTTGAAACATAGGTTGTAGTTCGCCTAAGTGTGTAGGGATAGGCAGTTCAGGGAGCTTGGATTTGCCAGTAGAAAGAGCGAGTTGAATTGTATCGGTATAGGCTGCTAGCTGTAGTACTTCTGGGTGGTGGGCTGTAGATTCCATAAATCCAAGAACCTGATTCTTTTCTACACGCTCACCTTCTTTGATATGTAGGGCTACTAGTTTGCCAGCAAGAATAACAGTGACCGGCTTAGGGGCATGAATGGAGGTTAGTCTGGCAGAAGTTCGAATCACATCTGGATACTGGATAAACCACCCAGCCAACCCAACACTCAGCAAAATCAAGAGAAAAAAATAGTGCCCATAACCAATGAGTACACCTGGATTAGCAACAATAATTTCCTGTAATTGCTCAGTTTGTTGAAAGTGATAGGTATTGGATTTGACAGATGTAGTAGCGAAAATCTTTTCTGTAGGCATAGAAGAAGTTAGTTTCCAAGTTCGAGTTGATTTTTGACTAATTCAAAATACTGACCTCTGGTTTGGGTCAGCTCACGGTGGGTGCCTTCTTCAATGAGCTTTCCATTTTCAAGCACCATAATCTTGTCAGCATTTTTGACCGTACTGAGTCGATGGGCTACCACAATCACGGTCTTGCCCTGAAAGAACTCCAGCAGATTTTCCATAATAGCCTTTTCATTGTTGGCATCGAGGGCATTGGTTGCCTCATCGAAGAATAAAAAGGACGGATTTTTATAAACCGCCCGAGCAATGAGCAGCCGTTGCCGCTGTCCGGTACTGAGACCTTTGCCATCGGCTCCGATTTTGGTATTCAGACCCAGCGGCAGCGACTCTACATAGCTCTGAATATTAGCTACTTTACAGGCATGAATGAGTTTGTCTAGGTCCGGATTTTGGTCACCTACAGCAATGTTTTTTTCAATCGTGTCATTAAAAATATAGCCATCTTGCATCACACTGCCAGACATGGTTCGCCAGTGAGAGGGACTAATGTGTTTCAGGTTGCTCTCGCCGATTTTTACTTCGCCTGCATAGTCGGTATAGAACTTCTGAATCAGTTTCAGGATGGTGGTTTTGCCACTGCCACTGGTGCCGACAATGGCCGTTATTTTGCCACTGGGAAACTCAAGGTTAATGTTGGAAAGAACGGGTAACTCACCTGCGCCTGGATAGGTAAAATTTACCTGCTGAAAACGAATGGTATGGTCGTCGGGAATGTGATAGGAAAACTGTTTGTCCGCAGGTTCTTCTTCTTCTACTTGGTGAATTTCATTGAGTCGTTCAAGCGAAATACTCGCATCCTGTGCTTGTTGGCTAAAGGAGATCAACTGCTCGATAGGCCCGTTGAGTTGCCCGATAATGTACTGCACGGCCAGCATAGCCCCTACTGTCAGATGTCCATGTATGACAGATTCAGCCACCAGATAGGTAATAAAGATATTTTTCCCTTCATTGATAAAAAAAGCCCCAGTTCGTTGGTACTGACTGATTTTCAGTGATTTGAATTTGAGTTTAAATAAGGATGCCTGTAAGCTTTCCCATTCCCAGCGTTTGAGATGTTCGGCATTGTTAAGTTTGATTTCCTGCATACCCTGAGTGAGTTGGATAGCTGCCGAACGCTCCTTGGAGGCTACCGCAAACCGTTTGTAGTCAAGACTGCGCCTGTATCGGAGAAAAATTCGTATCCAGAGTATATACAAAACGCTACTACCCATAAAAACGAGAAACACTGTGACGTTGTAAGATAAAAGAACCAGGGAAAAAAGTACCAGATTGAAGATCGAAAACAGGGTTTGCAGAGCAGTACCTGTAATGAAGCTTTCAATGCGGTTGTGGTCATTGATGCGTTGCAGAATGTCTCCAGTCTGTTTACTTTCAAAGAAGCTGAGCGGCAACCGCATAAGTTTAATCCAGAAGTCAGACAGAATAGAGAGGTTGATGTGCGAACTGACAAACAATAGAATCTGACTACGGATAAAATCGGCAATGGTTCGGGCAAAGAAAAGGGTAAACTGAGCCAAGAGAATCAACTGAATAAACGACAGATTCTGGGTGTTGATGCCCGTATCTACAATGCTTTGGGTCAGGTAGGGAAAAATGAGCTGAAGGCAACTACCTGTGAATAAGCCTATGAGCAATTGGATAAATTGTTTCTTATACCGGATCAGGTATTTACTCAACGACCACCAGCCTACTTCTTTGATGACCTCATCTTCCTGTTCATAAAAAGCAGGTCTAGGTGTGATCATTAACGCAATTCCTTTAGACTCATCTTCAGAGACTTGACTACTCCAGTTTTGGCAGAACTCTTCTTTAGTGAAGGTCAATAGTCCCTGAGCTGGATCGGCTACTACCATTTTCTTTTTTGTTGAATCAGGGGTAAGTACCACAAAATGGCGGTGATTCCAGTGTAAAATACAGGGAAGCGGTGCGTCGGTTAGCAGTTGGTCAAAGGTAAGTTTGGCAGGGATGGTATGGCAGCCATATTTCTCGGCAGCTTCAGAGAGACCCAGCAACGAAGCTCCACGTTTTTGTACTTGAGCAGAACGTTTGATGTTTTCGTGGCTCACACTTCGTCCGTGGTATTTGAAAATCATCCGCAGGCAGGTCGGCCCACAATCTGCTTTGTCCAATTGCCTGTAGATAGGAAATTTCTTAAATGCCATATATGAGTGTCGTAGAATATAAGTGGTTGTAGTTCAAGCTATATTTCAATATATATAATGGGCAAAAGGCTTTCTTTTTGTGTATAGTCTTTTTTTCCTCCTTTCGGGAGGATAAAACCATAGTTTCATTCATTCGCCATAGATACTCCAATCATATATGTATCATAGCAGACGAGCTTAGCAAGCGGGTAATGACGGAGATTTTTTACCATTTGTTCAGTAGGCTGATTTTATAGATGAAAACTGTCTTTATAAGTTTGATTAAATTTTTTCCTATGCATGATTTCTTCAGCAATAGACATTTGTAAGTTTAGGTTGATAACTGCATCATTATTCTCATGAAGTCTATATACGTAAAAAATATCTGAGTTATAATAGACCTGTCTAAATCCAGCAATCTCCAACAGGGGTGTCATCAGTGCTATATCATAAGTCATTCTAAAAAATCTTCCTTCTTGATCCTTATATGATCTTACGCTTGGATCTTGTGCCATAAACTCTCTAAAGAGAGAATATTTAAAAGATTTTAAATGGGAAGCACGCCAATCCAGATTCCTGAGATTCTCAAATTCGCTTTTACTATAAGGACGGCAATGCCCTTTTGTATTATTTGTAGTAACATACTGACCATACGTAAGTAAGCACTTTTGTTTGGTATATATATTATCTATGGCACGAAAAACTTGATTATGCCGTAAATAATCATCTCCGTCAATAATTACGATAATATCGTCGTCAGAAAAATCATACGTAGATAAACAATGATATAAGTTAAACAATGCATAAGAACGATTCTTGCTACTGAGAATAGTACAATCTCTACCTTCTGGTATTTGATATAAAGTTTGATCTGTAGAGCAATCGTCTAGGAATAGTACCGAAAAATTCCCATAATCTTGTTTAAAGATAGAAGAAGCACAATAAGAAATATAATTCTCTACATTATAAAAAGGAACCAACACTACGATTTTATTTTTATTTAAATTCTGTTTGTTAGCTATATGACTAACAAACTTTACATCTAATGATGTACGCTTTCTAATAGCTAAGTATTGTTTGATTGCGTTAAAATAATGTGACTTATTTTTGGCATAATCTTCTAGTAATTTATTCAATTGACTTGTGTTTGGCGAAGGAGTACCAGAAAATTTGTTTCTAACAAAGCTGATTGTTTTTAAACGTATATCCGTAACAGATCGAAAGGTATCCATTAAATTCCCGCCTTTTATTGTTTGGTTATTTGATACAGACAGAAAAGGGTGAATAGCAAAAACAAAATTGGCAAGTTCGTTTAATTTTTTTTCCACCCTATCACTCTCATCAAATTTTAAAGAAGCTATTTTCTCAAATAGGCTCTTAAAAATAATGACAAACTCGAACTGTAAAAAACTATTAATCCAAAATAGTCCCCGACTAACAGGTACAGCTTGACCAAATACACCTATATCTAAGAGCAGAATTTCGGAATCACTTTTCCATGCGTTAAGAACATATTTAAAAAAAGTGGTTGAACTATAGTAACTGGAAAATTGATGATTATTTGTGCAAACAGCTATTACATCATCATCATTATCTAACGCATGTTTAACTGCTTCTACAAGCCCTTGCCAAAACGATAAATCATGAGGTAAGTGATTAGACGTAGAAATAAATGTAGGCACAAATTCACTTCTGTCTTTGAGCTGTAACTCAATAGGTCTTAAATCTGCTTTTTCTGGGTATATTACATAAAGTGGCATATAGGACTCATCCACTTGGTTGGTCCTATCTTCATTCGTAGTAGCACCTAAATTATAGTATTTGAATACAGAATACAGTTGAGCTAGCTTACTTTGAGCATTATCGAACAGTTTATCGACAGCATAGTATCTTTGATGTTCAGCAGTCAAGATGTCAGAATATCCAAATTCTTTCTGACTTGAGGAGAAAGGATAGATAACAAGTGTTGAAGTAGAAAGAGCGGATAACTTTCCATCTGCTGTATCATTACTATTAAAATCAGCATCCATTATTTTTTGATAGAGGCTCTTAAAGATTACCAGAAACTGTGTCCCGTTAAAATCTTTGACCCAAAACAACTGATCGGATACCTGAACGGCAAAATCAAAGGCACTTACGCCCCCATGCAGTACTTCTGCTTCATGTGTATAAGCATATTCAATGGCTTCTTCCAAAGAACCCTTGCTATATGAACTTGTAAATTGATGGTCATCTTCACAAATAACAATGTATTCATACTGTTCTTCTAGTGCCTCTTTTACCGCTAGCTTCATACTTTTCCACAATCCAATGGCACCAATTGGATGTTTAACAGCATCAATAAATCTTAAACAGAACTCCTTGCGATTGGCAAATTCTTTTTCAATATGCAACTTTCTATCTGTCCTGATTTTTAGGTTGATCACATACGTTGGAATAGCTGCTTTTTTCATAGTGTTTTAGAAAGTATATGTCTGCAAAATAAATCATAGCACACTGCTTCATTTTTTCTGGGAGCAATAGGAAAAAGCCGATTAAAAGACATGTGTATCAGACCAAATCTAACTTCTTCATTGAGTTCTACTTCTGTCAATAGTTTTTTTATCTTCTTTTCACGGCTATGTAAAATCGTATGTATTTCAGCGTATTTTTCTTTTTTAAGAAGAAATTCTTCAAAAATAACTTTATTTTTTTTGAAGAAACTGTTCATTTCTTTAAAAGAGTTAGACGAAATTTGGTACTCATTTTTAAAGGAGTCTTTTACTCTCAAGCAGAATTTTATTTTATCATCAGAGCTTTGGCCTCCAAAGTAGCAGGTTAAATAGGATTGAATAGTAGATAAACCAAATAACCAATGTATTTCCTTATATAAAATATTTTTTTCAGCAAGTAATCTGTATTGCAACACTGCTTCACTATCAATCTGAAAAATTTTCTCAATACCAGGAAGGTTTTTTGAGCCATATCGGTTTCCTTCAGGCATATAAGAATCATAAATGATTTTGGTTATTTTTCCTTGCTCAAAAGCAGGTGTAAATAGTGTGTTTATTTTTTCAACACATGCTTGGACACCACTTATATCCTTAAATTTGATTCTGAGTCGTATATGTGGTTCTGGATCTTCATACCTTATAAAAAACCATTTTTCAAACGTTGGAAGACTTTTTAGATGCTTTATTATCTTATGTACATGACTCATTATCATGTGTTCAGTAATCATGGATGTAAAATATATCTTAAGATATATCCATTCGTCAAAAGGTAAATAAGAGTTTCTTTGAGGCACCGGTGCTGGATAAGAAAAGTTTTGTTCATTGGTTCTAATAGTGTCTGTATGGTACGAAAGTAAAATCTCATTATAATAATTCTGCTTACCATCATTTATAATTTGATACTCACCATTCATGAAGTCTTCGATAAATATAACGCTTTCTTCTTGGCATATATCCTTATATATAATCTGAAGATAGGCATCAATCGTTACATCGATGAGCAAAAGATTATCCGATCTACCATAAAGAACCCTGTCAGGAATAGTATTTTCTTTAAAAAAAGCACATATACTCTTTTTAAAACCTTCGAAACTGGTTGTATCTAAACTATTCTTTTTTATCCTCCAAAAAGCAGGAGATAGTAGTATATTCTTATCCACAATGACCCGAGGTAAAAAATTAAACTCTCGTAGCACACCCCAGTCCCATAATAAGCTATTTTGATAACCCCTGTTTTGAAGAGCTCCCATAAAATTGATGATTGGAAGCTCATCAATTTGGTAGTTGTATGCCGATGTCATAAAGGGAATAATCCTTTTTTTAAGCGTTTTTGAGTATAAGATTAACTCACCTTGGGCATAAATCAAGTATAGATCATCAAGATTTAAATAGCTGTCTACTTCCTTACTGTTAGGTGTACAAGTGACATTTATTTTATAGGGTCTATTTACAACCCTCAACGAAACATTCGCAGTTCTAGGCTGGCCAATATGTTCAATTTCTACGTTTATACAATTTGGAAAACAGGTATCTTCTTTGTCTATAATCTCTTGTACAAAATCGGTAACTTCGCTATTAAGATGGGTAAATCTGGCATATACATTGGCTGCTGAAGGTGCATGTACATCAAAAGGGTAGAGTAAATAAGAACCCGCATCTAGCGCCGAACAACTATCAGTTTTTAACTTACAAAGCAAACTAAATGTAGGAGGGAGATTAATACTTTGTTTGGTTTCAAAACGCTTCATATCAGAAAGCGAAATATGTATCTCATTGCTATTTTCTTTTTGACAATCGACATACTTATCAATAAGAAATCTATACCATCCATCAACAATGTAACTCAACTTCTTAGATGTAAGTGTATTTGCTGATCCAAGCATAGATGCTAGTGCATCGTTAGCTTCATTTTGAATACTTTTATTAGAAGGATATCCTATTCCGATATCAGGATCTAATGCCTGTAGTAACTTCACTGGCTTGCCCTCATATCTCAGCGAAAACTCTTTAATGAAGGCTTCTAATTCTGGACTCTCATACAAAGGTTTTACTTTGGCTAATGACGTAATAACGGATTGGAGTTTAGCCGCAATCCTTTTATTGATAGTCGCTGGAATGTTTTTGAAACTGTCTACTTGGAATACAGGTTTTTTCTCTTCAATATCTTCAATTATTTCCTTGACTAACGCTTTAATAGATATGTATGTATCAACAGACTCCTTCGAGGTGCATGTACGGGCATGATTCATTAAAGTAGATAATTGTTGTATCCTTGTTTTAAGCGTAAGATATTCTTCTGAGGACTCATTTTCGTGTGTTAATATACAATCATATATCTTCTCTAAAACATCTGTATCCGTTACATTTAGGCTCATGCCTGATAGTAATATATTGTTCTCAATCAAATCTTCTACGTATGCACTTACGTCTTCTGAATCAAAGTTTGGATATTTAGCAAGAATAAAATCAAATAACTCCTTTCTGTTTTTACCACCTCTGGCAAATTTCAATAAGCTTTTGATAAGTAAATCCGGATTGATGGAGGCTATCTTATATTTTTTATAATTGTTTACAACAGTCGTTTCAATATACCTTATTTTGTCGCTTGCTATAGATATTGAGTTGTTAGGATAGAACGGAATAGCACTATAAAAAAAGGGCAACTTGCTGATATGCTCTAGTAAATAGATGGCTATCAGACTATCTAAGCGGATACCCCTTTCTAAGGTAGCTGATTGAGGATCAATTGGGGTGGTTGTATCACCAAGTTTCACAAGGGACATGTAGGCCATCGTACCATAAGGAGTTGCACGCTGACACATTCTGTTCAGGTATTTCAACGCACTAACCTTAATCCTCTCGTCACGCAAAATACCATCATTACTGCTCAATTCTTTACTTAAAACATCAAAGAACTCAGGAGAACTGATATACACAGCCTCCATAAAGGAGCTAAGAACAGGCTCGCAGAGTGGACGATGGGTAAGTATTGCCTGCTCAATATCCGGTAATAGTGACGCAGGAAGCAACGGTATACGTAGTACTGCTTTTTGAAAAACTCCCATATTAAAAATAGTTGCGTATTAAGTCTAGAATTAACATTTTTTCTGTATAGTCTCTACCCATATTAAGAACAATTACCTCCTCTAAATGTGTCTTCTCTTGAAGCTCAATGATATATTCTTTAAGCTCTTCTGGAGTATAGCACAAGACACTTTTTGAGATGACATTGGACTTTTGATTCAAGGCGTATTCAAAAGCTTTGTTTTTTTCTTTACTCTCGGAACAGTAAAGTGCAATGGCAACCGTTTTTTCTACGGAATTAAAATCTTGTAATAACTCTATCTCTTTGGTTCTCAACTGGGTAGAATTGTGAAACAATGATCTACAGAAATTCAGATGCTGGTTGGGATATTTGTTCATATCCTCGAAAGCAGATGTTAGTATCCACAATGAGGGAAGAGCATGACTAAATATAGGTGGAGGTACTGTTGGGTAGTCATTCGTAGGTGGCTGCAATTGCTCATTGAGTATAGCAAGAAGTTGGCGTAGTTGTTCATCAAAAGTAATCGTATTCGGATCCTCTTTTCCAGACAAAAGACTAGCTATATCATCTGGCATATACGTTCTACATAAACCTAAATCTATTCGATCAAAAAAAAGATTGGAAAGCAGCTTGTAAAATCCAGCTATGCGATAGGGAGAGTGATAGCGTAGGAGTACACCACCAACACCTATTCTAATCTGCTGAGTTAAGCTTGCAACAATAGGCAGTAGGGCTTCTGGGTTTGTAAATGATACATTATTATTATAATGCTCTCCAAACCATATCCTACTGAACCCCAGCGTGTCTGCATGAATAACATATTTTATTAAACCTTGGTAGTCGTACTCGCTGGTTATATCTCCAAACTCTAATAGCCCTAGTTTCATTAGTATTGTTATGTGAATGTATCCGAATTATCTACTTACAGAGAATACCTGCCTAACTAATTTGAGACTACTTATAAAAGGATTATCTGACTCCAAGGCATTGTCTTACCTGATATATATGACAAGCAGGTAAGAGCTATACCCGTATAGCCATATAGCAAGCCGTAGTCTTCTCTTTCTTTGGTCAAGGCACTAAATAAACTGGCTGTATTGAGTCTTTCTTCTAAATGGCTGTTTGTAAAATCCCTCCATGACTCATAGGCACTCAGCAAAGCTGAATCTTCGTATGCCTGATACATGAATAGGAAAATGTAAGATATACCACAAGTTCCGTGGCAAAATGACACGTCAATAATGCCTTCATCATTATATATACCCGCTTCACTAAAGTCAATGGTTGTGGCATGTAGGGCTATCGTTCTTGCTTTTTCATACAAGACTGTATCTTGAAGAACAGTAGAAGCCTTATAAATGGCAATGGCAATAGATAGGTCACCATAGCACCAAGCAAGCCTTGACCTATAGTGCCGATTGGCTGGATCTTCTGGATCATGAAACTTAGCAAAAGGAAACATGAACATTTGTCCCTGCTGCTCTTGATCTAATAGCCATAGGGTAGCCTTTTGAAGCATTTCTTTCAAGGTGTTTTTGATATCTATATCCTGTATGACAGGATACGCATCACAACAAAATGCAATTATTCCCGCCACACCATGGGCTAAGCCGCAATCGTATATGATACGGGTTCTATCTTCTTTATTGAAAGAATCTACATTTCGTATATCAACCCACGTATAATTCCCTTTTTTATCAACGATTTTTGAATGATACAGGGTCTTTACTATGCTTTCAAGGCCTGACTGGGCATAAGACTTCTCGCTCTGACTAATCAAAAAGAGACCTTTGCCAATAAAACCATAGAGTGGGTCGTAGTTCTCAGTAGTAAAGTCTATATCTAACGAAAGACCTACTAATTGTTGAATATCTTCGCTGATAACCTCATCAAAGTCTTCCTGAAAAACCCCGATTTTACATAAATGATTAATAGCCATAAAGAAACCACTGATACCTCCAGCATGTGTACACTCAATAGATTGTGTAGATGCGAGATAGGTCTGTAGTAAATCCATCCCTTCTTCAGCTATTTCATGAAATTTGTCTAAGTAGTCTTTTGTGCCGAATTCCTTATACATATAGCCATACAACAAGATTTGCCCAGCTATGCCACCAAACAAACTAATGCTTGGAATACGTCCGTTGGTTGATTCAATGTGTTGAAAAATTCTTTCTGATAGGTTTTGGGTCTTCATATGCTTATTTTAAGTAAAAACTGTGGCTACCTGATGTTTGATTGATGTGAATGATGTAGTCAAAGTCTTTGAATACATTGCCTGTTACAAATTGTTTCTCTATAAAGCCCATGGGAAGCATCCGATACTGCGATGGCAGATCTGTTTCTTTCAGTGAGCGGCGAAACGAAGCAGTTTCCAGAAAGAAGACAGGCTTTGAGAGGCGTGAAAAATAATACTCAAATGCCTGCTCGTCAGGAGGAAGAACAGGGTTGGTATTGATTATTTTTTTAGCTGTTGGGTTAAAAGCCGTATACTGCCCGCTGGCAGTGGTTAGCCCAATGCACTGATAGCGGTTTTTTAGTTTATCTTTTATAAACTGCCCCATGCTTTTCGAGTAAAAACTCTCTTGCTTTTGCAAGTGTGCATTATGTGCTAAAATAATGACTTTCTCACCTGCCAACACTTCATTGACCACATTTTCGGCCATAAGTGAATCCCGTATCACAGACATAGGCTTCACATCCCAGTTGGTCAGCCCTGGGTTGTTGAGGCGTAAAAACTGGCGGTAGTTGGTTTGATACCGCCGAAAAGCTACCTCTGTAGGGGTGAGTGAAATCGTGCCTGGGCGAGGTGCCACCAGGGCCTGGCTCATGGCTTGCACTTCATTGAAATCATTTTCGCTGAAGGTATGTGAATACACCTGATTGCTAAGCAATTGGTAGGCATGGAGTAGTTTCTTGATAGAATCAGCGGGAATAGTCGGATCTTTGGCTGCCAAAGCGGCTATGTTTTCCAATGACCGAAACGGACTTTGGAGGTCAAAACCAAACAGTATAATTTTATTAACCCGACCTTTATTGATTTCTTTCACTTCGTTGATCAATGCCGCAAACTCGCTGCATTCATAAATGTACACGCGCAGGCTTTTCAAAATGGTTTTCAGATCGCCTTGGTCATGGAGTACATACTGATTCAGATCTTCTACTTCTGCCATGGGTGCTTCCAGCCCGATTTTGGTAATTTTCGGGTCTGCTATCAGTTGTTTGAGCAAGTTTGTGCGTAGGGTAAAAAACTCACTTGTGCCATGCGACTGTTCACCAATACCCAGCACCGCATAGTTTGACGACTGAATGGTTCGCACAATAGCCGATGTGGTTTTAGAATGCTGCCCTGTGAGCAGTCCACTGGCATCTACTGCCTGTGCATTCAACAGCTTGACTAATGGTTGAGATGGGACAACAAACCCCGTCCCAACAGCTAATGCAACCAATAGGGCTACTGAATAGAAATAAACTTTTCTGTTGTTTTTCATGGGTAAAGGGATGTTTATAGATAAAAGAAATACCTTACAGTTTCTGACTGTATGCGTCCATACAGCCAGAAACAAGTAAGCAACTAGGCTTTATTTGCAAGGGCAACCGCTTGAGCACGTACCACAACCTGTTGGGTTACCAGAACATAAACCACTTCCAGATGCGGCTGTAGCACAACCAGAGCTACAAGTACTGGTAATGTCATCTTCACCACCAAAGATATTTTTTGTTATCTTTTTATCCAGGTTTTCGATAACTTCTTTGCTAAGAGATAATTTCTTTAACTTTTTCATGATATTGTTTTTTTTAATTAAATGAATAAATTGATTTGTTTACATTTATTTTTAGTGGTTTTACGTCTCTCTTCCTAGAAGAGCCTGAACGTACTATTTCAGCTTTTTTCTTTTTTGGTTTAGTGAAGTAAGGGGGGATAAGTGAATAAATAGACCATTTACTGCGCAGTATTTTTGCACTATATAGAGCTTTTTGACTGTCTATATAGGTTGAATTGTTAAATCTGTAAGGGTACATACTCATACAGTAGCTAAAATCTCACACTCGCTACCTCGGTAGGACTCTAGTAGGGTTATTATTTCATGGTCAATGGTATGATCGAATTTTCTTGCCCAAAGCTTTTCAGAATCTATCAAAAGCTTACAATCAGATGCGAGTAAATAATTAGGATGGGAATTCCCCTTTTCAAAAACTATATATCGCAAATTGTCATTGACAACCTTATTCCTGAAGTCTGAATGAATGACAATGGTTTGGAAAAACATTTCATCCGGAATGAGTGTATTTTTGAAATAATCGAGTATCACAGGGTTTGTTCGTATAAAACGTAAAATGTAGGCTACACATTCCCGGGTTAGGCACCACCATTGGGAGCCTCCAAAAGGAGGAAAGTCTTCGTAGTACTCCCGTACCATTCCATTTGCTTTTTGAAAGGCGAACAGATGCTGACTTAGTTGCATACCTACCTCATCTACAAACCAGTAGTAGATAAACCTGTCCACGCCACCGTTTTCCCAGTGACTGTGAGGGATTTGCCAATGAGTAATAAATTCTTTGCCATAATTTTGAAATAAAAATTGTTGAATTTCCTGATTAGATTTTATCGGAAAATCCTGTCCGCTAAGAAGAATAAAATACGAATCTTCTTTACCTACAGATGCCATTGCCGCCTTTAACAAAGACAGCGTGGCTATGATCATATTAAATCCACCCCAAGCTATATCCTTTCTATGCTTGATAAATGTAACACAGGGGTTACCATAAGAACCCAATCGTTTTATATCCTTGAGGGAAACCTTTTTATCTATATGAATAAAGAAATGAGTGTTTTCACCTTCTAGATTTTGAATAAGCCTGTCAAGCTGTCCTAGTTCTTTATGAGCTAATATCAGATAATTGATTTTCATAGGTAATTTTGAGTAAGAAATCTAGTCCAATAGGGTTTTTTATTAGCAAACTACAGTAACCTACTCATTTACATTAGAGCCAGTCAGACTTATGCTTTCCAGGTTTGCATACAGCCAGTCTGCAATCTCTACCATTTCTTCTGTATGTGCCAGTGTAAGTGGTGTTCGGGTGAGCAGTTTTTCTTTGTAGACTGTCTGCATAGGTTGGTAGGTCATATCAAATCCCCAAATAGCATGTAGATGATCAAATACAAGCGTATCTTGTTGCAACAGGGTATACAGGTCGCAGGCTATATACTGAGCCTCCGGTGTAGTTTCAATAAATGCTAGAACTTGATTGGTATAATTTATCCAGACTTTTAGAAAAAATCTCTCCATTCTTTTTTTATCTGCGTCTGTCTGGAAAGAATGCTGGTTTTGCTCATTTAACCTGCGCATCAGTGAGTCTACTACTTCTGTATAGTGCCTGTATACCACCAGATAGCGGGCATTGGGAATGAGACTATGCCAGAACGGTAAAAACAAACAGGTACGGGGTTCTTTCCAGCCCCATTGGCTCCGGAGTTCGTTTTTAAGTTGAACCAGATGGCGAGCCTTTGCCTGAAAGTAGGTATTGGGTGTAATAGCCTGTGTGGTAGACTGGTAGTGAGGATCTATCTGATTGTGTTTCAGTAGGCTCATATGAAAATGTAGAAAATCCTTGTCTTCATAGTGTCCGTCTGGGTTTCCAGTGCCGGCTCCTACCAAGTCATCCCCTAGATTAAGCCCACAGCGGTGTAACCATTGGGCGGTTAATGATGTACCTGAACGGTGCATGCCGACCACAATCAGCGTTTGGGTTTGGGTGTGTGTATGCATTTAAGTGGTTGTAGTTGTGTGATTTTTATCTCCTGAAATCTAAAAAAAAGCTTATTTTATCGTCAATAGGAAGCATTAGCCACCCCATTTCTGGCAGATTTTTGTAGAAAATGCGCATAGATCTGCTGTACGGATGCTTCAATAGTTAATCGTTCGGTATCAATGACCAGATCAGGGCAAACAGGATATTCAAAGGCAGACCCATAGCCAGTAAAGTCTTCGATCTCACCTTTTTCTACCTGTTTGTACAATCCTTTGGGGTCACGTTGCCGACAGGTTTGCAGAGAGGCTTTGACAAAGACTTCGATCAGGTTTTCAGTGCCAATAACTTCCCTGACTTTCTGACGGGCTTTTTCTGTAGGGGTAATAAAACTGCAAAGCGTAATAAAGCCTGCTTCGAGAAACAATTTGGCTACTTCGGCACTGCGTCGGATGTTTTCCAGACGGTCGGCATCCGAAAAGCCCAGATTGCTGTTCAGCCCCTGACGTAGCCTATCGCCATCCAGATGTTGCACATAAGCATGTACAGGCTTTAGGTGCTGCACAAACTGCTGGGCAATAGTCGTTTTTCCGGCTCCTGAGAGTCCATAGAGCCATACTACCTTAGCAGTAGCAAGGATATTTGTCATCGTAAGTGGTTTTAGGTATTTTTCTTCTACAGTATTCAGTTTTTCCTTAGCAGACGTGATAAAGGAAGACTTCGCTTCAAGTAAAGCTTTCCTTGAGCTATAAAACGTAGAATGTCTCTGTAAGAAATGCAAAAGATAGTACACAGATACTATTTTTGACACAGTTGAACAGTTCTACTGTATGTGATTTTGATAAGAACGTTTAAAATAGAGAAAAGATATATACTTATATTGTTTTTTTTCGTTTTTAGTCCTATACAGGCTTTTTACAAATATGCTGCTGTGCGTATGTCAACATAAGAGTCTTAGGATAGATGTAGGCTGCACTTCCAGAGTACAAAATAACCAGGCATAAACACTCCAGAAGGGGTAGAGTTTTGTCCCATCTCAAAGACCATCTCTTGGAGGCGTTCGAGTTCCTGAAAACTGACCTGTTGCCTCATGGGCGGTTCTTCCAACAGACCTGGTGCCTGGTCAGACATTCGGTGTAGGTAGAGTTCAATGACAGGCAGGGTCACATCTGAAAGCTGTTCAATACAAAGAAAGTTGTTGAGGGTAAGAGTCATTAGAGCTAGTACAAGATAAGTTGGTTTGA
>JACCDR011352295.1_pt1 | contig 16162 bp, 12 predicted proteins | sample 7446431 | NCBI WGS metagenome assembly JACCDR01 (sample SAMN15323443, study PRJNA562643) | freshwater metagenome | isolation source: river surface water | place: USA:Blue River Watershed | collected 2017-08-17 | reverse complement strand
TGAAAAACTGCAATACCGTTTGCATGAATGGTAAGCCAATGAACCAAGATTTGGAGCAAATCTTGGGCATTCCTGTCAAGTTGGCAAACGATGCCAATTGCTTTGCTTTGGCGGAGGCGTTGATGGGGGCAGGCAAGGATTATGCCGATGCTGAGTTGGTTTTTGGTGTGATTATGGGTACAGGCGTAGGAGGTGGTTTGGTGGTACATGGTAAAATCATCAATGGGCAGCATGGCATTGGTGGCGAATGGGGACACAATATTTTGGAAGAAGACGGCGAGCCTTGTTATTGCGGCAAAGCAGGTTGTGTCGAGAAAGTAATTGCTGGCCCAGCCCTCGAAAAATATTATGCTAAAATTGCGGGTACACCTCGTAAATTGAAGGAAATACTCGACTTGCATCTTGCCCAAGCCGACCCGCACGCTACGGCTACGATAGAACGCCTACTAGAAAACTACGGAAGAGCTATCTCTACGCTTATCAACGTATTAGACCCCCATTTGATTGTGATTGGCGGAGGCGTAGGCAATATTGATTTGCTTTATACAGAAGGCTACGAGCGGATTAAGAAGTATATTTTTAATGATAAAAAAATCACTACGCCGATTGTTAAACCTTTGTTGGGCGACAGTGCAGGCGTGTTTGGTGCAGCTTTGTTGTAAACAAAATAGCATTTCAAAACTCAAAAAACCACAGTACTACCGATGCGGTAGTGCTGTGGTTTTTTGATGAATAGCTTAGTTATTGGAAATAGGGCATATTTAAGTCGTGTGGATTCCAAGCACACATTTGTATGTTGCCTCTCTTGCTAAAAAACGTGTTATACGGTCGTACTTTCTTATTTGTAGTTTGCCCAGCAGTGTTTAGATTAAAATAAAATTTTCTGATAGTCAAAACACGCAATGTAGGAGGAAAACTTTATTTTATAGAAACTTATATTCTTAGCCCAAAGCAGAAAAATCTTACCTCAAAAACTCAATCTATTTATTATTATAAAATCAAATAGAAATAAACATAAAAAATATATTATACGTTTTTGTCTAATTCGTAATCAGTTGTACTTTTGGGTTATTAATGAAAAAAGTAGTTTTATCAGTGTAAAATAGCTGTCTTATGAAAAAACGTATTACGCTTTGTCTATTAATCTTATTTTCTTTTGCACAAGGATTTGCACAGCAAACAAGTACAGCTCAAGACTCTCTGAGCGTGACTAAAAAGAAAACCATCCTTAATACCTCTTGGAAGGTCATTAAAAACAGTACACTTTCTGTACCCCAAGACTTTGTCCATATAGGGCGTGGGTTTTCGGATAACTGGAAAAAGACCGCCATTTATACAGGAGGGATTTTAGGCCTTGTGTTGGTAGATAGATATACCACCGAATTTTATCAAGATGAAATAGAACGTATTATTGATTACAAGCTTCCGAATGTTTCTCCTAGAAAAAAACTACCTTTTGTACTAGACGAGCTTTTAGAACACAACGATGCTTACATTACGTATTCACTGGTAGGGATTTATGGAGGGTCGTTGCTGGCCAAATCAGAAAGAGGACAGTACGCTGCTATCAATTCATTCAAAGCACTGGCGTACTCGTATGTTATTTCGCATTTGGCTCTTAAAAGTATTTTCGGACGACAACGCCCCGACTCGACCCTCAGCGATGGCATAGCGGCTCCTTACCCCAAAACCAGTAATCCATTCGACTTCTGGAATTTTCATGGTATTACCCATGAACGTAGCGATGCTTACGGTACTTCATTCCCTTCTTTTCATGCCACTGCCTATTTTGCAGTAGCCAAAGTATTGGCGATGGAATTTAACAATTATTGGATTCCCTACTTGGCTATCAGTGGACTTTTCTTAGCCGATATTCGTAGTCATAAACATTGGGTTTCAGACATGATTGCAGGTGGCATACTTGGTACGTTGATAGGGGATGCCATCGTGAAAAGTTCGAGAAGGTTTTCGGGAAGAGAGGTGATAGCATTGAAAAGAAAAACGTCATTACTGGATAAAATAGACTTCCGCCTCACTCCTCGTATTTCAAGTAATGCGGTAGGCGTGCATTTGGTGGGTACTTTTTAGGAAGAAAACTTGAATTATTCTGTTAGACTGGAAATGTTTGATTGCGGAATGGAAACATAAGGCCGTAAGTAAATTAGAATACGCCATAAACCTTCAGTCCGAAATCAAACATTTTAGCCCAATGCTTCCTTTTATCTCAAATCAGCAATCGCTGAGAAGTCCATATCAGTGAAGTCCAGGTTTTCGCCAGCCATACCCCAAATAAATGAATAATTGGTTGTACCACAGCCCGAGTGAATCGACCACGGTGGCGATACAATGGCTTGATGGTTGCCTACCAAAATATGGCGTGTTTGTTGGGGTTGTCCCATGAAATGAAACACTCGGTGTGCTTCGGGTACATCGAAGTATAAATACGCTTCCATCCGACGGTCATGTACGTGGGCTGGCATGGTGTTCCATACGCTGCCTTTGTTGAGTACCGTAAGGCCCATTACAACCTGACAACTCTGAAGACCATCACGGTGGATGTATTTATAAATGGTACGCTCATTAGACGTTTCGAGGCTGCCCAAGGCTACAGGAGAGGCCTCTTCTTTGCTCATTTTACGTACTGGAAATACTTGGTGTGCTGGGGCAGAAAGGATAAAATACTGGGCAGGGTTGGCGGCATCGGCACTGCTAAATGTTACCGAAACAGCTCCTTTTCCGATGTACAAACAATCAAGTTTCGATAACTCGTAGCTGGTGCCATCTACCTCAATAGTGCCTTCGCCTCCTACATTGATGATACCCGCTTCTCTTCTTTCAAAGAAAAAGTTGGCTTTGAGGTTGTCATACGTTGGCAAGGTAAGTGCCTCTGTGGTAGGCACTGCTCCCCCAATAATGGCACGGTCGTAGTGGGTATAAACCAAGGTTATTTCGCCTGCTACAAATACTTTTTCTACTAAAAAGTTGTCTCTTAATTCTTGTGTGTCTAATCCTTTGGCTTCTTTTGGACTAACTGCGTGATAAACTTGCATAAATGTTTAAATTAGATTTGATGTCGGTTATGATAAGGAATTTGCTATATCGGGGCATTATATCAGAATAATACAACTATGTAGTTGCGTCGTTTTTATTCTTTGTATAAAGCCTAAAGCACTTTCTCTACTTTTTTATAGTAAATGTCGATGAATCTAGCTTCATTTAGGATGAATTAAAAATAAAATGGCTGAAAAGCCTTGCTTTTTTTACGCAATCGTTACCGCAAGCGTTTGCAAACTAAATTGCATCAAAGCCAACGTTGACTTAGGTATAATTACCTTTTAGCCGAACCCTTGGCGGATGTATCGCCCATAAACCTCCAGTAACATCGCATATATCAAAAAAATACTATTATTGAGTAGCCATGAAAAGTACGCAAGTCACCATAAAAGACATCGCCAGAGCGTTGAAAGTATCTGTTTCTACTGTTTCTAGGGCATTGAGAGGATTACCCGAAATCCATCCAGATACCCGCAACGCTGTGTTGCGCTTGGCCGAAGAACTCGACTATCAGCCCAATCAATTGGCGAAAAGTTTGGCAAAAAGTCGTACCAAAACCATTGGCGTAATTGTCCCAAACCTGAGTTATCATTTTTTCTCTGCGGTGCTCAATAGCATAGAGGAGGCTGCCATGCAAGCGGGCTTTAGTGTGCTGGTGTGCCAGTCGCAAGAATCGTATTTGCGAGAGGCCACCAATATCCAAAACCTTTTACGTGGACAAGTAGAAGGGCTGATTATTTCATTGGCAAGAGATACCAACGAATACGAACACATCAAGCGTTTGTTGCGTAAAAACATTCCAGTGGTATTGTTCGACCGCTATGCCGAAGACCTCGCTATGTCGAAGGTGATTGTCAATAACCGTGAAGCGGCTTTTATGGCAACCGAACATTTGATTGAGCAGGGTTGTAAAAACATTGCCTTTCTGGCTGGACCCAGTAGTATGCTTATCAGCAACGAACGCATGAAAGGCTACAAAGATGCCCTACTGCATTATCAAATGCCCATTTGTCATGAAAAAATTGTGCACTCCGATTTTACCCAAGACAATACCGTCGTGAAAACCTTCGAGCTATTGGCTCAAGGGCCTGTCGATGGCATTGTTGCCGTAAGCGACCGCCTTGCTTACGCTGCTATGTATGCTTTGAAACAAAAAAATATTCGTATTCCTCACGACATCGCTATTGTGAGTTTCAACAATGAGCCTATCTGTACTTTATTGTCGCCTACGTTGTCGAGTGTCAGCCAGCCAATACAAGAAATGGGCATAGAGGCGGTGCGAATGCTTTTGACCCAAATTGAATCGGAAACAGAACTTCCTTTTGCTACGAAAATATTGCCCACAGAGTTAATTGTTCGAGAGTCGTCGAAAAGAAAATAATGCTACGTTCATTTGGGTAAAAGAATTTTTACCCAAATGTCAACATCAAGTATCTGCAAAAAGAACGCTTTCATTTCGCCATGTAATGCGTAGTACCCTAGCCCGTAAGTTGATGGTTTCAAAGAATTTAAGCCAATAAAGTTGCTGATTTGAAAGGCTATCAGTAGGTGATTTTACTTCGATAAATTCATAGTCGCCATCGTCCCATACAAACAAATCAGGAAAACCCCTGATGTTTTCTCGCAGATTCTTTGCCATTTCTAGCATCACTGCCGTGATTTGCTCAGGCGATAACTTTTCTGTCAGTGCCAAAAGTATCGGAAACAAACCGCCATACCAATCAACTAAGGGATTGGTAATGCCGTATTTTTCAAAAAAAGTTTGGTGTAAATAGCGATTACAAGCCTCTGCGTCGGTCAAAATTTGTAGCCTTTCTTCCATTTTTTCTTTTCTTTTTTCAAAAAAATGAGGTTTAAACAAATCCGACGGCGAGCGCTGTAAAGGATGATGAATCGCCAAGGTAGTAGTATCAAATATAATATCCCAAAAAAGCAAGCCAAACAAACTTCTCCAAAGATGATTTTCCGAAAAGCAAGCTTTTTTGTGCTGTTGCTCATAATAATTGATTACTCCTAGCTCAACTTGCCGTTGCCAAGCTTTGTCGAGCGTAATGCTACTCGCTTGTTGCAGTTGTGTTGTCACCGATTTTTTGGCTTTCTTTTTTTCGGCTATGGCTTGTATTTTATTGGTAAAATCTAAAGCAAAAAATTGCTCATCGGCGTTTTGGGGTTCGGCAAGCATCTGCTCGCATAAAGCCAGAGCTTCGGGTGTATTTTTTTGTTTGTGCAACAACCGCACTTGTCGCTCTCTCGACGGAGGTAAAACACTGTAGCGATAGATTGCTAAGGCTTGGTCGGGGTGCTTGTTTTTTTCGAGAAAAGTAGCCACTCGCAAAATCAATCGCTCATAAGAAGGTAGTGCTATTTCCGACAACTGAGCGTAATGTTGCTCGTGCCAAGCCAAAAACCAATGATAAATTTCGAGGGCATCAATGTGCTGTTCTTGCATCAAAAAAAAGTCTTCTTTGGCAAGGCTCACTTTGAGCTTGTCTTCGGCTTCGGCTCTCGTCTGAAAATGCGGCACGAGCATATCTTCGTCGAACTGCTCGTATTGCATAAGCCCTAAATCTCTCACCACAAAATCAGACATATCGCCGTAGCGACTGCCAAAGAAAAGAAATTTGAGCATTTGTACTTCGGCTTCATACCCGACCTGAATCACTTGCGGTATAGCCTCGGTTTCGGGATTGAGCCAAGGCAATATGTCGTCGAAACGGCTGTTTTCTAAGAGCCAGTCGAGCAAGGCTTCTTTGTGCAACGATGCCTTGCCTTTGGTGGCAAGACCGAGCATTTGAGCCAATTGCAACAGTTCGGTTTTGTTGTAAATAGCCAATATATCGCCTATCCAATGTTGGTGTTGGCTGTCTATTTTTAGTAAAAAACCTTTGTCAATCAGTTGACGAAGAGTTGTAGAAATAGCGGCTATTTCAGGATATTTGAGTTTATCGGTTTTGAAAAAACGTCCTCTGCGATTGGTAAAACGGATAAACAAGCATTGTTCGTCTTCCGAAAGTCTATCGAAAGCCTGTAAAAAATCCCATTCGGTGCTGATGAGAATAGCCTTGTATTTATTTTTGACAAAATCTAACAAGTATTGAAAATAGCTCAAATAATATTTTGGGGGCAATTCTTTTCGTTCGGAAGGTACCATGCTTTGACGTAACAGTTATGGAAAGTTAAAATTAAAATGATTCTTTGGCATAGAAAACCAAACTCAAAGAATTTTTCCTCATAAGTCTATCATTACATCAGGATTGCTGCTCGGTGCAAGTTTTGACTTGGGAATGATAGGGAAGAATTTTATTTGAATATTTTTATAAAAAATAAAAACATTTCTATAATAAATGACTATTAACTCGCAATTATTTGTCTTTTTTCGGGAATTATTCTCGAAAAATGTATATTTGCTTCATGAAATAGCCAACGCCTGTAGATAAATTTCTTTTATGAATATTATTTTACGAAATAGGTTTTTTACCTAATATTATTTCAAAAGAGTAATAAGTTTCGTAATTTTTTTTGGTAAAATCAAGAATCTCCCAATAAACAAACAACTATTAACAGAAGAACAAAATGAAGACTGTCAATTCCTACAATTTTGCGGGCAAACGTGCATTAATTCGTGTGGACTTTAACGTTCCGTTGAACGAGCGTTTTGAAATCACAGATGATACACGTATCAAAGCGACGATTCCGACCATCACCAAAATTCTCAACGACGGTGGTTCGGTGATTTTGATGTCGCACTTGGGAAGACCAAAAGACGGTCCAACAGAAAAATATTCTTTGAAACACTTGGTTAATCCTTTGTCGGTGGTGTTTGGTCGTCCAGTGAAATTTGCTGACGACTGCATCGGTCAATCGGCTATCGACCAAGCGGCTGCCTTGCAAGCTGGAGAAATCTTGTTGTTAGAAAACCTCCGTTTCTACAAAGAAGAAGAAAAAGGCAATGTTGAATTTGCTGAGAAGCTTTCAAAACTAGGCGATGTTTGGGTAAATGATGCCTTTGGTACTGCACACCGTGCACACGCTTCGACGGCAGTTGTAGGGCAATTTTTTGAAGACCGTGTATGTGGTTTTGTGATGTTGGCCGAAATCGAAAACGCCAAAAAAGTACTTGATAATGCCGAACGTCCTTTCACAGCTATCATGGGCGGCTCTAAAATTTCTGACAAAATCTTGATTATCGAGCGTTTGTTAGACAAAGTAGATAACTTGATTATCGGTGGTGGTATGACTTACACGTTTTCTTTGGCTGAAGGTGGCAAAATCGGTAAGTCAATCAACGAGCCTGATAAAGTTGAATTGGCGAAATCTTTGTTAGAAAAAGCAGAGGCAAAAGGAGTGAAAATTTATATGCCATTAGACAATACTTGTGCCGATAAATTCAGCAATGATGCCGCTCGCCAGATTGTTGGTCGTGGCGAAATTCCTGATGGTTGGGAAGGATTAGACATTGGTCCAGCATCAGTGGAGCTATTCAGCGAAGTAATTGCTGCTTCTAAAACAGTGCTTTGGAATGGCCCTATGGGTGTGTTTGAATTTCCTAACTTTGCCATTGGTACAAATGCCGTTGCCGACGCTGTAGTAAAAGCAACCGAAGAAAACGGTGCATTTTCGCTTATTGGCGGAGGCGACTCGGCTTCTGCGGTAAACAACGCTGGTTATGGCGACAGAGTTTCTTATGTTTCGACAGGCGGTGGTGCTTTGTTGGAATACATGGAAGGTAAAGTATTGCCAGGCGTAGCTGCTTTAGAGTAAAAGATTTATCTATTTCTAAGGAAATATTAAAATGAGTGAAGCAATTTTTGCTTCACTTTTTTTGTTTCTATCTTTAAGAAATGAAACATCCACATTATGAATTTTCAAACAGAACCAATCGTTACCCAAGCACAATACTTGCTCAATGATAGTCGCCAGTTAGCCTCACCTAGTAATTCCATATTTTTTGCCATAAAAGGTTTACACCACGACGGACATCAATTTTTAGATGATTTATACCGCAAAGGTGTGCGTGAATTTGTTGTTGAAAAGGCTGGTTGCTCGCCTGCGGTACTCAGAGATTTGCGGGCAATGACCCACGCCAAAGTATGGCAAGTAGAAAGCAGCATTGCTGCCATGCAAGATGTGGCTCGCCAACACCGTAAGCAATTTGCCATGCCTGTCGTGGCAATTACAGGAAGCAACGGTAAAACGGTGGTGAAAGAGTGGTTGGCTCAGTTGCTGGGCAATCGCTATCAAGTGGTTAAAAGTCCTAAAAGTTATAATTCTCAAATTGGCGTGCCCTTGTCGGTTTGGCAGATGAACCAAGCTCATTCCTTGGCAATTTTTGAAGCAGGTATTTCTCGCCCCAACGAAATGGATAAATTGGCTTATGTGATTCAGCCAACTATCGGCATTTTTACCAATATTGGTACAGCACACAACGAGTTTTTTATGGATACAACCCATAAAATTCGAGAAAAAATGAAGCTTTTTTCCGAAGCTAAAACCTTGATTTACTGTGCCGATTATGTAGAAATAGACGAATACGTCAAACAAACTTTCATTCACGAAAATCCTACTTGTAAAATCTTGCCTTGGTCGAGGGTATTGGCTTCGGGCATACGCATAGATTGGAACATTGGGTATAAAAATACCAAAGTGTCGTTAATCCTCAACGACTTTGATACCGAAGACGAAGACTTGCCTTTTATGGGAGGCAAAGGCATGAGCCTCGATGTGCCTTTTACCGACGAAGCTTCTATCGAAAATGCCATTCATTGTATCGTAGCCCTGATTCATTTGGGTTACAACGAACTCGAAATACAGGCTCGCTTACAAGTGCTTCGCCCCGTTTCGATGCGATTAGAACTCAAACAAGGCATTCATGGCAATTTTTTGATAGACGATACCTACAACAACGACATGGCTGGCCTGACGATAGCCTTAAACTTTTTGGGTCAACAAAAACAACGTTCACAAAAAGTTGTAATTTTGAGCGATTTATTAGAAACAGGTTTAGTAGAACGAGAACTTTACCGACAAATCGCCCAGTTGATTGCCGAAAAGCAAATTGATATTTTTATCGGTATTGGCGAAGTACTTACCCGCAATTGTGGAACATTCAGCATTCCTAGTAAAAAAGGTGTAAGAAAAGGAGCTTTACATTTCTTTAGGAATACACAAGATTTTTTAGAAAGTACACTCATCAAAGACATCAAAGATAGCGTGTTGTTGATAAAAGGAGCAAGGAGGTTTGGGTTTGAGCAAATCGTGAATCGCTTGGTCCAAAAAACACACCGCACCGTACTCGAAATCAACCTTGATGCCATTACGCATAACCTCAATTTTTACAGAGAAACCATTGGGCAGCATACCAAAATTATGGTAATGGTAAAAGCCTTTGCCTATGGCTCGGGCAGTGCCGAAGTGGCCAATTTATTGCAGTTTCATGGAGTCGATTACCTGGCGGTTGCCTACGCCGACGAAGGCGTTACTTTGCGTCAGAATGGGATTTATTTGCCTATCATGGTGATGAACCCTTCGCCTAATGATTTTGAAAAAATCATGCAATACAATCTCGAACCCGAAATTTATAGTTTACGTATTTTACACGCCTTTTCTGAGTATATAGACGAACAAAAGCTTACGGCAAAAATCCACCTAAAACTTGATACGGGTATGCACCGTTTGGGCTTTGAACCACACGAAACAGAGGCTTTACTCGAAGTACTAACCCAAAATCCAAATTTGTGGGTTTCTACTATTTTTAGCCATTTGGCTGCCGCCGACGAAGCCCAATTCGACGATTTTACCTTGTTGCAAGTGTCACGTTATACCCAAATGGCCAACCAAATTTCGGAAGCCATTGGTTATCAACCTTCAAGGCATTTGGCTAACTCGGCTGGGATTGCTCGTTTCAAAGAAGCACGCCTCGACATGGTGCGTTTGGGGGTTGGCTTGTACGGGGTTGCCGCTACGCCCCAAGACCAAGTACAATTACAAACCGTAGGTACACTAAAAACCGTTATTTCGCAAATTAAAAATATACCTATAGAAGAAACCGTTGGCTACGGTCGTAAAGGTGTGCTGAATCGACCTTCTCGCATTGCCACCATTGCGATTGGTTATGCCGATGGCTTCGACAGAGGATTTAGTAGAGGTGTTGGCGAAGTGCTGGTGCATGGCGTTCGTTGCCGAGTAGTAGGGAATGTGTGCATGGACATGACCATGATAGACGTAACCGACGTACCCGAAGTACAGGAAGGTGATGAGGTAATTATTTTCGGAAAAGACCTCAGTATCTTGGAATTGGCTCAAAAAATTGATAGTATTCCTTATGAAATTTTGACTAACGTAAGCGAGCGTGTCAAACGAGTTTTTTATCAATTATAAACCAAAAAAAACGGTGACAGTTAAAAACCGTCACCGTTCTTGCAATAACCCTTCAGAACATTATTCTTACTATCCAATTATTAATACTAAATTGTGCATTAAAGATATAAAAATGGTTAATGTATTACAAGACAAATGTACAAAAACTTTTCGCATACTTGCAAATGTTTTTGCAAATTTTTGCAAATAATAAAAAGACTAAATTCAATATTTAGCAAAAAAAATACATACATATAGTATCATTATCAGAAATAATTGTAATTTTGAGCAAAAAACAAGCTTATTCTACTACAAAATGCAAATCTATGCAAATTGCACATTTCTAAGCCTTCTATAGGTGCTAGAGACAAAATTTATGGGTAAAAACAATCCTAATGCTTTCATTGCTTGAAAAAGCAAGCACGATTTTTGTACTTTACCGCTAATGCACTCAGCCTCAATCATATTATATAGATGATGCAGTCATAACGTATTTTATCATGTTAAAAGAAGAACGCCAGCAATTGATTCTCGAAAAACTGAGTACTGATAAAAAAGTGACTCTAGTTGAATTAGGACAATTATTAAAAGTATCTTACGACAGCGTAAGACGAGATGTAATCGAATTAGAAGATAGAGGATTACTCAAAAAAGTTCATGGAGGGGCGATAGCCAATTCTTACTTGTCGATGAAGGCAAGTAGAGGCTTGGGCATTGCCAACAACGAGTTTGGGGTTATTTCTAAAAAAGCCCAAAAACTCATTGAAAATCACTCTATTATCTTGATGGATGGCGGCACAACGAACTTTTATTTAGCCGAACAGCTACCTAAAAATCTCGAAATCACCGTTGTGACGAACAATCCGCATTTGGCAACAGCCCTTGCCGAACATCCTAAGATTGAAGTGATTTTGCTGGGTGGGTCGTTTTATAAAAGATACCAAATCACGCTTGGCAGCAAAACCATGCAAGACCTTGACCACATCAATGCCGATTTGTATTTTATGGGCATCAATAGCGTACATCCGCAAAAAGGCTTGGCAATTCGCCAATACGAAGAGTCGTTGCTGAAACGCAAAATGATGAGCGTATCACGTAAAACGGTAGCTTGTGTGATTGAAGAAAAATTGAATAGAATTGAAAACTACAAGGTTTGCGATTTGAACGACCTCGATTACCTTGTCACCAGTTTGCACCCTACCGACAAAACCTTGGCTCAGTTTCACCAAAGTCGGGTAGAAATTCTTTGATAGGTCTGGAAAAAAACGACAAATTGATACAAAGAAAAAGGTACGAAAGCTTTCTTTCGTACCTTTTTCTTTGTATCAATAAAACTATTTTATTTCAAGGCAAGTGCCACTTGTGTATGTGCGGTAAGCACGATACTTACGACCAACAATAAAATACCTAAAACAAAAAACAAACTAGGTTTTGTGCCTGGTACATTGCTCGAACCGATAGTCGAATCGTAGGGATTTTCAGGGTTAAAACGCACTTCCATTTTCTCGCCTACGCTCGTAATTTTAGGCATACCCGTATCGGCTTCTATTTTAAAAGTACGGCCATTTACGGTAAATGAAACCACCGGAAAATAGATGGGGGCTTGTCCCAATTTATCGCTACGCTCGTAACGTTTGCTTACTTCTACCACCTCACCAAAGGTTGTTTGTGAATGTTGTAACCAATATGCACGTTTTTTAACTAAAACAACTCCTAAAACAATCAAGATAACCGACACGACCATAAAAATGACCATTACGGCTGTAGGTACGCCTGTGAAAGGTTGTGTAGGGCGACCCGAAATTAATAAAATTGATGTTAAGACACTTTCCATACTCTTCTATACATTTGATAGTGATTAAATCTTACCTAGAGCGTTATTACGCTGAATTAATAATCAAATATACAGGTAAAGTATCAGAAAATCAAGTAGTTAATGATTTGTTCACATTGAACCCCATGTTTCTAATCAAACATGAAAAAACAAAAAACAATATTTTTTTTTTGAGATGCTTTATTTTTAAAACCTATTTTACATAAAAAGTATTTTTTTTCAGAAAATAAGGCTTGTTTTTAAACCTGTTTTTTAGAAAAAAATATTTTTGTAGTTTTATGATTATTTTTTGTACTTTTTTTAGTCTTAATCTTTGGTCTGATACCTATTTTTTAGAAAAAAAGTAAAAAAAAGTCAACATACGTTGCTTTTTAAACTATTATTTACAAAAACCAGTATTTTTACTTAAAAATTCCTATAAAATCGTACATAATATGGCAAAAAATGGCAAAATTACTTTTCTTATTACGTATAAATTACTAACAAGATTTATCTTTGTTGTAGCCATCCCTTACGCTTAAAAAGCCACGCCATACCCAACACCAGCGCAAGCATAATTCCCCAAACTAAAGGATACCCATAATGCCAGTGAAGCTCGGGCATTTCGTCGAAGTTCATGCCGTAAATGCCTGCAATGAACGTAAGGGGCATAAAAATGACTGAAATCACCGTAAGGAACTGCATGATATTGTTCATTTTGTTGCTTACTTGCGACAAGTGTAAGTCCATCAACGAAGCCACTAATTCTCGGTACGAATCAATATTTTCGATGATTTGAGAAATATGGTCTTGAACATCACGCATATACAAACTGGTGTTGTCACTGAGCATCGGATATTCTTCTCGGAGTAATACAGAAATCATTTCTCTAAGAGGAAAAACCACTTTTTTCATTTGCAAAATCTCTCGTTTGATACCATACAATTGGTGCATGGCTTGGGGTTCTTTAGCGTTGATGATGGCTTCTTCTAGCCGCTCGATATGTTCTGAAATACAATCTAAAATGCTAAAATAATGGTCAACCACCAAGTCGATAAGGGCGTAAAAAAGGTAATCGGCTCCGTTTTTGCGGGTTTTTCCTGCCGATGCCATCAGCCTTGCAATAATTGGCTCGAAGATGTCTCGTTTGCGTTCTTCTTGGAAAGAAATAACACAATTTTGGGCTAAAATGATGTTGAGATGTTCTATTTCTAGGCTTTGCGTTTGCTTGTTGTATTCAATCATTTTGAACGTAAAAAACAACTGCTTTCCTGTGTCGAAATACTCAAATTTAGGTTTTTGATGGGTATTCATCACATCTTCGAGTAAGAGTGGATGCAACTGAAATACCTCGCCGACCGTTGCCACTACCTCTGGCTCGTGGATACCATCTACATTGAGCCAATACATTTTTTGTGGGTCAAAGCTAAGTTCACGCAAATGCTGCGAAGCTGGAATTTGACTGATATTCACCTCGGCAGCATTGTATTCGATGAGCTTGATTTGGGTGGCAAAAGATACCGCTTTGCCCACATACGTAAGTGTACCTGGCGATGCCCCTAAAAGGCGGTGGTGGGTGTTATGGGCTTGCTTGTGTTTAGACATGCACGTGAAGGTTTTATAAAATTCCTGCTAAGTTGGCATAGCTACGGGTTTGTAAGCTAAATTCTTTTTAGATATTTGTATCAGCAAAATAACAAAAGAATCCTATAAGGCAAAGCACCTTGTGTATTCATTTATGTATTTACCTAATTCAAAACAAAACCATAAGATGCAACACGTAGAACATATCGGTATTGCGGTGAAAAGCTTGGCGGTATCGAATCTTTTATTTGAAAAATTATTGGGCGTTGCCCCTTACAAGCAAGAAGGCGTTGCCTCGGAAGGAGTACTTACGTCTTTTTTTCAAACAGGGCAAACCAAAATAGAACTGCTCGAAGCCACCAATCCCGAGAGTCCGATTGCTAAATTTATGGAGAAAAAAGGGGAGGGGATACACCATATCGCTTTTGAGGTACAAGATATAACAGCCGAAATGCAAAGGCTCAAGGCAGAGGGTTTTGTTTTACTCAACGAAACACCCAAACGAGGTGCTGATAACAAATGGGTGTGTTTTTTACATCCTAAATCAACTAATTCGGTTTTGGTGGAGCTTTGTCAAACGATTGAAGCATAAAAAAACGCCATTCGGTAATTTTTTACTGAATGGCGTTTCTGTTATGACTGAATGGCGAGTTAGTGAATTGATTTTCAGTAATTCACAACTCACAATTTACTCATTCACAATTAACCCTTAGTAGCGTTCTACTTTCAAATCTTGCAAACCACCTTCAAAGTTGATTTGTATTTTCTTTGCAGCTTTTTCATAGCCGGGCGTTTCCCAGTAGCTACCATTTTTGACAAAGCCTTCAAAGTTTTTGGCATTTAAGCCACCCTCTACTTTGATGCGACATCCCGACGCTGTGGGAATGGCAAATTCAATGGAAGTCAAGCCTGATTCAACCTCAACGTTGAGGTTTTCTGAGCGGTCGCCTAGCTTGATGTCGGTTTCGGTTACGCCAGTTTTGATGCTAAGGTTTTTGATTTGATAAGGACTCAAATCGAAGTCGGCTTTACCTGCACCAAATTCAAATTTCATGTCCCAAATTACCTTATCGTTGAGTTTAAGGTTTACTTTATTATGGCGGTCGCTATCAAAATTGATGCCATCTTTTTTGCCTTTCAACGCAAAATTGAGGGTAGGGTTGGCATCTTCGCCTGATTTTTTGAGTGAAATTTTACCAAAATCAAGGTCGGCATCGGCTTCTACCAATTCTTTACTGGTCGATTCAATCACAAACTCGGCTGCACCGCCATTCAGTTCAAACGTGGCTTGTTTGGTAGCATTGTTCATTGGCTCGGTCAATTGCTGCTTACTTCCTGCAAACGAATTATCCTCGTTGTCATTGTTCTTTTCATCGTCGTCCCAATCAATATGAATATCACGGTCGTGATGCTTGAAAATCCCTGTCGATTCTATTTTTTCTTTACAACTGTGGGCAATGGTTAAAGGAATAAAAATGCAAAGCATGATAAGCGACACGACCAATCCAGAGCGGCTCGATTTGCCAAAAAACGACATCAAACCAATGTAAATAAGCAAGAGTGGCCACATACGGGCAATATCGTGCCAATGAATATCAAACCATCCGTATTCTTTACCTAAGAAAACGAGTCCGATGAAAATGAGTATTCCACCAGAGAAAATATTTTTTGAGTTCATATTACAAAATAGATAAGTGGGAAAAAGAGGTTTGGGTAATACATAGGAGTCATACAACTACCTAAAAATCGTTGTTTGTTGGCGTACCATTGATGCGGTCTTTGAAAAGAATATATACGCCTATACCAATGAGAACAAAGGGCCATATTTTGCCAAAATCAAAAGCTGGAACAAATTCATTGATAAAGAAAATAACGCCTAATCCAATTAATATAGCACCCCAAAATTTGTTAGGTTCTTTCTTGCGACTCATGTTTGTGAAGGTTTGTGTGTTAGATAAATTTTCGTTTGTGTCCCATGCTTGTTTGACGGGCAGGGCTATCCATAAGCCTATATATACCCACAGTAAAACGCTGTGTGAAAAAATAGCACCGAATACAAAAATAAGCTGAATGATAAAAGTTTCAACGCCAAAGCGTTCGGATAGTCCTGCACATACGCCCCCTAAAGCTGCTTTGGAGGGAATACGATATAGTTTTTCGTTCATGTTCTCGTCTGTTTAAATCTCGAAGATGGGTTTGTTTATGAGCAAGTTGCCTTGCTTGATGAATCGAAGTTAGAAGGAGAAGTGAGATTCTGCACGAGAATTTGAATAGACGGTATTTTTGACGGATAAAGTGGAACTTTGTTAGGATGTGTATTACTCATGGCATGACTCAAAGTCATGCCATGAGTTG
>JACCDR011883070.1_pt1 | contig 16166 bp, 9 predicted proteins | sample 7446431 | NCBI WGS metagenome assembly JACCDR01 (sample SAMN15323443, study PRJNA562643) | freshwater metagenome | isolation source: river surface water | place: USA:Blue River Watershed | collected 2017-08-17 | reverse complement strand
GTGTCCGTAATCCAGGCCCAGCTTGACTTTGTGAAATCAAAGTTCATAGCAAACCCTTATCGCATTGGCGACCTTGAATGGGTGGATGGGTTTGGCTCAACAGTTCGCTTTGTCCTTAATCCCAACGGGAGATTCTATTTGTCATGGCTCCCCCCGCAGGAGCACCTTAATGCGCGCATCATGCACAATGGTAAGCCGTTCCCGGGGAACTACCAGTGCGGCAGAGGCGGGTGTGACCCGTACAATATTGACGTGGCTAAGTATGGCGGCGGCTCTAAAGGCGCATTCCACTTTGGAACAATGGAGCACCCCGGTAAGCCTGGCTGGGAATCATCTATGACATTTATGGAATACCTGGCTCGACCAAAGATGTCTACCATATTCTACGAGGACTTGCTTAAGGCCGCAGTATTTACCGGGCTTCCAGTAATGGTCGAGAACAATAAGGATTACATCATCAGGGTTATTCGAGATGAGTGGGGTTTTGGCAACTACTTAATGGATACCCCCGAGAAAAAAACCAAGGGAGCTCGGAAGCCGAGGTCGGGCGGAATCGGGAAGGGGATTTACTTTACGGACAACTTTGTTGTGCCTCATACCGATGCGCTGAAGCGAGTTGTTTACAATGAGATGGGTCTTTTTGACGATGGCTCTTATGGCTCGTTTGTTTTTGACAGGACAATGGAGCAGATGATTAAGTACAACATCGACAACCGGACTGACCTTGATGCCGTGGCAAGCCTTGGCATAATGGAGTACGCCAAGACAATTCCCATAAATGTAGAAAGGCGGTCTGCGGGGACCGGAATGCCGCTTGTTAAGATATACAGGCGCTAATCATTTTTCAACATAAGTAAACTTTTATTACTTTTGTTGTCAAAGTATTAGCGAATGAGAATCCCGAAGGTCGGTCGTTATCCATCTGATTTTGTTGACAAGGCTGTGAAGGACTCGAAAGAGTACGGGCTTGAGTATGCAAAGTCACTGTATTCTGAGTGGGTGACCGCCAGCGAAAACAAGATTCAGTTTCGCAGGCTTCGGATTCGAGACAGCAGAGATTACGCCTATGGCAGGCACAATACTCTTAAGTACGCTGACCTTACCGACTCTACCGAAAGCAAATACACAAACGTAAATTTTGAACCGCTCTCTGTTGCCGCAAAGTTCACAGACATTATCTGCGAGCTAATTCTTGAGACCGGATTTTTTGTAGAGGCTACAGCCAATGACCCTTACACCGAGGTGCTTAAGGAGATTGACAAGAAGAAGTTGATAGCCGAGCTTGCCGCTTACCGAATGGCAAAAGCTCAAGGCGTAGACGTGACCAAGCTACTTGGAGCTGAGCCGTCTATGTTTTCGTTTGACGAGATTGAGCTCTTCATGAACACGTCCTACAAAATGATTACTGAAATTGCCGCTGAGAAAGGCATTCAGTTCGTGATGGACAAGAGCTCGTTTAACGACATGAAGACCAGGTTGTGCGAAGATTTAATCACCGCTGGCTTTTCAGTCGTCAGGAATATTTACGACCCCAACTATGGCTCCAGGGTTATTTACATTGACCCTGAGAATTTCATTTACTCCTACTCCGATAACCCGGACTTCTCAAACATGCGCAGGGCTGGCCACGTTCAGGTCATGACCGTTGGCGAGCTGCGGCGTATTGCGCAAGCTGAGGCGTGGGACGAAAAGATGTGGAAGAGTGTTTTAAACAAGGCGTCGTCTGACAACAACCCAGACTCTCAGGCCCGCAGCGGAATCAATCGCGCATGGCGGGAGCACGACACAGACGCGGTGACTGTTTTGTTTTTTGAGTTCAAGACTACTGGCCGTAAAAAGATTGAGTTCAAAGATTTTGGAAACGGGCGAATGTCCGCTAAGGTTCGCTCTTATGATTACGAGCCCCCCAAGAACAGTAAGTATTCCAGGAATATTGTAGAACATCAGGAGGAGTACGTCTACCAGGGCGGATGGGTTATCGGGACAGAGTGCGTGTTTGGATACCAGGAGCTGCCAGAGATTGCTCGCATTCCTTACAAAAGGAAGGAGGCTCAGCTCTCTTACACGGTGTACGCTCCGCGCTGGTATCGCTCAGACAACCGCTCCCTTATTGAGCGCATTAAGCCAAACATTGACCAGATGCAGCTCGCCTACATGCGGCTTCAGGTTCTCGTAGCTCAGGCTCGCCCATCTGGCGTTTACATTGACGTGAACAACTTAAGGGATATTAGCCTTGACGGGACTGATAACTTTGCCTCACCTCTTGAGCTTACTTCCGTTTACACCCAGACCGGTTTCCTTTTCGGTAATGGCTCAGACGATGAGAATGAGGGTTACCGCGGTAAGCCTATTGTTGAGCTGCCCAACGGCGTTTCAGTTCAGGGTATCCAATCTTTGATTACAACATACAACTTCAACCTTAGTGTGATTCGGGATTTGCTTGGAATCAACGAGGTTGCTGATGGAACCACTCCTAAGGGAGAGGCTTTGGTTGGCGTAAACCAGCTTGCTTATCAAGCCTCAAACAATGCTGTTCGCAATTTGTCACGCGCCGTTCGTTCTATTTATTTAAGGGCAGCCGAAAAAACCCTGTGCAACGTGATGTACATGGCGGCTCACAAGCCCGATGTTCTTAAGTCCGAACTTGGAGAGGTGCTGGTCAGTGCGCTTGCTTGGCAATACAGGGCTGGCGAGGGCAGGATTTCCTTGAACCTTCAGCTTGAGTTTTCTCAGATTGAAAAGCAAGCCCTCGATGAGGCGCTTATTATTGCGATGCAAGAGGGAACCATTACCGCAGAAGACCGGTACATTATCAGCCAGATTCGCAACTTTAAAGAAGCTCAGGTTATGCTTGGGTATAAGGTTCGGGCCGCCAAGAAACAAATGCAAGAGGCTGCTGCCGCTGCCGCTGAGGCTGAGCGCGCTGCTGTTATCGAGAAGATGCAGCTTGAGAATGAACTCAGGAAAGACCTCAAGTCTCACGAAGGAACGGTTGACATTAGCGTTCATCAGGCTCGTACCGCTGGCAACATCGCCGTTGAGGATAAGCGCGGTCAATGGATTTACGCGGCTCAGGTTGACTCAGCGAAAGCCAGGGTTGAAGGCAACAATGTTATTGCCGACCAAAGGCTCGCGATGGAGCGTGAGAAGGAAGACCGTAAAGACGTGAGGCTTGCAGCCAACGGTGACATTCAGTCCAAGCTTGCTGAGCAGCGAGCAACCGACGCCCCAGCGAATACTTTCGACCTACCAACCCCCGAACAAGAGCAAGCTAATCAAGGCGTCGCCCTCGACACTCCGCCTGTTGTATAATTTTTTGACATCGTTGCAATTATTTATTTATATTTGTAGCGAAATCAAATTTATTTTGTCATGACAGAAGGCATGTCATCGTTTGAGGCCGCTATGGCCCGGGAAGCCGAGAAGAAAGCTAAAGAGGCTGCCGCAGGAAATCCAGGGGACGGAAACCCCCCTACTCCAGCGCCAAGTCCCAACCCCGAACCACAGCCGCCTACCCCCGCCCCAGTCCCCGCGCCCCAGGCCGATTTGGATGAAGCCAAAGTGTTTGAGTTTCTTTCTAAGAAAGTCGGCAAGGACGTAAAGAGTATCGAAGACCTCAAGTCTATTGAGAAAGTTGAGGTTGAGAGGTTCGCGAGTGACGAGGTGAGGGCCATGAATGAGTGGGTCAAATCCACAGGCCGGACTGTTTCTGATTACCAACGGGTAAAGTCTCTCCAGGTTGAGAGTATGAGCCAGGAGGAAGTAATCAAACAGGCCATGAAGCTTGAAGACCCCGCTCTCACGGACAAACAAGTGGATGTCCTCTATAAGCGGAAGTTCGTTAAGCAAGAAGCTGACGACCACATGGATGATGATGAGCGTCGTAAGATTGAGGAGGAAAATGAGCTTGTTGAAATCAGCCTCCGGAAAGAATCTGAAAAGGCAAAGAAGTCTCTCGGTGATTACATTAGTAAACTCAGTGAGCCTGTTCAAAATCCAAACGCTCTTGACGAAACAAAGTATAATCAAAGTTGGTCCGAGCACATTTCGAAGTTTGATGGATTGTACTTCGACTTGGGCGGGGAGAAATTCGAGTGGAAAATCTCTGACGAGCACAAACAAGAGCTCAAGAGCCCGCTCAAACCGGAAGAGTTCATTGGCGAATTAACCAAAAGCGACGGCACTTACGATGTAAGTCGTATTGCAAGTCTCTCTTATCTGGAGAAGAACATTCCAGCAATCATCAAGTCTGCTGTTGAGCAAGGCAAGGCGATTGGGATGAAGCAGATTGCAGATGGGAAGGACTTGGGTGACCGCGGAACTCCTGGGGGAAATCCTCAGGACACTCCTGCTGACGCAATGGTTTCTATTTACCAAGCAATTCGAGCCGGGGGGACTAAGTAACAACTTTTAAATACTTTTCACAATGCCTATTACACTGCCCGTAGGGTTTCCCAAAACCCCCTCAACCGCAAGGGTAGCGACCGACACTAACTTCGTGTCTATCGCTGACCTTACCCGCCCTCAAATTCATGAGGAGCTTATCCGTCGTTACGGAAGCCAGCGCATCATGCAAGACTTGTTTGCCATCCACGGCCAAGAAGTTCCTGTTGCTGGTGAAACATTCTCTCACTTCGAAGATGAGTTCATCTACGAAAACGGTACCATGAGTATCGCAACCGCTCCCACTTCCGGCTTTGCCGCAAGCACCTTTACTGTTGCCGCCGCGTTTTTGTATGACGACAACGGAACTCAAGCCGGTGGTAACCTGAAGCACTCTTTGCGCATCGGTGACATCATCGAGTTTGCTGTCGGAAAGCAGAAGGCTGTTGTGACTGCCGTGCCCGCAAACAACACCGTGACCTTGAAGCCCTTTAAGGCTTGGGGATTCACTGCTCCCAACAACGCCCAGGACCTTGAGTTTTACATTGCTGGTCGCGTAAACAAACAGCGCGGTACTACTCCCGACGAGTCTTTGACTTCTCGCGTGAACAAGTACGAGAACCGCTTGATGATTATGGACGACCGCACTGTTCGTACCGGTTCTGAATTGGCCGAGATGATTTGGGTGCAAGTTCAAGACCACACCGGACGTACTGGTTGGACTTGGGGTCTGAAGAACGAAGGTGACTTTGTAAACCGTTTTGAAACCCAGTGCGAAATCTTGGGTCTCATCTTGGGTGAGTCTACCAGCGCTTCTGCTCCTGGCGCCACCGATGGCTTGATTACCAGCCGTGGTTACCTGGAAGACATCGCTTTGAATGGCGGTACTCTCGCTTTGGGTGGTAGCCCCTTCGACATCGACGACTTCCGCACTATGGCTAAGCACGCCATCAAGTACGGCGGCGGAGCTGAGTACGGTTTCTACGTTGGTCTCGAGCTGCGTGACACCATCGACCAAGCCCTGGGCGCTGAGAACGCTTACTTCTCTGGAGGTAACAACTTCGGTGCTTTCCAAAACAGTGAAGACATGATGCTGAATCTTGGCTTTACCGGCGTGAAAGTTCTTGGCGTGAAGTTTGCCGTTAAGACCTACGAGCTGTTCAATCACCCCAAACTTTTGGGAACGAAGTTGAACGCTGCCTCTGGTTCTTTTGACTACGACAAGTGGGGATTTGCCATTCCTTTGGACAAGAAGAATGATGCTGATGGTGTGCCTCGCGCCGCTATCACCACTCGCTTCAAGGAGCTGGATGGTTACTCTCGTTACTTGGAGATGTGGGTAGATGGAGCCGTTAACGGTGTGTACACCACTCGCGTTGACGAACTCGGTATCAACCTGCGCGCTCACCGTGGTTGGCAAACCTTCGCCGCTATCCGCCACATGTTGGTGACTGGCTAAGCGAAACCAGACCTAAACCAAAGAGCCCCGGCATTTGCTGGGGTTTTTTTATTTTTGCGTATGGCTAAGAGAAAATCAACTACCGTAAAATCCATGCTTTGCCCTGAGTGCTTTAAGGTGTCAACGCCTGACCTTCAGTGGCCGTCACCTCAGGGCATGTATGTGTCGTGTGGGTGTTGTAGAAAAATCACAGAGATTAAAACTCTTTGAACTTTTTTTTCATACATTTGCGTAAATCAAATTGCAGTTAAATGGAATCAGAAGGAATGAAGCCTGCGCGAGGACGTAGGCCCGCTGCCGCAGATATGGCAAGCGCCGAGCTCAAAGTAACATCTGCACTGGCCGCAGCCGTTCAAGCCAAGAACAACAAGGCCGCCCAAGAAGAAAAGCGCAACGGTAAGTCTGTCGCATTTTCTTTAATTAACGTGAACAAAGCTCCGTTTAAGTACATCAGCCCGAAGGCAACGGTGTACATTCCTGAGGATTTTCAAAACGACCCCTACCTTTCGGCTATTGTTGAGAAGGACAAGGACGGGAACTACCTTACCGGAGTTCAGGAGATTCGCTACATTGAAAATGTGAACTCAATCTTCGTCAAGAACCAGCCTGAAAAAGTAAGGCTGAACAACATTGTCATGGCGAGGGTAACAAGCCTCAACGAGTATCGTTCTCGCCACCTGATTAACTTCTTGCGCATGAGCTCCCTGTGCAAGACCAACCCGCACCGATACAACACCAGCATCGTTCCTGTTTATGAGGAACTGAATGTGGTTCAGACTACTGAAGATGAGTTTGACCGCGAAGAGGCGCTGTACAAAATCCGCAAGTTCATCTTCGAAAATGAAGACGATGCTTTGTGGGCCGTGGCCAACGTGTATGGCATCCCCACTCGCAACTCCAAGGTTATGCGTCAGCAACTGCTGAGCTACGCAAACGCCTCGCCCGCCGAGTTCACAAGGCTTATCAACTCCCAGGACCTTCCAATCATGGAGCGCTTTGCTGTAGCCAAGGAGCTTGGCCACATTGAGGTTGCTGGAAGGAAGGTTTTTTGGACAGACGACAAGACAATCATCACCATGCTGCCCCCCGAGGTTGACTGGCTGGAATACATGGTAGAGTTCTCTAAGACTCCTGCCGGAGAAGAGGCCATCGCCGTGATTGACAAGTTATTCAGGGTTAACTAACCGGAATATTTGAGCAACTGAAGAGCCCGGCAGCCCCGGGCTTTTCTTATTTATGCCATTATTTTTGTAGCTTTGTTGATATTTCTACTTAATGGCAACATACGCAAGCATCCAAAGGGTGGTAAGATATGTCAGGACTGTTGCAAATAAGCAGCAGCATGGCAATATAACCCCTGAACAAATACAGGCTCTCGCTCTTGCAGCTTCCCGTCAAGTGCTGGATGATTGCATTGAGGCCATCAAGAAAGCCCGCGAGCGCCAGGCTGACATCTCCAGGGGAGCGCACCGCGAATCGGCGGCCAACGAGCTTGGTCTTCGTCAAGCTGAAGAACTTATCGAGCCGCTTTACAGGGAGACGGCTTTAACCGGGGCGAGTGAGGTTTACGCAAGGCCCAACTATGTAGCCTATGAGCTTGGGGTCTATGTGAACGGGCGGCTTGTAGACCCAGTTGACAACCATACTTTTGCCAATGCAAAGCTTACCGGGTTAGCGAAACCAACGGTGACAAATCCAATAGTGGCTAAGAGCGGAACAGACTTTTTGATTTCCCCAGCTCCAGCTTCAGCGAAGCTTGCTTACTATAAAGTTCCCCAATCTGTTTCTGCCGTGACGGGAGTTCCCTCTCTGAATCCGCCTACCTGGGGGTACACGATTGTGAATGGGCGCGAGATTTACAATCCCACTACATCATTTGATTTTGAGTTCTCTGAGATGGCTGAGATTCCGCTGATGCTCAGAATGCTTGAGTACATTGGAATTAATTTGAGGGACGAGATACTGACTCAGTATGGCCGACTTGACAAAAATGAAAAACTTCAGAAACCATGAGCAGAACACGGCGCCCATTGAGCGAGCTCATTGACGAATACATGCTGCTGCATCGGGATGAGAACTCATTGACTAAGTACATGACCCGCCCCCAATGCGTGCTGTTGTTTCAGCGCGGCATACGCGAGCTTAATCGCACGGTTGGTGGAACCCTTAAGAGCGTGATTACCGAAGTACCGGCCAATGGCCTGCTTGAATATCCTGCGGACTATGTGAAGTACACCAAGATTGGTGTTATTGACGACGACGGAAAGGTTCGCACCCTTGGGCGCAATCACAAAATCAACATTGCCCGAAGCTTTGCGAAGGACATCAATGGAGATTTGGTTCTCGATGCTGATGGCATTGAGACATTTGAGGACGACAAGCAGCGTACAACCACCCCAGCCGGAACGGTGCTGCCCTACGGAAGCCGCAACTTTGTTGACGTGTATCACAACGTGAACCAGATTGGTACATTTGGCAACGTGTATGGAACTTCTGCGGAGCGCAATCACTTCGGCCATTACCGCCCCACCGATGATGGGATTGAGTTTGCCTCGGACATGTGGCGCTCAACTATAATCCTTGAGTACATCGCTGACGAAACCATGAAGGCAAGCCCGATGGTTCTTCAGCCCCTTGAGGAGGCGCTTATCGCCTATGTGTACTGGCGGTATGTTCAGCACCGGGTGGGCATTTCGGGACAGGAAAAGATTCTTGCCCGCAAGGAATACAAAGACCAAGTTCGTATCGCGAGACTGAAGATGCGTTCATTTACTTTGGACGAACTTCGCCACGCAGCAATCATGCACTCTGTTAACGCCGCTCCTAAGACTTAAGTATGGCAAGTAAAACTCAGACGATTACTCCACTCATGATGAATGCGGACGCTGACGTTCGCAGGCTTAAGGAGATGGAAATGATGTACGCCTCTTGCGTCAGGGTATCTGAGGTTGAAGAGTCGGACATGCTTGTCTTGAAGAACTCAATAGGCAACCGCATCATGGATGCCGATTATGAGCTGGCATCCGGGGAGAATCAGGTCCTTGGAGCGCTTAAGTCTGATGTGTCCAATTCGATTTACTATTTCATTTGGAACTCAAACAAGAATCACCGGATACTGGTGCATGATGTTTCTATTCAGAAGACTTCTGTTGTTGTTAAAAGCAATAAGCTCCCGTTCATCAAGGGGACCTACATCATTGGCCACGTTCTAAACCTCGGCGGTGACGCTGACATTCTGTATTGGACAGACCGCATCAGTCGCCCATGCAGCTTGAATGTGAAGCGGTTCTTGAATAATGAATATGGCGCCATTCAAACCGGGGATTTCTACATGAATAAGAAACCCCCCGTGAATGCCCCTGAAATTGTAATGGGGTATGACGCGGATATTCTTGTCAACAACGTGTTTAGCCGCAGCGCCCAGTTTGCGTATCGCTATGAGTATGCCGACGGGGAGTTCTCCGTGTTTTCACCTATAAGTAAAATTGGGGTAGCTCGCGCTGCGCTTTCGATTTACGCTGGCGCTACCGACTACTCGACAACACCCAACTACATTGACGTAACGGTGCTCCCTGGCGGAGACCTGGTGAAAAGGATTGAGGTTGTTGTTCGATTTGGCATTGACCAGCCCTGGTTTGTTTTTAAGAACCTGGAGAACCCGGCCTCACCAACGGCGCTTAGGTTTGATGGAGCTGGCAATTACATTGCAGCCGACCCTTACTTTGCCTCGCTGCTTAATGACGGCGTGCCCCTCGCGGTGAACGACATCAAGCTGATTGAAAACAGGAACGTGGTTGTCGGCTATAAGGATGGCTACAATCAGGTTGATGTTGACGTGACGGTAAAGCCTCGGTACAACTCTGGAGCGTTCTATCTTCCGTCCCTTGCTTACTTCCCAACATTTTGGAATCAGACTCTTAATGTTTTTACCAGCGCTGATAAGTTTTGGGTTGATTTCACCGGGATAGAGCCAAAAAGATTTCGGGTAGTTTCAATAAACCACGTTGTAAACAACACTACTATTAAGCTTTTTTATGAAGCATCAAGTTCTGTTGTTACTATTTCCGACTTGCTCACCGAGCTTGTTGCTTATGCAAATGAGGTTTATGGCGGCTTCCTGGTTTTCACGTGGTCCGGCAGTGGGCTTGCTGTAGAGCGCCCGGGCGACCCATTCAATTCGGTTGTAAGCGGTCGCAGCGTTGTCTACACATCAGAGCAACTTACCTCTTCCTTTTTAGACGGTGACACTTACGACGTGTCTGTTATTTATTACGACGACTACCTTGGCAACTCGCCAATTTCTTCAACCGCCGTTACGCAGGTTGAGTTAAAAGATTTTTACAGGAGGTATATTGACTTCAGATTGTCAGACCTTTCTTCTCTTGGCTTTAATAACTTCTTTCATCAATTAAGTAGTTGCCATCTTGATGTTCTAATTAAGGGCGTTCCGCCTATTTACGCGAAGTCCTACAGGATAGCAGTTAAATCATCCTCAAGAGTTTCCGACTTTAGGGACTATGGGGTGACCAGAGCTTTTTACGACCCCACGTCAAATAGAGTTTGGCTGAACATACAGCATCAAATTGAAGTTGACGACTCGTTTTCTGCCGGACCAGCAGAGGCGCCAGATGATGAGTTCACTCCGTTGAGGGGAGATTTACTGGAGGTTAGGTTTGCATTAGATGGAGGATTTGGCTCGGGCAAATCTGTGAGCCTTGTAACCTATGACCTCCCTACGGTTGAGACGCCGCGCAGCCGTGTGATTTCATATAAGTACGCAGAGCCTAACGCTGCGACAAATCCATTTTATGTGCCTGGTGACAAGTACACTTATGGCAACATGATTTCTATTGAGCCCATTGGCCAGTGGGGATTTGACGCAGACTCTATCGCGTCTGGAGATTCAATCTGGAATAGGTCTGATGTAAGGTCTGTAATCGTGAGGATTAAGCGCCCTTCTGGCGAGGTTCCCGTTGATTCTTTTTATGAGATTTCAAAGGCTATTCCTATTGTCAACCCGGGTCTTTCAACAAGAACACATGGGGGCTTAAACGCAAATCAAGGAGTCAGCGTGCTGTATCCGGTGACAAGCATTAATGCAACCGGAGATTTGGTTACGTTTACAAATTACCAAGACAACATTTCAGTCGGAGACAAGTTTGTTTTTAATGGCCCATCTGTTCCAGCCGGAACCTTTACGGTTAAGTCTGTCATAAAGAGGGGTACGGTTTCAATCACAACAGAAGAGAATATACCCCCCGGCGCTTACACGGTTGAAAGCATTACAACTACTGGTGAGTTTGCCACCACTACAATTAAAGATGGAAACGTGTGGACCAGGGTGAAGCCCGTGGCCCGCAGGGACTCTACTGCCGCAAGCTTTGAGTCTCACTTTATCATCATGTCTGAATCTCGAAGCCACTCAAGTTACTTCTACTCTCAGAATTTTTCAAAGGGAAGGGTCCATGGGTCTTCGGAGTACGCTCGCCAGATTATGAGGCGGTCTTCGATACTGCTTAGCGAGCCGATTAATCAAGCTGGATTTAACGGGCTTTCTGTTTTCAACCTACCGCTTACTCCGTTCAAAGATTTGAGCATCTCCTCTGGTGAGATACAGCGCATTGCTGAAGTGAACGACAACGTAGTCTTGTACTACGACGAGCAGGTTGGAGTGGTTAAGCTTAATAAGGCAATCTTGTTTTCCGCAAGTGGAGAGGCTGCCCTTACATTGAGCAGCGATTTGGTTTCAGAAGAGATTGTTCTCAGCAACTCAAACGGCACCCGAAAGCCGACCTCCGTGAGTGACGAGATGTTCTACGACATTGACCGTGGTGACATCTGCCTTATTGCACAAGGGGTTGAGCGGGTGAGCGATGAGCGTGTTGCGTCAATCCTTGCCGCCGAATCCAGCACAAGCCAAGATGTTATTGGCAATGAAGTAATACGGGTATATGCTGGGGTTGAGCCGAAGTCTGGCAACAGGACGTTCACGCGCGAAGCTTATAGCGTTTGGGACGTTGAAGACACCAACACTTTTATCACCTGCAAGGCCATCAACATTACCGAAGATGTAAATAACATTTACGTCCCCGCCGTGCCCAGGAAGATGGACGGAGTTGGTGTTCAAAGCATGGTTCAGATTTTCAAAACAGGCGTATTCTTTTTGCCTGAGATTGAGATTTCAGACCTTACCACTTACAGCTTTGACGTTATCATCTTCCCGTCAAAAGACTTGATAATAGCTCCGGCGGACAACCAATTCACGGTGACTTATACTGCGTCTACCGGATTGATTACGATTCCTAAAACCAGCGGCCTTGTCGTTCAAAAGTGTTACGACGTTGACTCGTTCGGTATAACTTTTGGCGGCAAAGCCGGTTGGCCAAGCACAATGCCGTACTGCCCTAACGGTGGATTCATCCACGTTAACAACAGCATGTACTCTTTCTTTAATGGGAAGATTTACTTGCATGACCTTGAGGCAAACCGCAATGAGTTTTACGGTAAACACTACAACTCGGTGGTGAAGATTTGTTTTAACGACATGTTCAATGCCACCAAGCACTTTAAGAGCATTAAGATTGACGGGTCTCACCCGTGGGCAATCAAAGCCTCGACCAACATTTCCAAGACGGAGTTCCCTAAGAACTTCTTTGAAAAGATTGAGTCTTTCTTTTACACTGACCTGCCCTTTGATGTAAGCAAGACATCAACAGCGCACGTTGCGCCCATTGGCGAGATAAGCCTTGTCGCTGGTAACGATATTACCGTGCCCGGATTCAGGCAAGACGTCACCCCTTTGGTGGCTGGTGATTCAATTACGATAGGGGGCGGGCCGTTGGCTACAGTTGTGAGTGTAGCTGGCAACGTAATCACCGTAAACTCAGGTGCTTTATTGTCTAATGGAATGTTTATATTTGTGGAGAAGAATGGCCTTGTTGATGGGGATTCGATTCGCGGGTATTACCTTGTTCTTGAGATGATTTCAAACGAGCACGTTGACGTAGAGTTGAACTCTGTAACGGCTTACTTCACCGAGTCTAAAGACAACCTATTAACTCAGTAACCTATGTGGGGACAGATTATAGCGGGCGCACTTCAAGCTGGCTTTGGCGTGGCTCAGACTGTTACCGGCTTTAATGAGCGCAAGCGGGCTGAGGCCGACCTTCGAAAACTTGCCGAGCAAGAGCCGGAGTTGTACGTCAATCAGTACGCCCAAGAACTTACTCGATATCCCGGGTTTAAGCAAGCCATAGAGGAGGAAGGGCTTCGCGCAAGCGAGGCTATTTCGCTTTACGCGATGCAGCGCGACAACAGGTTTATGTCTATGGCTCCCAAGTTTTCCATGACAACCGCCATCGAGCGGCGCAAATCAATGTACGAGAACGAGATGATTCGCCGCAGCGGCCTTCAAGTCACCTCGCAAATCTCTCAACGCAATCAAGAGCTTGACCTTGAGAACTGGAGGATGGCACTTAATTTCGCTAATGAGCGCAGAGGCTCTGGTATCTACGGAATGTTCCAGGGAATGAACGCTGCTGGCCTTGGCGCCGCAAGTACAACAGAGGGGCTTGAAAAATTAATAGGATAACAATGGCTTACGCAGGCATGGGCTTTGGTGGGTTTAAGATGCCCGACATCACAATAGCGAAAGACTTCGCCACCCTTGAATACATGGAAGCGCAGAAAGATGCGCTTGGCAAAAAGTCTGGGGCTGGGTATAATGCCTTCGCCATGAAGGAGTCTGTTGACCCAGAGCTTGTTGATGCCAACGGAAGGTCTTATGTCTCAGCCACTTCCCTTGGAATAAACCTGGCTACAGTCCGGGGTCAAGACCCGGAGGCTGTAATGAATATCATTGGAAGCTCTTACAAAGCCGGAGTGAACCAGGCAAGCGAAGCGTTTGCTGCTACTCGTGGATTTGAGGGAAAGGTGTTTGACCCGAACGGGGCTATGCTAACCAGGGAAAACATGAGGCTTGTAGAGCAGGACCAAAAGTATCGAGCCGCTTATGCGCAAGGTAGCTTTGAGGTTTTGCCAAATGGGTCTGGCTACTGGAAGCTGCCCCTTGGCGCTGGGTTGGACTTGTTTGCTCTTGGCATGCCGGAGCAAAACTTAATTCCTATTGACGCAAGCGGAAGGCCGGTAGAGGTCCAGGGCAATAAGCTGCCTGACAATGTAGTTGGCTTTGCTGCTCCTCAAATGGTTCCCCCGAGCTTAAGCAAGGAGCCTACCTTCCGTTCTGCCTGGAGAGACGGAGCAAAGAGAGTTGCTGAAACGGCGGGAAAGAGGACTACCGGTGGCACCACAAAAATAGAGGGCTCAAGCGGCGTGACGATTACAACCGGTGGACAGGTGGCCATTGTTGAGAAACAGAACCTAATGACTCTCGCCACCAACTCGATGTTTAAGGGCGCTAATGGCGCTACGTTTTCTTTGGGAGAGAACAAAGAGGCCGCTGGTATGATTAAAGAGTGGGGCACCATCATGGATTTGACCCCGGTTGGCCGTGATGCGTTTGAAGAGATTACTGCCGAGGGTGGCATTTTTGGAAACAAGTATTCAAGCAAGGTCTGGTCTGACCTGAGCGCCGACGAAAAGGCTGAGGTTGGAGCGGAGATGTACGCGTCAATGCTTGCTGAAGCTGGTGCGCAGGTAGATTATTCTGAGATTGAGAACTACTCAAGGACAATCCAGGAAAACAGCAACGCCAAGAAGCGCTCTAAGCTGGTTATCACTGACCAGGAAATTAAGGTTGGCGAGACTGAGTTCACCTTGAAGAACCCCATCATAGATGGCAAAAAGGTCGGCAACAACATGGTGTTCAACTCCATTGACTCCGCTATAACGGGCGAGGGTGCCGCTCCGATTGATGAAGGTTCTAAGGTTATTTATGTGGGCAAGTTTGACAAGACTGCCTCAGGTGTTTCTGCCGTAAAGTTTGGCAACGACTCAACCAAGCAGATTGAGATTAACTCATTTGGAATTATTCTCAAGCCTGATGGCAATTACGACATTGCCTTTAAGGGCTCTGTAATGTCGGGCACAATCCCTGGCGCTGCAACCGCAGACGTTGGCGCCGTAAACAGGAACATTGACAGGTTCACCAATGAGGCAGAGGTTAACGTAACTTCTGGGGCCGGGGCAAGGGCCGACTTTAATTATGTCAGCTTTGAGCGCTCATCTCAACAGGTAAGAGATGTATTCTCTTCGCTCCTTTCTGAAAACACATTTCAGAATACCGGGGAATTCATTCAATATGTTCTTGAGCTAAAGGGAATCAAGCCTTCTACCGAGACCGCGCAAGAAGCTCCAGATGTAGACCCGGCTATCTCCAACGCTCAAAGTGAAGTCGATTCTATTTTTTCTGTTTCGGAATAAATTCATTAGCTTTACGGGGTAAATTCTTACCCTTATGGACGTCGCTACTACCCCCAACCCGGAGCAACAACCCTCTGGAATTGTTCGTCAATCTTATGATTTCCTCTCGGAGAAGGGGCTTAAGCTTCCAGACTTTGGGACTTATGAAGCGAAGTTTGCTTCGGATTCAGCTAATGATGATGCTGTAAAAATCCACGGCGTCCTTAAGAACCTTGGCTTTCAAGGAGCGGGAGATTCATTTGACTCTTTCTGGAGTGAAGTAAAAAAAAAAGACGGAGCAGAACTTGGTCAGCCCGCCTCTTCCGCAGAACAATTACCATTACCATCACTTAACGCAGTCCCCCCCACAACCGGTGTACTTGAGACAGGCGGCCCTGCGGTTGTTGAGACAGACCAGTTCTCAAATGCAACGCCTTTGGTTTCGAATCAGCCTGAGGTTCCTGGTGTTCTCGATTCCAGGATGGGCATGGCGAAGGTCGTTAAACCCGGCGACCTCATGGGTGAGTCTTCCGACCCTCAAAAAGAGGCGTTCAAGGAAGTAACTTCTTTTGCCGAAGGGTACTTATTTGGCAAAGGGGTTGACAAAAATGTTCTTGAAGGAGACTTAGTTCCTTTGCTGGGCGGCGGCACCGTTGCAACTACAAAGGTTGTCGAAGGCAAGTACGACTCAAGCGGAGATTCCTTTAAGGCTGGCGAAGAAGCCGCCAAGCAAGACGAGTTCTTTAATAAGAACAGGCTCAACTCAGACAAAAAGCTTTGGAGCGAGACTTTGATTTGGGCCGACAGGTTTCCGTCTTACACCCTCAATGATGTAAACGTAACAGCTCAAGACCTTGTTGGAACGGTTGACCTGGATGCTGATGCTCAGCGCAACCTATCGCCTCAAGACCGTAAGCAGTACGAGTTCCTTACAATGTTCCGGAAGAACCCGCAGCTTTTGCTT
>JACCDR011000144.1_pt1 | contig 16166 bp, 26 predicted proteins | sample 7446431 | NCBI WGS metagenome assembly JACCDR01 (sample SAMN15323443, study PRJNA562643) | freshwater metagenome | isolation source: river surface water | place: USA:Blue River Watershed | collected 2017-08-17 | reverse complement strand
GTCTCGCAGGGGTTGGGTATGGTCTTCGATTAGTCGCATTTCTCTTTGCGTAGAGCGAATCGAAGTTATCAGGTAGGTTACGGCGTTTGAGAGAACAAAGAGAACTATGATCATGGCGGTGATCATAGGTATCTTTCCCATGCGTCCTCGAAATCCTTGGCGAGGTAGCATTTGGTTGGCTTGCCGCCTGCGGTGGGGATGCGCGCGGTGTGGGGGCGGATTTCGTAGGGCTGTAGAAGGATGCTTAGCCGCTTCGGGTTTACGCCGATTAGGTCTGCGAGTAGTGCGGATGGGATGCGGTCGGTTTGTTCTTCGGTGAAATACCTGTGGGCGGCGACTAGGGCTTGTGCTCCGGGGCTGAGCGAGTCGTCTGTGTTCCCGAGAAGTCTGGCGAGACTGCCGCGCGCACTGGTCATCCAGTGTGGGGAGAGTGTCATGGAGATCGCTAGGAGTGGTTCTGCGATCTCGAATGCGCGGTCAGAGATTTCTTCGATGATGGGGGGCTCGATGTTCTGTAGCATGGGCGTGTGTGTGATTGCCCAGTCGGCTATGCGTCGCTGTAGTTCTTCCGCTTCGGCTTCGACTTTGCGCCACATGAATCGTTCGACTTCCTGTCCGGGACGCTTGCGCTTGAGCGTGATTCGGATGCAGCGATCCGCGATTGTGTCCGGCATCTTGGCATTGTCGATGCCGGCGAGCAGCTTCGGACAGAATGTCGAGAACGATTCGGTGTCTCGTCCGGTGAATCGAAGCACGGTTCCGTGGCGCTTATACCCGGAGTTGAGGACTCCGCGTAGGTCTTCGTTGGCGGCGCCCGTGAATACTGTGTCTACCTCATCAATGAATAGGGTGGGGCGATCTTCGCTGATGAGACGAAACATGGCGGCGCTACTAGTGCTGGCGGTAACGGTTGCATGTCGCGCGAGGGTGGAGAGGACTTCAATGACGCGGGTTTTGCCGGACTGCTTTTCGGCGCTGGTAATGTAGATGTACGGGGTCGCATAGGCGGCGTCGAATGCGTGGGTGTGGAGGACCCATAGTGCGAGGGCGTCGGCGTGTGCATCGTCGGAGAACGAAATGAATCGACGCATGAACCGCACGATTTCATCCGCAATCGTGCCTGACGCGGGCTCTCGTGGGGGAGTCTCGCGCCAGTCGGTATCGGTGTGTGTCATGAGAACCATTCTAGGGACCCGTGTCTACGGTGTCAAGCGTAACGGCGTCCCCGTTCCGGCCGGCAGTCGGAACGGGGACGGTTCTATCAGAACGGGATATCGTCGTCCTGCTGGGGCTGCTGCGGCTGATCGGTTGCGCGGGAGGGGTCCTCGATGGAGTCCCAAATGGCTTCCGGGTTCGCGGCTCCGCGACCGTCGATCTTGACGGTGTAGATACTGACGGAACGCTTGCCGTCCTTCGTCTCACGCTGGCCGTCGAACTTGATTCCGATACGCTCGCCCACCTTCGGGCGAAGTTCGACCATGCGCCGTAGGAGTACGTCATGGAAGGCGTGAACGGCGACGGGCTCCGGGTTTCCGTCGCCCTCTGGCTGGATGGTGACGATTGGGTAGTAGCCGTTGCGGTAGTCTGACCATGCCCGACTTACGTCAGTAACTTCGCCGACGATGACTTGTCCCGGCTCAGGGCGCCACCCTTGCGCCGCCGAGTCGAGGTTCATGGTGTCACTCATGGGGATGTTGTGCCCTCGCTAGTTGATCTGCGGTTGCTCGCGCCATGTTGGCCGTCATGTGTAGGTGCTCTAGAGACACCCCGTTGGCGACGAACCATGCTTCGATCTTCTCACGAATCGGAGCGTTCATCGCGTCCGGCTGTAGGTAGAGCAGCGTCCAGATGATCGCCCATTCGTGGTGCGAGAGGATTGGTGCGTCGGGCACCGCGATATCCGGGTTGCCCGACGCTTCCTCGTGTCCGTCCGTCACGCGGCCGACTTGACCGGGATGGGCTGCTGCGACTGCTTGCCCTTGCCGCCCTTCCGTTCGCGCGCGGGGTAGAACTCTTCGATCTGCGCGTTCTGCTCTTCCGTGGTCGCGCCCGTCTTCGCGAGGTTGCGCAGCATCTCACGGTTCGCGGTGATGCGAGCGTACACGTCCGCGCGCTCCTGGTGAAGCTGCTCGGCCTGATCGAGAAGGCCCTCGGCGAATGCGCCAAGATCCTGGCCATTGGTGCTGCTCGGCATGGTGCCGTCCTTTCGTCGGGGATTCGACCCCTAGAATGGTAGCATGAAACGAGAGAAGCGGCTACCCCTTGCGAGCGAGATTCTTACGCTCCTGCATGATCTCCCCCATGATCCGGATTTGCTCTAGGCGAGCGATCCGGTCGCGACCCTCTCTCGGAATGCCGGGAAGGCGTGTCATCTCAACAGAATGGAAAGAAGTCGGGTTGAAAAACTCCAGCCGGGTTAGGGGTACTTTGATCTGCCACGGTTGCTCAATCAAGGGAACGGGTCCCTTACTGCTGATAATTACCGAGTCCGCGTAGATGCAGAGAACTTGACACCCTTGAGCATGCAGCTTACGGGCGAACGCCAGGGCGCGTAACCTTACCTCAGCCTCGATCATTCCACGGTGAATAACATTCACTACTGGCGATTCCGTCGCCTTTGACTGCTTCCTCACTACGGCAGGCAGTGGTCCTCCGGGTGTCATGTAGGTGTGTTTCATGCCGCCCTTGGCATGACGGAAGCCGAACTCACGCTCTGTCGGTCGAGCGGCAAGCATCCCGTACACTGCGAGAAGGGTGGGCTTTCCCCAGCGCTTACGCTGAGGGCTCATGGAGGCGGCTTCGTTCATACCCCATCGCGCGTAGATGTTGAGACCACGATCTGCGGTATAGGAGGTCCACGCTGCCTCGATGCCCTCAACGATCCCGCCAAGTTCCCGAATCATGGGTAGCTCGTTAGTGTAAACCCACGCGAGACGTAGACCCGGCTTTTTCATGTAGGGCGGCGCAAACATCCCTGCGAGCGTTGCGCGACGTGGTACTTCAAGTCTGATTAGTAGAAGCCCGTGGGACTTGAGTAGTGAAGTAAAAGCGGGGCGACTGGATCGTACCCACGGCTCCCGGCCGGCGATGTCCTCTGGCGGATTGTGGAACGGACCTCTTGCCAGTAGGCCGTTTGGGCATGGGAAGGTGATCTCACTTGCACAGACGTGATGCGCGGACTGCATGTCGATGTAGTAGGCGTCATGGTAGGTGCGCTCCTTTACGAATAGCTCATAGTGATTGCCGGGAAGATGGGCGCGCGCGCGCTCGTTCGTGGCTTGGGGAATCTTCCGGCGAGGTTGAGGGTAGAACCGGGGGTCCTTTAGTAACTGGACTGCGAGGGCGCCGGTTCCGCCGTTGATCTTGAGTCCATTGTCACGGCACCACTGACGAACGTCTGTTGCCCACACGACGAGGGCGCGGAGCTTGTCTGGCTCCTCTTCTGCCGTGACAACCTTCCGTAGGTAGTGCCCGGTGAATACGGACGGGTCTAGCGGATAGTGATAATGAGAGTGACGGGTGGAGGTTTTCCAGCCAAGGAATGCGACGATGATGTCATGCGTTTCCGTGGGCTTGTCCCGGCGATGCTGCCGATAGGTGCGGCGAACGACGGGGGAAACGCGGTATTGCCATCCGGGAATGCGCGCGGCGGCTGAGTCGTTCAACTCGGCGAGTAGCGCGGACGCTCGGTCGCATACGAGGATCGACGGCGGTTCTAGGACTAGGAGGTAAGCGAGGCGAGCGGCGGGGGCAAGTTCACCCGTCCGCTCTACGAATACATGGTGTCCGTCATATGCGATGATCGGCCGGCTGTCATACGTCGGCGTTCGGGGATAGACTGATACCGGCGGTGGGCCGGGGGCGTCGGAGCGCATCTGCGGATACCCGTTTCTAACGTGTCAATCGTAACCATCAATTAGTCACACTTCCCCGTGCTAGCTGGTTTCTATGATCCCGAGTCATACCAGTCCTGAATTGCCCGCTCTAGGTCTTCGACATCATTGAACGGGCCGCCAATGGTGGTGTAAAACGTGTCACCATCAGCGTGTACCTTGATCACTACGTAGTCCACATCCGTGAGAAACCCCCATCCGGGGAACGGTTCTACTCCAAACCGCTTCTCCGGACTGTCGGGGTCTACGTTGTGGTAATGAGGGTCATAGCTCTGGCCGGCCATAACCCAACCGGCGAGCTGCCATGAGTAATCACCACCACCACCACCCTCGTACTGCGGTTCCTCTGGTGGTTCGTGTGGAGTTTCCGGCGGTACGTCTGCTCGCTCCGGCTCTGCGCCGGAGTCTGCGTCCCTTCCGAATGTGGTTCGGATAGGGTGCGCGAAGAACTCTCTGACTTTACGCCAGAATGACACCCTGTGTACCGCGAGGATAAAGGCCCAACGGATTCACCTTCCGCTATGCCGTTGTCAATGGGGGGAAATGCACTCGCATCGTAGCACGTTCATCGGCGACCCGTGGTCACTTACGCGACGTAAGCCGGCGCGGATACCGGCGCCCGATGGTAGAATGGAGTAGTGTCAATGGGGATACAGGCTGCGAGTGCCCGGCCTCATTCACCCTATCGGGGCCGGGCGCTCCGACCTTTTCTAAGGAGTCTCCATGCCACGTTCACGGACTGATCTCCAGAACCGCCGCGCGGAACTCGCGCAGGAACTACAAGAGATCGACAGTGAACTAGCCGCTCAAGTAGAGCAGGCGACAGACGCCGCCGTAGAGTCAGTTGGCGATTCGGCACACGAGGCAGCGGAAACAGCCGCCACCGCAACAGAGGAAGCAACGGAAGCCGCCGCGTCCGCCGCTGAGGCTTCCGCTCAGGTGACGGAGAATGTCTCCGAAGCCGTCGAACGCGCCGTAGAGAAAACCCCCGGCGTGACAGAGGACAACTTCGAGGAAGTCTACGCGCGTACCGTTGCGCGACTCCGAGAGGATGGCGTCGTGCCGAACCCAGAGGTTGCTAACGAAGCCCCGGCGGAAGCGGCAGCGGAAGTCTCAGAAGCCGCCGCGCCGGTAGTGGACGAAATCAGCCCGAAGCAGGAGCACCCCTGGTTCCGGGAACGCAACATCTTCGGTCGGAAGCTCTAGAACCTGTTACGGAAGACACATTAGAAACGGGTTAGAGAATGCACGAGCAACCGACCACAGAATTTCCCCGGACAGAGCCGCCCGATGAACCGGGCAGCATGTCGGGAGAACCCACCCCATCCGGGGCAAGCGGTACGGGGCAAGCCCCGCCGCTGAGACGGGGAGGTCCCGCACAACGCCGGGCCGCTAGCGGAAGCACGGGGACCCGCTCGACAGGGGGCACGACATCCCCCCCGCGTTCGGCCGGCGACTCGCGCCCGACTGGTGGTCCGGCGCGGGACCTGAAAGGCAAGCTGACAGAGCTATTCGCGGGAATGGCTCTCATCCCGATGGCAGCCGGAGATCACTACTCGGCTCACATCATCTCTACTCGGGCGCCACATCTGGCGGAAGCATGGGCAGACCTCGCACGGCAAAATCCGGCAGTCAAACGGATTTTGGAGGGACTAGTCCAAGGTGGAGCATGGGGGGGAGTCGCACTGGCAACAGGCAGTGTGCTCGTCCCAATCCTCGGCCATTACGGGATGCTTCCCCCAATTGACCCTTGGGTCGGACAGTATGGGCCGCCTCCGGTGACGCAGGGGGAGCGTCGCCGTCCGATCGTCCCGCCGCCGCCAGGACGGCCGGGACCACAAGTACCACCGAACCCACGCGCTAACGGCGCGGGTTCACCAGCAACGAACGACTCGGGACTCAGATCAATGACACCGCCGATCTCGGTGGGTCAACCGCCCGGAGTCGTTACCGTTGCAGGCTCAAGCGACCGTTCAACCAACGTCGAAGCAGCTTAGTCCGCCCGCGCTTCACTGGCGGCAATTCCGCGCGATGCTCGCGGCGGAATGGCGGCAGGGCGAACACGTCATCATCATTGGCCCAACGGGCCAAGGTAAGACAGAGCTAGCCATACGTCTACTCACAATCCGCAGATGGGTTGTGGTATTCGGCGCCAAGGGACGAGACAGAACCCTCGAAAAACTAATCGAGGCTGGCTACTGGCGCATGTCACGATGGAACGGTGACATCGCAGACTACATCGTTCTATGGCCCGCCATTCAAAGCTCGGAAGAGTGGAAGAAACAGCGAGCCGTATTCGCTGATGCAATGGCATCCATCTACCGTTCCGGTGGGTGGTGTACCGTCTTCGACGAGGTTGTCTACATGGCGAGATTCCTTCGCCTAGAACGGGAATTGGAATTCCTGCTCCAACAGGGGCGTTCCTCTGGAATCTCCGTAATGGCGATGACTCAGCGCCCGGCGTTCATCCCCTTGGCATTTTACGATCAGTCGTCGCATATCATCATCTTCAAAGAGAACGACATGCGAAATGTCGAACGGTTGGCACAAGTAACAGGACAGGACCGCCGACTATTCTACAGGCTCATGCACTCACTAGAGAAGCATGAATTTCTGTACTACAACAAAGACACCGGGTACATGGCCCGGTCAAAGGTGGAGGTATAAGTGCCACTAGAAAGATCACAGATCGAACCACGGGCACTCGACCCGGACGGCAAGCCGCTACGGCTCAGCCCCCGGGAAGGTGACGGACAGACCGTTACCGTCGTGGACAGGCTCGCCGGTACGTCCGGCTCCTATCTGATCGTACAGGCCGAAGACAAGGACACCCTGGTTCTTCTCTCGGAGTCCACTGTCACGGAGAAGTACGAAGTACAGGAGTCCAAGCCCGAAGCGAGCGAGCCTTCGACACCCCCATCGCTCAGCGGTGGCGATCCGGATGGCGACAGTGATCCGGATTCTCCCGGTGACAAGACCGGGACAGACAAGTCCAGCAGCACCCGACGCTCCGGGAGGTAGACCGTGTTCATCGCGTGGCTTCACTTTGCCGCGTTGTACCTGATCACGGGTGCAGTCATTCGACTGATCACCCTCAAGTTCCCTGACTCCCCCGTGAGTCAGGCACTTACCTTCGCCCACTAGTTAGAGAGGAACTTTACGTGCCCGCAGTCGCACCCCCGCAGCAGCGTCGACAGGGGCAGGCCGGACCTCCGGCGCTACCCCCCATCCCCTTCACGGCCGCCGCTCACGAGCATGTCGAGCCGCTGACAACCGACAACGCGGGCGCCATCGCAGCCGCGCAGGGAGTCCGTGGGCCGTTCGATGTTCCCGCCTACGGCTTCCTCCGTGCCCTCGTGCTGGAAGTCAACCTCTCCGGCGGCACCCTCGGAGCCGGCGCCCTTTCGGCCGACTTCCCATTCAACATCCTTCAAGCGGTCACGCTGGCGGATGTCAACGGCGCCAACCTCTTCGGCCCACTCGATGGCTTCGCGGTCCTGATGGCGAACGTCTACGGGGGTTACGCCTACCGACAGGACCCCCGACTGTCCCCGCAACATGACGGGACGATCAATGGGCGGTTCTACCTCCGCATCCCGGTCGAGATCACCCGCCACAACGGGTACGGGGCGATCGCCAATCAGAACAGCTCAGCCGCGTACAAGCTGAGCTACAACATCGCGACGATCGCGCAGGCGTTCGCCACCGCTCCGACGACGCCGCCCAACGTGCAGGTGAAGGTGTGGGCGGAATGCTGGAGTCAGCCGAACATCACCGATCTCGCCGGCCGGCCGCAGCAGCGGGAGCCCATCGGCCACGGCACAACGCAGTTCTGGACGAGCTTCACCCGCGCCGGCCTCGCGGCGGGACAGCTCAACCTTCTGCTTCCGCGAGTCGGAAACATGATCCGGAATCTCATCTTCATCTGCCGGGACGCCACGGGCGCCCGTGTGGACACGGTATTTCCGGACCCGATCTCAGTCATGTGGGACGCGCGAGTTCTCACGAACGAGTCCCAGCGGTACAGGATCGCGAAGCAGATGGAGGGCATCCAGGCCCCCGGCTCCCGCGACACGGGAGTGTTCGCGTTCTGCTTCAACAACCTGATCATCGGCCACAACGGCGACGAGGAACCCAACCTCTGGATTCCCACCGTGCAGTCCACCAGGCTCGAAGTTCAGGGCACGACAGCAGCGACCGGCTCCATTCAGACGCTCACCAACGACGTCGCCCCCGTCGAAGTGCGTCCGGAACAGCGGTTCGTGGAGGACTCCCGAACGGGATTCCATCCCGCCCTCGGGCAGCCCGTCCCCGTCGCCGCGTAGCAGTAGACACGGACGACACGGTTAGCTAGGAGGAAAGATAGTGGACCCTATGGGTTACTACACACAAGAGGGCGCGATGGACTCCTATATCCCGGCGGACTTCGCGTCGGCCGCCATCTACGTCGCGGTGATGATCGCCACTGCGGCCGTAGTGCTCGCAATCCTCAAGAAGTCCGGATTTCGCGCCATGATCGCGGTCGGGTCAAGGGGGTGAAGTCATGAGTCAGAAGAACGTCGCAATGCTATGGGGAGTCCTGATCGGGATGATCCTTATGTACATCTACCGCCGGGTCCAGGCGCGAGCCTAACCATGTGGCTTGTCGTCATCGCGGGGCTTGCCGTCGCAGAAACAGTGCAACTAGAGATCGTGAAAACGGTCGGAGTTGCCATCGCGGCGGTAGGCTCCGCGTTCGGCGCTTGGCTGAGCTACAAGCAACTGGTAGAAACACACAAGATCAAGAACGCAGTCAACCGCCGCCGGCATGCGACTCGTGCCGGTGAAAACACCGTAGTAGTCCACGACGAACCCGAAGCAGCAGAGTGACACCCGGACTCACACTCCTTATCGCAGGCGTCGTCCTGATCGTTGCCGGATACAAGAACCGCAACGTTATCGACGTAATTCTCGGGCTAGAGAGAGAACGGGAGGGCGGCAGTCCGAAAGCAACGGCAGCCGTCCAAGGGTTGATGGACAACGTTCCTCTACTAGAGGAAGAATTTTCCACCGTAACAAGGGGTCTAGCTACATTCGACGGTAAGCTAGTCGCTGCTTGGATCGCCCCCGTACTTAGGTGGGCTCGCGCGAACGGCTGGAAGGGTCAAGTTACATCCGGCTATCGCACGAAGGAACAACAAGCGGCGGCATGCGCGAATACGACGGGTCCCTGTGCTGAGCCCGGCAGGTCAAACCACCAAAAGGTTCGCTATCCCGGTGGTGCCGTAGACGTAACGGATTACGAAACACTCGCACGCCTTGTACCCCAATATCCAGGACCAGGGCCGACCCTCAAGCACGCAACGTTTGCTAACGATCCAGTTCACTTCTCAGGAAACGGACGCTAGATGGCAGAAGCTCAAAGAGTGATTGCTACCAGTGCAATCATCAGTGTCGGGGTTGGCTCTCTCAACTCCGTTGTCAAGTACGGTCGCCCGCCAACGATGCGGTTCATCATCGGGTCGGGCGTCGCGTACCTCGCGCTTTCCGCGCTTTCGGAGGGTGAACCGGAAGTAGCTAAGGCGCTCGCCATCGCGGTCGCCACTACCGTCGTCCTTGGCGAAGGTGACGGAGTCTTTGCCTATATCAACAAGTACGGTGAAGCCGACACGAAGCCCGGCACAAGTGACCCGAAGCAGCGGCCAACTCGTTCCGTCACCCGTTCCGAAGCAGCGACAGCGCTTCCCGACCCAACCCCAACCCTCCGTCGTGACACTATCCCGGCAATGCCGGGTATCCCTCGAATCCCGTAAGGTGAATCATGGACCGTATCGCTGACTTCCTTTCCCTGATCGTCGTGGCCGCTATCGTCGCGGTCATCGTGGGTTCCCGGAATACGCGGGGGCAAATCCAAGCGCTCACGTCGGGGTTCTCTGACGTTCTGCGCGCGGCCACCGCGTCCGGGCGCGCGTAGTCACATGTCATGGGAGACTGAATACTCTAGGGGGCACGTTCTCCCACGATCCCCCTATACACCGTTCGTTCCACAGGAGCCCCACGAGTATGGCCCGGTGTTCATGCCGGGCCGACTCAACATCCGGACGCTTGTCGGCGGCGCCCGTCACACCGCGCCGGACCCCTCCCTGATGGGTGGAGCATACGGCGAGATTCGGTCACGCCCAGCGCAAGTACAGGTAGCAACTACGCTCGCACCGATGGAGTATCAGGCCGAAATGCGATTCGTTTTCGGTCCATCGGGCAATGTGGACTACAACGCCGGGGCATGGATTCCGCCCGGTTACATGGCCCCCGTAGTGGAACGCGCGAACATCAACGTACCGGCCCATATCGCGTATGGGTCACTATTCCAGCAGAGCAACCCCACTTACGGTTATGCCTGATTCCCCCGCCCCAGCAATCCAGAAAGCCGTCAGTGGTTCCGCCGGCAAGCTCACGAAGTTTCCTCCGTGGGTTTACGTGATCATCGCTAGCGGCGTTGTCGTCGCAGTTATTTACATGCGTCGACAGCAGGAACCAGCGACCGTGCCGTCAACCGACCCAACCGCTTACGTTCCTACACCGGATGCAGCAGTAGGGTCCTACCAGGGGTACGACACCCCAACCGATACGAACCTCACTGGACGTGACCTCTTGGAGTTCATCGTCACGATCCGCGAGCAGAACCTAGCACTAACACCAGTGCCGGAACCGGCGCCGGTTGCGCCTAGCACTCCTACGGGGGGTGGACTTCCCAATGTGGTCATCCCGAATCCGCCGCCGCCGGCTACGTCGGCGCCTGCGCCAACTGCTCCCGCCCCCTCCCCCGTCAACACGGTTCAACCCTCCCCGGACCCATGCGTAGGCAAGTACCCCCACCAGTCACAGTACGGGTGCTATCAAGTCGTCTGCGCAAGCGGGAAAGGTAAGAAGCGTGCCGGCAGGTGGCACGTATACAACCCGAAGAAGGACAAAGGGAACGGACGCGAAGTGTGGGTCGGTACGTCATGCTGAAACCCGGACTCCCGAAGACACCGAAAGGGCGCGTCGCACTATTCGGCGGCGGCGCCCTTCTGATTCTCGTCGTCGCATACATCGTCAAGCGCCGCCGAGACGAAGCGGAAGCAGCAGCGGCCGCAGAGATGGCAGCAGCATACGTTGACCCATCCGCCCCGGACCCGTACTCCGTAGGCTCCACCTACCTATCCCCGGTGTCATCCGGGATCAGTAGTGGCGGCGGGGGATACGGTAGCGGCAGCGTAACGACGTACACGATGCAGGACATCATGGACATTCTCAAGTCACTACAGCCACCGCCGCCGACCGTTCCGACCCCGAACGTACCGACAACGCCGGAGCCTGTCCCTGTTGCTCCGGCCCCAGTTGCGCCGCCTCCGGTTGCTCCTGCCCCCGCCCCGGTACAGGAGACTCCGGCGCCGGCTCCCGCTCCGGGTCCGGCACCATGCCCGGCGGGATGGGTCGGCGCTCCGGGACGGTGTTGTCCGCCGGACTTCCCGTTGCATTCCTCGCACGGGTGTTACAAGGTGGCGTGCGCAAGCGGGAAAGGCGCCAAGCGCAAGGGACGGTGGCATTTCTACCATCCTAACCCCGCACTTGGCGGCGGACGGGAGGTGTGGGTGAATGCACAGTGCTGATCTTTGGTCGAGATTGTGGCTGCGATGACCGCCGAGAATACATCCAAGCCAATCCTTACGGATTTGTCATTCTCGCTGGACTCACCGCGCTCATGATCTACCTCGTCTGGCAATCTCGGAACGGTTGACACGGAAGATACGGGTTCATTCATGGCACTACAACGCATCCCCGGTATCACCGCGAAAGACGAAACCATCAGTCAGGGTGGCATATGGGAAGTCGTCGGTATGCATTGGGGGAAACACGGCGCGGCAGTACGCGCGCAGGCGGCGGCAGTACTCCTAGCAGAAAGCGGAGGACGCACGCTCGCCCGCAACGTCAACCGGGACGGATCGGTGGATCGCGGACCCTGGCAGATCAACAACCGCGCCCATCCGAACGTCACTGACCAGTGCGCCTATGACCTCGGATGCTCCACCGCCGCCGCCTACCGTATCTGGCAGGCAGCAGGCAACTCCTTTTCTCCGTGGGTTGCATTCACTAACGGAAGTTACAAGAAGTACCTCGGAGAAGTCACTATCGACGATGCCAGCGTAGAGGAACAAGGCACCGCTAAAATCACTCGCGCACTGGACAAGGTAAACCCACTTGACAACATCTGGGATATCGTGTCCAAATTGGACGTGATCTTTCAGGGTGATTTCTGGCGTCGCGTGGGACTCGTCCTTGGCGGTAGTATTGCACTTATCATCGGCGCCTATCTTATCGGCCGTGAATACATGCCAACCATTCCGGCGCCAGTAACGGCGGTTGCCGGCAAGGCCGCAGGGAAGGCCGTTAGCGCCGTCCGTCCCTCCTAACCATCGACCCTATGGCTAATAACACCGTGACTGACGCCGCTTATATCGACGCAATCGCCGAAGCAAATCGGCGTATGCTGGAGTTACTACAACGAATGGATGATCTGATCTTCGCGATCATCTTCACCGCCGGTCTATTCATCGGCCTATTCGTCCTAAAGGGGATGGCGTGAGTATCCTTGGAGAGAGAGTGGAGGGCGCGTGGCGTCTTGCAGAAGAGATCGCGGACAAGCTCGATCGCATCGAGAACGAACTATCCGAGGGGTTCTCTCGTCTCACCGCCCGACAGGTCCAGGACACGTATGTCAGGATGACCGGAGCGGCGACAGCCGACGCGGCGGGTGTCGCACTGATCTATTTCCCGATCTCCCCCGGAACCGTATTCACCCCGATTGCTTACGCTGGAGTCAGTGAAGCAAACAAGCCGATGGCGGCGTGGCTGAACGATCCCGGCGCCGGAACCAATCTCCTGCATCGCTTCACCAGTAACGCAGACGGCACCCTCTACGCGCCGGTCGAAGGTATCGCGCCCGGCGGCGACGCTATCCAGGGGTCCAACGCGATCGTTGTGCAGTGGACGACACTCACCCCCGGTTTCCGGGTCGCCATGAACCTGCGCGGCATCGGACGCGGAATCGCAGAACCGCTCACCATTCACTAGCCATGTCATTCACGGGTGCGTATGTCGTATCGGAGGCGCCGCTAAATCTCCGAGATCAAGAGTTCGCCGGATCGTTAGAAGACGGCGACGACTGGACTGCCGCTATTGCGCGATGGTCCGATCGGATCACGACAGCCCACAAGGGGGAGGGCTACGCACCGCCCGGACTTTACATCACTAGAGGAAACTTCCTTCCGGCTATCAACTCCACCGTTCGCGGAGCCGGCAAGGGCGCTACGGTTTTCAAGCTCGCAGACAACGCCCCACCACTTGCGGGTATACCGTGGGAACACAAAGTCATCTTCGCCAACTCTCTTCCGTCGGTGGGATATAACCACATGACGTTAGAGAACCTAACCCTTGACGGGAATATTCAGAATAACCAGGAACACGAGTGGATTCACGGACTGGAAACATTCGGCGGACAAACACTCAGGATTCGGAACGTCGAATCCCGGAACGTCCGTGGGGACGGACTGTGCATCGGCTTCCATAGCTCCACCTTCCCCACGGGAAACACGGATGTTCTCATAGAAGATATCACCCTCTCCGAAGTCGGGCAGGACATGGGTCCGTACAACGCCCGACAAGGTATCGCCGTAATTCAGGGGAGAGATGTCACGGTACGAAGAGTCCACGCGGACAAGTGCTACGCCTACATCGTAGATATCGAACCGGACAATTCAGCGGAATCCATCCAGACAGTCACAGTCGAAGAGGTCTACGGATACGACTGTGCCGCCGGAGTTGCAGTAACGCATCAGCCCGGCGGACTTGGACAAGAGGTCCGAGTGAAGGGACTCCACATGCGTGGCGGTCCTACCGTCACGCTAAGTCGCCTGCTCCTCATTGACAGGATGACAAGGTTCCTTTGTCAGGACATCAGTTGTGATGTCGCCACGTTCGTCGCCGCTCTTCTTATTTCCAACTCATCCTACGGTCGCGTTAGAGATGTAGACTCTATGGGCGCCGGTAAATTCGCCCCAGCATACGGAATCGAGCTTGCCAGCACGACGGACACCATTGTCAGCGGCGCCAACATGCGAAACGTCGCGGCGGGCTCCCAGCAGATCGCGGGAGTAGGGGAGTCCGGGACCTCCGACCGTAATACTGTCTGTGACAACCCCGTACTAGAGGGCACGGCGATAGCGCCCGCGACAAACCGGCCAAAGGTCTTCCTTCTCGGCGCCCGTTCTCGTGCCTATCGAAACGGTCCCGATCCCGACCCGTTCTGTGTCGTTAGCCGTAGCTCAAACCAAACAGGGATCATCAACGGGACCTACGCCGCTATTGCGTGGGACCTAGACGTATCCGATCCAGCAGGGATGCACGACCCGGTAACAAATAACAACCGTGTCAACATCCTAGAAACAGGATGGTACCGCATCTCCGTTGACCTTCGATGGTCAGCGTCCGGTGGAACATACCGTGAGATCAACGTACAAAACTCGGCAGGAACACCGATATTCGTAGACCAGCGCGGAGGAAATACCATGCACGGTACTAGCTCCCATCGCCTCTACTTGGAAAAGGGTGACTGGATTCAGGTTTTCGTACGACAGGATACCGGCGGGACTATCAGTCTCGTATTTGACCCGCCCTACTCTCCGCGCCTATCAGTAGAATTCCTGGGACTGTAACGGAAGACACGGAAGAAACGGATTCTCGATGATCCCCACGTTCGTTCTCCGAGCGAGCAACGTACTTGCCCCCTCTGCGATCCGAGCATACGGGAGACTCTGCGCTGACCGTGGATGGCTAGAGGAAGCCCATGACGCATCCCTTCTCGCGGACAGGTTCGCGGCTTGGCAGGCGACGAACGGCGGACAGCTAGGACTCGGAGAGCGCGCCGGAATCCGATTCATACGCGGAGAAGTTGACGACCTCGCGGACATTCGAGACGTACTCGCAAGCGAACTGGCGGCCACACGGACAGCGTACCAACGCGACTTCGGAGACTGCCGCGAGTCACTGATCGCGGCACAGCACGAGATAGCGTCACTCCGCGATCAACTCGCCGCCGCACTCGCCCAACTCCACCAGGCGGCGCCGACCACCCACGCGACGCCTGCGCCGACACCACTTCCGCCGTTTCCGTGAGAATTCGATACGCACAAAACGTACTAGTAACAGACTCCCCTCCGGGACCGGGAGAGCTAGGCGTGGGGTTCCAGATGCAATACTCGCTCCCGCCACCGCGCATCGGAACGTACTGGCTCATAGACCGACTGGACTTCTCTATTCAGGTTCGCACTACCCCACCTTTTCTAGAGGGGGCTTTCGATATAGCATTACAACTCAGCCAGAACGGCAATCAGCTAGCAGACACAACATTCACCGGAGCGATCACCGGAAGCCGCTTCCTCTGGCAGCCAATCCTGCTATTCACTAACCCCTACTATTACCCCGGTGACATCCTACAGCTTGACCTATACGCACGAGCTGACGCCGACGTGAGTAACAAAACCTCACTGCAAACTCGCATGTACGTTGACGGCGATATCCTTACCGCCGACAATCGCCGAGTTCTTATCAGTCCAAACTAAGGGAGCCTCAATGTCAGACCTTACTATCCATAGCCGCAAGGCATGGAACGCTGCGCCGCGCGCCGGAGTTATCAGCATCCGCCCCCTCAAGAGCATAGAGGAACTATTCATCCACTGGCCCGGAGACAAGCCGCGAAGCTGGCGACATCTAAACACAGACAAGGAAGAACGCGCCGCCATCAAGGGAATCCAGAACCAGCACATCAACGGGAACGATTGGTCGGACATCGGATACTCCCACGTTCTTGTACCAAACTACGGCCGGCCAGACAACGTACCGAACATCTACATTGCGCGGGGAATTGAATATGTCCCGGCAGCACAAATGGACCACAACGCGGGAACCGTTGCTATACTTGTTCTCATGGGACCGGACGACGAACTACTCGACAGCGTTCCTCGCAGGCTTCGCGCGTACCGCCGTTGGGTAGAGGAAGTCACAGGAAACCGTGTTCGCGTCAGAGGACACGGGGAAGTTTTCGCGACAGAATGCCCCGGCCCGAAGCTCCGAGCACTTGTCAAGCGAGGACTACGGTGAGACCCCGATCACACTACAGGCGACTCCCGTACTGTACCTGTAGATGGGCAAAGCCAGGACCCGCATACTGGGAATGGAGGTGCCTACGATGCAGTG
>JACCDR010213375.1_pt1 | contig 16167 bp, 20 predicted proteins | sample 7446431 | NCBI WGS metagenome assembly JACCDR01 (sample SAMN15323443, study PRJNA562643) | freshwater metagenome | isolation source: river surface water | place: USA:Blue River Watershed | collected 2017-08-17 | reverse complement strand
CCCTGCCCTAAACAATAAAACATGTTAAATATATAAAGGTTGTTTATAACAACAACCCATTAATACACTTAAATACTTAGCAATACATGTAAATACATGTAAGATTAAAATATATAACATTGTTGAAAATATTGTGGTGGTTGTTTTTAGGTATGCAAAGCTCACTTTTAGGTATGCAAAGCTCACTTTTCAACTTCTCAACCCCTTAATTTTACTGGCTTTACGCCCTGCCCTAAACAATAAAACATGTTAAACATTTAAAACATGTTAAACAACAACATGGGTATGCAACGCTCACCTACACCAAAAGAGTGATAGTTCACACCAAAAGAGTGATAGTTCGTTTTGTTGTGGTTAAAAAAATATTTAAAACCTACCTAAACAACAACCCCTACCCCCTACATACCCCCTACAACGCATTTAAAGCCACATTTAAGACGTTTTTATATCTAATCGATATAAATGTATACCTACCATATTATAAACCCTTAAATCGCAAATAAATGCGTCATAGTAAATCAATTACTTATTTAGCATTATTTTCCAATGCAACACCAGCTCGCCTTATCTGATAAAGCTCATCGGATAATGTTTTAATATTGTGACTATTTGTATCAATACGTTCTTTGTGATAGTCTGCTGTAACCATTAAACTTGATAGTTTTCCGTTCATCTGATAGATTTGCAAGGATATAAATCCTAATAACCCCCCATTAACAACAACCTCAACAATAGTCTCGTAGTTCATATATCACACCCCAGAATTCAAAATGTTTATTAATTCCTCAGCTTCTTCTTCACTTAGAATTTGAACATCAATCCCATAATTATTAATACAATCATTTTTGAAACTATATGCCGAATCAAGATTATCAATAGGCAATACATACGCCATCTTATTAGTTTGTGTGTTTGTTTTGGTTAGTTTTATGTCTACCAAATTAATTAAATCCGCGCTAGTCCCCATTCTATGCCAATCTATTTTTCCATTTTTTCTACCAACAATAGTGACTAAAGAATTTGTCTCTAAATATATATAATTCATAAAATCTCTCCTTTATTTATAATTAAACCTTCATCCCACCAACACCAATAGGTGAGGTACCAATAACTGATTGACTACTACTATTTAGTACAGTTTTTGTATCTGGGTCAATTTCATATATTCTATCTGTGTCAGAACGCACCACATACAATCTTGAATTTATTCCACCTATATCTCTTATTAAATAAGATGTCCAACCTGTTGGCGAAAAGGTTGTTGTGCTTATTACCGTTAGAGTGCTTGTATCGTGTTCAAAAATTCTATCTATTACGTTGCCGTTAATACCTGTGCTAAATAACCTATCATAAGTTCCACCAATACCTCTTGGTGATTGGTCTGCTTGATTGTATCTAGTTCCATATTCTAATGTATTTGGATTAATTTCATAAATACCCTCTGAACCAGCAAAATCATCGTTTGTATAAAGTTTCGTAGCAGTTCCACCTATACCATATTGGGTTGCGTTTGTGAAAGCCCTTGAGTTGATAGATGTCAATGTGTCTGGGTCTAATTCGTATATAGTATCATTGGTTTGGTTAACCATATATAATCTATCAATAATACCACCAACCCCAGATGGTGAACCAGTATATGTTGTTGTGCTTGTGTTGATAACAACCAATGTATCAGGGTCTATTTCATATACTTTATCTGCTGATGAGTCACACGCAAATAATCTCCCTTCTCCAACGCTCCACACTTGATTAGTTTTCACAAATACACTTGTTATTTCCGTAGTTCCTACATATATGTTAGCTAATTCTGTTGTGCCGGTAAATATACTCATACCAACACCCCCTAACTACAGAAATATATAGTATTAGCATCTTTAGTTCCAATTGCTGTGTATTGTGCTGTTGTGCCATACCATACCTTCATTTGTGTACTGGCTCTTTGTTCAGTAATTTCAGCATGTTTATGTAAAGTGTCAGCACTTGACCCACCAGTCAACGTTGTAACATTTGCGTCTGAAATATTGTTAACCTCAGCACCAGTCTCAATCCCTGATAGTTTTGTAACCTCTGCATCAGTATAATTATTTTCAGTTTTCACGTATGTTGTGCCGTTAGTTATGTCATCCATATCATCCGTATTTTTTTGGAACTCATTACCACTTAAATATAAATTAACAGAACCTTCAGAAACATCATCGGAGTCTAAAACAACAACACCAGTTTCACCATTTACAGAATCAACAGCACCACCACCAGAAATAGGCTTGTATGTCCCATCGTTGGCAAGAAAACTATTACCATCTCCAGAGTCAATGATATCATCTAATACTGCTTTATTAGTATGTGTATGACTATTTGTTATTGCTGTGGTAATATCTGTGTTTGATTGAGTATAGGTATCCAATAAAGCCTTATTTGCGTGTGTGTGGAGGTCTGTATGCGTGTGACTTGTGTCTGATTTTCCTGATAGCAATGTGTTTGTCTCTGTTTCGGTGTAATATCTGTCATCGTGTGTATGTCCTGTGTTTGCCTTACCATCTAGCGCATTTTTTAGGTCTGTTTGATTGGTTAAAGTCCCACCAATAGTTCCCCATACCGTAGAACCACCACTACCACCAACAATCTCCCAACTACCATTAATTCTGCCATATATTGTGTCGTCTTCTGGGGCATCAAGAAAATGAATTGTATCGTCATCTATATGACTTTGAATTTCTGTCGCAAGTGTTGTGCCTGCTTCTATTTCTGTGCTATTATTTAAGCTCCCCACCACATTAAGCTTAATGATTGTGTTATCCCTTATTTGAACATCACCAAAATACATATATAATTGCAGCAATAACTTACCCTCTGATAAATGACCATCTAATAAAGAAAAGCTGTTATTATTATCCAAAGTGGCTGTATATGTTTCTCTTCTACTATTCTTTATAACTACTTTTTTAGTATAAGAACTATAGTCATCTAAGTTAATATAGCTTATTGTTCTGGCTTCATTTTCATAGTTTGAAATTATTGCATTTGACCCACTATATATATAGCTCGAACCTTCTAAATCAACATAAACTGTTATATCAATCAATTAATTTCCCCCCTTACTAACTTGTATAACTGTCTGTAAAGTCTTCGCGAATATCCCCTATTTGAATCTTTATATTACGCATATCATTAAGGTCATACATAACTTCCTTAACTCTTCCCGATACACTTAATCTTTTATTATAAAAATACTCTTCCACACCATAATCTGCATCATAACTTGGTAAGTCTTCCCCCCATATTTTGGGAAATATATCAGAATTATAAATAGTTATTTCATCTCCCAGAACAACCTCAACATCAAACAAATCTAGATCATAAGATATTTTTGGTAGGAATTTATTAAGATTGGCTGTTATCCACGTTGTGCAGCTTGTAAAGAGTGCTGATGAGATTGTTGTTCCGGAATTGATATTTTCCAACACTATCTTATTCTTTTGAACTGTATATATATTTCTACCATACTTTGTTTTACTAGGAGTGTACTCCACAAACATATTGTTAACAGCCTTTACAAAATCCCCTGTAGTATTTACATATGCCTTCCACGTTGCGTCTGCCATTGCTCTAGGAGATGGAAGAACTGCAGTGTAAACGTCTTTTGTATCAACGTTCCTCACAATGTCAGCCACATTTTTACCTAACTCCAACCTAAAATTATTATCATTCTTGCCAATGTTACGATATACATCTATCGCAAACGCTTGATAATTTTCGCTTAATGCATCTATTCTTCTTGAATTAATTACCGGTCTAAAAACTAATTCCGCACCAAAATAATTCCTGATTATATCCAAGCTTTCTAATACTGTTTTTCCTAGAAATCTGTCTGTATCTAAAGTTGTAACAGCAGCCGTTCCATAACCACCAAAAACAGTCCCCAATTCCCATATGGTGTTTGTGCTATAGGTGGTTGAGATAATGTTGGTTAAAAAGTCTGTTATATTGTATGTTGTTGTGGGAAGTGCTGTATGAATAACATCCGAAACCAGCGTGTGAGATATGTGTTCGCAATAAATATTTTTAGTGTTGATTTTATAGTCAATCTCTTTGATTTCAAATAGCTCCCAAACTTGCCTAAATGGGTCTTTAAATAGTATATAGTTGTCTTCTGCTACGTATGGACTTGTGTCCCATACTTCCCCTTGTAGCACATCAATTCCATTAATTCTTCTTTGCCATTGGAGATTATGTCCGGTAATGTATGCTTGTGTATCTAAAAATTCATCTAAAACAAATAAATCTACCTTTTTATTTATTTGATTGATAGTATATTCTTGTGGATTTAGCCGGTTTATATAATTCGTATCTGCTAATATCATTATCGCGTTTGAAGTATTTAACCCGAATTTTGTTCCTAAAGTATTTGACCTTGTGTAAATCCAAAACGACCAGTCAATGTATCTATCAAATTTTGTAAAAGATGTTTGAGGATATGCCAAACCAGAATAATCAAATGACTCTGCCTTATCAAGCATAAGTTTAGGAAATAAGTCTGCTATTCTTACGCTTGTGTTATATGTGCAATATGAAAAACTCGCCCTGTCCGAATTAAATATAATTTCTTTGCTGCTCAATGTTGCAAATTTAGTTTTAAACCAACTTAAATAACTGTACAAAGCGCTTATATTAAAGGCTGTTGTATTATCCGCAAAAACAATTACTGGAATAAACTCCTTACCAAGTAACGCATACGCTGCTATCAAAGCATTATAGAAACTCGTTGCATGGCTCTCTGCGTTTGCTTGTGTCCAATACGTAGGATTATTAACTATTTGATGATATGCTAAGGTTGTAATTCCCCGACTTTCGAAGGCTCTTATGCTTGTATCGGTAAAATAAGTATCCGCTGTGTATACACTTGTAGCGCTTTCATATGAACATCTCATAACCGCAAAATCTAATTTTTGTTTATACAGTGTTGTGAAGCTTGTTGGATAGGTGGATTGGTTTATTAATATTCCTTTAGGTCGCTCCCTGTAGTATTCTATAGGTATCCAAGGAAAATAACCTGATTGTTTCAATTTGTCTGCCATAATACCCTCCTACGCTATCCATCTTTTGTACCAGTTTACGCTTACACTTGTAGAAGCTCCACCACTACTGGTAGTAAAATTGATAGTATTGTAAACAGAATTTACATTGAAAAATGTACTACTGTAATCCAACGCATATAGTCCATTAGCACCATTTATAGTTATTGTTTTGGCTTCACAGTTAATAATTACAGTATCGTTTATGGAAAAATCTTCAACCAGTCGTATATAAGTGTTATCTTCGCACGTAAGAACTGGATTAGTGCAGGCAGCATTAAATGTAATTGTGATATAAGGTGGTGTATCTATAGTCGTTAAATTGCTTGTGTTAAGCGTTATTGTGCTACCACTACTGACCGAACTACTACTTGTATACATCAACCGACTAATTACATGTGGGTCTAGTTTTAAAAACTTAACCAAAACAACAGATTGATTATTGTTAATTGCTGCACTATTAATATCACCCACAACAACAATATGACCTTGATTAGTGAAATCTTCAGAGTTAATCAATACTAATTTCTTATCAAATTTATTGTTGCTGTTGGTTTGGCTATAGTAACCCAAATAATTAGTTATAAATTCACTTACATTTTGCTCAATACTTGCGCCACTTCCCTTAGTAATAAGGTATTCAACAGTAATTTCACCCTCACCATAAGACATACCCTTCCACAACAAACCGTTATTATTTGGTACTTTAAAAGTGTAATTTTCTATGGAATTAAAAGGAGTTAATGTATAATTAATAACCAAAGGTGTGAAATCAAGAGATGAATTACTTAATCCCCTATAAACGTCTGTATCCTCATAATCATTGCCGAAATTATATTCATATAACTTAACATCAAAAGCCATTATTTCACTCCTTTAGCTCTATTCTTTTTATCAATTTCATATTGTAGTTGTCTAGCAATCTTTGTAATATCAGCTTCTTCCCGCACCACCGTACCATACATATTAACAGTAACTCCACCACCATTACCAATCATATCTGCTATTGTTTGAGCGAATGGCTTTACGTATGTTTTATTAGTTAATGGTATTATAGCTTCAGCACCCGCTTCACCTGCCAAATGATTTCCACTAAATGTTGGCTTGGTAAGGATTCCCCCTGATGCATGACCGTACACTTGGCTTAAAGTTTTACTTGCTGTTTGAGGTATGTTTTTTACACTTGGTAATTTCACTCCCGGAATTTTATTGATTAAACTAATAGCACTATTGATTTTAGCAATCATCCCATTAACCTTACTAATAACATAATTAACACCCGCATCTATTCCACTCATTAGCGCATATTTTACCTTTCCCCATATGCCTTTAATAACCGTAACCCCCGCACCAAATAACCCTTTGAGTTGTGCAAAAAATCCCCTAACAATACCAACAACAACATCAACCGCACCTTTTCCAATTTGTTTGATTGCGTTCCATGCCCCTTGCCAATCACCCTTTAGAACACTTGCTATAAGTTTGAATATCCCTTGCAACACGTTTAATAATCCGGTTACTATTTGTATAATAGCCGCAACAACACCTCTAATATACGACTTTATGTTTTCGCCAAATATGTTCCAAATTGAGGTTAAAATACTAACACTACTTTTCCAGATACTAACTATAGTTGAAAACATTAGTCTAACTGTAGCTATTATTTGAGCTCCATAGGTAGCCCATAATTCAGCTAAAAACTTAATAACTTGACCACCAATTTGTGTTTCAGAAAAGAGGGTTTTAATTACTCCTATCATTTCAAAAATATAAGGCTTTAAGAAATTAAAAGCGTTAGCCAAACCAAGCAATCCAACATTAATAAACTCATTTATTTTTGTCATATCCAAACTACTAGCAAATTCGGACATTTTTGTTACTAATGGAGTTAGTGCTGGTAAAAATGCAGTACCAATGGCTTGACCTATTTCCTCTAACTTAGATTTTAAGGTTTTCATTTGATTGGTATAAGATCCCGAACTTCTCTCAGCGTCTCCGATTGCATTTGATGATTGCTTAACGGCTTCTTGATAGTATACTTGCGCTCTTTCTGCTCTGGTTAATTCTTCCCAACTTTTCCCCGTTGCTAAAGTGAATTCTGATGTCTTCATTACCGACTCATTTAATCCAAGCCCCAAAGCTTTAGCCATTTCCGTTTCACCCATCATTGCTGCGGACATTGCTTCTATAGCTTGTGAATCTGTTGTGTTATTGAACGAAGCTAAGTCTGTCGCAAGAGTAATCATATTCTTACTTAAATCTAAACTAACATCTTTTGCCATACCCATGCCCTGTGTCAAATCTGAAAAATTAGCCATTGATTCTTTGATAGTATTCTTATTTCTTCCCACAGCAGTAGCAAAAGTTGAAGCCCAATTCTCTGCCTCTTTATTAACCCCTTTGAATACCACATCAAACTTATTCTGCATTTCTTGCACTTCTGCGCCCATATTAGCAAACTTCAGCACCCCTGCCCCAACAGCAACTCCAACAGCCGCAACAGCTGTCCCAACTTTCGCAAAACCCTTAATACTACTGCTTATTTTGCTTTTTGTATTTTCTAGTGTGTTGTTAACACTTCCCATACTCCTTTGAAAACTACTATCATCTCCAATGATTCTAAACCGTAAAATCTCTTCTGCCATCTAACCACCACCACCCAATTCTTTTAAAATCCTATTTGCAATTACCTTTCTTTCTTCTAAGCTAACAACCTTCTTTTTGCTTTCGGATATTGCGCTTTTAAACTTGCCTTTACCCCCTAAAACCTGCCCAACTGCATTATATATAAGAACTTCAATAGTTTTAAATTCATCAGTTTTATTTTCTTTATATGACTTTATAATTTCACTTGCTTCATGTGGTGTTAATTCTAAATATTCTGAACAACTTAAACCCACCACACCAAGCAAATAAGCCATATATTCATCTACTTTTTTTCAGTCATAGCCTCGTTAATTTTTGTAGCAACATAGTCTAAGCCACTCTCTAACCCCATATCCTCTATGATATCATCAAGTAAATTTTCGCTGTCTTCCTGTGTTATTTTTTTATCTACTCCATACAACCCCGCCCAAAAAACAATACCAATTTTTTCAATGCTAACACCATCTTGCAACTTTTCCATTTCAATTCCATGCTTTTCCATTAGCTTTAACGCTGAAAAATTATATTTCAAATTAATTTCCATTACACATTTCCCCCTAAACAAAAAAAAATAAAAGGCTTTAGATTGCTAAAATTCCCACAAAATAAAGCCTGTAATTATTAAGCCACCGCTATTTCACTTAATGCCCCACTACCCATAAATTCAATACTTGCTGTTGCGCCCTCACCATATGCCGCATCCAATGTAATGGAAGTAATGTAAGCTGAGCCACTATATCCGTTAACTGCACCACTCGTGGAACTATCCTTAGCAGTAATTATTTTAAATTTAACTGTTAAAGATGTCCCCGCAACAAAAGCAGCATACAAATCACTCCAACCAGAGGTATCCGCAGCATCGGGCAATAAAAACATAGTATCAGCTGTTATGCTCCAACCATAGCTCCCTAATACCGTTGTTTTAGATTCTACCCCTTTACAACTATAGTCCGAACTATCTCTACTTAAGCTTAAGCTTGCGTTGGTTTGGCACGCTATAGCTTCTGTGCCAATATAAACTAATAAATCAATACCAGCATTTGCACTCAAAGAAAATCAACTCCTTTAGACTATTAAAATTCGTAATGTTAAAATTGAATGTGATATTTGACCATCAATGAATCTATTGTGATTAACTACTGTATTGCTTAAAACATCATAGTTATCAATCGTTAAGCTACTTAAATCAGAAATAATCTCATCGACTATGCTCTCGATTTGCTTACCAAAAATATGAAGGTTAGTGTTAACCTCTAAGTATAATTGTTGTTTTATCGGTTTTTGAACAATAATATTATCACCAATGAGAACACAAGGATATTGCTTACTGTTCCAAGCACCAATAGTATTGACATTGAATCCCAACCCCTCTATCCACGTCTGTAACCCATTATTTAAAGCTACTATCATAAAATACCGCCCCGTCTCATTTCACTTATTAACCAAGCCTTTGCTTCTACAACAGCTGGAAAAAAGTAAGGTTTAGGACTTCTATAGATTGTTCCAAACTCAACATAAGCGCTATACTCTGCGTTTGCCGAAACAATGCACTCAGTATCCCCTAGAATTGATTGGATTGAATTTCTCATATATCCAGTATCAACCGGAGCCCGTTGTTTTGCCCCTCGTTCTGCGTGTAGAGCTGTCTGCTTAACCTTATCTTTTACGAATTGATTACCATTTCGCATCGCAAGCGCTATCCTTCTTCTTGCACCTAGATCGTCAAATTCAATCATAAGAACACGACCTTTCGCCCACTAGCAATATATAAATTCAGAATATTCATATATGGGAATAGGTCTGCTTTCGAAAAAGTATAAGCCACGCCAGTATTGTTAGTTGTGGTCATGGCTTCGACTTGCATCACATTATAACGTGCTACCACCATTTCAGTAACAATAAATTCTATTTGTGGTGGTAGCTCATCAGCATTTAAATAAAGCAACACGCAATTAATAGCATTGTCAAGTAATAAATTCAATATCACATCCTCTGAACTATCTGAAATCCTCAACAAAGTTTTAATATCTGTAATCGTCATAAATTTCACCGCCAAAACAAAAAAATAAGAGGGAATTAACCCTCTTTTTAAGCGCTTTTGTGTAGATATATTGCATCATTTTTATTGGTTAAAACAAAAGCATCATAATAGAAACGACCTTCAATTAAATATCCACTATATCCCGGAGCATCTTTGTGTATTTTATATTGACTTAATTTTACTGGTGATACTGTTGCTGAAGGATGAGCAATTAAGAAATTTGTGTTAGCCGGTAATCTACCACTAGGAACTTTCACTATTCTCATACCATCGATCAAGCTAATTACACCGGACTTTCTTTCCCTATCCGACATCTCAGTATCAAGGATAATTTCTGTGCTGGCTTTCATTAAAGCGTATATGGAAGGTGGTACAAAAATAACTCTACCATCTTCTGGAACCTCATTATTGTCAAGAGTTGTAGTCCCTGCAACTATAGCATCATAAATATCTGACGCATCAAGTACAGCAGTGGCGCTATTTCCAGCACCTGTAACCATAACAGAAAATCTACGTGTATCAACAGTTGGAATCATAACTTCCCTTATTTGACGTTCTAACACGCTACCAGCAGTCAAAGCCATATTAGTTTCATCTTCATCCATAGTATCAACGCTAATTGAAAATGATTTATCTTGAGATAAAGTTAATGTTTGATTTGTTACTGCTAATGTAGTTACCGCACCATAACGTAAACTTGCCCCGTCTCTATCATAATCATTTAATGATGCTGTACTGATAGATTGAACAGTAATCGCATTTGCGTTAAGAAAAGAAAAATCATCGTTTACTGCTATAGATGACTTTGCCCCCCATTTAAATTTTTCATCAACTATACCTGAATATTTTGTAGCCAAAGCTATTGCCATATATAAAACCTCCTAAATTTAAAAACAAACAACAACCACCTTTACCACTTCTTATTGAATGCAGCTAAAAATGGATCATTGTTTATTTTTTCCGAATCAATGTGTTTAATATTTTTACCTTGTAGTCTTTGTTCAACTTCTTTTTGAACAATACTATTTATTTCATTTTGCACCGCCATTAGGTTTAACCTTGTCTCCTCAATTGAATTTCCCAAAACATACTTTGTAATGTTCGGGCTAATCCCCATATTATTGCCCTCAATGATGGCTTGATTTAGTAAAGTTTCTCTTTGTTTCTCACTCTCCATTTTATCAAGCTTCTCCTGCAAGGCTCTTAATTGCTTTTGTTCTGGTGTTTCATTGTTAAATTTCTTATTAAATTCCTCTTCAACTAATTTCGGTAATGTATTGTTTTTATAAGTTTCTATTGCTTGTGTAACTTTCTTATCAAATTTAGGTTGCAAGAATTTCATACCCTCATCTGACTCAAGCCATTCAGCCACAACATCACTATTAATTTTAATTTCCTGTTCTTGAGTTGGAGCATCCCCCTCAACAGTATTTAAATTATCATTCATAAATTTACCCCCATTTACATTTATAGCCTTTTTTTGGTACACGCCCAATATAAGTCTATAGTATATATTTTCAAAGCCTAAAATAGCGCTTTAAACTCAAAAAAACACTATTCTATAGTGTTAAGGTCATAAGTATTAAATTCATTTTCTCTTTCATTATTAACTTTATCTAATTCTTCAGAAACATCCACAACAAAAGGAAGTAAAGACAATAACGTTTCCTGACTAACAATGTGTTGAAGCTTGGTAACGGTATCTACTATCTCAACTAAATTTTGTTTAATATTGCGTGTAAACTGCAAGCTTATTTCTTCGCTATTATAATTAGTTGCATTTTTGATATTAATCATTTTGGTAATTAATCTATATCTTTCCATCATAGCCATTGTAAACTTTCTTTCTTTTGTAATTGTATCAGTTTCCAATCCAAATAACTTATAAGATAAAGCTACCCCAGACAAATTTCCCGCGAAGGATTCATCGTCTAGGGCTGGGCAGTTGCTGAATTTATGAATATCATTTTTTAATCTTTCCAGAACCGCCTCAATCTGGCTATTATCTACATTTTTATTTAGAAAATAAGCGTCACCATCAGTTGGTAAGCTTATGACTCTATTATTTTGCATATCCTTAATATCATTCTGGTCTGTTGCAACCATATTCTTAATCACTATATAAGCCTCAGAAAAGTAATTAGTCAAGTTAATATTATCAGCAACACAAAGATTATAAGCATCTTGCAAAGTCAGAATGTTCTCATAGTCGCCAAGCTTATTATCGTTGTTAACATACTCCACGATTTGCAACTCACCAAAGAAATTTGGCTCTTCATTAACCAACTCCAAGCTATCAATCAAACCAGCAAATGATTGAATACTATCTTCACTAAAAACCTCAATAAAATATCTTTCTTTCTCATCTTTCCCAAATCTTACGACCGCCACAAGGTCATCATCTACCAACCCATCATATAATCCAAATGTATTAGTAGGATTTAGAATAGCATTATTTATATATTTCTCCCCATCCAAATAAATCAACTCAAAACAATGACCATATATACTTGTCGCAACCGCTATTTTGTTATCCTTATCAGGCATATTTGTATATTTCAATACTTCTTGTAAATCATTATTATAACTGTCGTCTTCAACTTCAATGCTAACCGGGACCCCAAGAAAATAACCTGTTTTTGTGTTGGTAATATAATTACAAAAGTTATTTACTGTCTTATTATTTATTTTATTTTCAGGTAGCACCCGATTTAATATATCGTGATCACCAACATAATAGTCATATAACTTCATATAATTTTCTTGGTAACTACTATAATCCTCAATATATTTTTGCAACACTTTTGGTACTATCTGTTGATAAAGAAAATTAGGTTTATTCATCTATCCCACTCACCTCTTCGTAAAAAAACATACTTATAAAACCCCTTGTAATAGCATCAGTTCCTATATTAGTTATCTTTAATATATAATCAGTATCAGGCTTCAATACTAACTCATCATTCTCATTTACACTACTTTTAACCGAATGATTACTTTGAACCGTACTATCTGCCAACACCTGAACCTGATGCCAAGTAGTCCCACCAGTATATGTTGGTGTTGCTTTTAATGTGCTGGTTGCCGTATTTGTTGTATTATGATTTGTATTATTTAATGCTATGGCTGTCCCAGTATTAACTGTTACATCAGCATCTATTAGTAATTCTACCTTACAACTACTTCCCAACACATTTAAATCAATGTTTTTCATATGGTCATAATTACCCGCAGCAGTAGTAAAACAGTAGTTTAAAGTTCCAGCGGCCGCTAAATTAGTAAATTCCAAATAAGCCTTATATCCGTTCCCTAAATGATGTTGCGCGTGGTCACTATTAATTATTTTTAAAGCACCAGTTATGTTTTCTTCAACAGCCTCACCAAGCAAAATCATTGCTCTATCCGCGTTCATATACTCCGCCATAATTTACCTCCTATAATCCCAAAGCTTTTTTAATATTTCCAACGTCTTTTCCCATAAAAGCAAAGTCTTCTACACCATATCTAACCGCATCAATCCCATGATTATATTTATCTATAGGTTTGTTTATGTATTCCCCTGTCTTCTTATCCTTTTCCCATGTATAATTAGCAAATTCTTCTATAGCAGTCAAACACCGTTTATCTATAATAATTTCAAATTGCTGCAGGTAAGTAATCCCATGTAGTACACTATCCTTTCCTTTTTTCGCTGGCTTAATGTTGATACCTTTGTTCCTTAATTCCTGTATTAGTCTTAACTCCGCACTATCCCCAACATTAATGTACTTATGCCAACCCCTGGCTATTAATCCATTAGCGATTTCATCGGTCAGTAACCCCTTACCAGTATATTCATCTAAGATATACAACTTCTTATTTATTAAATCTATGTCCAAAAGCACACAAGCGGTTATATCCTCGCTATATCCATAATCCTGACCAACACGCAATTTATTAATTTGTCTGTGGTTGCTTAAATCCTCCACCCGATAATTAGTAAATATCTGTTTACCTAATGTCCCAAACTCCCCTAAACAATAAATCTTATAGTATGCATAGTTAGTATTTTTTAATTTCAATAATGTATCAACATATCTTTTACTTAAAAATGCATTATCAAAGTAAGTGGTATGTAGTATTTTAACGTCTTCGTCTATTTGATTATGGAATCTTTCAAAAACCCAACTCACCTTACTGATTGGGTTATAGCATAACACTATTTCTTGATTATCAATTTTTGCCCTTAGCCTTAAATCAAGCTGTTGAAAATCTTCCAAATTTAGCTCGGTAGCTTCTTCGACAAGTATATCCGTAATCCCACTTATTGACTTAATTTTCTCTGGATCATCTAACCCCTTAAATAAAATAAGGCTGCCATTTGGCAACTCAATTTTTAAATCACTTAAATTAATTTTACAGTAACTATATATCCCCCACTCACCCAAGCAGTTTTTGAACTCTGTAAATATACTATCTTTTAATGTTGCTGCTATTTTTCTAATGACTAATAGTTTTCTTTTTTCTTTCAGCAATTTATATATCATGCGTTGGGTTGCGAAAACACTTTTACCACTCCCAGCACCGCCATAAAGAACCAAATATCTTTTTGAGTAATCCTCTAAAACATCTAAATACTTTTTATTAAAAATATCCGAATCAATAGTTAAGTTTATCATTCTATCAATCTTTTCTACTAATTGTTATATTTATTCCATCATTTTCTAAGGTTAAATTATTTTTATCTAAAACTTTATGCAATGTGTCCAATGCTTTTAGTTGTATTTGCTGCGGGTTATTGTCATTAAAGGCTAGGTCTTGCAGTTTTAAAATTGCAATCTCCAAATCAACAACAACAGGTTTTTTGAGTTCGTTTTTTAACTCTTGAATATATTCAATTACATGTTGCCTTTGCAGCAAATCATAAGCATAGGTTGCGCTATGACTTTTTGGTTTATTAAAGGCTTTTCTATATGCTAGTGTTGGGCTATATGATTTTAAGTATTCTTCACAAAACTTTTTTTGTTCTAATGTAAGTTTTAAGCTCTCGTCTCTTGTCACACTATCACCTCAATATATATCAAAATTTTATTTATTTTTACAAAAAAATATATTATAATAATCAAGTATGTAAATAATTTAGTAGGGTAACGGTTAACACTTCTTATTTTTTTTTCAAAAGATAGGAGGTGTTGCTCATGACGGTTTATCAAGCTTTGTCATTAATGATAATGTTTGGAATGCTGATAATAGCACTCCTTAAATTCGATAAATCTGATAAATAAAAATACCCTACTAGCTCAAATAGTAGGGTACAGGTTTAAAATTATCCTTTTTTGTTAGCCGTTACTGGCTAGTTATTTACATACCGCCCATCTTGTTAGCGCAAGGTGGGTTTTTCTAGGTATATTATAATATATTATTCCCAAAATTTCAACTCAATACAATAAATAAATCCAACAATTCATCGCCAACAAAAGTATTGCGATTCAATACTAGCGGATTAACTATTATACCATGTTCGGCTTTGATTAGGATTCTCAACTCTTTTTTAATGTCTGGGAATGTGCCCCTTAAGTTCTCAATCTTGGTATATAATGTTGGTCTACTTATTCCCAAAACAACAGATAATTCGGAGACATTCATAGGTTTTATTAAATCTAAGTTACTCTCAAACGGATTGTGGCAAATAATATTTTTGTTGTAATGGATGTATGGAATAATAGTTAGTAAGAACCCCAAATCTTCTAGTTTAATTGATTTACTCAGGTCTTGAATTATTTGTTGGAAGCATCGCACAAACTCTTTGTTTTGGGTAGCTCCTTTATTAACTATATTTATTGGCATACTAAATTTACTCCCCTCTTTAATCAGCAACCCCTTATCTTTTAATTCTTTTATATACCTTTTTGTCTGTTTCTCCTCAACTCCAAATATATCTTGAAACTCATTTATTTTTGCAAATGGAAGTACGTTATCTTTAAATTTTAAGTAGGTTGTTAGCAGCAAAAAAGCACCTAAAACTTTCAAATTAATTTCAGATACCTTCTTTACTTCTTCCATGTACAGCTGAACATAATGCTTACCAGTTGATTTATTTTTTTTCAAGCTATCAATATAATTTTGTTGGTCTTGCGTTCGTATATAAACAACATTTTCAATCGTCTTTCCTGTTTCCATATCAATAAAATTTTTAGCCATAAAATAACCCCTTTTTTATATAAAGTGTAAAAATCATGACCCTTTTTTGCTAAAAAGTGTAAAAATCATGACCCTTTTCAAAATCCTAGTTTTGCTGATTCCTATGCACGTTTCCGCGATTTTTGACCAAAAACACCTATTATATATTAGAGTGTCTCTGTAAGCTGCTCTGGAGAATATCCCAACTAAACCCATAACTATTTCCTTGACTTTTCTCCTCATAATACT
>JACCDR010481244.1_pt1 | contig 16168 bp, 17 predicted proteins | sample 7446431 | NCBI WGS metagenome assembly JACCDR01 (sample SAMN15323443, study PRJNA562643) | freshwater metagenome | isolation source: river surface water | place: USA:Blue River Watershed | collected 2017-08-17 | reverse complement strand
TTGGTGGCCGAGTTGTAGCCGAAGAGGGCCAGGGCGCCCTGGTTCACGAGCTGCTGGGAGTTTTCGGCGGCGCGCTGGCGGTTGTTGGCGTTGTCCAGCGTCACGAGCTGGATCTTGCGCCCGCCCAGCTGGTTGCCCGCGTTGACCTTGTTGAAAATGGCCAGGGCGCCGTCGCGCATGTCGCGCCCGATGTCGGCGTTGGAGCCGCTGAGCGGCACCGACTGGCCGATGACGATGTCCTGGGCCCAGGCCGTGTGCACACCCAGCAAGGCGCAGAGGACCGCTGCAATGACTTTGCTCATCTTGTCTCCTTCGTTGTCGAAACGCCGGTGGTGGCGTGACGGCCTCTGGCGGGACGTTCACGGCACGGAATCATTCTAGGCACTCGGGTCGCGCCCGGCCTGATGGATTGTCAGGGTCGGCCTGATGGTTTCAGGGGCGGGGCCAGGGGCGTTGCCGGTACCAGGCCCGCTGCGCGAGGCGCAGCATCGGCAGGTCGCCCGAGGTGTCGCCGTAGGCGTGCAGCGCGACGGGCGTGTCGCCGTACTCGGCCGCCAGCCAGGCCTGCAGGCGGTGCACTTTTTCCTCGCCATGGCAGTTGGGCGTGGCGAGGCGGCCGCTGTAACGGCCGTCGACGATGTCCATGCCGGTGCAGAGTACGGCGTCCATACCCAGGCTGGCGCCGACCTGGTGCATGTAGAGACTGGTGGAGGCGCTGACGAGCACGCAGCGGTGGCCGGCCTGCTGGTGCTGCACCAGTTGCTGCAGGGCCCAGGGGCGCCACTGGTGGCACAGATAGTTCTGGACAAAGTCCCGGGCCTGGCGCTCGACGGCGGCCACGTCACGGCCGGCCAGGGCGGCGTGCAGCAGCCGGGCCTTGGCGCGGTGGTTGCTGGTCAGGCGCAGGGCAAAGGCGATGAGCCAGGGGCTGCAAACGAACAGCACCCACAGGAAGCCGGGTGTCCCCAGCAGGCGGCGCAGGAAGGGCAGCAGGGTGTCGCGCCAGGTCAGCGTGCCGTCGAAATCGAAGGCCGCTACCACCGGCGCGCCGGCGCTCACGGTTTCGGGCATACCACCTGCCCGCAGTAACGCACGCAGTAGGGGCAGCCCGTCATGGGCAGCCAGCTCGGGATGTTGTAGTAACGCCGGAAGACCTCACCCAGCACGCCCCGGCGGTAGGCCTCGTAGTTGAAGTTGACGCCCTCGACGACGTGGAAGGTCACGCCGCTCTGCTGCACGGTGAAGGTCCGGACGTTTTCGAAGTAGGGCGTGTACTCGGCCAGGTCGGGCGCGTCGGCCATGAGCACACGGATGGTCTTGCCCTGGTAGATGGCGTAGTCCACGAGCTGGTCGTCCTGGCGGGCGTGGAACTTGCCGGGCCCGAAGACCGGCACGTACTGCTGGCTGACGTAGCCGTAGACCGCGGCTGGCGAATACGCGCTGGCCATGAGCACGGTGTCGGGCGTGCGCACCTGCTGCAACAGCTCGGCCGTGCGGAAGGCGCGCACGAAGCTGGTGTAGCCCGGCTTGCCGGCCCACTGGTCCAGCGTGGTCATGGAGATGCCGAGCACCAGCACGACGTGCAGGGCGGTGAACCAGGCCAGGCCCCGGGCGGCCGTGCGGAGCGCCGCGGCCGGCAGGGCCAGGGCAAACAGCGCGAGGGCGAAGGGGTAGAAGGACAGCACCCAGTGCAGGCCGACCACCTTCTTGAAGGACAGCAGGGCGAAAAAGAGCAGGGGCACGACGATGAGCACGCTCAGCAGGCGCTGGCGGCGCACGGCTTCGCGCAGGGAGGCGCGGTGTTTCCAGCCGAGCCAGATCAGGGCCGGTGTCAGCAGGTAGGCCAGCATGCCCAGGTAGAGCAGCGGCTTGCGCACCGCGAAGGCTGCGTCCTCGTTGCGGTTGATGGCGTTGAACATGATGTTGGACCAGCCGTGGTCCATGTTCCACCAGAGGTTGATCAGCGGCCCGGGCATTGCGCAGAGCACGAGCAGGGCCAGGGCGGGCCAGCGTTCGCGCCGGTAGAGCAGCACGTAGACCAGGTAGCCCAGGCCGAGCACGACCGAGAAGTACTTGGAGAGGAAGGCGCAGCCCAGGAACAGGCCGGACAGGGCGTACAGGCCCAGGGTGCCGCCATCGAGCCGCGGCCGCCGCTCGGCGCGCAGCAGCAGGGCCGCCGAGAGCACGGACCAGAAGATCAGTGGCGTGTCGGTGGTGATGAGCACGGCGACCCAGTTCAGCGGCGCCAGCCAGATCAGCAGCATGGCCCAGGCCGCACGTTCGCGGTCCAGCGGCTTGAAGGCCCACCAGATCAGGCCGCCGACGGCCAGGGGCAAGAGCACGATGGGCAGGCGGATGGCCCAGGGCGCTTCGCCGAACAGCATGCGCATGAGCCAGATCAGCCAGCCCACCATGGGCGGGTGGTCGGAGTAGCCCCAGTCGGGGTAGACGCCCCACCAGTAGAAAAAGGCCTCGTCGCCCGTGATGGGCAGGGCGTAGGCGATCCAGCAGCGCAGGGCCAGCGCGGCCAGGGCGGTCAGGAGCAGCCAGCGCGGCAGGTTCAGGGAGGAGTCTTGGGACGGGTAGCTCATCAGCGCAGGGAGATATCGCGGGAAACAGCCGCACTATAGAGGAGTGCCAGGGCCCCGATGGCCACGGCCAGCCAGAGCGTGAGCAGGCGGGTCAGCACGGTGAGGGTGAGTGCCGTGGCGAGGTCGGCGCCCTGCAGCACGAGCAGGCCGGTCAGCAGGGCTTCGGTGCCGCCCAGGCCGGCGGGCAGCAGGGAGAGGGCGCCGCCCACCATGGCCAGGGCGTAGAAGCCGGTGGCCAGCAGTGGGTCGAGCGCCCAGCCCAGCTCGCGGCAGAGCAGCCACAGCGCCAGCCCCTGCGCGGCCCAGGCCACGAGGGTCTGGCCCAGCCAGAGCCAGGGGCGCTGCGCCAGACAGTGCCAGGCCGACTGCAGCCAGGGCAGGCGCCGCAAGAGGCGCGCGCGCTGGAGGAAGAACACGCTGGCCAGCAGCCCGCCGCCGAGCAGCAGGCCGAGGATGAGGGGCCATTGCCAGGTCGCGGCCTCGGGGCGCTGCAGCAGCCACCACAGGCCGGGCACCGTCAGCAGCAACAGGGCCAGCAGGTCGGCCAGGCGCTCGGCGCCGAAGATGGCCAGGCTGTCGGCGGCGCCCAGCGGCTGGCGCAGCAGCAGGCCGCGTGCGGCCTCGCCCACATTGCCCGGCGTGGGGGTGAAGGTGTAGCCCGCCAGGTAGAGGCGCAGGCCCTGGAAAAAACCGAAGGCGCGGCCGTAGCGGGCCATCCAGCCGCGCCAGCGCTGGCCGCGCAGCACGTAGTTGAGCAGGCACAGGGCCGCGGCGGCGGCGCCAGCGGGGGTGCACAGGGTCTGCCAGAGTGCGGCCAGCGGCGCGTCACCCGTGAGCAGCAGCAGCACGGCGTAGACCGTGGCGGCGCCACCGATGACCAGCAGCAGCGGTTTGAGGGGGAGCTTCAAGTCGTGCGGGGAACCGGCTCAGCGCCAGAACCGCGTGGCGATGAAGAGGCCGATCCAGGCCAGGCCCGCAGCGACGATCCAGGGATCGCGCAGCAGGTCGCGCGAGACGTCCTCGCCGCGGCCGCGGTGGACCTGGTAGGTGTAACGCAGCAGGGCGAACACCACCACGGGCACGGTGTAGATCAGGCGGCCGCCGTGCTGCTGCAGGGCCTCGATGCTGGTGGCGTAGAGGCCATAGGTGATGACGGTGGCCGTCATGGTGACGGCAAGGTAGGTGTCCAGCAGCGAGGGCGGGTAGTGCTCGAGCACCGCACGCTGCTGCTCCGGCGCATGGAAGGTCTCCGCCTTGCGTTTGGCGAAACCCAGGAACAGCGCGATGAACAGGCCCGTGAGCAGCAGCCAGCGTGAGGGCGGGATGCCCACGGCCACGGTGCCGGCCAGCAGGCGCAGCATGAAGCCGCTGGCGATGAGCGAGACGTCGACCACGGGCACGTGCTTGAGGCCCCAGCTGTAGCCCAGGTTGAGCAGCACGTAGACGCCCAGCAGGGCCAGCAGCAGGGCTTGCCCCCAGGCCAGGGTCACGGCCAGCACGCCGAGCACGGCGGCCAGGCCCAGCGCGGCCTGTGGCGTCACGGCCCCGCTGGCCAGCGGACGGTGGCGCTTGACGGGGTGCTGGGCATCGGCGGCACGGTCGCGCCAGTCGTTGAGGATGTAGACCAGGCTGGAGGCGCAGCAGAAGGCCAGGAAGGCCAGCAGGACCTGCTCGACCAGCGGCCCCTTGTTCCAGGCGTGGCTGAACATCAGGCCGGCGAACACAAAGACGTTCTTGAGCCACTGGTGCGGGCGGATCAGGCGCAGCAGGGGAAAGGAGGGGGTGGACGAGGTGCTCATGGTCTGCGCGCGATTGTAGGCAGGCGGGCCGCGTTCTCAGTCCAGCGCGAAACGCGCCAGCATCTCCACGACCCGCGCGTCTTCGCCGATGGCCGGCCGCAGCTCGAAGTGCACGCCGGGATGCTTCTGGCGCAGGCCGGCGACGATCTCCGGCAGGTCTTCGCGCGCGTGGCGTCCGACACCCAGGAACATGGGCACGATGGTGATGGTCGTGAGGCCTTCCCCGGCCATGGCCGCGGCGCAGGCGGGCAGGTCGGGCTCCATGAGCTCGAGGTAGGCGCAGGCCACCCGCGCCTGCGGTTCCAGCGCGGCCGCACGCAGCGCCACGGCCTCCATCGGGGCGCGCCATTGCGGGTCACGCGAACCATGGGCAAAAAGGATGAGGCCGCGCTCGGGGGGGATCTGGGTCATGGTGTGGTGGGTCAGCGTCGCAACACCAGCCAGCCGAAGGCGGCCAGCGAGATGAGCATGAAGATCATGCCCGGCGCGGCGGCGGTGATCCACGGCGTCCATTGCCGCAGCTCACCGATGTAACCAAACATGTTGTTGAGGAAAAAGAAGCTGATGCCGACCATGACGCCGCCGAAGACGTAGAGCGAGATGCCCTCGTTGCGGAAGTGCAGGTAGGCAAAGGGCAGGGCCAGCATGACCATGACCAGGCAGGACAGGGGGTAGAACACCTTCTTCCAGAACTCGATCTCGTAGCGGTCGGCGCTCTGGGCATTGGCCTTGAGGTGGCGGATGTACTGGAAGAGGTCCACCGCGCTCATGCGGTCGGGCTTGAGCACGGCGGCGGAGATCATCTCCGCCGAGATGGCCGTGGGCCAGCGGAAGACAGGCAGCTGGGTGCGTTCGATGCGGCTGAGCTGGGCGCCGGCGGCGTTGAACTCGGTGCGCTCGACGTTCTCCAGCAGCCAGGCCTCGTCGTCGGTGAAGCGGGCCACCGGCGCCTGCATCATGGACACCAGCGCGCTCTGGTTGTCGAACTCGAAAATGCGCACGTCGCGCATGGAGCCGTCAGGCGCCAGCGAGCCGACGTTGACGCCGTACTGGGCGTAGGGCTCGCGCTCGCGCAGCCAGGCGCCGGTCTGGCCCACGGTGAGATTGCCCTGGTAACGCGCGCGCAGCAGCTGGGCGGTGCGGTCGGACCAGGGCGTGAGGTAGTCGCCGACCACGAAGGTCAGCAATGCAAAGGTGAAACCGGCGGCCAGCAGCATGCGCAGCGCGCGCCAGGGTCCTAGGCCGCTGGTGCGCAGGATGGTGAACTCCGAGCTCTGCGCGAGCCGGGTCATCACGTAGATGGTGCCGATGAGCACGGTGATGGGCAGCAGCTCGTAGAGGTGGTTGGGCACCAGCAGCAGGACATACAGCGCGGCCTGTGGGATCTGGTAGCCCGGCATGTGGGGCCGGCCCACGGAGTTGAGCTGGTCGACGAAGTCGAAAAAGGCGAACAGGGCCAGGAAACCCAGGGTCACGAAGACCACGGCGCCAAAGATCTCGCTGTGGATGAGGCGGCGGATGGTGCGCATCATGCCTGGGGTCCTCCGGCGGGGGCTGCGGGCCTGCGGGCCCGGATGGGCAGGGGCCACCAGGTCCAGTTGAGATGGCGCTTGGCCAGCCAGAGCAGGCCGCCGCCCAGCATGCCGCCGTGCAGCACCAGGTTGAAGGCCGCGAAGCTGACCTTGCCCTGGGAGATCCAGTTCTGGCCCAGGATGAGCAGGTTCAGATAGACCTGGAACAGCAGCAGGGAGAACACCAGGTTGCCGGTGCGGCTCACCCGCGGGTTGATGCGGGTGGCGGCCAGCGCGATGACCAGCAGGTTGAGCGAGGCGATCGCGTAGCCGAGGCGCATGGTGAACTCACCCAGGTTCTCGCGCGTGGGCTGGCGCAGCAGCTCCAGCGTGGGCCGGCTGTTGAGCGACTCGGAGGCCTTGCGCACCAGGGGGTCGCGTTCGACCAGCATGCTGAAACGTTCGAACTCGCTGACCTTGACCCCGGCCTCGCCGGCGTGGCTTTCCAGGCGCTGGCCGCGTTCCAGGAAGAGGATGCGGTCTCCGTCGACGATCTCGGTGTAGCCGCTGCGGGCCGAGATCACGGTCTTCTTGTCCTTGTCCGAGGTCGACACGAAGACGTTGCTCGCGCGCATTTCGTTGATGTCGCTTTTCTCGGCAAAAAAGACGCGGGTGCCGTCGGCCGACTCCTGGAACTGGCCGGGCTGCACCCGCTCCAGGTCACCGCGGCGTTCGTAGCGCACCCGCATGTCGTCGATCTGGTCCTTGGCCCAGGGGCGCACGAAGAGCGAGAGCACGGCGATGCCCAGCAGCACGGGCCAGGCGAACCGCAGCAGGGGCTTGAGCAGGCTGCCCAGGCCGACGCGGCTGGAGAACCAGATGACCATCTCGCTGTCGGCGTACAGGCGTGACAGGGTCATGACCACGGCGACAAACAGGCCCAGGTTCATGAGGTTGGGCAGGAAGGTCAGAACGGTGTAACCCATCACGAGCATCACGTCGGAGGGGTTGAAGCTGCCGCGCGAGGCCAGGCCCAGGGTGCGGATCAGCGTCATGGTCATGACCACCGTGACCAGCACGATCAGCGTGGCGCCAAAGCTGCGCGCCAGCTCCTTGCGGATGGAGGAATCGAATAACATTGCTCGGAAGGAAAACGCCATTATGAACTTCGAACTGCTCTCCCTGGACCTGGCCGGCGCCGCAAAACAGCCGGCCGACGCGCTGGTCGTGCTGCTGCCGGCCGGTTTCAAGCCCGGCAAGGATGCCCTGGGGGCCCTGGTGGCCCAGGCCCTCAAGGCCGGCGACCTCGACGGCAAGGCCGGCAAGCTGCTGGCCCTGTACCGCCCGGCCCAGGCCAAGGCGGCACGTGTGATGCTGGTGGGGGTGGGCGAGGGCACGGTGCGGCAGGTTCGCCAGGCCGTGGGTTCCGCCATGGCGGCGCTGCGCAGTGGCGGCCCGGTGACCCAAAAGCTGGCCCTGTGTTTTGCCAGCGCGCCCCAGGCCGGTGCACTGCGCGCGGCGGTGCAGGCGGTGGCCGACACCAGTTATGTGTACACCACGACCAAGTCCAAGGCCGAAGGCCGTAGCCTGGCGCGGGTGAGCCTGGGCGTGCCCAAGGCGGCCAGCGCGCAGGCCGAGTTCAGCCAGGCGGTGGCGGCGGTGGCCGGCATCGAGCTGGCCAAGGAATGGGCCAACCGGCCGGCCAACCATGCCACGCCCACCCATCTGGCCGACGCGGCACGCGGGCTGGCCAAGTTGCCCAAAATCAGCTGCCAGGTGCTGGGCCCGCGCGAGGTCGCCCGGCTCAGGATGGGGGCCTTCATGGCCGTGGCCCAGGGCTCCGAGCAGCCGCTGCGCTTCATCGTGCTGCAGTACCAGGGCGCACCCAAGTCCCAGGCACCGACCGTGCTGGTGGGCAAGGGCATCTCTTTCGACACCGGCGGCATCTCCATCAAGCCGGCCGGCGAGATGGACGAGATGAAGTTCGACATGGGCGGCGCGGCCAGCGTGCTGGGCGTGTTCCGGGCCCTGGGTGAGCTCAAGCCCGCCATCAATGTGGTGGGCCTGATCCCGAGCTGCGAGAACATGCCTGATGGCAAGGCCGTCAAGCCCGGTGACGTGGTGACCAGCATGAGCGGCCAGACCATCGAGATCCTCAACACCGACGCCGAGGGCCGGCTCATCCTCTGCGACGCGCTGAGCTATGCCGAGCGCTTCAAGCCTGCGGCCGTGGTGGACATCGCCACGCTGACCGGCGCCTGCGTGATCGCCCTGGGCGCAGTGCGCAGCGGTCTCTTCAGCACCGACGATGCCCTGGCGCAGCGCCTGCTGGCCGCGGGCGAAAGCGCGCAGGACCTGGCCTGGCGCATGCCCCTGGACGAGGACTACGCCGACGGACTGAAGAGCAATTTCGCCGACGTGGCCAACGTGGCCGGTCGGGCGGGCGGCGCCATCACGGCGGCCAAGTTCCTGCAGCGTTTCACCGAGAAGTTCCCCTGGGCCCACCTGGACATCGCGGGCACGGCCTGGAAGAGCGGGGCGGCCAAGGGCGCCACCGGCCGGCCCGTGGGCCTGCTGCTGGACTTCCTGCTGGCCCAGGGCGGCAGCGCCCCGCGTGGCGGCAAGCGCTGAGCGCGGGGGCGACATGACCGAGGTGGCGTTCCACTTCAACGCGCCGGACAAGCTGGCCTACGCCTGTCGCCTGCTGCGCAAGGCGGCCGCCGCCGGCTCGCGGGTGGTGGTGACGGCGCCGGCCGAGGCCCTGGCGCGGCTCGACACCTTGTTGTGGACGTTTTCCCAGACGGATTTCATTGCCCACGCGCGGGTGCCCGGCGAGGCCGATGTGGTGGCGGCCTCGCCCGTGCTGCTGACGGAGACGCCCGGCGCCGCGGGTCTGCCGCACCACCAGGTGCTGCTCAACCTGGGCGGGCAGATGCCGGCGGGTTTTGAGGCCTACGAGCGTGTGATCGAGGTGGTCAGCCTGGACGAGGAGGATCGCCAGCAGGCCCGTGGTCGCTGGAAGGCGTATGCCGGCCAGGGCTACGACATCGTGCGCCACGACCTCAACCTCAAGGCCTGAAGGAAGGGAAGCCGCCCATGCCCGCTCTGCCCAAGAAGCTCCTGCGCAGCCTGCCCACCCTGACCGAGGTGGTGGATGCGGCGCCGCCGGCTGCTGCCGGCCGTGGCCCGGTGACGGACGAGGAGGCCCTGGTCCAGCGCGTGCTGGAGCGCCTGGAGGGGACGCTGGAAGAGCAGGTGCGCCAGGTGGTGGCCACTGCGCTCGAGGACCAGATGAAGGAACTGGCGCCGCGCATCCGACAGCGGGTGGACAACGCCGTCCGCAAGGCGGTGACCCAGGCGGTGGCCGGCGAGCTCAAGGTCCCGCCCAGCCTGCGCTGAACCGTCGCGCGCATGCCTCATGGGCCTGCGTCAGCCATGGACATCTGCACCACGGCGCGAAAATTGCTGTAGTCTTGCGGTCGCAGTTTTTGACCTGCTTATTCACACATCTGGAGAGTTCACCATGCCCATGAAACAAGTGTCTCGTGTCCTGGCCGTCGTGGCTGCAGTGGCCCTGCTGGCTGCCTGCGGCAAGAAGGAAGAGGCCGCAGCCCCCGGCGCCGCGGGCGCCCTGCCCGTCGTGAAGATCGGCCATGTGGGGCCGGTCAGCGGGGCGATCGCCCACCTGGGCAAGGACAATGAAAACGGCGCCCGCATGGCTGTCGACGAGCTCAACGCCGCCGGCGTCACCATCGGCGGCCAGAAGGTCAGGCTCGAGCTGATGGCCGAAGACGACGGCGCCGATCCCAAGCAGGGCACGGCCGTGGCGCAGAAGCTGGCCGATGCCAAGGTGGTCGGCGTGATCGGCCACCTGAACTCCGGCACCACCATCCCGGCCTCCAAGATCTACAGCGACGCCGGCATCCCCCAGATCTCTCCCTCGGCCACCAATCCCAAGTACACCCGCCAGGGCTACAAGACGGCCTTCCGCGTGGTGGCGGACGACGTGCACCTGGGCAGCACCCTGGGCAAGTATGCGGTGAACACCCTCAAGGCCAAGAACGTGGCCGTGATCGACGACCGCACGGCCTATGGCCAGGGTGTGGCTGACGAATTCACCAAGGCGGCCGAAGCCGCCGGTGCCAAGATCGTGGCCAAGGAGTTCACGACCGACAAGGCCACCGACTTCAACGCCATCCTGACCAGCATCAAGGGCAAGAAGCCCGACGTGGTCTTCTTCGGTGGCATGGACGCCGTGGGCGGCCCCATGCTCAAGCAGATGAAGTCCCTGGGCATCACCGCCAAGTTCATGGGCGGCGACGGTATCTGCACGGGCGAACTCAGCAAGCTGGCCGGCGACGCCATCGGCAGCGAGCAGGTCTTCTGCGCCGAGGCCGGCGGGGTTGAAGGCGAGGGCAAGGCGGCGATGGACAAGTTCCGCGCCGACTTCAAGGCTAAGTTCAATGTGGACGTCAACCTCTACTCGCCTTACGTCTACGACGCCACCAAGCTGATGGTGGCCGCCATGGTCAAGGCCGGTTCCTCCGATCCCGCCAAGTACCTGCCGGTGCTGGCCGCCACGTCCGACTACAAGGGCGTGACCGGCCCGATCGCCTTCGACGAGAAGGGCGACATCAAGAACGGCGCGCTCACGCTCTTCACCTACAAGGGCCAGGAACGCGTCCAGCTGGCCGTGATCCGCTGATCACCGCCGCTGTCCGGGAAAAGCGCCTGCGGGCGCTTTTTCTTTTTCCTGCAGCAGTCGACCGCGAAAGCGCTCCGAGCTCGGTTACAATGGCGGGCTCCGGAGAGGTGGATGAGCGGTTTAAGTCACACGCCTGGAAAGCGTGCGTGGGGTAAAACCCACCGCGGGTTCGAATCCCGCCCTCTCCGCCAAAACAAGAAAGCCCCGCCTTGCGGGGCTTTGCCGTTTTGGGCGGGCGGGGGCGGGTGAGAACCCGCGTCCGGATTCGCTCTGAAACAGTCCGGTGGACTGTTTCAGGACGCGCGTAGCGCGGGGGCGGAGCCCCGAGAAATTCGCGCAAGACGAATTTCGAGCAATCCCGCCCGGTAGGCGGGAGATAACGTCGTTGGTGGGTATGCAAACAAGAGTCGGTGCGAATGCGCCTGATCTATTCGCACGCAAGAAGAGATGGCTCAGCAGGGCGTTTGTCTTCGCGGTAGTTCTCCTTGCCTGCCTCTGCCTGCCCGTCATCGCCGCCACCTACACCGCCCGCGTGGTCGGCATTTCCGACGGCGACACCCTGACCGTTCTCGATGCCGCCAACACGCAGCACAAGATCCGCCTGGCCGGGATCGATGCGCCTGAAAAACAGCAGCCCTGGGGGCAGCGCTCCCGCCGGGCGCTGGCCGACAGGGTGTACGACCGCATGGTGGAGATCGAGGTCGGCAAGAAGGACCGTTATGGCCGCGAGGTCGGCAAGGTGCTGCTCGGCGGGGAAGACATCAATCTGGAGCTCGTGCGTCTGGGCCTGGCCTGGCACTACAAGGCGTACGAGCGGGAACAGAGCCCGCAGGATCGCCTGGCCTACGCCCGGGCGGAGCAGCAGGCACGCGATCGCCGCCAGGGGCTCTGGCGTGACGCCGCGGCCGTGCCGCCCTGGGAGTTTCGCAAGGCCGGGCGACCGGCGCCGCCACGGCCGCACGTGGCGGAATCGCCGCAGCGCTGAGCAAGCCCGGGCGCACGGCCACGCACTTTCATGAAGTTTTTCGCGCCGGACCGCTTGCGCTCGCCGCGTTTCTCCGGTCGCTGGGCTAAGCTGATCACACCCGTCCCTTGCGGGGCTGGTACGACCCCCTCACAAGAAACCGGAGATTCCATGACACTGATCCACAAGACCTTTCTGCATCGTTGCACCCTGGCATTGAGCCTGGCTTTGGCCGTCACACAGGTCCACGCGGCCGGCGCCCTGGCCATCGACAGCAACCAGGGCGACCAGTACGGTTTCGCCTACAACCACCCCAGCTCGGCCCAGGCCGACCAGCGCGCCCTGAGCGAGTGTGGGCAGGGCTGCCAGATCGTCATGCGTTTCAGTGGCAGCTGCGCGGCCTACGCGGCCGACCAGTCCCGGGGCTCGACGGCTTACGGCTGGGGGACGGCCTCGTCTGCCGGCGCGGCGCAGAACCGTGCCCTGTCCGAGTGCCGTTCGCGCGGCAATGCCTGCATGGTACGGGTCTGGGGCTGCGACAACCGCTGACCCTGCGGCTCGGGGTCAGAGTGGCCCCGGCGCCGCCGGCAGGAATCCGCCACCGCTCCTATACTGGCTCCGCGACGCGGGAAGGGCGGGGTGATGAAGCGATGGCTGTGGTCAGGGTTGGCGGTGCTGGGCTGCTGGGCAGGCGTGGCCCAGGCCGTGTGTCCGCCGCCGCGTTTCCAGCCCGCCCGGGAACTGCAGCTCGCGGCCGATGTGCCGGTGCTCATCGTCACCCACGCCTCGGCGACCTTCGATCCCCGCTACTCGGCGAAATATGGCATCGACCAGGCCATCCGTTTCGCGCGCGACAACCGGATCCCCCGCATCTACCTGGTCGACGAATCGCCTTTTCACCTGTATTACATGGACGACTGCGAGCCCGAGTACTGGGTCCAGTCGCAGGGCGGCGAGGTCGAGTTCGAGGTCGTGCCGCGGCAGATCTATGTGGTGGGTGGGCATGTCGAACTGTGCCTCTCTCGCTCCCTGCACGACATCATCTACCAGTGGTCGCGCCAGCCGGCGCGTGACCTGTCCGTGACCTTTTTCATGGACGCCCTTTATTCGAACGGTCGTTCCGTCGAGGAGACGGATCCCTACCACCGGGACTTCGACAGCTTCATGGGCGTGGTCACCTATGGTCGTCCCGGCGGCGAACGCTGGCCCAAGCTCAACCTGCTGGAGATGATGGGGGTCATCAAGAAGCCCGAAAACGACCTGCTGTACCTCGAGAAGATCCTGCCGCGCTGGGATCGCACCTTTCCCGCCGACTACCGGGTCGAACTGCGTCTCAACGACGACTTCGTGAAGGTGCTGCGTCGCGGCGCCGGCCTGCGGCCACCGACGCTGACCTTCCGTTTCATCGATTCGGCTGAGCCCCGCTGAGCGCGCGGCTCGCGCGCAGGCCCAGCAGGCCCTCGAGCACCAGCAGGAGCACGGCCAGCCAGATCGGGCCATAGGTCCACCACTGGGCCGGCGCGATGCGTTCTCCCAGCAGCAGGGCCACGCCGACCAGGAGCGCGGGCTCGACATACCCCAGCAGGCCGAACAGGCCCAGGGGCAGCAGGCGGCTGGAGAGGATGTAGCTCACCAGGGCGGCGGTACTGATCAGGCCCAGCAGGGGCACCAGTCCCCACAGGGCGGGGCGTTGGCTGTAGACCTCCAGGCCGGCCGTCGCGCCCAGGGCAAACCAGGCCGCCAGCGGCAGCATGAACAGCATGTCGAACCACAGTCCGCCCAGGTGGTCGGTGCGCCAGCGCCGGCGCAGCGTGAAATACAGCGGGTAACCCAGGGCCACCACGGCGGCCGTCCAGCTGAAGCTGCCCACCCGCCAGAGTTCGTGCGCCACTCCCAGGGCAGCCACGCCCACCGCCAGTCCCTGCAGTACCGAAAGCCGCTCGCCATAGACCAGGCGGCCTGTGAGCACCATGGTCAGCGGGAGCATGAAATAACCCAGCGAGACGTCGAGCGCGCGGCCGTTGGGGGGTGCCCAGAGAAAAAGCCAGAGCTGCACACCCAGCAGGACGGCCGACAGCGGCAGCACCAGCCACAGCAGCGGTTCGCCGTGCAGCCGGGCCCGGGTGGCGCGCACCAGGCGCCAGTCACCGCCGATGACCAGGAAGGCGGCCATCATCGGGACGGTGAGCAGCATGCGCCAGCCGAAGATCTGCTGCCCGTCCAGCGGGACCAGCAGCGTGCTGTAGTAGTACATCACCCCGAACAGTGTCGAGGCGAGCACGGACAGCACGACGCCGCGTGTGGGCGGGGTCAAGGCGTGCGACCTACTTGCCCTGGCGCACCAGGGTCATCGCCGACGCGATGAGTGAGGAAACCTCGGTCATGTTGCCCGGCACGATCAGGGTGGTGGTGGCGTCCGAGGCGACCTGGGCGTAGGCGTCCACGGCCTTTTCCGCCACCTTGAGCTGCACGGCCTGTTCGCCGCCGGGCTGGCGGATGGCGCCGGCGACGCGTTCGATGGCTTCGGCGGTGGCGGTCGCCACCGCGCGGATGGATTCGGCCTCGCCCTGGGCCTTGTTGATCACGGCCTGCTTCTCGCCTTCGGAGCGGGCGATGTAGGCCTCGCGTTCACCGGTGGCGATGTTGATCTGCTCCTGGCGACGGCCTTCGGAGGCGGCGATGAGGGCGCGTTTCTCGCGTTCGGCGGTGATCTGCTGCTGCATGGCGTGCAGGATCTCCTTGGGCGGCGTCAGGTCCTTGATCTCGTAGCGCAGCACCTTGACGCCCCAGTTCAGCGCCGCCTCGTCGATGGCCTGGACCACCTGGGCGTTGATGATGTCGCGTTCCTCGAAGGTCTTGTCCAGCTCCAGCTTGCCGATCACGCTGCGCAGCGAGGTCTGGGCCAGCTGGGTGACGGCCACGATGTAGTTGGACGAGCCGTAGCTCGCGCGCATGGGGTCGGTGACCTGGAAGTAGAGGATGCCGTCGACCTGCAGCTGGGTGTTGTCGCGCGTGATGCAGACCTGGCTGGGCACGTCGAGCGGGATCTCCTTCAGGCTGTGCTTGTAGGCGACCTTGTCGATGAAGGGGAAGATGAAGTTCAGGCCCGGAGTGAGCGCGCCGTGGTACTTGCCCAGGCGCTCGACGACCCAGGCGTTCTGCTGCGGCACGACCTTGATCGAGCGGGTGACGAAGATGACGGCAATGACGAGGATGACGATGGCGATTTCCATGCAGGGCTCCCTGGGTTAAGGATGGATTTTCTCGACCAGCAGCTGGCTGCCGCGGACTTCGACGATACGGTGCGCACCGCTTGCGCCGGCGGCCTGTCCTGGCGCGGCCACCGCCGTCCACTGGGCGCCGCGGTACCTGATGCTGGCCGTGCCGTCGCCGTTCCAGGCCTCGATCTGCACGGTTTCGCCCACGTCGAGGTTCACGTCGGGGTTGGCGCCCGCGTGCAGGCCGGCGTCCTGCCGCTGGCGCAGCAGGTGCCAGGCCAGAACGGCGCCGCCGCCGACCAGCGCTGCCACGATGATCTGGGGGGTGGTGGCCAGGCCCAGGTGCGCGCCCAGCGCGCCTGCGGCCAGGCCGAGGGCGAGCATCAGCAGGTAAAAGGTCCCGGTGACGAGCTCGGCCGCCACCAGGACGCCGGCGGCCAGCCACCAGAGGGTCGTGTCAGCCATCTGTCCTCTCCTATGGGTTGTTGTGATCCAATTGCCACATTTTGCGGCAAATCCCGTGACGGTTTGAGGTCCGGCGGGAATTCATCCTTACACTTCGCGCTCGTTTTTCTTTTTCCTGCCTGGCTGGAGTCCTGCGTCCATGAAATTTCGTTTCCCCATCGTCATCATCGACGAAGACTTCCGTTCCGAGAACACCTCGGGCCTGGGCATCCGGGCGCTGGCCCAGGCCATTGAGGCCGAGGGCTTCGAGGTGGTGGGGGTGACGAGCTACGGCGACCTCAGCCAGTTTGCCCAGCAGCAGAGCCGCGCCAGCGCCTTCATCCTGTCCATCGACGACGAGGAATTCTCGGGTGGCCCGGACATGGATCCCGCGGTGCTGAACCTGCGCAAGTTCATCGAGGAAGTGCGCTTCAAGAACGCCGATGTGCCGATCTACATCTACGGCGAAACCAAGACCAGCCGGCACCTGCCCAACGACATCCTGCGCGAGCTGCACGGTTTCATCCACATGTTCGAGGACACGCCGGAGTTCGTCGCGCGCCACATCATCCGCGAGGCCAAGAGCTACCTCGAGGGCGTACAGCCACCGTTCTTCAAGGCCTTGCTGGACTACGCCGAAGATGGCTCCTACTCCTGGCACTGTCCGGGCCACTCGGGCGGCGTGGCCTTCCTCAAGAGCCCGGTGGGCCAGATGTACCACCAGTTCTACGGCGAAAACATGCTGCGTGCCGACGTCTGCAACGCGGTGGAGGAGCTGGGCCAGCTGCTGGACCATGACGGCGCCATTGGCGAGAGCGAGCGCAATGCCGCGCGCATCTTCAACGCCGACCACTGCTACTTCGTGACCAACGGCACCAGCACCTCGAACAAGATCGTCTGGCACCATGCCGTGGCGCCGGGGGACGTGGTGGTGGT